>Ga0272440_1000092_pt1 | contig 71577 bp, 59 predicted proteins | sample SSMMMBAug17_FD_192440 | JGI IMG/M metagenome (GOLD analysis project Ga0272440, IMG submission 192440) | Marine sediment archaeal communities from Little Sippewissett salt marsh, Falmouth, MA, United States - SSM-MMB-Aug17 | ecosystem: Environmental > Aquatic > Marine > Wetlands > Sediment ... | reverse complement strand
TTGACGATATGCCCAAATTTAATTTAAAGTTAATATTTAGAAATAAGTTCCTCATTTCAAAAAATGTTCATATTGGGGTAATCTGTAGAAACGTAGCATACTACGACTCTATACGACCTTGTTTTTTATGAAAAAGTTCTAATTCAAAAGGATTATAGCCAACCATGAAAATTCTTCATACTGCTGATTGGCATCTGGGTCATCAATTGTGCAAACATTCCAGAAAAAGGGAGCATCATCTGTTTGTAAATTGGCTTCTTGATCTTGTAGATAACAATAATATTGATGCACTGATCATTTCAGGCGATATTTTCGATAGTGGCTTTCCACCCAACTATGCATTGGCACAATACTACAGTTTTCTCAAACGATTATCAGAAACATGTTGCCGCAATGCAATTATTGTAGGCGGAAATCATGACATGCCATCCACATTGAATGCGCCTCGGGATATTCTGAAATACTTTCAGATTCATGTATTTGGAGGGGCTGAAGTTGATTATCAAAAACAGATCGTTCCTATTCAAGATGACAATGAAAAACTTCAGGCCATTATATGCGCAGTCCCTTTTTTACGTGCCCGAGAATTAAAACTGAACCATACAGGTGAATCCTATACCCAAAAAGATCGGAGCCTTGTCCGGGCAATGGTAAATCACTATAATCAGATTGCAGATAGTGCTCAAGCAATAAAATTAGAATTGTCCCCCAAAGTACCTCTTATTGCCACCGGTCACTTATTTACTGCTGGAGGAAAGATATCCGATACAGAACGCGATTTGTATATTGGACAGTTGAAACATATGCCTGTCAACATGCTACCAGAAACATTTGATTATATCGCCTTGGGACACCTTCATAAATTGCAATGTCTGCGTCAAACACCACCGGTCTACTATAGCGGTTCCCCTATTCCGCTTAGCTTTAATGAATCTTTATATGAACAATTTGTTTTGGTTATCGATTTTGATAATGAAAAAATTGCAAATATTCAAAAGGAAGTTGTTCCCCGATTTCGTCCATTGATAAGGATTCGGGGAAAATTACAGGAAATAGAAGATCAATGGATAAATTTTTCAAATTGTTTATCCAATGTGGAGACACCCTGGGTAGAGATTGACATCCAGGATGAAAAACCGCAACCCGAAATTTTAGAAAGCATAACATCATCTTTTAATCAGCAGGAATGCGACGTTTTGAAAATCATTTGTAAACCATCAGATATGAAAAATGTATACTTTCAATCGCAGAGGCTTGATGAACTCAAGCCTTTAGAAGTTTTTCAAAAAAGATGTGAAGCTGATGGCATTATTGGTGAAGATTATCAAAATCTGGAGAATACTTTTAAGGATTTAATGGTTATGGTTCAAATGAAATCAGATGGTTCATTTTAACAAAATAATAAAAAAGCGCGTCTGGCAGGAGTCGAACCTGCGACCTACGGATTCGTAGTCCGGCGCTCTATCCTCTGAGCTACAGACGCTTATTTCGTTTTAAGATATCAAAAAGATTTGGATTTGTCTATAAAAAAATTGCAAAAGATCATTTTATTAAGATCTTTTGCAATAATTATTAATAAACCAGTTCCTTTTCATCAACCTTATCTTTAAAAAGAATGTATGCCCATACCTGATAACCAATAACGACAGGGACAAATAACAGCACAACAATTAACATAATTGTCAATGTCAATGGACTTGATGACGCATTATGTGCAGTTAAATGGTAGGATGGATCAATTAATGAAGGAAACATGTTAGGATATAATCCAATGATACCAAAAAAGGTGCAGGAAAAAATGGTTATTGCAGATGCAAACCATGCACGCCAATACAGTTGATGATGCACAAATATTCGAACTGCGAGTATTGCTGCCACTGCAAATAACAGGACAATATAAAACATGGGTTGCTTTTGATAATTGGCAAACAAATCTGTTGCATAACGCGAGGCCGCAACAAAAACGAGAATTGCGGTTAACAGAGTGGGCCAAATCTTAAGTACCAGATCATTTGCTTTTTGCTGAAGATTGCCATCAGTTTTGATTGTTAACCATAAGGCGCCATGCATAATGAATAACAGGACAAAAAGAATTCCGCCTAACAGGCTGTAAGGATTGATAAATGTCAATAAATCACCATAGAATATGCCATTGCAATCAAAAGGAATTCCCTTGAAAATATTCGCAAATGCAACGCCAAATAAAAAAGCAGGCAAAAAACTTCCAGCGCACATACAAATGTCCCAGCTCAATTTCCAGGCTTTACTGTCTTCATTTTCACGAAATTCAATGGCAACGCCCCGAAAGATTAAGCCAAACAAGATAAGCATCAAAGGGGTATACATGGTGCTGAACATCACTGCATACACCAGTGGAAATGCAGCAAATGTCACTCCACCTGCTGTAATTAACCAGACTTCGTTGCCATCCCAGACAGGGCCTATGGCATTGTACATTTTTCTTTTTTCCAATTCATTGTCTCCAATAAATGGAATCATACATCCAATCCCAAAATCAAAGCCATCAGCAACAAAATAGATGGCCCAAAGCAAGCCCCAAAGAAAAAACCATATTGTTTCTAAAACCATTGTAACCTCCTATTATTTTATGCGACAGGCCCCTTTGATGCATTTTTTGCAATCAGATAAAATCCAATCACACCCAACAATCCATACACCAGAATAAATGCAGCAAGAGAGGTAAACACCTGAATTGTGCTCACTGGCGATACCGCATCCTGTGTTTTCATCAATCCATAAACAATCCAGGGTTGACGCCCCACTTCTGTAACAATCCATCCCATGGATGCAGCAATATAAGGCAATGGGATTGAAAACAACATGATTTTCAAATAAAGCGGATATTCCAGAAGACGATTCCGCAAGAACCATCCAGTAAGTGTCAAAAGACAAAATAATGTTCCCAATCCGACCATAATCTTAAAGGCCATTGATGTAATCAGCACGTTTGGTCGCTCATCTTTTGGAAACTCTTTTAGCCCAATCACTTCAGCATCGAAGTTTTTAAAGGCTAAAAAACTTAATAATCCAGGAATTGCACCGATTTCTATGGAATTTCTTTCATTTTCTTCATCAGGCCATGCAAATAAAAATACAGGAGCCTTACTTTTTGTTTCCCAATGACATTCCATAGCTGCCATTTTAGCAGGTTGCGTTACTGCGACATCTGCTCCATGTATATCCCCTTCAATTGCTTCAAAAAATGAAAAAATTAAGCCAAAAACGAGCGCAATCTTAAATGAACGTGCAAAAAACTCAATATTTTGTTTTTTTAGCAAGTGGTATGAACAAATACCCATCACAAAAAATGCAGATAATATGTAACCTGAACTAATAGTATGCAAAAATTCCAAAATAGCAAATTTACTAAAAATCGCTGCTGAAAGATCGGTTAATTCTGCCCGGCCATCTCGAATGGTGTAGCCAACAGGATGTTGCATCCAGGCATTCGCTACCAGAATCCATAGGGCGGAGATTGATGATGAAATCGCAATCAACCACATGACTGTCGCATGGGCCCATTTTGATATTTTATTCCACCCAAAAATCCATACCCCCACTAAAGTGGATTCAAGAAAAAAGGCGACTGTGGCTTCAATAGCCAATAAAGGTCCAAAGACATCCCCAACAAATGCAGAATACCTGGACCAGTTTGTTCCAAACTGAAATTCCAATGTAATCCCTGTGACCACACCCATAACAAAATTAATAATTAAGAGTTTACCCCAAAATTTTGTCATTTTAAGGTACATCTCATCACCTGTTCGGGCGTATTTGGTTTCCATGTAGGCTACCAAAAAGGAAAGACCGAGTGTTAAAGGAACAAACAAGAAATGAAACAATGTTGCTGCTGCAAATTGCAGTCTTGAAAGAAATAGAACATCCATATTACTTTCACTCCTTTACCATAATGTTTTGACAATCATTGATTTAACTATTGCAAGGATTGTCCAAATTAATAATTTTTAATGTATCACTTTTTCACTGTAAATTCCATAAATATTTAAGCTGTATTGAAAAAATAATAAAATTCAAATTCCTTGCATCAATCAACCAATCAACCATAAACCCACCGCCCCTGAAGATGCTGTTTTTTTAAAGACTTATTGAGTAATTCTAAAAAATGAGTTCGCGGAATATTTTCAGCGCCTAAACTTTTTAGATGACCTGTTTGTACCTGACAATCAATAAAATCAAATTGATACGAACGTGCAAAGTCCACAAGCGCGGCCAGTGCAATTTTCGATGCATTGGTTTTTCTATGAAACATGGATTCACCAGAAAACATCCGCCCTAATGATATGCCATAGAGTCCTCCTGCTAATGCATCATCCATCCAAATTTCAACTGAATGCGCAAAACCCATTTCATATAATTTGATGTACGCCTGCATCATATTATTGGTAATCCATGTTCCGGTGTTATTCTCAATACGAAGAGCGGCGCATTCTTGTATGACAGATGAAAAATCTTTATCCATGGTAATTTGATAATTTTCTTTTCGAATGGATTTGGAAAGACTTTTAGATATATGCAGTTTTTGAGGAAACAGAATAAATCGAGGGTCTGGAGACCACCAAAGTATAGGTTCTCCAGGGTTATACCAGGGAAATATCCCTTGAGAATATGCTGATAGTAAACGTTTTGGACTCAGATCACCGCCAAAAGCGATCAGTCCATCTCTTTGTGCATGTTGTGGATCCGGAAAATCGATATGTTTCTGGTCTAATGAATATATTTTGCGCATAACTAAATTATTCCTCAAAATTGGATTGATTCATAGTTTTCCCTGAAGTCTTTTGAATTTATTTTCAAAATCATTCATCATTTTTTTACAACTCATGATGATATCATGTTCGGGATCGAAAGATTCAACATCACCGCCAAACTCTGCCATAAATACTTTTTCAAAGATATTATCCTGAATTGCTTGATATTTATATCTTGATCCCCCATGATTGATAATATCTGACATGACCAGAGAACTCATTTTTTTCTCAAGTTCCTGATCAGTCATCTCAAGATTTAAGGCTTTTCTCAATTCATAGCGTGGAATTATCTTGTTCTTATTTTTACATAAGTAAAGAACAATGCGCTTTGCATGAACATGATTGACTGCATCCAAAGCATAGTTAAGGTACTCAGACCATGTGTTTCTGATAATGCCATTTGGATTTGTCGAAACATTTCATTTTCAATGATCATCAATTCATTTATGGTATTATTCAAATAATTTTTCCCATTTTAAACGAAACATTTCAATTATTTTTGAATGTTGAAGTACAATTTCTAAAATTTCAGTCAGGGCATTGCTAAAGGATGCTGATTTATCACTTCCAAAAATATGCGCCATTTCATGCAGATATGTACTTAAAGACGTACCAAAGTTATCACGTGTCAACAAATTGCTCTTAATGGCAATATAAGGTACTCTGAATCGGACTTTTAAACCTCTGGCTGTTTTTTTGGGCACAGATATTCGATGACATGATGCCATTCCAGACCATATGGCGTTTTCGGTTTTAATAATCCTGCATTCGGGATAATGAATATCATCTAGAAATTCAATTAGAATCATTTTTGACACAGTTTCAAGAACAGTAATCAGGTCTGATTCAATTCCTTGAGGTTGTCTTAAAACGCTAAAGCCATCATGTTTTTCACACTCTTCTTCAATTGTTGGATAGCCGAGAGATCTGAAACTACCTTGAACAAGCTTATACTTTTTCTCAGAACTTCTAAACCAGGCCATTGCTTGTTTTCGTTGATTTATTTCATTGATATCACTCCTGTCAATTAATGTAGAAACTAATAGATGAGGATGTTGTTTTCTAAATGCATCGGTATATTTTTTTGATTGGCTGTTCCTTGATCGTAAGGAACATATTTTTCGAGCATTTCTTATTGAAATGAATACAACGATCTTAAATTAATTTCCTTTAGCAAAGCATCCAATTCTTTGCGCGTTGACCACAAAATATCATTTTCTTTTGCAAATATCTCTGCATTTTTTGTTAATCCATTATGCGCAAAAATCCATTTTTTTAAATCAATAGGTTGAATATTTTCCTGCACGATTTTGGCCTGCGCAAGTAATTCTTCCAATGCAATCACACCAACCTTTTCACTTTCAAGCCATTTACTCTGACAGACCCATGATTCAGGAAAGTCAGCTCCCAACACATCTATTTCTTTACCTTTGCCAGATGACAGTCGAACTCTGTGTCGTACATATGAAAAATCTGGTATTGTAATATCCGAATGATAATTAAAAAATTTGCCAAGCAGTGTTTTTCCTTTTGCAGCTAATAATACCTGGCTCATATGAATTTCGCCAAGATAGCCTTTGTATTCATCCAGACTTCGTTTGCTCAAATGGTAGTATTGTCTTCGAAGGTCAATTTTAAGGGTTTTTCTTTCAACTTTTTCTAATTCAATCTTTCCCCAGATTTTGAGAAAATCATTCAGTATGGGATCTTTAATACGATAAAAAGAGCCTGCGCTATAATCCAACAGATCACCACGTGACAATGATATCAATACTTCTCTGATTTTGCTGGTGTCAACATCAATATTATCACGATCCTTTAACATTTCCTGAACATTTGATACCATAATTTCACCGCGTTTTGATGTCAAATTTTCATCCATTGATGCCAGATATAAAATCCATTTTGTTATTTGAAAATCATTGATTCTTTCAATCCATCGATTTACCTGGTCACTTAATTCTCCCCAGATAAAACCAGATGTAATATCAACAGCAAGAATATTATCTAACATTTCGACATCCAAAATTGCTTTTTTTGACTTTGCAGACTGTTTTATCACAGCAGTAATATAAAATGGATTGCCACCACAACGTTCTGCGATAACTGGCGCCATGTATTCAGCGATATTCGTTTGATAACTTTTGCTGAGTTTAAAGACAAGCTCTGAAGCATGGTAATTGGACATACCCTCAATGTAGTCATATTCGAATCTGCCAAATAAGGAACCTCTGCTGATTATTTCTGTTGATAGAATACTCATTGCTGAGCCGGTCACAAAATGAGGACATGTGATAGAATCTGCGGCTTCATGAAAATATCCTGAAACATTGAAATCATATTGGGGCAGTCTTGTGTTTTGAAATTCGTCTAAAAAGACAACGATACTGATATTATCTAGATCTGAGATGGTTCGCGGCAGTTTAAAGGCATCTAAAATGGGTATTGGAAATAGTTCAGGCTTTTGTAATAAGGTTAACGTACCACTTGCTCTGGATGGTCGCATTAAATCGACTTTTTTAAACATTTCGATAATGTCATTCTCAGAGTAGTTACCTTGTGGAATTGTTGGATCATTTAAATAAAATGCCGCATAAAATTTTATGAAATTGCTTATATATGCTTTAACAAAGGAAATTTCATCTTTTATCGTATCAGGAAAACTATAATAGACAGGTATGACAGCGTTTGGATCATTATGATCTTGTTCAAAAAACAATTTGTTTACAACACGCTTGAAAATTTCAGTTTTTCCCATGCGTCTTTGTCCAAGAAGCACGGCTGACATACTTTTTCTGTTGGCTGTTTCAAGAGCAGTTTTGTAATAATACTCCAGAAGATCTGCGCGATCTGTATATATTTCTTCAGGAACTCTTGGCATAAGGATATATTGATTTGATACCATATGCGCTTTCCTTTCTTTTTCAGTTTTGGCAACAAATAAATAGAGACACAAATATTTTTTGAGGAAAGATATATCAACAACAACTTTCAATAATTTGAATCTAACTACCAGGCACCACCACAGACACGTATCACCTGGCCTGTTAGACCAGCAGCTCCTGGACTACTTAAAAACGTGACAACTTCTGCGACATCTTCAGGCAGCCCGCTTTGATTCAGACTATTCAAGCGTCTTCCAACAATTTGTGTTGTAAGAGGAACGCGCTCTGTCATTGGGGTTTCAATGAAACCTGGAGCGACTGCATTGACTGCAATTCCCTTGTCTGTAAGTGTTGGGGCCAATGCGGATACATATCCGATAATGCCCGCTTTTGAGGCTGCATAATTTGTTTGTCCCCGGATTCCTGAAATACCTGAAACTGATGAGAGATATACCATTCGGCCATTTTTTTTCATTATTGGAAGAATTTTTTCATTGACCCGCAGTATGGCGCAAAGATTCACATCAAGAACCTGATCCCATTGTTTTTTATTCATGTTCACCAGAAGTGTGTCTCGTTTAATACCCGCATTATGAACGATAATATCCAGGCCCCCATATTTTTTTGTCACCCAATCCACGATTCTGTCACCTGCTGAACTTGAGGTAATATCACAAAATAGAAGACTCCCATCAATTTTTGAGGCCAGTTTCGCGGCAACTACATCAGCTTCAGGTCTATCCATAATGATAACTTTGGCACCTTCTCGTGAAATTGAACGTGCAATTGCGTAGCCAATACCCTGAGCAGCACCTGTTATCAGCGCGGTTTTACCTTCTAAAGGCTTTGTTTCAGGAAATATGCCATCTGATTTTATCAATCCATTAATATATAAAGGTTGACCTGTTATGTAGGCCGAACCATTCGATAGGAAGAATCGAAGAACAGGCTCTAACAAAAAATCGGCTCTGGGATAAACATATATGATATTTGCGGTTGCACCTTTATATCCAATTTCTCTGGACATCGCACGAACAAATCCCTCAAGTGCGTGTGTTGTGGTTGAAGACAACACACTTTGTAAGGCATCGGGTGGGCGACTTAAAATAATGGTACGCCCGCAAGGCGTCAGTGAAGGTAAATGCGCGTGAAAAAATGAATAAAGCCTTGATAATTGTTTTGGATGTTCAATATTTGTGGCATCGAATATAAGCATTTGTGGTAATGGCAGTTTTTTTTGTGAGAGTACATTGGGTTTGCAACCATACTTATCTCCCACCTGATAAAAAATATTGAAAACAGGTTCATCTTTTTCTACATAAGGAATTGCCCCCCCTTTTACCATGATTTCAGCCAGTGTCATTGTTATTTTTGTTGGGCCCATCTGACCAATCATTGCATGATGACCTTTGAATGGGCTTTTTTCCCATGCCTGGCTATTGCGATCTAAATCTTGCGGTAGTTTTGAAAGGCCCATTTTTTCGATTAACATTTTGAAGATTGTTTTTTTTGATAGTTGTTTCAGGTAGTCATCCATTTGCCTTCCTTTTTTTGGGTTTAGGAATTCGTGAAGAATATGTTTCACTTACTGATCGCCTGCTTATACAGATACTTGAGACCGATCTAAACTTCGATATTGAATCGCTTCTGCAATGTGCTGTGATTGAATCGCATCCATTTGGTCCAGATCGGCAATGGTTCGGGCAATCTTTATGATCCGATGAAATGCCCGGGCTGAAAGTCCAAGTTTATCTGAGGCTGTTTCAAGCAAACTATATGATGGTTCATCCAGTTGACAATGCGCTTGCAGCAATTTTTGCGACATTTGTGCATTGCAATGAATTTTTTCATCCTTGAATCGTTCTGCTTGAATGTTTCTTGCATCTGCCACGCGCTTGCGAATGATTGCTGAGGATTCACTTTGTGCCTCATTTTTCAACTCTTTGTAAGATACAGCAGGAACATCCACATGAATATCAATGCGATCCATCAAGGGGCCAGATATTTTACTTCGATACCGATGGATTTGTTGTGAAGAACATCGACAATCATGATTGGGATCTCCCAGATATCCGCAAGGACATGGGTTCATGGCTGCAACCAGCGTAAAAATACTGGGATATGTCACACTGATCGCCGCACGAGATATTGTCACTGATTGATCTTCGATTGGCTGACGAAGCACTTCCAAAACATTTTTTTTGAATTCAGCCAATTCATCCAAAAATAAAACACCATTGTGTGCCAGACTGACCTCGCCGGGTTTTGGTGAATGTCCGCCCCCAATTAAGCCTGCATCAGAAATGGTATGATGCGGCGACCTGAAAGGTCGTTGTGTAATCAATGCGTCGCTTTTTTTCAACATTCCAGAAACACTGTAAATCTGAGTGGTTTCAATGGCTTCATCAAAACAAATAGGCGGCAAAATAGTCGACAATCGTTTTGCCATCATGGTCTTACCAGAACCTGGCGGGCCAATCATAATAACATTGTGACCGCCTGATGCCGCAACTTCAAGCGCACGTTTGACATTTTCCTGGCCTTTGACTTCAGAAAAATCATTCACAGTATTGGCTTGTTTTTTAAAGAGCTTGTTCATATTGACTTTTGTAGGCGGGATATCAGTAAGCCCTCTACAGTATTCCACCAGCTCTTTCAGGTGATCAATACCAATGACTGTGATATCTTCAATAACAGCCGCTTCATGGGCATTGGCTTTTGGCAGAAAAACACCCTTAAATCCAGAACGTTTTGCACCAATTGCCATTGGCAATGCCCCATTAACTGGTTTGACACGGCCATCCAATGATAATTCACCTAAAAATAAGAATTGATCCATCATTTCCCAGGAAATGACATTGGTTGCGGCCAATATTCCGGCTGCAATTGGAAGATCAAACCCTGTACCCTCTTTCCGAATATTTGCAGGGGCGAGATTGACTGTAATCCGCTCATAGGGAAAATAATACCCCGAATTTCCTATGGCCGATTTCACTCGATCCTTGCTTTCCTTAACAGTCGCTTCAGGTAGTCCAACCATTGTAAAAGCAGGTAATCCATTGGATATATCTACTTCCACTTCCACGACATGCGCTTCAATACCAATAATCGCACAAGATAGAATTTGAGATAACATGTTTAAAAAGATCCTTCTGTTTTAAATTATTTTTTTGGAATTCTTAAAACCTGACCCTCATATACTCTTAAATCGTCTTTCATATGGTTGATCGAAGCAATTTTTTCCAATGGCACGTCTACTTGTTTTGCTATTGTTTTTAATGTATCATCGGATTTTACAGTATAGTAAAAATCAATATCAAGCTGTGTATTTTGAAGCTTTCGTATCCGTGCAATTGCTTTTTGATGATCATCTGTTTGCCAATTTGAAGAGACGTTATTATTTTTTTCAATCTGCGGTATGAACAATACCTGCCCGGGTTGAAGACCTTGACTGTTTAAATGATTTACTTTTTTTAGTTGATCCACAGGCACTCCGAGGGCTTTTGCAATATCCCATAGGCTGTCACCGGGCTTTACAGTATATTTTTTCCATAACGTTGTTCCAAAACGACTGATCGCGCTCTTTTCTGGAGATGGTGTCGTTATTTTTTTTGTTGAAACAGATATGTTTTTTTTTGGATGTTCTATTTTTGCTTTTTGGCTCAGTTTGATTGGTACACGTAAAATCTGGCCAGGATAAATAAAACTGTGACTTGAAAGACGATTTAAACGTCGTATTGTCTGCTTATCGACCCCGAACTTCTTTGCAATAAGCCAGACAGAATCCCCTTTTTTTACACGATATTTCTGATACCGCTCTCCTTTGATTTGTTTGGCTTTTTTATATTGTGGCTTTTTGGTTGACATCGTGTTTTTCAATGTTTTATCTGTTGTGGACTGTACAATATCTGTTGAGGATTGTACAATTGGATTGTTTGTATTTTTAGGTGGTTGAACAGGCAGGTCCGCAACGTTTTCGCCAGAAACACTCAGAGGTAAAAAAATCGTATAATATTTTGGGATTCTCGCTTTCTGGTCAAATAGGGATTGTTTGTAAGCGGGATTCAATGCTTTAAATTCAGACAATGGAATGTTCAAACGTTCGCAAATGTCTATTGGGCGAACCGATGATTGCAATACAAATCGTTTTCTAAGGAGCGGCGTGGCCATTTTTACCCATTTAAAATATCGTTTATAATTTTCATCAATTTCGCAGGCTGCTAAAAAGCAGCTATAAAAGTTTTTAGAGGCAAATTGAAAGGACTTACTTTTATGTTTTTGTATGATTACTGAAATATTTTTTGATCCAGTTTCCTGAACCGCTCGCTTGATACCTGCCAGTCCATAATTATAAGCAGTAATTGCCAAAGGCCAGGATTGTAATTCTGCATAGTTTTGTTTTAAAAGCTGCAATGCTGCTTCTGTACTGAGTATGGGGTCTCGACGTTCATCAATATAGCGATCAATATCCAGAAATCTTTTGCCTGTTGAGGCCATAAATTGCCAGAGACCAACAGCGCCTGCTTTTGATACTGCCTTAATATTAAATGATGATTCTACATGCGGCAGGTAGGCCAATCGTATGGGAAGGTTTTGTTTCTTAATTATGGCAAATATTTCATCAATATACATTCCCGATTGTTCAAGGCCTTTAAGGAAGCTTTCCCGCAATCCCTTTTGGAATCGAATCCGATTAATGGCCTGAGGGATGTCTTTAATTGAAGAATACTCTTTAAACATTTTTGCGAAATAATTCTCTTCATTTGTGCGTTTGTGCGCTGGTTTTGTTGGGATTCCCCTGAGAATATTTTGAATTCTCTTTTTGTATCCATCAACATATCTATCAAGCGTGTTCCCCCTTCTATCTCCAACTCTAATACGTTGATAAATAATTAAAGGATATTTTCGATCGTGAATCAAACCTTCGCTCATAGATACGTCAGTATAGACTTTTTTCCAAAACAATACATTATCCGCTAAAAAAGGGGGGATAGGAAAAATTGAATCTTGATAGGCCCAAAGTAATGATGGCATAAAACAGGTCAAATACACAAAAAAGCAAAAAAAAAAGAAGGGCTCTTTTTTTTTGTGTATGAATAATATCATTGCGTAACCTCGTTTTCTACAATCTTTATGTTGAAAGAGTCTGCAAGTAACAACAAGGATTTTTTAGCATGATCGAATTGATACGCATTGATTTCGCGAACCATTTTTTTCAGGTATCTTCGATCTGAAAGTGATATTGAAAATTGATTTAACACATCCTCAAACTCCTGGATCATATCTTTTATTTCAGAATCAGACTCAGTTAACAATTTATGCAGCACATTGAATTTGTTTTTTATGGCCTCAGGAATTTGTGTTTGTTTTTCTTTTGAATCTTGCGTGGTTTCATTTTGAATGACATTTCTGATTCCATTAAAAATTCGCGAGATGATGTCTTCAATCGTGTGTATAACAGTTTGTATTTGCTCGTATCGTTTTTCAGTGGCATATATTTCCAAATTTTTGGCTGCATCAAGTAATGAATCTGCTGCAAGATAACTGGCAACACCTTTAAGCGTATGGGCCTCTTTTTTAAGCTTATCCAGATTTTTCTTAAGGAAGGCATCATTCATTTTTGCTGTAAAGTCTTGATAATCTTGATAAAACTTTTTTAATACCTTAACAAATAACTCAAAATTACCAGACAGGCGTTTGATTGCTGTTTGCGCATCAATTTCATCAATACGTAAGACAGTTTCTTTGGGATCAGTTGTTTCTAAATCTTTTTTTGGTTTGAAAAAGGTTTTAATTCTATCATTCAATCTCCTGGATTCTATTTGAAACGCAATATATTTATCCTGGATTTTATCATCAGTCTCTTTATTTTTTATGGCTTTCTCCAGTGCAAGGGCACAAATTCTTAATGGTTTGGCAGAAAGACTGCTGGCAAGCCCCTTTATTGTGTGGGCCAAGCGATGGGCAGCTTGATAATTTTCCTGATCCAGTGCCTCTTTAATTTTTTGATCCACATGTTCGTATTCATCAAGATATCGTTCCAGTAACTGCATATATAGTTCTTTTTGGCCTGACAATCGCTTCACAGCCTCATCCATATCAAGAACATCCTGTTCGCCTGAATCTTTTTGAACAACTTGTGATTTCTTTCTTTTGGAAAGAACCCATTGATCCACTTTTTCAATAAGAGAATCAAGTTCAATGGGTTTAGCAATGTAGTCATCCATTCCGGAGCCAATGCAATTTTCTTTATCCCCATTCATGGCATGGGCAGTCATGGCAATGATGGGAAGACTTGATTTTGTTTGATCTTTCATGGATGATTCAAAGTTTCTGATTTCTCGCGTGGCTTCCATCCCATCCATCACAGGCATTTGAACATCCATTAACACAAAATCGAACATCTGGTTGGCGTGATATGCGTTTTTGATTTTATCTACTGCATCACGACCATTCATTGCAATATCCACTTTGTTAATATTTGCCATCTTTAATATGCCCAAAGCAACATCAATGTTGACACCATTATCTTCTACCAGTAATGCATGAATGTTTTCATACTGAAGAATTTCAGAAGTTCGATCAGTTATGGCTTTATCCAGCAAGTTGGGTTTTGTGGCCATGATAACCGCATTTACAAGGTTCTGACGCGTTAAAGGTCTGTTTACAACTGAATTAATACCCGACCGGTTCATTAAATCATCGGGCACATGAATGCCCAATCCGGCCATGAGAATGATTTTGGGCTGCGCAATTTCAACATGGGTACGAATTTCCTGGGCCAATGTAAGGCCATCGGTCTGATCAAGAAAGTTATTGATCAACACCAAATCCACCTTGTTTTGATTTTTTAGATACTGAAATAATGTATTGATATCTTTTGTCCGCTTTGACTTAATTCCAATTGAAGAAAGGCATTCAACTGCTGCGTTTGCTGCGGTTTTGGTGTTGTCAAAAACAATGGCTTTGAGGTTATGAAATGAATTATCAGGAAACCAGATCTTTTTTTTGGGCTGTTTATCTGGTAATAAAAATTGGGGTGTAAATGTAAAAATACTGCCTTTACCCAATTGGCTATCAATTGAGATGTTACCATTCATTTTTTCGACCAATTTTTTACAAATCGTCAATCCAAGACCTGTCCCCCCATATTGTCGTGTTGTAGAGCTATCCGCCTGTGTAAATATTTCAAATACTTTGCTATGATTTTTTGAATCAATGCCGACACCGGTGTCCTGAACCGCAAACGTCAATTGTATTTTACGCGCATATTGTTTCAATATATGAACACTGACAGTAATCGCGCCATCAGATGTAAACTTTATGGCATTGGATATGAGGTTATTCAGGATTTGTGTCAGACGAAAAGGATCACCTATTGCAATTTCAGGGATCGTGTTGCCAAAGTGTAAAATCAGCTCAATTTCTTTTTCATAGGCTTTTTTGGCAAAGAGCGTGACAGATTGTTCAACAGTTTCTCGAATATTAAATTCAAGATGTTCCATATTCATTTTATCGGATTCAATGGAAGATAAATCTAAAATATCATTGAGAAGATTTAAAAGAACCTGGGCTGAACGTTGAACAGAATTCAGATATGTCTCTACAACAGGAGATTTATTATTTGCAAGGGCAAGACTTGCCATTCCGATGATTCCATTCATGGGCGTTCGGATTTCATGACTCATATTGGCCAGAAATTGAGATTTAGAACGATTGGCCATTTCAGCTTCATAGGCTTTTTTCTTGAATTTTTCAGTGAGTGTTTTTAGTTCTTTTTCATGTAAAAGGCGCTGTTCCTTTTCTTGTTGAAGGCGAATAACTGATTCAACCCGGGCAATCAGTTCTGTTTCTTCGGCGGATTTTCTAATAAAGTCCAAAGCACCTGCTTTAAATGCCTGGCTTAGTCGCTCAATATCTTCATCACCTGATACCATAACAACAGGAATATCAAGAAATTCCGGCTGATTTTTCAACCATTTAGTGGCTTCGATACCATCCATTTCTGGCATGCAAATATCCATTAAAATGAGTCCACAAGGATCTTCGGGTGGTTGTGATTTTAAAAAATCAAACGCGCTTTGTGCAGAGTATTCAATAAATACCCTGTCGTAACCATTGCCAAGCAATTGTACCTGAAGCGCCAACGCACCATTGTAGGAATCATCGACGATAAGTATTTTCATATCTTTCACTTTCTTGCATAACCACCTGATGATTGAAAACGTATGCCACTATACATCAGATAATTTTGGATCTTATACTGAATCCACTTTTTTTATCAAACTGGTCATCTCTCGGGTATCATTGATGATATTATCAATAATATCTCCGACTCCAAAAATTTTTTCATAAATATTTGAAGGTAATTCATTGCTGGCATGTTTTTTGATTATAGGTTCTATGGATGGCCAAAACAATTTGATTAGTTGCGCATTGCTGCTTACTGAAGATATCAAATTATTCATCTTTTTCATAAAAACAGCGGATTGGGAATCATCAGAATCGTTTTTTTCCAGTTCTTTGACCCGCTTTGCCAGTTTTATCACATTTAAGTGCGTCTCAATGCAGGTTAACACATCAGACATTTCAAATGGTTTGGTAATATAATCTGTTCCACCCATTTCATAACCGACGCTTTTGTCCTCAACTTCATTTAATGCGGTAACAAACACGACCGGTATATGGCTTGTTTCTGGATTGTCCTTAATTTTTTCACAGGTTTCAAAGCCGTCCATCCCTGGCATCATAACGTCCATAAGGATGAGATCAGGTTTTTTGGACACTGCAAGACTGTACGCCTGTTCTCCTCGGGTGGCGATAATCAAGCGGTACTTTGACTTTAACGTTTCTCTAAGTAAATCTATGTTGATTGGTTCATCATCTACGATTAGAATTGTTGAAGGTGTTGTTGCCATAACTATTCTCCATGTTTTTTCAGATAAGGTTTGATTGTAATCAAACTAGTAATATGTTTACGACTTAAAATAAAATATTTATAACAAAAAATCAAAAAAATAGCAATATAGAGTTTTGGATGAAAATTATCATTGACAAAAAAAAATAAATATCTTAATAGTTAATTTAATGAAGGTAATTCATTGAATTAGTGCGTTGCATTAAAAAAGGGAGATTTAACATGTGTTGCAAAGAAAGGCAAATTATCTTTATTGTGCTGATTTTAATCATGGGGTCTGCCCCTGAAACATGGGGAAATACGCTTAGGTACAAATTGAAAATGAGTGGTTATAGTGAGAGACAAATTGAAGATATTTTGCGTGGCCATAAATCTTTTCGACAGGTACAACGTGAAAACAATTCTTCCATTACTGCACAACAATCAAACTCAAATTCAGTGACGCTTGATGGATACAAAAGTCATAATCCCCTTGTTGCACGATATATGGAAGCCTATGTTAATAAATATCACAAACAAGAACAAAAAACAGACAACAGACCATCACTTGATTCAATCAGGCAATCCATAAAAGAACGCTATTTTTATAATAAAAAGCCACCAAGAAAGGCATTGATAGAACAGATAAAACGTCAAGAGAAAAAGAAAATTGCAAGCAATTACAGATGCTTAAGTCATAATGTTTCAAGAAAAGTGCGTCCTTATCTCAATTATATTGAAGATGCTTCTTTTCAAAACAATATTAAAAAAAGTCTGATAATGGCAATTATTAAAGTAGAATCAGGTTTTAATCATCGTGCAGTATCTCCAAAGGGCGCTCAGGGGTTGATGCAATTAATGCCATTTACAGCAAAAAGCCTGGGTGTAACCAATCCTTTTGATCCCATGCAGAATATTCATGGAGGCACCCGATATTTTTCTCAATGCTTGAAAAAAATGCGCAATATTAAACTGGCACTTGCTGCATATAATGCGGGCCTTACTCGGGTGTCTAAAATGGCCAAAATCCCACCTTTTCGTGAAACACAAGATTTTGTTAAAGATGTGTTGCGTTATGAAAAAATGTATGATCGCATGATTCGAAATTTATAATATTGTATTAATACATTTCCCATCATAATAAACAAAAGCCTCAGACCATCCAAAAATTTTTTTATGGACAATTTTAATATCAACCATTTTTCCATAGATTATATTTTTAAGATCCTGACGAGCTTGTTTTCCCATCCTGCACGTACGTTCAGGGCATTGGACGTTAACCAATTGAATTTTCATTCGATTAAAAAACAAATGATTATCAATTCTTACAATGATGCGTTTACAGTCGAATACTTTCACACATCTTGCAGAAAACATTGTTTTTGGCTGATAATGAAGGGAGGTAAAAATGATAACGAAGATAAGAAAACAAACACAAGCAATCCCACTAAACAACTTCATCATATGATTTTTCTAACCAGTCTGTCAATAAAGGGGGATTACCCAAACATGTCGAAGTCGGGCACCATTCACGTTGTGCCTTGAGTTCAACACCGCCTTGTATTACTGACACAGGTTTGTCTTCAGACACAACAATGACAATAACATTCTCAAATTGTGCTGTAAAACGAAGTGCCGAATTGAAACGTGCCCCACGCGCCCGATCTTCATCCTGAACAGAAAAACCATCAAGAATACATCCAAAAGCAAATAGTTCTAAGTTCGTACTGATATGTAACGCACCATCCAATTTTGAAAAAGACTTTGCCAATTCTATATTTTGCTCCAATCGAAGGTCTAAAGGCATGGTTAAATGCTGACCCGATATTTTAAGCATGGGTTGATTATTATCAATGACCAGTGTACATCCATGTTTTTCATTTTCTGCATGATGCACAATTGTATTAATGCATTGAAACAGTTTATGAATATTTTCATGGGGTTGAATATTATAATCAAGCAGGAGTTCTTCAAGTTGTACGAGTTTGGCCTGATGCGTAAATGAATGATAACTGCCATCACGAAAACTGCAAACTGGCACACCATTTATTCTAATAAAGCCATGCCCGACAAAGAAATGCGCAGTGAGACGATTCCCGGGTAATGATTCACTGCTGATAATCCCCACAACATGTTTGCCATCTGAAACAAGCTTTCTTTGGGCATTTTCAACAGCAATCAACAGTTTTCGGATATGTTTGGCATTGGTTAAAGTGGGTTGCTCACGTTTTGAAAATTTCGCCATAAATTTTAATTGATCAATATAATAGGGTTCTATAAAACAAATCTCTCCCTGCGGCCACTGTCCTTCTTCTCTGGTATTTGAAATATTGAGTATGGTATTGAGTACCTGATACACAGGCAATTGCATATCCATTCCCGAGCTTTCGCTTAAAATATCCATGATGTAGTCATATACCGCACGGGTTGCATAGCCTGCAAGCACATAACCGGATGTTCCGGAATGGATGGAATGGGCGCTGATAACATCCTGAGACATCAGCCAGACTGCATATTCTAGCCATCGCTCAGTCGGGCCAATTGAACAGACATTGGGATGATGTTCTGTGAACCACATTTGATAAAAAATGGATCGTGATGTCCCCCCATATGAAATCAAACCCGCCAATTGCAGATTTTTTTCTGGCAGCGGTTGATCAAGCACACTCAGGCGTGATGCATGAATTGCATTTTCACGCCAGTTATCGCTATCAATATAGATTTCTTTTAGTTTGGGCTCATGTCCTTGAAGCAAATGTTGGGGATCACAGATATGGACAGGTGCATTTTTCCCTGTCGCAAAAATAAGGGCAACACGGCTCTGTCCTGAAAATTGCGAGAGTCCTTCTTTCAGACCATCATGGTAATGGTATGCAAACAATTTACTGATCTTGTTGTAAAGATAGGTATTCATATGAACTTTTTTTTCGCGTATTCCTTAGCAATCCTAAGGAAGCATCAATCATCAATAATGTATCCGACATGTCGAACATAATTCATAATAGACTTAATTTTCATTCGTTGCTGCTGATTATCGGCATCAAAAACAAGCGCAATTCCACTGTTGACAGTTCGTACAACTGTGGAATTGATCCGGTACTGTGCGCGACCATCGCTATCTGCAAAAGTCAGAATAACCTTTTGCCCGGCTGGCAGGGGATCATCTGTTTTCATAAACACGCCGCCTTCACTGATATCCAGTACAAGTTTCTGACTTTGTGTGCCATCAACATCATAACCAACATAAAGATTATCACACCGAAAACGTTGATATTCACGTCTTTCCATAAACTCAAATTTTTCAAGCTGCCTGAGTATATATTGTTTTTGATCAGCTTTTAATTTTTTTATTTTTTCAATGATTTGAGTATCAAGTGCTTCAGATGTATTATTATCCTGGCCATTGACCATTTCAATATTCTCCTTATGAGAAAAATTATTGTGTTAAAAACTACATCTAGGAACCTGAGGAAAACGAGTAATTCGGTGCAACAATCAGTGATTTATTCTTAATAAAATTCTCTGCATCTTTTTTTCCCAGATCATATGTTTTTTGGATACCTTCCGGATTCGTATAATCCCATTTATTTATATAAAGGGGTCTTGATGGCTGCACATATGTCCTATTGTTGATCTGCTGTACTTTCTTATCAGGATAATTTCTTGTTAAAAGAACAAGTACTTTATAATTGGATGTATTAATGATTCTTTCCGGAACATTGTCTATCAATCCGCCATCAAAAACAGGCTTTCCATCTCTTTTTAAAAATGGGATGATTGGCGGCGTACACGATGATTGCAAAAGAAGATCTGTCAGGGATTTTTTATCCGGACAGGATCGCACTGATATCACTTTTGCCCGATAACCAAGCTTAACTGGAAATCTTGGATGTAAAGGCCCAAACAATAGTTTTTCTAATGAATATGCAAAAAAACCAATTATTGCGCCTGTGAATGGTCCAAAACATTCGGGTGGATGCGCCAATAGTATGCGAATATCAGCAGGAAAATGTTTTATTGCAGTAAATGACTGATCATCCAATATGTAATCAAGGGTCTTCAAATACATGTCATGATGCGGAAACAGTGGTTTCTGGTTCAGCATATTTTCGATATACATATTCTTTTCATTGTTTCGTGCCATATCTATAAAAAAACGAATGCCTGCTTGAATACGATTTGCTGCGATCATACAGGCCATTGTTGCTCCGGCACTGACGCCTGCAAATACATTAGGCACAAAAGAATACGCTTCTGAAAGAACCTCGTAGAATCCAACCTGCCAAAAACATCGGCATCCACCGCCTGAAAAGACGACAGCATTATATGGAATATTTTGACTCATGTATCAGACAGTCCAGTAAATAATAAATGCAGCAGCAATATATGAAAAGGCTTCAATATATGCAACGCCAACATTCGGAATTTCTTGATTGGCAATTTCATCGGTGATGGTACGTGTTGGAAATAAAACCCGGTCAGTTAACGTACGAATAATTGGCAGTAGCACCAGACCAATAGCAGAAATACCCATAAAGCGCGGTAGATCATCTTTCCAGGATTCAAAGTCGCCTTCAGCCGATAAGCCTACGATAATACCCATTGCAATCAATGCGCCAGCAAAACTAACACCCGCAGCAACATTGTCTCGTTCAATTTCATCATGAACACTGTAAGGTGTGATCCAATTATACATCCATCCTGCGAAAATGAGCATTAATTGTCCAATCATCCAGAAAGCGACAGCGGTCCAAACATTGCCGCCCTCTCCTGAGATTGCGCCATATATAATCAGTCCTGATGCAATACTTACACCGCATGACACTGCACCAGTCCCCTGGTTCTGATCACGAATTAATTCATCAATAACATGAAAATATCTTAGAATACATCGGTCACAAACAAACCACGACAGATTTATCAGTACAATGGCTGTAAATCCATAGATGACCAGATCAATTAAATCTGTAATTAAACCATGACTGGGGCCAACAATACTTCCGCCAAGTGCGAAAACAAGGCCGGCATAATATCCTGCAACCGATAGTGCCAATGCGGGATTATCTTTTTCAACCAGTTCGTCATTTAAATCATAAGAACGATGAAGCAAATCATGAACTTTTTTACCGATATAAAAAATCAAATAAAAAAAGATGATTAGTATACCTGATGTTAAAATTTTGTCAATAATCATTGGCATGTCCTCCTTTTTTTGTAATGGAAAAATTGATGATCAATATGATTATTTTCCAAATCCCATGCTTCTGGATCGAAAACCACTGCGCGTTCTTCCAATACTTTTTTTGCCAAATCGATTAGATACACGACTCATAAAGGAAGATTTCTTTTTGTTTTCGTTTGTCATTCGACGTTGAAAGAATGTTGGGTTATGCTTTTGTGTGTACGATCCATTTGTGCCATATTGGTTGTTTCGTCCAAAAAAAGGCCTTCTCTCACGTCGATAACTATGATAATCATCATAATCATGCCTATATACCGGTCCAGTAAAAAAGCCCAGAACATCGGTAAACATGCGATATTTTCCATAAAATTCCCAAAAGGAATTCCCACTGGAATCTTGACGCCATTGACCATAATTGGAATCACCAACATATGCATAACCTGGCGGCGCGACTTGATTATTCTGTTCGCCATCTTTTTTTGAAGCCAGGGTCATGCCCAAAAAATTTGCGTTCTGCTTATAATATTGCTCGGTAACTTCTTCCCAATCTGTCGTCCAGGCATTATTCAGTTGTGCAATCTTATATTTATGAAAGTAATGTGTAAAAACATTGCCATCCACTTTCATATCTTCAAGAATAATAGAATAGGTTGGCACATCTTTTAACTGATCTTTTAACCGGTCTACCGGATTATTGTATGATGTCCCACATCCCAAAACAAACAACAAAATAATTGCTTCCAATAGATGAATATATTTTTTCATGATCATGTCCTTTTAATTTAATTTAAATTGTATTGAATAATATGTTCTAACAGTCCAAAACGAATGCGTTTAATTACGACCATAGGTTTGTTCTCGGTTTTTGCCAAAAATTGTTGATACCTGTTTTTTGCAATAACCTGATTCCAGTTTCAATGTTCGCGCCCACAGTATCAATGCTATGAGAGTCATCCCCTGGCACAACAGCAATTCCCATTGATTTTGCAACATTCAAAATACCAGTGCTGACATAGGGCTCATCAGCGCCTTTGAGTAATGACCTCAAGTTAAAATCGAGTATCATTTGTTTTGCACGAATTAAAGATAAATTGCGATGAATCCTTTTTGAAATCTCAGGCATTTCCAAATGCTTTTGATATAATGGATCATAAATTCGAATCACATCAATATGTCCTATTACTCTTGGAGAAAGGTGCTGAATCATTTCAAACTGAATATCAAAATAACGCGCATAAAAAGGGATGATTCCCCCGGCATACGAGACTGCCTTTTCATAAACATCCGGAGAATAGTCAAAATTGATATCATCGACATGATGTACAGAGCCTACCACGTAATCTGGTTGATATTCTTTTATTAATGTTTTTACATGGCTGATATAACCGGAGTAGGCTTCAGTTTCAAAACCAATGAACAATTGAATGCGATCCTGATATTTTTTTTGCAAGGATCTTGCCTTAATCATGTATCTGGAAAAATTTTGTCTTAAATAGCGATAATCCAGCCCGGCTTCGATTTCATCCTGATACCGCAATTCATTGCTTGGTGGTGGAATATGTTCAGTAATTCCAGCCCATTGAAAACCTTTTTCAATGTATGCTTTTATCAAATCTTCCAGTTGGTCTTTTGCATGATGACAAAATTCACCGCTATGTCCGCCATGAATGGATACTTTGGGTATATTCATTGGATACACCGCTCAATGTATTGCCTTGTTTCTTCAGGATCACACATGATCCGAATTTTTTTTTGTCTGCTATTTAGCCCGGATAGAATATTTATATGCGTTTTTGGAACGTGCAGCGCTTTTGCCAAAAACTGGATACACATTTTATTTGCAGCACCATCAACCGGCGGTGCTTTGAGCTTAATTTTTAAACGATTATCAATCAGGCCAGAAATTTTATTCATTGACGCACGCGGCTGAACAAGCACATGAATATCGATGCTATCATCGTGTGTATTCATAAAGCTCATACAATCGCATCCCGCAATTCATCCTGAGTAATGGTTGCTGTTCCTACTTTCCCCACAACAATTCCAGCAGCCGCATTTGCCAGAAATGCAGATTCCCGATAGCTGGCACCGGCTGCCAGAGAAAGGCCCATTACAGAAATAACTGTATCACCCGCGCCAGAAACATCAAATACCTGTCTGGCACGGGTTTCAATGTGGTAGGGTGACATATCAGGTTCAAATAAAACCATACCGTCCTTCCCACAGGTAATGAGAAGCCCTGGCAATCCAACATTTTCCATAAGACTTTGACCTGCACAGATAAGTGTAGACATGTCAGTGATGTCCATATTAGATGCCTGAGCAGCCTCCTTGCGATTGGGCGTAATTAAACTTGCACCGCGATATTTTTTGTAATTAAATCCTTTTGGATCAACCAATACCGGCTTATTCTGTTTATTTGCAAGCTGCATGATTGCTTTGAGCATTTCTGGTGTTAACAATCCTTTGCCATAATCTGAAACGATAATCAGATGTGAAGATTCAACGCAATTCGAAATATGCTGCGTAATTTTATCAACCATTTTGCTATTAATCGGATGAGATGTCTCCCTGTCAATTCTTAGTACATGCTGTTGTGATGCCATGATGCGCGTTTTAATTGTTGTGGCACGTGATGTATCTCTTGTCAGGCCATCGGTATTCGCGCCAACATCTTCAAACATCTTTTTTAATCGTTTGCCATTTTCACCAGAACCATAAGTTCCAATGATTGAAACATTTGCTTTCAAGGCAGCCAGATTATTTACAACGTTGCCAGCGCCCCCCAATGTGGCATTATCATTTTTTACTGCAACCACTGGAACCGGGGCTTCTGGTGAAATACGATTCACTGTACCCCAAACATATTCATCAATCATACAATCGCCAATGACGAGTATCTGGCAACTGGAAAATTGATCAATCCAATGTTTCATGATGAACCTATTCCTTAAAAACGAGTTTTCCGCCCAGATGTCCCGCAATACCAGCAGCACCAAGCATAATAAAATAGAAAATAATATAGAGCCAGCATATTTCGCCATTGGCTTGCGTAAGGCTCTGATCAAAAATTCCCCACAAAGTTAATATTATGGACATTGCAAAAACAACGCCGCCACATGTTAACTTTGTAATAAATAAATTGGTATATGTGCCCCCATAGCGTTCTTTCCATTCAACAACGCCTGTAAATAAAACAACAGGCATGGTTAGTGCAACAAAGACTGTGTTATAGAATGCTGCCAGTCCAACATTTCCAGAACCAAAAACAATGGAGAGTAAAACAAAAAGAACCGATGCAGGAATCACGCCATTGGGAATATGGACAGTGATCGGATGCAAATGATGTGCAATAATATTTTCAGAAATCAACTGATAAATCTTAGTCATGGGAGATTCAACCCCTTCTGATTGCATGGTTTGTTTTTGAGAAGGCGGTTCTTGTTTTTGAGAAGGCGGTTCTTGCGTTGGCACCTGTTCCTCTTCCATTTTTACAAACTTAGATTTATCAGCACCACAAACCGGGCAGGGATCAGGTGGTTCGTCACCTTTATGAATGTATTTACACACTGTGCATTGCCACTTCGTTTCAGTCACCTTTGCTTCTTCAACGACTTCAACAAAGTGTTCTTTTGTAGCACCACAAACCGGGCAGGTATCGGGCGGCGTATCGCCTGAATGTACATAGCCACATAAGTTGCATTTCCATTTTTTCATAAGATTTTGTTCTCCTTATACTCAAGTATTTTTTTTTCTTCAGGTCATCCCCATCTTTTTTTCAAGATGTTCGATTTCTTTTAAAATATCTTGACGATCCTTTTTTGTCAAATCCGGATCGATTAACTTTTTATTTAATGAAATCAGTATCATTTCAGCACGATAATCATTGCATGTATATTGAGACGCTGTTTCTTTCATTGAATTAATACCTTTAAAAAAAGATCACCGCGTAATCCTGATATTGAAATTTTCCCCTGTTCTTTTAATCGTAAACAGGAACCATTCTTCATTCCCGGTGGTATTGTTATTCGAAACATTTGATCATGAAATCCCCAGGGGATATTTACTGTTTTTCGAACACCATGTTGCAATTCATAAGGCGTCACATAAATATTTGCATATAAATGATCATCACTTGTTGTGTTTATGGGGCGAATAATTTGTAATTGTGGTGTCTGATATTGAACTGTGCTACGCTTTATTTTTTTGGATACCTTTGAAATCGGCATACCAGACATAATGCGAAGTAAAACAATTCCTGAAATAAAACCGCCAATATGTGCCCACCATGCAATGCCGCCAATTTCACTGTTACTGCCCGCTGCACTGATTACTTGAAGCACAAACCATATTCCCAGGTAGATAAATGCTGGAATCTCAATAAAATAAGGAATGAACACAATAGGAATCAAGGTCAATATCTTTGCACCTGGATGAATAATAAAATATGCACCCATAACCCCGGCAATAGCCCCACTTGCACCAATCGTTGGTGTTGGAGAGAAATAATTGGTCAATATATGCGCCAGCCCTGATGCCATACCGCATAACAAATAAAATATCAAATAACGTATGGAACCAAAATGATCTTCAACATTGTCACCGAATATGTACAATGTCCACATATTGGTCAATAAATGCCAGAAGCCGCCATGCAAAAACATAAACGAAATCAATGAAAACAATTGCTGTCCAATTGAAAAATGCGAGGACAGTTCTGGCATCGAATACCTTGCCGGTAACAACCCATACAGGTAGATGAATCCTTCCTCCATGGGACCATATGAGAGTTGGATTCCAAAACAAAAAATGTTTATGCCAATCAATGCGTAATTTATAACCGGTACGCGCCGAGAATGAATGGTGTCACGTATTGGTAACATGGATCATAAAGATTCCCGGAACCGGTCTTCAATTTCTATCTTGCTGTTCATTTTCAAACGTTTGATCCAATCGTCAAAAAAGCGGCTTTCACGATTTTGTCGAATGGTATCTTTGACTGTCATAAGGGACTCTTTAAATTCATCCTCTCCAGGCTGTTTACGTTCTTTCAATCGAATCACATAGTATCCCTTATACCCCTTAAAAACAGTATATCCTACCGGATCACTTTGCGTCAGTTCAAAAGCTGCTTTGTTGATTTCCTCTTCCCTGCCAATTTCTGGAATGGCCTCATTTCTTTTAAATAAACCTGTGCTGGTAAAAAAATATTCGGCATCAGCCATTGCAGATTGGGATGTTGTTGCTTGATCGGTTGTTTGGGTCAAAGACGTCGTTTCTAAGGATGTCTGAGTATTTGTTTCTGAATCACTATCAGTGGTTATAGATTTCAGACATTTTAAGGCATCATTAAATGCAAATTTCAACTGCTTTTCTTTAAATAAATCCTTTTCAACGCGATCCTGTACAACGACAAGTTCCTGAACAAATGGTTCCTGCTTTTCAAGCTGTTGAATGATATAATAACCTTTATCCAATCCCACAATATCACTGATTTGATTTTGTTTAAGTTCAAATGCCTTACGTGCGAATGAATAACGATCTCTGTACAGTGTGGATGGCCCCCTTTGTCCGAAAAATTCTGTCACAACAACACTGATACCACTTGCTTTTGCTGCCACTGTAAGGGAATCATCGTAAAGGGTATCAAAAAAATCCTCAGCAGCATCATATGCTCTGTTATCGGCTGTTTCATCAATGAGTTTTTGACGAATCTCAGGCGTGGCACCGCCAAGTGTTAAAGCGACAGCTTCATTGACTTTTTCTACTTTAATGATGTGCCATCCAAAGGATGTGCGGACCGGTTCGCTAATTTCGCCGGCTTTCATTGAAAAAGCCTTATCTGAAAAAGGCTTGACCATATCTTCCTTTTTAAAAGCACCCAGATAGCCGCCCCGATCTTTACTTGGACCTTCAGAAAATTCAGTTGCCAGTTTTGCGAAATCAGCATCTTTTTCTTTGGCTTTCATATAAATCTCATTGGCACGGGCTTTTATTGCTTCATCTTTTTCAGGCTCAGCAGATGCGTCCGATTTAAATAAAATATGTCTCGCTTCAACTGTTTTGGGGGACTCAAAATCACTTTTGTTCGATTCAAAATACATTTCAATTTGTTCATCACTGATGGTAATCTCTGGCCGATATTTATCTTTAGCAAATGCGACATAAGCCACCTTGATTTCCAACTCAGTCATGTAATTATCCTTATTGGCTTCATAGTAGGCTTCAATTTCTTCCTGAGTGGGGGTGCTTTCTGTATAACTATCAGATTCAAATGCAACGTAATCCAGATTGATTTTTTCATTATTATAAAAAAACCATTCACGCGCCTCATCATCAGAAACCTTAACGCTGCCCATCACAAGCTCTCTTAATTTTCCAAGTAACAATGACTGGCGCTGTGATGTTTCAAATTGTTCGGGTGACATGCGATTTCTTCTCAACACATTGACATAATACCGATTATCAAAAATCCCATCTTTTTGAAAATACGAAATGGATTGAATTGATTTGGCCAGTTCCTCATCGGTCACCCGAACATTCAACCGCCCGGCTTCCTGAATAATCAACTCCCTTTCGATCAAAGAATTGACAACTTGTTGTTTAATGTTGAGTGCATCCAACATGGATTCATCAAAATTATCGCCAAACTGACGTTTATACCCTTCGATCAAGTTATTGTAAGCATCGTAGTATTGATCAATCGTTATCACATTCCCATTGACCTCAGCCACGCGATTGACTTTGCCTTCCCTAAAAGATCCGACCCCCCAAAACACGAAAACGATAACAATCGCACTCAATACAAGCTTGATAAACCATGATGTTGCATGCTTGCGCATTAAATAAAGCATTGGATTCAACCTCTTTTTTGTTGTGTAGAATACTGTACCAATAGTTACATATAATACAGTACCAATATTTGTTAAATGAACAGATCATATTCAATATTATCTGATTGTCATTGCCCAAAATGAATAAATCAGAATATCTTTTTTGAATATTGAATATGAATGCCTTAAAGTTAAATCAGTTTTTTTAACATTTGGTATTAAAAAGGTCAATTGTTATTTGATCAAAAATGATGAAAGTTGATAATTTTGGCATTTTTCAGAACCAATTGAATTAGTGGACTCCAAGCGCTTTTACTTAATAGAAAATTTAGACACCATGTCATTCAGTTTGCCTGCTAAGCTTTTTAAGCTATCAACACTATTGCTCATGGAATTGCTGTTATTTGAAATTTCCTTTGCAGACTGAAAAACCTGATCCACATCTGTTGCAATTAACTTGGAAACGTCCGCAGCCTGGTTCACATTCCCAGATGCATCGCCGAGCTCATGAGATGCCTGTGACATATTTCGGGCAATTTCATTAATTGCTGATGATTGCTGTTCTATGGCAGCCGCAATTGTGTTCACAATGTCATTAACATCCTGAATCACGCTTGAAATTTGTTCAATCTCATTCACAGTAGTGCTTGTTGAGGATTGAATCTTTTCAATTTGCGATTTTATTTCGTCAGTTGAGTTAGCTGTTTGTTTTGCAAGTTCTTTTATTTCGCTGGCAACAACAACAAATCCTTTTCCAGCTTCTCCCGCTCTTGCAGCTTCGATTGTTGCATTTAAGGCCAGAAGATTGGTTTGCTCTGATATATCATTGATTGTTTCGGTAATTGTAGAAATACCATGTGCGACCTGTCCTAATTGTTCAACACGAGTGGAAGCTGTTTGAGCTTGTTGAACCGCTTGTTGTGTAATTTTACGCGCTTGCTCAGAATTCTTTGTTATTTCACCAAGCGTAGATGTCATTTCTTCTGTAGCAGATGCGATTGTTCCAATGTTTGTGGTTGCATTATCGACCGATGTTGATACTGTCACCATATTGCTGCTCATTTGTTCGGTTGAGGTTGCAACTGAACGAGAATTGTTTAATGTTAGATTTGATTTATCCGAAAGCTGCGCAGATATATTCGACAAATCATTTGATGAATGGTTCAGTGTTGATACGCCCTGTGCAATCTCTTTAAACATGGTACAAAGATTTAATACCATCTTATTTAATGCCTGAGCCATTTGACCGGTTTCATCTTTTCTGTTGTTGGTTAATGTTTTGGTCAAATCTCCTTTAGCAACGTTTTTTGAAAAATTGACAACATTAATGATTGAAGTACTCAAGTTGTTACTAAATAAATATCCGATGATCAGTGATATTATGATACATGCAAAAAGAATAAAAACAATGGCTTGAAATATTTCTTGATATTTGTCTTCAGAATTAACTTTAATATGGTTTGCTTTTTCCAGTAATTCATTAATAGGGGTAACTCCAGCCATGACATAATTCCGATGCCCCATTTTAAATGGTTGATAACAGGCCAATCGTTCAGTCCCATCATATTTGTATGAACCGCACCCTTCAGATCCACTTAACATGTTATTGTACACAAAGTCCTTTAAACTACGAAGTTTAGGAGCGCTTAAATCCAGGCGTTTTTTCAAACTTAAAACAGGATGAGAAATTGGATCGCCGGAATCATTTATAATGTATGCATACCCTGTTTTACCAAATTGATGTTGTTGGATTACTTTCCAGATGAGATCCCAATTAAAATGTGTTTTTATAAGCCCTTGCCAGGTGTTTCCTTCATATATGGGTGATAATATAACCATTTCAGTGGAATTCGTTTCAGAATTGAGTAACACGCCCATATTATTCAGAGTGTTTTTAGCGAGACTTTTTGCAACCTCAAACCATTTGTGATCTTTAGCATTTTCATTTATTTTTTGATAAACACCATTTTTTAAAGAAAATAAATTATTTCCTTTGTTATCAATTAATTCAATGGTGTTAAACATATTGGCTGATTCATTTCCAAAATTTAACGTTGAGGATTCATATGACATTGTTATGTCTGCTTTTACAGCCTGTTTTGTTTTATTATAATCCTCTTCAATATAATCACTCCAAGTCGTGGTCACAACAATAACCCAATCTCGTTCTTTAAAATAGGTATAGGCAGAATATTTATCATGGGCTTGAAAAGAATATCGATGATGTTGAATTCGGTCTTCTTCTCTATTTTTTAAAATATGCCTATAACTGTTGATCTTTAATTCTGAAATGATATTTTTTCCAACAAGTTTTTCTTGTGGATGAATGATAATTTCACCTTCAGAGTTCATAATAAAAGTATAGCCATCTTTGCCAATGGTCCCATGTAATACTGTATCTTTTAAGCCAGAGTTTTCCATTGGAATTCCAACGTATAAGGCACCAACGATCTGATGATCTTTATCATATAAAGGCTTATAAACTGTTAAATACCAAAGATTTACGACAAAAGCTTTTCCTCTGTAGGTTTTTCCTTTAAGAAGCGTTTGCACCACTTTATTCGGTGTTCCATCTGCTTGAATTGCAGGGATATAGGTTCCAATCGCCCTTTTACCATTTAATTTTTTTACATTTGTTGCGATGCGAAGCATATCGCCACGATCATTCATTTTTTGAAATATGGTGCATGTCATATTGGTCATTTTCTGGACGTGATCGACAATCAATGTCTGCCTCACAAAGGAATCATTTTTTATTATGGGTTTCCCATTAACGTTCATTTGCGGAATAATTAAGTCGCTGGATTTTTTAGTGAACTGATCAATTGGTTGCCATTGCTCATTTTTTATAGGTGACAATTGAATAGATTTTATTAAATTCTCAGCTGTTTGAAGTCCTAAATCCAGTTTTTCTAATAACAAACGACTTTCCATGTTGCATGCATCCAGGATGCTTTTGATGATTTGTTGAAAATCCTTTTTTGCTTTCTTCTCAACTGTTTGTTCCACGTTTAAAAATTGTTGGATGGATTGCAAGTTTGCAACACTTTTTGTTATTCTTTCAGCCTGATTGATTATGGGTGTCACTTTATATTTTTCTGCCTGTACGCCTTCTCTGAGGGAATCCATTGCTAATGTTTTCATTCCACTGTAACTTTTTTCAATTGTTCCTTTTGCATAATGATTGAATTTATACAAACTAAAAAAGCTCATGCATAAAACTGGCGTAATTGCAAGAGCAACACTGATTACCATTAATTGCGCTTTTATGGAAATTGATGAAAACAAAATAAACCTCCTTGTTTTTAGCCCGATGTAATATGATCAAAGAAGGGACCTATATAATGAATATTATTAATAAAATTTGAAGATACTGTCAAGGATTTTTTTGAAAAGTGTCAGGCCAGATTGGTTCGCTGATCTGTAGGGAATGCGCTCCCCATTTATTGATATGGGCGAACACAAGGTTCGCCCCTACACGTTATTGGCACATAAGTAAATGAGGAATTTATTTTTCGAGTATTCCTAAGACTTGATTCTGATAACCGCTCTTTCAGCTTCTTCCATCATCCGATCAAACAATTCTTGCACATTCGGAATATCATGGACCAAGCCAATCCCTTGTCCTGTCGAAATTACGCCGACATCAAGATCCCCTTTACGATACATTTGTCTGGCTTTGTCACCAGAAACAATTGATAATACATCTTCAAGGCTGGATTCTCCTGATTCGATATTCGCACATTTCTGGGCAGCAGCATTATTCCAGACCCGATGGGTAGCACCTATAGACCGCATAATCAACATGGTATCTGTTTCAGATGCTGTAAGAAGGGCATTCTTAAGATTGTCGTGTATGGGACATTCTTTGGTTAATAACAAGCGCGTCCCTATAATAACAGCATCCGCACCCAAAGCCAGGACAGCAGCAATTCCACGACCATCGGAAATACCGCCGCCGCCAATCACCGGTAGATTGATCGCATCTTTGATAACAGGCACCAGGACAATCGTGCCTATATCCAGTTTTCCTGTGGCACCGCCATTTTCATAACCAACAACTGTTACGATATCTGCTCCCATCTGTTCCACTTTTTTTGCATAACGAACCCCAACACATTTATGTATCCATGTCATGCCTGCATCTTTAAAGCGACTACATAATTGTTCGGGTGCTGAATGACCGGAAGTTTCAACAATTTTTACTCCTTTTTCCACAAGCACATCCACATAATCATCATTATCAATGGGCCGCATGGAAGGAAACAAATTAATATTCACTCCAAACTGTTTGTCAGTAAGTTCCTTTATTCTATCAATAGCTGCTGCAAAGTCTTCTCTTGAAGCATAAATTGCTGATGCAAGTATGCCCAAACCACCTGCATTTGAAATGGCAGCGACAAAATCGGCTGTTGATATGGACATCATGGTTCCGCCGATTATCGGATATTTAATTCCCAACTTTTCTGTGATTTGTGTTTTAATCATATTACGTTCTCCTGTATTAAAGTTTAAAGATTACAACGTTTTCGAGTATTCATATGAATATTTTTGTTTCTTTGTCAAGGAAATAAGGTCATTAAAAACCATTTTCCAAAAGCAAACGATTTAAAGTTCCCTGTTGTACATTATTTAAATAATAATGGGATACAAATTGCTGAAATTTGACATCCGATGGCATCAAATCGGGATGCTGCCAGGGTTTGACAATTTGAATGGTTGAATTATCATAGCAAAATTTTGGTGGGCTGATTACACTGTGGAATCGGCAAATCATTGGGCGATAATCATAAACCATGCATGTTTGATTGTATAAAAAAGGACAGGCAATTTTTTGAAGCCGATAAGCCTTTGCCTGTTTTAAAACATCATTGGGGTATTGAAATTCAATTTCTCGCTCTTTTGTGCGTACTTGTTTTAGTTTACGAGAAATCGCTTTGAATTGTTTTGATGTCAGCTTTTTTTTAGCTTGAAAGTGAATATATTTTGCTTCCATTGGAACACTTGCCACTTGATAATGACAACAGGCATCACATTTTTTTTGGCAGGTAATGGGTTGTGGCGCTTTCTTATTAAAATCGTCCAATGTTTCCTGCATTTTTGAATAGTATGTTGGGTAATACTGATCTAAAACTTGATTCAATGGAATTTTTTGCTGCATCATTTGTTTGGTTAACCACACAGCATAGTCGTAGCATGGGTTTGATTGGTTACTGTCCATTATTTTTCCTTTTACTGCCCATCTATAATTTTCGTATCCCCAACAGTTCTCAATCTTAACGCCAGAATTCGTGCAATATTTGTTAATATCGTATTGACAATTTGGGGATGGGTTTTTTCCAACTTTTTCATTTTTTCAGGAACTACAGATAGTAATTCTGTTTTTTCGACTGCTTGAATATCAGCAACCCTTTTTTCTTGACACAGAAATGCCATTTCACCAAATACATCTCCCTTTCCAAGAATTCTAATAATTTCTTTTTGATTATTGCATGTTTTAGAAACTTCAACAGAACCACTTAGAATGACATAGAAGTCTTCGCCAGCATCTCCTTCTTTCATAATGATTTGTTTTGGGGAATAACTGACAATTTTATGTGATTGAATAAATTTTTGGATATCAGAATCTGAAAGGTCTTGAAACAGGACTGATGGATAACCCTGAAGGCAAGATTGAAAGAAATCCCAAAATTGTGCAGAATCAACCAGGCCTTCATTGATAAAACCATAATCCGCTATTAATTGATTCTCAAACCATCTTTCGTGTGAAGGATCATATGCGTATTCTTTTGTAAAGGGTTCGAAGGGGGAATTAATTTTTTCTAAATATTTATGATCATCACACACCAGAAGTAAAGGTATTCGTACACCTAAATCAGTATTGATGACCTCTTTTGTAAATCTGCGAAAACCTAATTTTGTCAAATATTTCAACATGTAGGAGGGGCACCAGGAAAAGGCAAAAGGGATTTCATGTTTACGACAGTAGCAATAAAAAAAACTGTAAAGCGTGGCCGGTGTTAAAAAATTTTGAGTGACTTGAGATATTGTGACACCTGTTATCAGCGCATATTTTTCTTTTCCAAATTTTTTAGTAAAATAGTCCAGGTTAAACATTTGATTGATATTCAATGGAAATCGGGTTTGATGGCTAAAATTCATTCTCATTGAACCTAACATATCACCATAATCGTTATCAATATAGACAAGTACACCTGTATGATCTAATTCATTTTTTAACCATTGTTTTTGATGGTCAGCAGTTTCTGGATTCTTTCCATATTCACGAACATAGAGTTGATAGCGAAATTTATATATACTTTCTTTTTCAGCTTTTGTTTCTGCAATATTAACGACCGGGAATCTCAATAAATTTCCAGAAAGGGTTTGTTTTTTTCCGATAACCTGTTTTTGAATAAATGAGACAAACTGTTTTGTTCTGAATTGTTTTAACATTTTTTTCCTTTTTGAATGGCCGGAAGAATCAGAACAAACAACCCGAAGGAATAAAATTTAATATCAAATGATGACATCCATAGCACATTGTTGGTCCTGAATTCTCTGCTTTATGACATGATATGCATAAATTCTTCATGACATGTTTTTTTTCAAGGGTTTTATTGTTTTTCAAATTTTGAATCGCACCATTTTGTTGAGGAAATATTACATGACATTTCTGACAGTTATCAGCAATATCATTATGCAGATGATGCGGAAAGGAAACAACTCCCATAAATCCGCCTTTTATTTTTAACATTTCAGGATGTTCACCTGCGATAGCGACAACACATAATACAAATACACAAATAAGCGTCTTAATAAATTTTTTCATTTTTTTTGCCCTTCTTATTTTATGGTTTTTCGGTAATTATATCGTAGAGACAGAATCGAACCAATGTCCGTGTAGGGGGAGCAATCCCTTGTTACGTTTTACAAAAATATCATTTTTCAATGTCATCGCTAATAAGTCTTTTTGGGAATGCGCCCCTACGACCTTAATTTTGGTAATTGTATAAAGAATCGTACAACTTTGTCAACTCTATTTTGAAATCCATCCAACAAAAAGCGATGATTAGAACCCCATAGCCATCAGGCTAAGCAAACCCGCTCCAACCAGAGTTGGAGCGGGTTTGCTTAGCCTGATGGCTATGATTAGAAGCCCGACATAATTTGTAATAAATAAATAACTTCTGCCAATCCCAACTTGCCATCATTGTCAATATCTTCAAGCGCTACTGATGTTTGATTGAACAGACCATTTTTAACTGACCATCCTTTAAAATTATCAAGTAAATTTTGTAGAATGATCGTATCCTTTTTATCCTGTAAAACTGTGAATGACAGGGTCAGCAATATGCCGCTCTCTCCCTGTTCAATTTTTTGGCTTGAACTGTAACCACCAAAAATAATAATGCCATTTACTTTCAGATTGCCTTTAATCTCATCAAATCGGTTATCAAATGTCTGTCCAAATTCATAAGATTGATATGACAATATTTCAGGGTTATATGCAACTTCAAATCCAAAGGCTTTTATTTCATTTGGAGAATCGTTGATTGTTAGCGTGAACTTAACAGTACTGCCTACCTGGGCATTTTGAATATCACTGAGTTCTAAGTTTGCTGCAAAAATCTGTTGCACGAAAAAAAAGCACCCAAAAAATACCATGATATATAATGTTCTTATTTTCATGACACACTCCTTTGTAAGACAGTCGTAAGTCTTAAAAACTTACGACTGTCAATTTTATATATTAGAAGTTTTGAGGATCATCAATAATTTCATCGTCAATAATTTCATCACCAATGCTTTCCCCAACTGAAATAATAGTCTCAGTTGTATACACATTGCCATTGAGATCTGTAATTTGACAGCTTGCAATGAATTCACCCTCTTCTTTATATACATGACTGACAAATGGGCCTTTGGCATCAATGGTGCCATCAGATTCAAAATCCCATTGAATGCGGCATTCATGCATCAGCATATCTTTCAATTTATCGTTTGTCAGCTTGAAATCAACTGTAAGCGGTGCTGGACCTTTATCAGGTGACGCGATAATTTTCATTTCCACCGGTTCTGTGGTATTAGATTTTACAACGATTTTTATTTTGGCGGTTAATTCTTTTCCATTTTCATCAACGACCAAAGCACTGACAATGTATTCACCCACTTCCTCAAAGGTATGCTCAATTTCAATGCCTTCAGCATCAAATTGACCATCATTATTCAAATCCCATTGAATTTTGGCATCCTCAAGATAATCTTTGGCATAGTATGCAAAAACATACATTTTTGTTTTCAATGGCGCCATACCCATGGCTGGTCGAGCGACAATGTAAATTTTTTCAGGAACATAAGGCTCTGATGGATAGACGTGAACCAGTGTTTCGCCAATAGCAATGGTGCCATCTTCGTAACTTGCTGTGACACGAACCAGATATTCACCTTCTTCCTTAAATAACCATCCTGTTTCTTTCCCGCTCGCGTCAATTTTGCCATCATTATCAAAATCCCATTTATATTTGGTATATGAAGGAGGTTCCCAACCCCATTTCTGATCATCTCCTAGTGGATACACTGGTTCCAAATGATCATCTGCATAGAAATGAACACGTAATGGTGCTTCACCCTCAGGCGGTGAGGCAATAATTGTAATTACCTTTTCTTCGTTATTGCCAGGTTCAACAACGATGGAAATTTCATCCATATCAGTCAGACCATCCTGATCAGTGACTCTCAGGATCGCTGTATAAGTGCCTTCCTTCAAATATGTAAAATTAACCTCAGCACCATTGTCATCAAAGGTGCCATCACCCTGGAAATCCCATTCATACTTTAGACGATTTCCATCAGCGTTTTCATCGTATTCAGCAGTAAACCACACAGTCAGAGGTGCCTGTCCGCTTTTAGGTGATGCACTTGCATTTGCTTCAGGCGCATATGTTGTTTCATCCAGACAATTGGGCAATCCAAGATAGTATTGAAAAATACACAGGGTATCAGCTGGCGTGGTGTCGCCATCCTTGTTGACATCGCTGCAAATACTGTCACAGTCGAGATTGCTTGATGTCGGGCAGATGGAAAGATATTTTTCAAAGGTATTCAATGCATCCATTGGTGTAATTTCACCATCAGCATTGATATCCCCATTACAACCACTCTGAAAACACCCCTGTGATGTTGTCCATCTCGCCATTTCATCTGTCAGGCTCTGCAAAAACAGTTTTGTTGCGGGTTCGGTCTGTAAAATCTCAAATTGAACAAATACAATTGAGCCACTGGCGCCTTTCAGAATTCCTTTGTTCTTCACACCACCGAATCGAAGAATCCCTTCTTCAATGAGTTGGGCATTAAAGAAATCCAGATCTTCAGCCAGTGCACCTTTTTCAAAACTCTTGAATGACAGCATTAATGGATCATAAACAAGTTCAAATCCAAACGCACTGACATCATTAGGGGCATTATTAATGCGAACCGGTATATTAACCAATCCACCGATTGCGCCAATACCACCAGAAACATCCAACTGGCCAGAATTATCTTCAATGCATGTTTCCACCACGTTTGTTCCTGTCACTTCAATACTGATTTGAGCAGAAACTGCGGTAATGCCATCACTGACTGAATAGCCGAAATTGACCGAGCCAATAAAATCGGTTGATGGCTCAAAGGTGACAATTGTTTCACTGAGTGCTGCCACACCATTTTCTGCTGGCGGTTGAAGCGTATAAGTCAGTGCATCCCCATCTTCATCAGTTGCCAATAGATCAATAGATATGGCTGTATTTTTTTCTGTTGTTGCAGAGATATCATTTGCTACCGGTGGATGATTAACAGGTGTGTAATCATCTGCAAAAGCCAGAAACACTGGAATTCCAAAATACAGCAACGTAAAAAAACTTAAGATTAAAATTGATTTTTTCATTTTAAACCTCCTGAAATAGTTAAAAAAATTATTGATTAAAAAAAGGGTTATATTTTATTTATATCGTGTCACCTCCTTTCGCTTGTGGATAATTGTCGATAAATAAGAATCAACATAATCAGAACACCCAACTGTACAATTATTGAGATAAGAATTGTAAAGCTCAAAAACGAAGGAAACAAAAGAATTTGATTATGTGAGCGGGTTGAATTGTGACCTGATCCTGCTGATAAACCAACTGATTTAACGTGTCTCCATTCTTTTTTGGTAAGTGTTTCAGTGGGTATCATTTGATGAGATTCATGATGTTCTTGCGCAGCTTGCGGATCATTGCTTTCATCAGTTGATTTCTGTTCGTAATACGATTTGTCTGTTAGGTTTTCCTGGTTCGTTTGGCTGAATTTCTGATTGTTACCAACTTTGGATTGAACTGGCGTTTGGGATGATTCACCATGATCTGACGCCTGTCTGTTTTGAGACAGTATGTTGATTGTGTTTGTTTTTTTAGTCTGGGTGTGATCATTGGTCATAAAAGAAGGAAAATCAGGGGGTGAGATTGTATCCTGATCTGTTTGAACGTCCTGGTTTGTAAGAGTTTCATCATCAGAAGTGCTTTTTGGAATATCATTTTCATTTGTATCCATTATATCATTAGAAACAGTGTCTTCGGTTTCAGTCTCATCGTCAGTTTCCTGATCTTGCAATACTAATTGTCCATTTTGTGTAGACCAGGTTTTGAAGTCATCTTTCAAATTTTCAAGTATAACAGAAGAATTCTTTTCACCAATAACGTTAAATTGAATCAATGCAAGACTGCCAACATCCTGTTGATGAATAATATTATCACCGGTTTCAATCCCACCTATACGAATACGACCAAATCCAACATTACTGGCTTGAAAAAATCGAAATCCTTCAGATATCAATGACCCGCGTTGAACTGATTTGTAGGTCATGCATGTTGGATCATAGCTAATATCAAAGCCAAAGGCGTTGACAGGGTCCGGCGCGTCGTGAATAAATACTGTAAATGTAACGATATCATTTTTTTGAGCGCTCTGAGAGTTTATTTGAATTTGTGCGCACCAGGAAAATTCGCAGAAAAATAATATAAATAATGATATGTATATCGCTTTTATCATCATGCTGCCTCTCATTAATGGGTTTTGTATATTGATACAAACAGCAGTATTTTTTCTTTCACATGATGATAATTTTTTTTTGAAAATGTTTGTTTTTGGCTGGGTTTACGATCTTTTACGCCCCTGTCGATACCCAAAAAGCAGATAGACAATACAGCCCAGAAAAGGAATAACTGCAACAAAACCCCATCCAATTTTTTTCTCAAAGGAACCAAAGTCTTTATAGGCAATGTCGAATATGGCCCACCAGGTTAATAGCAAAAAAATAAGGCCAATACTGATAATTATTAGAATTTTTGTCATGGTTAATTTTTTAAGCGTTTACAAATGGTTAAAAGTTCATCCACATAATACGAGCTGTGATTATAATGATATAAAACGCGTGCTGCTTTTTTTCTACTAATTCCAGGATACCACCCAAAATGCTTCAAATAATTTGCAATACTCTCAATGGCATCCACATGATTAAACAGATCAATCTGCCCATCATTGTTGCCATCCTTGCCAAAGCTTAAAATGCTTGAAGGTATAAATTGTGCCAGCCCAATCGCACCTGCATACGATCCTCGGATTTCTAAGGGTGAAAAATTATTTTGACTGGTATATTTCAGAAAAGCTTTTAGCTGGTCATAAGCCCAATCTGCCTTTCTATTGGCCTTTTTTAGAAAATCTTTTTTATCAAGTCGTTTCTTTGGTGGAACTTGTTCCCATAAATTTTCTCGTGGTGCTTTGGCTTTAAGTGCAGCCATTGTGGAATATACATTGAGAACACGACTGACTCCAGTAAATCCGCCCAATCGTGTTTCAACAAGCATGATTGACACAATAATTTCTTTATCCACACCATATTTTTTTTCCACGCGATTTAGAGCGGATTGATGTTTAACAAGATATTTCTTTGCTTTTGCAAGATTTCTGGATTGATGGAATTGTGAATAATTTAATTGGGCTTCATTATGTTGAAAATATCCGGATACACTTTTAATATCAAAGTATACCTCAGGTTCATTGTATAATTTCTCGATCATGTCAGGCTTAAAACCATCCTGAACAAGCTGTTTTTTTACATAATCAAACAGTGATGTCTGCGTTTCTGCATAAATACAATTGGGATGAATCAATCCCAAGACGATAACAATTTGAATTATTTTTCTTTTTAGTAAATACAAAAAATCCTCCTTTTTTTATCTTTTGTCATTTTTTCCTCGCATATTTTTTTTACTGACTGCCAATGCAATTTTTTGATCCAGAACTTTAAGATGACGCGCAAAGCTTTCAGCACTTTGGAAACGATCATTGGGTTGTTTTGCAAGGGCCTTGATCAAAATGAGTTCTAATGCAGTTGGGATTTTTGGATTGATTGATCTGGGAGAAACAGGTTCTTGATGGCTGATATTATACATCAGTTCTGACAATGATGTGCCATTGAATGGCAATACAGCAGTAACAAGATGATACAACAACACACCAACAGAAAACAGATCGGATCGCCCATCAATCTTTTGACCTTCAACTTGCTCTGGAGACATATAACCTGGCGTAAACAAAAGTTCACCCGTATGGTTTCCAATTGCTTTAGCAAAGGTATCGATGCCAAAGTCAGATACTTTAATGATATCTTTTCTGAGCAGAAAAATATTACCGGGTTTTATTCCACCATGAATGATCCATTTTTGATGTGCAAAACTCAGTGTTTCGCATATTTGAATCATGTAATGAAGCACTTTTCTCAAAGGCAAAAGTGATTTTCTTGAAAAATGGGCATTTAAAGCACTGGCTTCAAGGTATTCCATTACAATATAACACACATCATTTTCAAATCCAAGATCGTAGATTTCAACCATTCCAGAATGCTTAAGATTGCTTACAGCTTTGGCTTCCCTGATAAACAATTGTCTGGCACTTTTAAGTTGTTCGGATGCTCTTCCTGTATTGAGTTGAATTGTTTTAATGGCAACCCAACGTTCATGTTCCAAATCATTTGCCCGATAGACAACGCCCAACATTCCACGCCCCAATTCTTCAGAAACTTCATATTTATCCAGACCTTTATGAGCAGGCGGATGTCTCTGAATCATTGTTTGAAGCATTGGTGAAAGTGATTTTTCGGTCACAAATACCTGACGTGGAACAATAATAATTAATCCCAGTAATAATTCCATTGTGGGGTATATCCATTTTAACCAAAGATTTTCAACAGATAGCAGTACTGAACAACCCAATGTCCATACAGCTAAAAAAACGATGGTAAAGAATATGCCACCGATCACCCCATTTCTTGGCAAAACAAATGCAATAAAAAAACCAAACAAAAGCATCACGAAAAGCTCTGCTAGATGAATCCAGTCTGGGCGGTTAATGGTTACTTTGGATAATAGATTTTCAATGACAGTGGCATGATATTCTGGCAAAGAAAAATGTTCTGGTAATTGGTGAAAGCCGGATGTTCTTAATAATTTTACATCACCTCCAATTAAAACAATACGATCTTTAAAATTATGTTCAGGAATAGATCCTTGCAATACATCAAAGAATGAATATTTGGGAATTGGCACAGACTCTTTTTGAATGCGAACATTAATCTGGTTGTCTGTTTCAAAATAGCGATCTCCTGCACGAAGCCCATCAGGTGGCAATATTTCAAGATCTTTTTGTTGTAGTCCAAGGTAGTGAATTATTGCGCGCAGTGGAAGAGAGGGGTAATACTTGTCTTGATACATGACAGTTAATATATGTTCTCGAATTTTAGAATCAATGTCTGATTTCACATTAATATGCCCCAATCCAACTGCCATACTGCTTACCTCAGAAAAAGGCATACTCACAGAGCTTGCTGTATGGGGACAAAACATATTTTCTACTTGTGGCGTCAATGGTAAATCCAATGGATCGACCATTTGAGCGGCAGATTGATGTTTCAAGTCTGGAATGAATTGGTTCAGCTTGAAATGAACAGGTAAAATAACATTGTTAGCGCGCTTAATAGATTCGATCAATTTTTTATCATGATCAATGCGGGTTTCCATTTCTTGGATATAATTTAAAAAGATATCGTAATGCTCTGATGGTTCTTGAATTAAGGTTTTAAATGAACCCTCAATGTTACGTATTTCGTCAATGATAAAATCGTTGTCTTTGTGTTCAAATAATATTTCCAGACCAATTGTTTTGGCTCCAGAACGTTTTAGAATATCAATCATTGCAGAAAAATAGGAACGTGGCCAGGGCCATGAGCCCAATTTACTGATGCTGTCCTCATCAATTGAAATAATCACTGTGGGTTGAAATCGACGCTTCTGTTTCAATGGTAAGCTGGAACTGATATCCATGAAACGACGTTCTAAGATTTCTAAAGGCTGAAATTTTGTAATACTGCCCCCAATGCAGAGGGTCATAATAAGTAGTCCAAGCCAATATGCGGGAATTTTAGACAATAGTTTCATTTCATACTCAATTTTCCATGGGTCAGCTATAAAAAATCTAAAACTATATTATAGTTTCGGTTGAATGGCAAGTTTTTTTAATTCGGTTCGTTTCCGATTATTGTTCGAGGGTGAACATAAGGATGCACCTACAATGGTCACGTTAAGATTGAAAACTTTTAGCTCCTAAATAAATGATGTAATAGATATTGACACGACTATGTTTTCAGAAGTAATATTCAAGGATGTGTCAAATGATATTGAACAATTTATTGAAAAATACCAGACCTAGTATAACTGTCGATGTAGTGGCTATTGGTCAGGGATGACCAGACAAGTCGGTCATTTTTTAATCTTGCCATTTATCCTTAAATGCGTTATTTAAGGATAAAGCTTACAGCTTAAAATCAAATTTAGGGATAGTGCTATGATTGAATACAACCAGATCATTGACCAAAATCCCTGGTGGATTGATAAGCAATATCTACCAGAAGAAACATCATGGCCGCATCGGGATCTTTTTTCAAAGGTATCCAGGGATATTTCCAAAAATTTAATTCAACTCATAACTGGCCTCAGACGTGTTGGCAAGAGTACAATACTGAAACAAATTATTTCGCAACTGTTAAAAGAAAATGTCCCTCCAGATCATATTCTTTATTTTTCCTTTGATAAACATGCCATTCTAAAAAAATCCGCTACCTTTGAATCTTTAATTGATATTTATCTCAATCAACGTTTGCAGAAGCGGATTTTTGAAATGTCTGATCGGGTATATTTATTCATTGATGAAATACAATATGTGGATTATTGGCAGGATATTATAAAAAGGTATTACGATATCAATAAAACCATGAAATTTATTATCAGTGGTTCACAAAGTATCAAACTTCAAGGGAAAAGCAAAGAAAGTTTGGCAGGCAGGTTGATAGAATATAAGGCCAGTATTCTGTCCATTCGTGAATATTTGAATATATCTGATTTTAATGGAAATTATCAAACAATTTGGGATTGTCAGTTGAGTTATCCGGGCTTTAATGCATTATACGATTATTATTATAAATATCAATTGCTTCTTGAAAAAGAATTACCCAAATATCTTTGTTATGGGCAGTTTCCAGAAACCTTTCAGTTTTCTGATGATATTTCTTTCAGCTATGAATACATCAAGGAAGCTGTTCTTGGGAAAGTATTAGAGGTTGATATCCCCATACATTACAAAATTGAAAAAGTTCAAGAATTCAAACTTATGGCCTATCATTTACTCACAAATAGCAGTTCCTTTTTTGAATTGCAGAATATTGGACGCGAATTAGGTCTGTCAAAAGCCACTGTTGAAAAGTACTTTTTATACTTAAAAAATGCTTATATAATTGATGTCCTGTATAAATATTCAAAAAGTAGTGTACAAAAAGGGCGATCATTGAAAAAAGCATATGCAGGATCAACCAATTTTATTACTGCAATCAATAACTATCAATGCCATTACTATGATGAATTTCCTGAAATTTTTGGAAAAATTATTGAAACTTATGTATGGCAAAGATTAACAAAACTATTTGAAAAGGTTTCATTCTGGAGAAAAGGGAAAAACGAGATTGATTTTTTGGTCAATGATCATTCTTTACCAACGAATACACTATTGATCGAAGTCAAATTTAAAAATACTATTCGATATAAAGAAATAAAATATCTGCTGGCCCATGCAGCCGAGATAAACAGCAAGACAGTTATTGTTATCACAAAAAGTACATTGGAATTGAAAAAAAATTCGGGAATTGATACCTATTTTATTCCCTACTATTTATTATAAATGCGAAATTCGTTTTGAGTGTCATTTTTCGAAATTTCCTTAATAATGCTGGCAGCAGCTTGACTTAAAACATAAAAAAGACTTGAATATCCTATAAAAAATTGTTTTACTATCCACCTGACCACAACTTAAACGAAAAATTTAAAAAAAAGTTCTTGGGGTAAAAATAACAATGGATTCTTCCAAAAAACATGCCATCAAAACATTGGTTCCTGACGAAATTTTCACAGATCGCAAAGATTTTTTAGACTATTTCCTAAACGCATCTTATCGTGCAGCAGGCCGCAGATCAATGTCTACAGTACTTTTAGGCCAGCGACGTATGGGTAAAACAGAAATTTTCAAGCGTGTTGTAAATAAATTGTTTGAAGAGCAGGATCGTAATAATCCTGAAGCTGTCATCCCTGTATATTATAAGTTTCCAGACAATATTACAGATCGATGGGAATTTTCCATACAATATGTTGAAAATTTTATTCGATGGTATGCGGCCTTTTTTTTGAATGAACCGGGTCTTATTAATAAGAAAAAATTTTCTGAACGTTCTGATCTGATCAACTATATTAAAAACAACATGGAAGTATCTGAAGGGTTTCAAGGCGCATTGAACATTTTTTCGTGGTTACAAAAAAAAGATGTCACAGTTCCAGAAGATGAAGCACTCACGACCCCCAGATCAGTTTCCGATTGGGACGATTCCACAATCATTATGTTTCTGGATGAAATCCAGAACATCCATTTACCCCAACAAAATTTTCGCGTGGTCGGCTATATGCAGGATGCTGTTGAATCCCCAACCTGCCCCCATTTTGTGACCGGATCTGCAATCATGATTCTTCACGATATTCTGGGTAAAGGCTCTTTGTATGGTCGATTTCGTGATAAATCAATCAAACCTTTTACTGATTATCATGGCGCTGAACTGGCCAGAAAATCATCCGCTTTCTATCAAGCCAATGTTCCAGAAATGATGGCACCTGTTATCTCTGAAACTTGCGGTGGCAATCCTTTTTATATCAATGCTGTGATTCAACAGTCTGTTGAACAGGATGTTTCCCTTGACAGTGAGGCCGCCTTAAACAAAATTCTGGCAATCGATTTGTCATCAGGGTTTATCTATGGTGAACTCAGAGATCAGGTGATTAAATGGATGGATCGCTTAAACGACCACAATATTACCAAATGGGTATTATATCTGGCAGCCATGGAGACAGAAGATCGAATTGATCCTGAACGCATTCAACATGAACTGAAACGCCAGGAAGGAAAGGATGTTCCCATTGAAAAAATTCAGGATGTTATGATTAAACTATCCCGCGGTGATTTAATTGATTATAAAGAATTGGGCGGATGGTTTACTCAGGTCAATGATCCCATATTGCAGGAATTTCTTAAAGTGTGGGGAAACATTGAGGTTGCCGGCAAAGCGCGTACCAGAATTGAACGCGATGTGATCAAAAAATATCAATCAATCACAAAAAAATATAAGGATTACCAGGGATATCTTGCTGAAGTTTTCATGATTCAAATTTTATGGAATAATCAGAATAAAACCATTGATGGCAAGTATTTTCATCATCCGGAAAAAGTAAACATGCCAGACCGATTTATTTTTATAGATCATCGAAGTCGATTAAGCGCCGGATATGGTTTAGAGATTGATATTTATGCATCAGCAGGATTATATGCCTGGATTGCAGAAAGCAAATGGTGGAAAACGCCTGTGGATGTCTCTGATGTAAAAAATTTTATGGCGCTTGGTGAACGTGTCAGGGAAAAAGAAATTCAAAATGGCGGATTGAATACGTTGACATTATGGCTATTTGCAGCCAGTGGGGTTTCAAAAAATGCACAACAACTTCTGAAGGATAATGGAATTTTATGGTCAACAAAAGAAGATTTAAATGCACTGCTTAGATTATCGGGTTTGAGGGAATTGCCGGATATTGATCAATGAGAAAAAACACAACTTCTTAAGGTTTTCACAAAAAACTCAGGATTGCGCATCAATATCTTTTGGGTCAATATCAAGTGCAATTTTAAGAACATCATCCATGTGTGATACCCATTTCAATTCAACTCCCTCCAAAATGATATCTGGAATATCCTGTAAATCTTTTTGATTTTCTTCAGGTATAACAATTGTTTGAATCCCGCCACGATTTGCTGCAAGGATTTTTTCTTTTAACCCGCCTATGGGTAAAACTCTTCCTCTGAGTGTTATTTCCCCGGTCATTCCGATTTCGCGTTTGACTGTTTTTTTAAGCAATGCAGATATGATTGAGGTACACATTGTAATACCTGCAGAGGGGCCATCCTTTGGAATGGCACCTTCTGGCACATGTAAATGAATATCATATTTTTCATAAAAATCTTTTTCAAGCCCCAGTATCTCTGTCCGAGATCGGACATAACTGTATGCGGCTTGTGCAGATTCTTTCATTACATCGCCAAGTTTTCCTGTAATTTGCAATTTTCCTTTGCCAGGCATGATGACTGTTTCGATGTATAACAATTCGCCGCCATATTGTGTCCAGGCAAGGCCTGTAACCAGTCCAACGTGATCTTTACTTTCAATCTGACCATAACGATATTGATAAGGTCCGAGATACTCGTTTAACAACTCTTCATCAATTGTTACCTGAAAAGATTCTTTTTCTTCAGGTGTTTTGCTTACATACTCTCTTGCGGTTTTCCTGCAAATGGCTGCAATTTGACGTTCTAAATTCCGCACGCCCGCTTCTTGAGTGTAGTTTCGTATAATACTCAGAAGAATATCCTGAGAAAAATGGAGTGTATCATCTTTTAAACCATTTTGTTTGGTTTGTCTGGGAATTAAATAATCGGTGGCGATGTGGCGTTTTTCATGTTCTGTATAGCCTGATAATCGTATGATTTCCATTCGGTCTTTTAATGGAAGCGGTATATCATGTAAGGTATTGGCAGTTGTTATAAACATGATATCTGATAAATCGTAGTCTACATCAAGGTAATGATCATTAAAGGTATTATTTTGCTCAGGATCGAGAACTTCCAAAAGTGCAGATGATGGATCACCGCGAAAATCCATACTCATTTTATCCACTTCATCCAGACAAAAAACAGGATTGTTTACTTTGACCTTTTTTAACGACTGAATAATCTTGCCTGGCATCGCGCCAATATAGGTTCTTCGATGCCCTCTGATTTCTGCCTCATCCCGAACCCCTCCCAAAGACAGACGCACGAATTCACGATTTGTTGCACGTGCCACTGATTTTGCCAAAGAGGTTTTCCCCACACCAGGGGGACCTACCAGACATAGTATCGGGCCACGAACTCTTTTGACCAGCGATAACACAGAAAGATACTCAATAATTCGTTCTTTAGGTTTTTCCAAAGCATAATGATCTTCATTGAGGATTTTTTCGGATTGATCAACATCAATTCGCGTTTTTGAATGATTGAACCAGGGAAGATCAATGAGCCATTCAATATAATTTCGAATCACTGTAGCCTCAGGGGACATGGTCTGCATCATTTTCAGTTTTTTTATTTCCTGACGTGCTTTTCCTGCTGCTTCTTTTGACATTCTTTTGCGTTTGAGCCTTTTTTTCAGATCATTATATTCTTCATCTTTTGAATTATCTGGATCAGTACCCATTTCTTTTTTAATGGCGCGCATTTGTTCTTTTAGATAGTAATAGCGATTGTTTTCATGAATTTGTTTTTGGGTCTGGCCTTTTATTTTCTTTTCCATTTCAAAGATATCTGTTTCAGCAGATATCTTTTGGACAAGTTTAGAAATTCGTTCTTCAGGATCAAAGAGCGTAAGCAGTTCTTTTTTATCATTTAATTTGAATGGAAAATGTGCGGATATCGTGTCAGCAAGTTGCGAAGGATTTCTAATGGATGAAATATTTTGAACCAGATCTCTGGGAATGGATTTGTTTTTATTCGCATAGGCTTGAAATTTATCCAACATGGTGCGATTGAAGGCCTCCGCTTTTTGTTTCTCTATTTCAGGAACGACAGCGGCTTCAATTTCAACTTCAAAGATTGCGTCGTTTTCAAGGAACTGAACAATTGATGCACGATACATGCCCTCAATCAATGTTTTCATGGTGCCATCAGGAAGTTTGACCATTTGAAGTACTTTACCAACAGTCCCTTTTACATTGATGTCACCTTTTTCTGGGTCTTCAATATCAGTTTTGGTCTGTGTTGACAAAAAAACCAGTTTGTTGGTTTTCATTGCAAATAATAATGCCTGGGTTGATTTTTTTCGACCTACAAACAGGGGGACAATGACATATGGAAATACGACAATATCCCTCAAGGGCAACAAAGGTAGAATTAAAGTCTTATCAGGACGTTTTTTTTTCGTTAAAAACATTTTTTTTAAGCCAGCTTTTTCTTTGTTTCATATACTAACATGGGGTCTTCACCATTCAAAACAACCTCTTCATTGATCACACATTCCTCAATTGTGGAAACTGAGGGAACATCGTACATTAAATCCAACAGGGTCTTTTCCATGATAGCGCGCAATCCACGAGCTCCTGCTTTACGTTTCAATGCTTCATCTGCAATTGATTCCAGGGCTTTTTCAGTAAAACGCAGTTTTACCCCTTCCATTGCAAATAGCTGTTTATACTGTTTTACAAGAGCATTTTTAGGTTCGGTAAGGATACGAACCAGTGATTCTTTTCTGAGGTTATCAAGTGGTGCAATCACAGGAAGGCGTCCAATAAATTCGGGAATCAGGCCAAACTTGAGCAAGTCTTCAGGTTGAAGCATTTTGAGCAATTCGCCGATTTCTTTGTCATCTTTTTTCATAATTTTTGCTTCAAAGCCCATGACTTTATTACCGATACGTCTTCGAATAATTGTATCCAGGCCTTCAAAGCTTCCGCCGCAAATAAATAGAATATTTGATGTATCGACCTGTACAAATTCTTGCTGTGGATGTTTTCGGCCTCCTTTAGGTGGAACACTGGCGATAGTACCTTCAATAATTTTTAGAAGTGCCTGCTGAACCCCCTCTCCTGATACATCTCTGGTAATGGATGGATTTTCTGTTTTTCGGGAGACCTTATCAATTTCGTCTATATAAATGATCCCACGCTCTGCTTTTTCAACCTTGTAATCCGCATTTTGAAGAAGCGCCAGAATGATACGTTCCACATCCTCACCCACATAGCCTGCTTCAGTTAAGGTGGTGGCATCAGCAATTGTAAAAGGAACATCCAAAAATTTAGCCAGCGTTCTCGCCAGAAGTGTTTTACCTGTACCTGTTGGACCAATCAACAGAACATTACTTTTCTGTATTTCCACCGAGCGATCATAAGAATGTGATGGGGCATCAAGTCTTTTATAATGATTATAGACTGCCACAGAAAGAACTTTTTTCGCATATTCCTGCTCTATGACATAATCATTTAATACTTTCATTATCGCAGAAGGTGTAAAAGTTAAATCATCGAGGCCCTTAATGATATCTTCATCAAGAATTTCCATACACAATTGTATGCATCCATTACATATATAGACTTCAGGGCCTGCAATGAGTTTTATTACTTCATCCTGAGTTTTTGAGCAAAATGAACAGGCAATATCTTGTGTTTCGTCTTTCTGTTGTTTTAGCTTTGCCATGTGAGCTCCTATTTGTCTTCATCTAAAGAATCCAGGTCCTTTCTGTCAGTAATGACATTATCCACCAAACCATATTCTTTGGCTTCCTGTCCATTCATAAAAAAATCACGATCTGTATCTGTCTGGATAATATCCAATGATTGTCCTGTATGAAAGGAGAGGATCTGGTTTAATTTTTCTTTTAATCTAAGAATTTCTCGGGCTTGAATTTCAATATCTGAAGCCTGTCCTTGAAAACCACCCATAGGTTGATGAATCAAGATTCTTGAATTGGGTAGGGAGTAACGTTTTCCCGCAGTGCCGGCAGCGAGCAAGACAGCACCCATACTTGCAGCCTGACCAACACACAGGGTTGCAATCTCAGGCTTGATATATTGCATGGTATCATACACTGCCATACCTGCTGTCACAACACCACCTGGCGAGTTAATATAAAAATTGATATCTTTTTCCGGATCTTCTGATTCAAGATAAAGCAATTGAGCGATTAATAAATTAGAAATTTCATCGTTAATTGCAGAACCTAAAAAGATAATTCGATCTTTAAGTAAACGTGAATAAATATCATATGCGCGTTCACCTTTGCTGCTATGTTCTATGACCATTGGGATCAATGCCATGTCAATATCCTTTCTTTACGTACTAATAATTAAAAATTATTCGTCTTTCTTGTCTTTACTATCAGAAACAGCATCCGCTTCAAGGGTTACAGTTTCAATAGTATTGGCATTAAGAACCATATCAAACGCTTTTCTTTCAAGAATTGAGTATTTCAAAACTTCCAAAGAATTACGATTTTCTTCCTGTTGATAGAAAGATTTAATCTTTTCAACAGGATTGCCTGTAATTTTTTCCATACGTTCAAATTCAGCATCAACTTCAGCATCAGTAGCCACCAATTTTTCTTGATCAATAAGATAATTTAATAGCAAATGGCGACGTGCCTGGATTTCTGCCAGTTCGCGATATTGTTCTTCAATCTTTTCATCAGTGTATCCAATTTTTTCCATGTCAATGTTTTGAGCAGCAAGCTTTTGTTTTACTTCAGCTTTAATGCTCATCAATTCGTGCTGAACCCATGTGTTTGGAACGTCAAAGGAAGCTCTTTCAATTAATTGATCATAAATCAAATCTTGAAGTTCTTTTTCAGCCTGATCCGCATAAAGCTGTTCCAAATTTTCACGAATGGCTTGTTTCAGTTCGTCAAGACTTTGATAATTGCCCAATTTCTTTGCAAATTCATCGTTTAGTTCAGGATAAGCAATTTTTCGAATATCCTTTAACAAGACGTTCATTTCTATCTTATTATTTGCTAATCCCTCATTTGGAAAATTTTCTGGAAATGAATAATCAAATCGACGTTCCTGAGTTTTATTCATACCCAACAGATTTTCGTCAAAATTGGGAAACAATTCATTTTTACCAATTACAAGGCGCACCGCAGATGTCTTGGGGATCATTTCAAAAGGTTTGCCCTCTTTAAATCCTTCATATTCAATCACAGCAATATCATCAAGTTGAAGCGGGCGATCTTCAAGGACCGGATCTGTTGTTGTCATTGTTTGTCTATGCTGTTCAAGTTGATTATCAATCATCTGATCATGAACAGTGTATTGATTTTTGGTTAACTTTAAGCCTTTAAAATCAATGTTTTCAATTTTTTGTTTAACATCAACAGTTATTGAAAATTTATAGGGTTCCCCTCTTTTGATTTCAGGGAAATCCATTTTGGGTTCGCCAATAACATCAAGCTTGTGATCAACCATCGCTTTTTCAAAGGAATCATTGATAAGTTGAGATCGAATATTTTCCTTAACATCCTTACCAAACATACGTTCAAGGACAGATCGCGGGATCTTACCCGGACGAAAGCCTTTTATGCGCGCACTTTTTTTCAATTCACGAAATGCACTATCAATTTCCCGGGTCACCACTTTTTCCGGAATCTCAATGTTAATTACTTTGATTGCGCCAGATACATCCTCGATATGAACCTGTGCCTGATCATTCTGATCATTCTGTTCTTCCATGTGTATTAATCCTTCCTCTGTTTTTCGTACAACAGAGATTTTTATAGAATCAATGCTGAACGACAAAAATAATATTCATCAAAAAAAGTGCGAGAGGGGAGAATCGAACTCCCATTCCGAAACCGGAGCTGGATCCTAAGTCCAGTGCGTCTACCAATTCCGCCACTCTCGCTTTTTTATTAAAATTAATGATGGACAAATTTTTTATAAAATGTCATGTACTCATTATCAAATTTGTTTGAATCCTTTAATTTAATATCAAAATATGAAAGTGTCAAGAAAATTGAGAACATCATTTTCAAACAAAGGGAATTTTTTTTTTGAATCGGCCTTATTTATCATTATATTATGCTATTCAGGCGCATTTGCTGATGATTTGCCATTGATTGTTATTGATCCCGGTCATGGCGGCAAAGATAAAGGTGCAAGTGGATATTATCAATCTACTGAAAAACAAATTACATTGGCCCTGGCCAATCGAATTCAAAAGCAAATGAATGATCGATACAATGTCGTCCTGACACGCGAAAAAGATGAATATGTCCCTTTATTTGAACGAACAGCCATTGCAAATAATGCGCAAGCCCTCGCATTTATAAGTCTTCATGTGGGAGCCAGTTTTCGATTATATCCCCAGGGTCTTCGAACATTCGTCTGGCAATCCGGTCAAGGAGAAAATTATTATAAAAATGAACTCAAGGCCGGCAATGAAATAATTCCTGAAAAGCGGCCTTTGCTTTGGGATCATTTACAGCGATACCATTTAAATGACAGTAAGCTGCTGGCCAAATGCGTCCATAATAATGTATTGTCTCAAATAAATTTATTCGACCGAAAAATAGGTGAAGCCCCATTATTGGTATTGGCCGGTGCGGATATGCCGGCCATTGTAATTGAAATCGCATATATTTCAAGACCCCAATCGGAAAATAATTTATCGCGTATTCCATATTTAGATAAGATCGCTCGTGGAATTTCTTTGGGAATTGATCTTTTTTTTAAAAAAAATTCATTTGATTTAAAAAAAAGCTTGCAATTTTAAAAATATGTGTTATATCTACTTGGATATTTAACAAATCATTTTTTTCGGGGCGTAGCGCAGCCTGGTAGCGCGTCTGCTTTGGGAGCAGAAAGTCGGGGGTTCAAATCCCTCCGCCCCGATTCACTTCAAATCCATTCTTCTCAATTCTTTATCCTTTAAAAATCAATTAATTTTTCGTGCGTCTCTACATAAGACAAATAGTACAAAAAAAGTGTTAATTAACTGGAATTATGAAGGATGCCAAAGTTTTTATTTCGTGCAGGAAAATTTCAATGTATGGATTAACACGCCCTGAAAAAAAAGGAGGAATCTATGTCCGGGCAAATATATTTTTCAACGACGTTTTTTAGTTTTTTACGAGATCTCAATAAGAATAATAACAAGGAATGGTTTCAAGATAACAAAACGCGATATCAAAATGATGTACGTGATCCATTACTGACTTTTATCAGCGATATTTACTTACCACTGCAGCGAATAAGCAGGCACATCATTGCAGATCCGAGACCAGTCGGTGGCTCCATGTTTCGCATATATCGGGATATCCGGTTTTCAAAAGTAAAAACGCCTTACAAGACCAATGCCGGAGCCCAATTCAGGCATGAAGCAGGTAAAGATGTTCATGCGCCTGGTTTTTACCTTCATTTGGAACCGGATCATGTTTTTGTGGGCGCAGGTGTCTGGCGTCCGGACACAAAAACACTCAATAAAATCAGGGATGCCATTGTAAAGGAAAGCGGGCAATGGTCAACTGTTATCAAAGGCCTGAATCAAAAAAGTATTTGCACGTACAATGAAAATACTCTAAAACGTGCACCAAAAGGTTATGATCCCAATCATCCATTCATTGAAGATCTAAAACGAAAAGACTTTGCAGTAATCCAGGAATTTACCGAATCAGATGCACATTCTGATAAATTCATGAATATCGTTCTTGATTCGTACAAAAATAGTGCAAAATATATGAAATTTCTTACCAAAGCACTTGAATTGCCATTTTGATAAGGGGAGAAAGGGGACGTCTATGATTTTATGCTTTTCTTCAATCCATACATTGAAATTTTACTGAAAGAAATAAAAATTTTCATAGAAAAGCATAAAATCATAGACGTCCCCTTTATTCCCCCATTTTTAATTGTTTGATGCAATTTCTACAATATGTATTTCTTCTATATAAATCAAAATTATCCAGTAAATAACCTCTCTTAGTTAAATACTCCCTGGAAAGCTTTGCCATTGGGCAAAGCTTTTTATGTTTATCTGCATGTGGTGAATGATGTCCAAGACCTAAAGCATGTCCAATTTCATGCATTCCAAGTGATATAACCTTTTTTAAAAAGATATTGCTGCTAATATCCCAAAATTCTGGATATCCAGTGGAAACAAAAGCCAATTGTTTTTTCGCTGCATCACCCATCCCATATACATAAGATTTATGGAAGGAGTAGTAACATGGGATAGACGTAATACCCATTAAAATTATTTTTGGTTTTACATACCTGTCAAGAGAAAGAATAAAGTTTTCTGCTATAATACCTTGTTTATTTGCTAACGAATCAAGTTTGTAAGGTAAACCAAAACGTTCATATTTTGGAAATACACGGAATGCATTCTTTGACTGAAAGTAATCTTTGCCATTTTTCATACATTCTTGAAGCTCAATTAAACTCATAGACCTGGTAACATGATATTGATCAATAAATGGATGTAAATTTTTAACTAAACCACTTCCTATTTTCGAAAGATCATTATAATCTCCCATGAATTGAATAGGTTTAATACATAATCCAAGTTTCGTATTCATAATGTTTCATCAACTTTCTTTATTACTTTATTACCGGGTCAGTCCAATCAGTGCTACCAGGTATGTCTTTTGGTTTAAAAGTTGTGATATCATAAAATGGTTCTTCCTTTTTGGATGGGTGAACAATTGAGTTAAAATAACATTAATTAATTAAATGTCAACAATCTCTTTTTGTCTGAGGGCAAACACAAGGTTTGCCCCTACTTTTCCGAAAAACCAAGGTTGGATGTGAATAATTCTTCGATCATATATAATCAAAAAAAAATTAAAAAAATTTCATAAAACATTTGATTCCATCAAACGCTTGAAGTATAGTATGGGAAAATATGTTGGAAGCTTATGAATGAAAAAAAAGGAGCCTGCTTAACATGGCATCACCATTAGAAAAAGCGCGTTTGGATCGGGAATCCATGAAAGCCAAAATTTTGAATTCTGCACGAAAATTATTTGGCGAATATGGGTACCATGGCACCACAACGCGGATGATTGCAACGCACGTGGGAATCGATATTTCGACCCTGTATTACCACTGGGGTGAAAAACGCGATTTATATGATTCTGTAATAACAGATATTACTGAAGAGGTTCAGGACACTTTGCTTGATATTGAAAAGATTATTTCTGGAAAACCTATTGCAGAGCGCATTGAAATAGGCATTGATCGTATTTGCGATTATTTATTTGACAATCCTGAAATTCCCAATCTGATTTTGTTTCGCTATTTCAGTAAAACACGTGATCACGACTATAGCATTGAAACCAAAATGCCGGAGTACATCTCAAACATTGCTGTGTCCTTAGGTTTATCACAAAATAAATCGGATATTTCAGTTGAGGCAAAAGCGCGTGTACTGGCAGTTTGGAATGCTGTTCTCAACTTTATTTCTGGAATCAGTGTATTTCAGCCGATTTTGGACCTTGAAAAACAACAGTATATTCAAATGGTTAAAGAAACATTAAATTTTATTTTGATTCCTGCATTTTCAAAAAATTAAGGTATTCGAAAATTCCTTATAGAGTTAAAGATAATGATTTTGGCAAGGCGGCGCAAGGAGATAGTACTATAGTACATCGACGAAGCGCCAACGCAGTCCAAAATCTTTATCCTAAAGTCTATTAGAAGATTATCTGATTATAAAAGTTAACAATCCAAATATTATTGGATTGTTATTTAAAACATCGATTCAATAAGGAGGTAAACTATGGCGTTGAACATGGACGCAATCGGTAAAAAACTGGGTCCATTCAGCAAAGATTACACATGGAAAGATGTTGTATTGTATGCGCTGGGTGTGGGATCAGGTTTTTCCGAGCTTGATTATTGCTACGAGAAAGACTTGAAAGTCATTCCGAGTTTTTCCATTGCTGCAATTTTTGACTTTTTATCCCAAGTGGGATTGGAATCCAATGTCAATCTTGCCGGCATTCTTCATGGTGAGCAAGAACTGATTTTTCACAATCCCATCCCGCCTGAGGGAACCTTGACCACTGAAGGTCAAATCACACATTACTATGATAAGGGTGAAGGCAAAGGGGCGTTGGTTGTGGCAGAAAGTGATACATTCCATTCCAATGGTAAAAAACTGTTTACCAGCATTATCACCATTTTTGCCCGACTTGATGGCGGCTTTGGCGGCAAAAATGCTCCCAAACGCGAAATGACATTTCCTGACCGCGATCCTGATTTTGTGGTTGAAGACAACCCCACATCAGATCAACCCCTGTTATATCGCCTGTCAGGTGATGTATTCCAGTTACATGTCGATCCAGAATTTGCCAAAATGTCTGGTTTTGACAAGCCGATTATGCATGGCCTATGTACGCATGGATTTGCATGTCGTGCCCTGATTCAATCTTTAGTTCCAGGTGAACCAGAAAAGGTGCGTAAATTCAATTGTCGCTTTTCAAAAACACTCTATCCAGGAATTGGCTTGAAAACACTGATCTGGAAAACTGACGAAGGCAAAGCAATATGGCGAACAGTCAATTCTAAAAACAATGAAACAGTGATTGATTTTGGTGAATTTGAATATGGCGATGTTCCAGATGACAGTATCCGATTTGATGACCGCGTTGCCATTATCACAGGTGCTGGCGGCGGTTTAGGCCGCACCTATGCTCTTGAGCTGGCCAAACGCGGCGCAAAAATTGTTGTCAATGATCTGGGTGGGTCGCGTGATGGTTCTGGCGATGGTTCGGCATCACCTGCGGATAAAGTGGTTGAAGAAATCAAAGCTCTGGGAAGTGATGCAGTCGCCAATTATGACAATGTTGCCACTGTCGAAGGTGGGGAAAACATTGTGCAAACCGCAGTCAAGAATTTTGGGCGCGTTGATATTGTCATTAACAATGCCGGTATCTTACGTGATAAGAGTTTTGTAAAAATGACACCTGAAAACTGGCAATCAGTTCTAGATGTCCATCTCAATGGCGCCTACAATGTGACCTGTCCAGCCTTTAAAGTGATGAAAGAAAATGGGTATGGTCGCATTATCATGACAACTTCTGCTGCGGGTCTGTATGGTAATTTTGGACAAACCAATTATTCATCCGCCAAACTCGGGCTGGTAGGATTGATGAACACCTTGAAATTGGAAGGCCAAAAATACAATGTCAAAGTCAATACTGTTGCACCTTTGGCAGCCTCTCGCCTGACTGAGGATATTTTTCCCCCGGATTTCTTTGAAAAAACAAAACCAGAATTTGTGGCACCCATTGTCATGTATCTTTGTTCAGAAGAATGTCCGGTAACCGGCAATATTTATAATGCGGGTGCGGGTTGTTTTAATCGTGTGGCCATGACGACTGGCCCTGGCATTGTTGTAAAAGGTAAGGATGAATTCCCCAATGTGGATGATATTGTTGCCAGCAAGTCAGGTATTGATAATATGGACCAGGCCAAAGAATATTTTCAACTCAATGATCAGGTCGGGGATGTGTTAATGGCATTTGAGAAACCAAAACCTGCAACTCAAGAAACAAAACCAGCTGGTTTTACATCATGTGCTGACATTTTTGCATCCATGCCAGACGCATTTGTGAAAGATGCCGCACAGGGTGTTGAAGTTATCTTTCAATTCAATATTTCTGGTGATGGCGGTGGTGACTGGATTATCACCATAAAAGACCAGACCTGTAGCGTTTCTGAAGGCACGGCTGAGGCCACATGCACGTTAAAAATGGCATCTGCCGATTTTCTTGATATGATGAATGGCAAACTTCCGGCAATGAAAGCGTATACTTCGGGTAAACTGCTCATTTCTGGCGATGTCATGAAATCACAACTCATTGAAAAATTATTCAAACCCAAGGCATAATAAAAAGGAGAAAACAATGATAGGCATTACATCATACGGCACATATATTCCCCGATTACGCCTGGACAGGATGGCCATTTTTCAAAGTATGGGATGGTTTGCGCCTGCAATCATGATGGTGGCCCAGGGTGAACGCAGCATGTGCAATTGGGATGAAGATTCCATTACCATGGCTGTCGCCGCTGCCCGAGACTGTCTGATCGCCCAAGATAAAGCATCTGTGGATGCATTTTATCTCGCATCAACAACCTTACCTTTTGCAGATCGCCAGAATGCGGGCATTATTTCCACAGCCCTGAATCTGCGTGATGATATTATCACAACTGATTTTACAGCATCGCAACGTGTTGGCACAACAGCGATGGTCACAGCACTTGATGCTATCAAAGGCGGAGAACGAAAGAATATCCTGGTGGCTGCCTCAGATCGTCGGGAAACAAAAGCCGCCTATTTTTATGAAATGTGGTATGGAGATGGTGCAGCAGCCCTGATGCTTGGGGATAAAGATGTTATCGCTGAGTACAAAGGGTCGTACTCTCTGTCATATGACTTTGCTGACCATTATCGGGGCCGACTGAACAAATATGATTATGTTTGGGAAGAACGTTGGGCGCGCGATGAAGGTTATTCCAAAATTATTCCTGAAGCCATTCAGGGCGTTTTGGATCAAGCCAATTTGAAAATTGACCAGATTGATACCCTGGTGTACCCCTGTTTTTTCAAAGCAGAGCATAAAAAAATTGCCAAAAAATTAGGTGCAACACCCGATCAGGTCATGGACAACCTTCATGAAATCTGTGGTGAAACAGGTTGTGCGCACGCACTGCTCATGCTCACCGGTGCCCTTGAAAAAGCCAAACCAGGGCAACGTATTATTGTTGCGGGTTTTGGTCAGGGCTGCAATGCGATTTTGTTTGAGGTTACTGAAAATATTACAAAACTCGCGCCTCGATCTGGTTTTGAGGGAGCTGTAAATAACAAGCAATCCATTGATAATTACCCTAAATTTATGAAATTTCGGGATATTATCGAAACAGAAATGGGAATTCGTGCCGAGGCTCCCACTCAGATTGCCATGACAACACTCTGGCGTAAGCGCAAAATGCTTCTTGGATTGGTTGGTGGTAAATGCAGGGAATGCGGCACACAGCAATACCCTAAAATGGACATTTGTGTAAATCCAAACTGTAATGCACATCACAGCCAGGATCCGCATGAATTTGCTGATATTCCAGCAAAAATTAATTCCTATACAGGTGATTTGCTCGCAGTGTCTATTGATCCACCCCATAAGTATGGAATGGTTCAGTTTGAAGGTGGTGGAAGGTTTATGGCGGATTTTACTGATTGCGATTTGGAAGATCTTCAGGTGGGACTCCCTGTTCAAATGGTTTTTCGACGACGCCTTGAGGACAAGGAAAGAGGGTTCTCAGGTTATTTCTGGAAAGCCATGCCGATTCCAGGTGCAGCAGAACTATTGAATCGGGTCAAATTTGATGATCAGGTTGCTATTATTACCGGTGCGGGTGGTGGATTGGGAAAATCCTATGCCCTTGAACTTGCAAAACGTGGCGCTAAGGTGGTTGTCAATGATCTTGGTGGCGCACGTGATGGCACCGGTGATGGCTCAACCAGTGCTGCGGATCTGGTTGTCAATGAAATTAAAGAACTGGGCGGTGAAGCTGTGGCCAATTACGATAATGTCGCTACAGCTGAAGGGGGAAAAAATATTGTTCAATCTGCCATTGATGCTTTTGGTCGTGTGGATATAGTCATCAACAATGCGGGGATTTTACGCGACAAGAGCTTTACCAAAATGACACCTGATAATTGGAAAGCGGTTTTGGATGTTCATCTCAATGGTGCATACCATGTCACCCGACCGGCTTACACGTATATGAAGGAACAGGGATATGGTCGAATTATCATGACAACCTCGGCAGCCGGACTGTATGGAAATTTTGGTCAAACCAATTATTCCGCAGCCAAGCTGGCTTTGGTGGGATTGATGAACACTTTGAAAATTGAAGGCAGTAAATACAATATTAAAATCAATACTGTCGCACCTTTGGCTGCCAGTCGATTAACTGAAGATATCATGCCGCCGGATCTGTTTGCAAAGATGAAACCTGAATTTGTTGCACCAATGGTTCTCTATCTTGCCAGTGACAAATGTGATGAAAGCGGTGCCATATTCAATGCAGGCATGGGGTATTACAATCGGGCATCATTTTATACTGGCCCGGGCATTGAACTCAGCAAGGGAAAAGAACCCCCAACAATTGAAGATATTAAAGCCAACTGGGATGCTATTAATAATATGGATGGTGCAAAGGAAATCACTGATGCCAATGCTGCCATCGTTCAATTGATCAGTCCGCCATCTCCAAAACCTAAAAAAGCAAAAGTTGATGAAGCTGCTGTATCTGAGGCATCGTCACTATCGCCCAAAGAGATTTTTGAAAAAATGCCAGATCAATTCAAAAAAGATGCTGCGGCAGGTGTGGATGTGGTGTTTCAGTATTCCATATCTGGTTCAGATGGCGGTGACTGGTATGTGACAATCAAAGATCAAGCCTGTGATGTTCAGGCGGGCAAGGCCGACCAGGCAACCTGTACGCTAAAAATGAAAGATGCAGATTTTGTTGACATGGTATCTGGCAAACTGAATCCCATGCAGGCCTTTACATCGGGAAAACTGGCAATTTCCGGTGACGTTATGAAATCCCAGCTTATTGAAAAACTTTTTAGCATGAAATAGGAGGAACGATCATGGCAACAGGAATCAAAGACAAAGTAGCAATTATCGGCATGGGGTGTACAAAATTCGGTGAACGCTGGGATGTTGGCGCGGAAGAACTCATGGTAGAAGCGTTCGAAGAATGTATTCAGGATGCTGGTATTGAAAAAAAGGACATTCAAGCCGGATGGTTGGGCACCTGTCTTGAAGAAGTTAATGTTGGTAAAAGTGCCCTGCCCATGTCCACAGCATTGCGCTTACCCTTTATCCCGGTAACGCGCGTAGAAAATTACTGTGCCAGCGGCACTGAATCATTCAGAGGGGCAGTTTATGCTGTGGCTTCAGGTGCTTATGACATCTGTCTGGCAATGGGCGTTGAAAAACTTAAGGATGCAGGCTATGGCGGACTTCCCAATCCAGGCTCAGGTGCAGGCACATTGACCTTCCAATGGTGGCCCAATTTAACTGCACCCGGATCTTTTGCGCAATTGGCCAGTGCTTACGCTGCAAAATACAAGATCCCTGATTCGGATGTCAAGCGGGCCATTGCCCATGTGTCATCTAAAAGCCATCATAATGGTGCATTAAATCCCAAAGCGCATCTTCAAAAACCAATTTCTGAAGACCAAATCATGGCAGCGCCAATCATTGCACATCCTCTGGGATTGTATGATTGTTGCGGGGTCAGTGATGGTGCAGCCTGTGCCATTGTGACCACTGTGGAAAAAGCCAAAGAATTGGGTAAAAAAAATCTGGTATCTGTCAAGGCCTTACAGTTGGCATTGAGCAGTGGTGAAGAAATGTCATATAATGATTGGGATGGCAGTCATTTTTTAACCACCACAAAATGCAGTGTTAAAGCATATGAGGAAGCAGGTATTAAAAATCCGCGTGAAGAAATCAGTATGATGGAAGTTCATGATTGCTTTTCCATTACCGAGTTGGTAACAATGGAAGACCTTCATATTTCAAAGCGGGGAGAGGCAGTTAAGGATGTCATGGATGGCTTTTATGATCTGGATGGTCAGGTTCCCTGCCAGGTAGATGGCGGACTGAAATGTTTTGGGCACCCCATTGGCGCATCTGGACTTCGGATGATTTATGAAATGTACCTTCAGTTTTATGGCAGAGCAGGTAAACGACAACTGAAAGACCCACAATTTGGATTGACACACAATCTGGGAGGTTTTCCTTTTCAAAATGTATGTAGTATCAGTATTTTAGGTCGCTATAATGGATAAATGTTGAATTAATCCACCGGTTCCTTTGGGAGCCGGTGGATGGTCTATATTTTCTTATTTGCCAAGCCCGACGTAGGGGCGAACCTTGTGTTCGCCCTCGAACGAATAACGCATTCGTTCCTAGGCGATCACAAGGTTCGCCCGGTACACGTTGGTAAACATTTAATTAAAGTGTAAACCGGGCCATCATCTTTTTTAATTCAGAAGACATCCGATTTAAATCATCTGCCTGATCTTTCACTTTCAGGCTGTTTGTTTTCATATCATCGCCCGCCTGACTGATTTCAATGGTTTCAGAGGTAAATGTTTGTGTCGTTTTCAGTGTTTTGGCCGCATGGCTGGCAACATCTTCAAGACCGATTGACGCTTCAGAAATATTCAAAGAAATCTCACGTGTTGCAGCGACCTGTTCATCAATAGCAGCGGCAATGGCAGAAACGGCTTTATCTATATTGCTGATTATGTTTGAAACATCAGTAATTTGCTCCACCGAAGCACTGGTTGATGTATGAATAGCGCCAATTTGTTTTTTTATTTCCTGGGTGGCTTTTGATGTTTCATTGGCCAGTTCTTTAATCTCATTGGCAACCACAGTAAAACCCTTCCCGGCTTCTCCAGCGCGCGCTGCTTCAATGGTGGCATTGAGTGCCAGAAGGTTGGTTTGTTCGGAAATTTCAGTAATGGTGTCAGCAAATTGAGTGATTCGCCCAGCAACATCCCCTAAGTTGGCTACATTTTTTGATGCCGAATCAGACTGAATGACTGCATTATTCGTTACTTTTTGTGCTTCAGTTGCATGCGTTGCGATTTCATTGACAGTGTTGCTCATATCTTCAACTGTCGTTGAAATGGTTTTCATATTAACCGATGCCTGCTCACTGGAACTGGCAACTGATTCCATTGTCTGGTTCATTTCCTTACTTTCTTGAGTCATGTGCTTTGTTTTCTGGACTGTCGTATCAGTTCGAAGGTTCATTGATGATGAAATTGATGTGAGTTCATTCGCTGATGTTGATAACCGATCAATATTGTTTTTGATGTCAGTAAGCATTTGCATCTGGTTTTCGGCCATATTATTGAGTTCTTTTCCCATATCTCCGATTTCATCATCCTGGTCAATTGATAAACGTGAACGTACATCACCATTTGCAATGGATTTTGAAAAATCGCGTACTTGAGTAATGGGGGTTAAAACAAAATTTGACAAAATATAATAATTAATACCACCGCAAACGATCAATATGCTAACCACAATCAGCATAATCATAAGATTCATTTTATTAATTTGTTTTTCACACAGTTCTTTTTGAAATGCATACACCATAACACCAATTTGTCGGGAACGATAATCGTAAATTGGAAAATAACCCAATGTATAATCTCTCACTTGATCAATTAATAATTTTTGCTTTCCTTTGTTTAGGTGTGAAACACGAATGTATGATTTACCAGACTGATCGCCAGTCCCATAAACAAACACATATTTATTATCCAATACAGGGAATTTAGTGGGATCATGCATGCGTTTGGTTATCGGTAATAAATCTGCATTCATATACAAGAATAAATTTTCATTTTGATTATTACTGTTTTTTTGAGCCAGAGCACTATTCATAACAGGTTTGAAATCCATTAAAAGTTCAACAGATCCTAGTATTTTGTCATTTGCATCTTTTACCATTGTAACGCCGCGAATCACAAATCCGCCCCGACCTAACTCAATGCCGCTTTGTGATTGTCCCAGACGATTGACATCAAGAACAGTCTGACGAAAACCAGAGATGTCATCGGAAATATCAACCCATTTACCATTCACACGGGTTTGTTTTGACCGCCATATTCGCAATAAACTTCGACCATTAGGTAGATGAAAATGTAACTTGAAAGCGCCAGCATCTTCAAGTGATTTATAACCATGCACGTGGTCTTTCAGACCATTACGTAATAGAATTCGTGCCTGCTGTGCTTTCATGTCTTCAGGATCGTCAATATTTCCAGAATGCGCAATTTGAAAGGCTTTGATAACCACAGGCAATCGAGAAAAAACTGATGCCTTTTCCAACTGCATTTGACCACCAAACTTTATGGATGAATGAATCTGATTTACTTTGTCGTTAACGATCTTCTTGAAATTATTCATTTTCAAGCTGGATAACTGCGAGTTGATCACAATGTAACCAATGACACTTAGAATGGCAACCGAAATGGTCATCGGAATTAAGATTTTTTGACGAATATTCATCGTATGCTCCTTAAATAAAGTTTTTATTATTTAATTATTAAGGATATCTCTGATAATAAGTTCCTCATTAACTTATGTGCAAGCCCGATGTAGGGGCGAACCTTAAAAATTTAAAACTTATCATAAAAAATCATATCATCTTCAACACCCAGATCATGCAATGTCTTAATGACCGCATCAATCATTGGAGGCGGCCCACATAAATAGTATTCTATTTCAGTGGGATCGTCATGATCTTTCAGGTAAGCATCAAGTAAATGGGTATGAATAAAACCGGTTGCACCTGTCCAATTATCATTTTCTTCAGGGTCGGATAGGGCAACATGATAGGAGAAATTATCATATCGCTTTTCTAAATCCCTGAAATCTTCATCATAAAACATTTCTTTTTTTGATCTGGCACCATACCAAAACGTAATGGTACGTCGGGAATCATTTCCATCCAATTGATTGAGTACATGACTTCTTAGAGGGGCCATACCTGCACCGCCACCAATAAAACACATTTCATTATCTGTTTCTTTAGCCATAAAGTCACCATAAGGTCCGCTTACAGAGACTGTATCACCGGGTTTTAAACCAAATACATAGGATGACCCAAACCCGGGTGGAATATCTTCAGTTCCAGGAGGTGGTGTTGCAATGCGAATATTGAATTTGAGAATATTGGCTTCATGAGGTGGGTTGGCAAGAGAATATGCCCTGAAACCTGGCTTGATGCCCTTTGCTGCCAATGCCAAAAGGTTAAATTTTTTCCATTCACTGATATATTTACTTTCAATATGAAAGTCTTTAAAACGAATATCGTATTCAGGCACATCAATTTGCATATATGCCCCGGCTTTAAAATCAATAGGATTCTCTGGTTCCAGAACCAATTCTTTAATAAATGTTGCAACATTGTTGTTTGAAACCACTTTGGCCTGAACCTTTTTTATGCCAAAAATGGACTCTGGAATTTGAATGGACAGGTCCTCTTTAACCTTCAACTGACACGAAAGACGCTTGTTCTGATGTTTATCTTGTCTGGAAAGATGTGCAATTTCAGTGGGAAGAATACTTCCCCCACCTTCATTGACAACACATTTACACATGCCGCATGACCCGGAGCCGCCGCAAGCAGATGGCAAAAAGATATTATTGCTTGATAATGCAGACAACAGGGATGGCGTACCTAAAATTTTCAGTGGTTTGTCTGCATTCCCATTTATTGTAATTTTATGTTCACCTGTTGATGTCATTCTGGCTTCTACAAACAGCAATACTGCTACAAGAATACAGATAACACTTGAAAACACCAGTAAGCTAATAAAGTAAATCAATTTATATCTCCCCTACTTACAAAGTTATCCCAGAAAACATCATAAATGTCATGGCCATCAATCCAGCAACAATCATGGTAATTCCGAATCCATCAAGACCTTTGGGAATGTCTGCATAAGCCAGTTTTTTTCGTATGGCTGCCATTGATACAATTGCCAACATCCATCCAGTTCCAGAACCTGCGCCAAATACGATGGATTCGATAAAGGTGTAATTCCTTTCAACCATAAAAAGTGATGTGCCAAGAATGGCACAGTTTACAGCAATCAAGGGTAAAAAAACGCCCAGGCTGGCATAAAGAACCGGTGAAAATTTATCAATAATCATTTCAACAGCCTGAACCAATGCCGCAATAACAGCAATGAATGTAATATATTTTAAGAAGCTCAGATCAATATCGGGTAATCCTAACCATGAAAGGGCTCCGGGGGCCAATAATCCATGATAGATAAGCCAATTCAAGGGCGTGGTAATTGCAAGTACAAAAATGACTGCAAATCCCAGCCCGGAAGCAGTCTGAATTTTTTTTGATACTGCTATAAATGAACACATGCCCAGGAAATATGCCAGAAGAATATTTCCAATAAATACAGAATTGATAAACAAACTGAATAATTCGTCCATTTTGGCTCCTTATTTATTTGATTCAGACAGGCTGTTTTTCAACCACACCAAAAGCCCAATAATAAAAAAAGCCCCTGGTGCCAGAAGCATCAGACCCATGTTCTGATACCCGGCATCATATACAGCATTTGGAAAAATGGAATATCCAAGGCATGCTCCGGCACCAAGCAATTCCCGAATAAAAGCAACAGATATCAGTACAAGACTGTAACCCAGTCCATTTGCAATGCCATCAACAAAAGATTTCAGTGGATTATTTGCAAGTGCAAAGGCTTCCGCCCTTCCCAATACAATACAATTGGTAATGATCAAACCAACAAAAATGGACAACTGTTTTGAAATATCATAAAAAAATGCCTTTAAGATTTCATCAGTGACGATCACCATTGATGCAATAACTGCCAGTTCTGCAATAATTCTAATATTAGAGGGTATTTTATTCCGCATACTTGAAATAATCATACTGGAAAAAGCGGTTACCAATGTCAGAGCAAGGCTCATGACGATGGCTGTGGACATTTTAACAGTCACAGCAAGAGCAGAACAAATTCCCAATACCTGATACGCTACTGGATTTTCACTCCAGATGCCTTTTAACAGGATGTCTTTATATTGTGTGGTTTCATTTGCCATTTTATTAATCCTTCTTTTAAGCCAGACACATGTATCTGATTTGTGGGACAGTTTATTGCTCCAGTGCTTTTAGCTTTTTCTGTCGAAACGAAATGGATACAGGTTCATATTTTGTTAAGGTAGATTTAATCCCTTCAGACAAATATTTTCCTGTAAGTGTTGCGCCACTGATTCCATCAACATAATGCTCCTGGAGATTTTTGGGTAAGTTTTTAACCTTACCTTTAGCAATCCCCACTGAGACAAACTTATTTTGTGAATTGAGTATTCTTTTACCCTTGAAATTTTTTCTGAACCAGGCATTTTCAATTTCTCCCCCTAATCCCGGGGTCTCTGAATGACTGAATACAGAAAAGCCAGACACTGTTTGACCATCATTTTCAAAAGCGAGATAGCCCTGAATCTTCCCCCATAATCCTTTTGTACTGATTGGAAGAATATAACCATCAATGGAATTATTTGTATGATAATAGTACAGGTTTAAAACATCATCAGTTTGTATTTCAACAGGTTTGCCTTCTTGATTGACAATGACTTCTTTTATATGATTTTGATACAGCCGCAACAGTTCATCTTTAGGGGGCTTTTGATTCCCTTTAATCAGGTTGGCAGCTTTTAGAATATTGGCTTTTTTGTCCAGTTTGATATTTTCTTGCTGCAAGTCTTTTAACCCACTTGCTGCGCCTGTAATCAATAGACTACATATAACTGACAGCATCAAGGCAAATTGAATGACATTTTTTTTGCTATTTTTATCATAATTTTTTTCAGACATTCGGAATCCTCTTTGATGTTTTATATTGAATAACCATATGATCCAATAAAGGCGCAAACACGTTCATGAATAAAATGGCCAGCATGACACCTTCAACAAAAGCCGGGTTGACAACACGTATTATGATTGTAAAAAAGCCAATGCAAATACCATATAGCCATCGGGCGGGATTTGTTCCAGGTGCTGATACCGGATCGGTTGCCATAAATGAAATGCCCAGCAAAAAACCGCCTGCACATAAATGATATAATGGTCCCGCATGCGCCCAGGTTTCGTGACCATCTGAAATAAAATAACACAAACTGGAGGTAAATATCAGACCTATAATGCCGCCAAAAATAATACGATAATTGGCAATTCCAGTAATGATCAAAAAAACAGCGCCCAAAAGGCAGCAAAAAGCTGAGGTTTCACCAATACTTCCAGGAATCAGCCCAAAAAACAAATGAGGCAAATCAAACCCTTTTTCTGACAGCGCCTGAATAATACCCGCATTTTCTGTACCAGTTATTGATAGTGCAGTTGCGCCAGAAAAACCATCAATAACATTATTGGCAGCAACCCAAATATCACCAGACATGGATATTGGATATGAAAAAAATACAAATGCACGTGCTGTAAGTGCTGGATTTAAAAGATTTCTTCCTGTCCCACCAAATACTTCCTTGCCAATAACAACACCAAAAGAAATCCCCACAGCAACCTGCCAAAGGGGAATTGTTGGGGGTAAGGTCAAAGGAAATAAAAGGCCAGTCACAAGAAAACCTTCACTGATTTTATGCTTTCGAACCACAGCAAAAAGGATTTCCCACATAAACCCAACGCCATACGAAACAATGATAATTGGTAAAACATAGTATGCACCAACAAGAAAACATTGTATGAATCCAAATGGCGTCCCCTGAGAAATTCCAGACTGATAGCCGGTATTATAAATGCCAAACAGAAGCACAGGGAAAAGGGCAAAAATAACAAAACTCATATATCGTTTTAAATCCAGGTAATCTCGTATAAAAGGGCGGGTTGTGGTTTTGGGTGATGGGAAAAGGAACAGTGTTTTTGTGGCATCAAATATGGGTTCCAGTGCGTTATATTTTCCAGATCCAGTAAAATCAGGTTCCAGTTTATCGAACAATTTTTTTAACGTGTTCTTCATTAAACGCTTCCTTATAAATTATCTTTATTGACAATCAAGATTTACTGATTGTTGCATAATAATTATTCATTCCATTGGAAAGAATTTCTGACAATTCTATCTTTGATGGACAGGCATAGGCACATACGCCGCACTGACAACAATCCAGAAGCCCCAATTGTAAGGCATCCTCAATTTCATCTGTAACAAGTGCCTTCATAATAAATTGCGGCATTAAATCATTTGGGCAAATATTTTCACAATAGCTGCAATTGATACAGGCACGTTCTTCACCATGCAATGTTGCATCAGTGTCTATATTACGTTCATACAGGCAAGAGATAAAGGTCTTGGATACTGTGGGAAGTTTCTTTCCAGGGCGCACAAAGCCAAACAGTTGCTCAGATTCATCAACAGAAATGACGTTAAATGTGTCCTCAAAAAAACCGGCATAGTCATCAATTGATGCCAATCGGCCATTAAATTGCCCTGTTGAAATCAAGTCATTCTTAGCAATTTCGCCAATAAAGGATTGAATAGGTGTCCCTTGAGGAATCAAATAATGCGGTTTCAGTTCATCAGGTTTGGAAAGGGTTACCATTCTTTCAACAGGATATCGACCTGTGGATAAAAATTGGGCAATCATGATTAAATGTCCTACAGATATGCACCATGAATTATTATCCTCTGAAGTTTTTTTGATATGATACAACACAACGCCCGGGTCCCATGATGGAAATATATCTGAAACCTGATGCGTCACAAATTTTTGTGAGGGACCCAGTGCTTCAAAATGGCTCTCTCTGACAGAAACAATTATATTTGGGCTGAATTTTTTTAATACATTCAGACCCAATTCGAACAAGTCATGCTGATCTTTCAATAAAACACCTGGAACAGGTGAAAAAATATCATTGCCATCAAGGGAAACAATGATTTTCGGAGGTTTATCGTCCGAATTGGCTGTATCTTTGTAAGGAAATTGCCTGAAACTTTGCCACAAACCGCCTTGTTTGAGTTGCGTAATTAATTCCTCTGGAGCCGTTGCATTTAAGTCGGATATGGGCGTATATTCCAGGAATTCATCCTGTTCTTCACATTCAATTATCACAGCCAGTAATTTTCGACGTGGGCCAAATTGGATTTCCTTGATTGTGCCAGTTGCCGGGGACACATACTGTATGGACCGGTCGCGTTTATCACAAAAAACAGGGCTGCCTGTCTTTACACGTTCATTCTCCTTCACCAAAATTTTTGGGCGAATGAATGGAATATCCAGAGCAGATGCTGCCACAATCTCTTGCGGCGGTATTGTTTTGATAAATGCGTCTGGTCTTCCTGCGAGTCTTACTTTAAAACCTTTATTAATTGTTAGCTTTTCCATTAACTGTTATTTCCATTTTCTTTATCGTTTTTTATGAATCGGTATAAATATTATCACTTATTTATCTGTAATTCAATGTAAAAATTTTAAAATTTGCATGTGCATCGTAATTATTATATTTTGTATTCTGTATTCTGTTGTTTAAACAGGGCTCCCATTTTCAAAAATCGGACAGACAAGTCAGACTGGTCTGACCTGTCCAACTTGTCTGACTTTACCGAATATTATTGAAAAAAACCAAAACGTATAGACCTATGCAGATTCGAGAAATTATTGACATTCTGAAATAAATAATTTTTAATATCAAATAAAAAAAGGAATACTCGAATAATAAATGGGAAACTTATTTTTCGAGTTTTCCTTAGCGAGGTTAAAATGAAATCCATCCATTAGAAATAATTAAGTTTGAAACAGAACTGCTAATAAAAGATCCAACGAAAGAACTGCTTGTGACAGCAACCTTGATTATGTCTAACAAAATTCTTGATAAAAATACGTTTAAAGCATTATGGGAGAAAATAAAAATGATAAAAGCATTCGAATTTGCAGAAGAAATAGGCTATGAAAAAGGCTACGACAAAGGTAAAAATGAAGGTGCTCTCCATACAGCTAAAATGATGTTAATTGAAATCCTTGAAGAAATGGTTGGTGTTGTGCCTGAATACATTGACAAGAAAATACAACAAATTGCAAGCCAGACGACACTGAAAGGATTGTTACGCCAGGCAACCAAATGTCGGAATTATAAGGATTTTGATCACG
>Ga0272440_1000091_pt1 | contig 71682 bp, 4 predicted proteins | sample SSMMMBAug17_FD_192440 | JGI IMG/M metagenome (GOLD analysis project Ga0272440, IMG submission 192440) | Marine sediment archaeal communities from Little Sippewissett salt marsh, Falmouth, MA, United States - SSM-MMB-Aug17 | ecosystem: Environmental > Aquatic > Marine > Wetlands > Sediment ... | reverse complement strand
ATGCAGGATATCTTTTTCGAATGGTCCCCATTTGATTTCACCTTTCATTATTTATGTGGCATTTTTTTCAAAATGCAACTATTCTTTACCACCTTAACACACTGTCCAGTTTTTGGGGACCATTATACTTTAATGGATGCCCCTACATTCGTTCTCGGACATAGGTTTGATCTCGGTTGTTGAATACAACCAAAAATAATGTCCGACATTTTAGGACAAGCTTCATCATCATGCACATGCAGTTTTTACATCACATTCCCCAACCTGTACTTTTTTCTTTCAGCTCTTTTTGTTTTCACTCAACAGCTAAATGTAACGCTTCATTAAATTCAATCGTTGAAATATCAACGCGATGCATTTGATCTTTAAATGTTTCTGACAAAATTCGTTCACTCCCAAAAGAAAAAACACGAACATAAATGGGATCAACATCAAAGTGTGCTTCCATATATTGTCGTAGTTTTTTACCTAATTCTACGCCAAACTTATAATTCATATGTTCATTTGATGATTGGGGACGTGTATGTGCTTCAATATAAAGCATGTAATTCGTTTTACTCGTTAAATAATTGTTGGCAATTTGTTTTAAGTATTCATGGGCTTGGGGAGAAATCTGGAACTGATCAAGATCAAATATTATTGTTGCTATGGATACGACTTTTCCATCAACAGGGATGGTGAAGGTTTTATTTTGTAAGCTGGACGGGTCTGCTATGAGGAGGGACCCATTTTGGTCGATAGCGGCGTCGATCATTGTATCATCTTGAAAGATTTCATCATGCGCTTGAGGATATGGCCCATAGACGATGCCATTTGAACCCATCACAAAGATACTCTTACTATCGGGGGCATACCATGTATCAACATGTTTTCCTGATAATATGGGGTCTACCTTGTAATAAACATCATTACTCACTACCAAACGCGCATTGTTACTTACTTTTTTCTTGGAACTCGTAATTTTTTTCTTGGGCTTTGTTACGATTTTTTTGGGAATAATTTCAACTTGTTTCTGCTCAGAAAGATCCGCTTTCGATATTTCATGGGTTGACCAAGTTTGTTGCTCTTGGACCGATGGAGCCTCAAGTTCTTGTGTCGTTGAAGATTCTTGTATTATTGAAAATTCTTGTATTATTGAAAATTCTTGTATCGTTGAAGATTCTTGTGTCGTTGAAGGCTCTTGCGCAATAAAGGCTATCGGATCAGAAATACTATCAGTGGCAAATTTTAAAAAATCTTCAGTATTAGATAGGGATTGAGAATGAGAATGAGTTTCTGCATAATAAATACTTGTTTCAAAGGATCTGTCATGTTCTTCAATGAATTGATATTCAAATAATTTCGTTATTTGAGAATAATCAAGATAATAATCCGATTCAGCAAAATCTTTTGTCTGGTCTAAATATAGCGGATTATCTTTCCCAAGTAATTTGTATTCAGTCAGCCATTTGTTGCCATCAGGGCCATCCGCCATAATCAGTGTTAAAGGTTCAATTTCAACTTTATGGATATAACTATAGGGATCATAGTATCTTCCACCTGATCGATATGTAATATCGCCCAATGTATCTACGATTTGTCGGTCGACATCTATCTCATTTGCTGAATAAATATCAATATTTCCACTGACTGCATTAACTGGTGCATAAATGACAATATCTTTTTCATTTTCAGTTTGTAGAAAAATATTTCCAGACCCCATATTTGATACGCCGTTTCCAGTTGAAGGTATATTGAGTGTTTTATTTGAACTGGTTAAAATAATGTCTCCATTGCTTCTTGCATTTCTTTGAAAAAGCCCTTCTATCTGAATTTCGCCTTCTTCTCCAATATCATTGATTGTAATATCCCCTGTTTCTCCAAGATTTTCTGCATCTAACTTCAATGAATTTATTTCAATATAATCATCAGTTGTACCAATTCCTGTAAAGGCTTCAATTGATGTTTTATCAGAAATAATGTTAGGCGTCTCTTCTGAAAGATTGTCTGATATACTTCCTTCTTCAGAAGTGATCAAGACTTCTTCCTCTGCACTTAATACACTTAACTCAATGTCTTGATTTGCAGCATATGAAATCGTTCCCGAACCACTGACATTTGTTATACTGTTATCACTCATTAAAATATCGCCGGAAATCGACGTCAGACGAATATTGCCATCAGATACATTGATGTTTGCATTTTGGGTGATACTATTTGTTGCTGTAATATCAATTTCTCCGGCATCCATCATGATATCTGAGTTTAATATTAAATCTTCTTTTGATTCCAATACGAGATTACCATTATCTGAGACGTTCAAACCGGAATTGCTATCTCCTTTATTGACTGTAATCGATCCATTGTTGGTACGAAGCTCAATTGAACCGCCACTTGACGTATTCAAACCACTTTGATTCTTGCTCGTATCAATAGTGCTGAGATCATCTGGATCCACCTCTTTTATTGAAACTTCAATATTATCAATAATAATATCATCTTCTTCTACAATATTGATCCCGCCATCACCAGCAGTACCAGAGATAACATCAACAGCCGTCTCAAGAGGTAAATTCTCTGTTCCAATACCAGATGCTGCAGATAATATCAGTGTTTTTGCTTCAATATCTGTGTGATGATCACCACTGTCAGATATTTGACCATCAGTTGAAATAAGAACCACATTACCATTATTTGCTTGAAGTCCGCTGACTTGTAAATCATTCTTAGCAGAGTATTGGATTGTGCCTTCTGATGATCCAATAGACGTTCTTGCCATTTCATCCATAACAATCGAACCATAAAACGCTTCGATATCGATTGTATCCCCTGATGTTATGATATCTGCATTTTCGTTCTGAAACACATTTTCAGCCGAAAGAATAACAATTTGACTTGATTCTGACACAATGCCCGCATTTAATATAATATTGGCATCACTGAAATTTTTGCTTCGAATGGTTCTTCCAGGCAATTGTGTCTTGAGTATAACTGTTCCTCCACCATCCGCCTTGATACCGATATTATCATTGTTTTCTCCATCTTCAACAATAATTCCACCATCTTTGGTGATCAATAATATCGATCCATTTGATGATGTGATCAGGTCACTTTGATTTTCATCTGTGATATCAAAGGTCATGGCATTATCATCTACGCGCTGAACAGATACACCAACAGTATTTACAGTAATGTCATTATGCTCCAACAGGCTTATACCACCACTCCCCGAATGAGCAGTGACAGTTGAAACGTTTGTTTCAATGGCATCAGGCGTTTCTCCCAAATCTCCGATTGACGTATTTGCGTACATACGAAGCGCGTCTGCCGAAATATCGATATCTGTTGAACCTGAATCTATAATATTCGAAGCGATCAGACTGACATCACCACTTGTGGAAATTGAACCTAAGGTCAATGTTGTTGCCGCAGAATAGCGAATATTTGCCGAACCTGAGGTGATGATGGCATCATCCATGTTAATAGCACCAGTCGTTGATTCAATATCAATTGTTCCATTTGAATTTGTCGTGATTGTATTTTTCTGTGTAAAATGAACATTGGCTATGATTGAAACATTACCTTCTCCAACATCTATTGCATTATGTTGAATGATAGATCCTTGCTCGGCATTTAAAAGAATATTTCCAGTCCCTGACGCCAATATATCACTGCGAAGGATGATATCACCGGAAATCGCATTCAAAACAATGGCGCCATCTGATGTTGTTGTCAGGTTTGCTTGCGCTGTGTCAGTAATATCTGAAATAGAGGTATCAGATGTCACTCTGTGAATCGTTAAAGGTCCAACAGATTCTATTGAAACGCCATCGCTTTCTGTCAGAAAAATGCCGCCGTCAGCCGCACTGGCACTTAAAGTATCCACTTGAATATCCAAATGATTGCTGGCTTCACCGACACCATCACCTGCTTCTATTCGAAGATTTGAGGCTACAATGCCTGTATCAATATCACCTGCATCAAGGATACTTGTTCCCGAAACCAGGCTAACACTTCCAGCGCCTGCGTTTAAACTGCCAAGGTGTATTTCACCTGATGAAGCTTTGTAACGAATATTGGCATCTGCTGTGGTAGATGTTGCACCATCAATCATTGTAATGGAATTGTCAGCTTCGATATCAATTGTGCCTGTATCTGTTGTTATCGAACCTTTCTGTTCAATATTGGTATTGGCGAATAGTGTGATATGTCCACTTGACGCATGAATGGCATTCTGTTGGATTATAGATCCTGCCGCTGCATTCAGGAGAATATTTCCATTACCGGATGCGGTAATCTTCTCGCCAATGATCATATCGCCTGAATTCGCAATAAGAACAATGTGTCCATTATCGCTTGTTGAAATGTCATTATTTTCAGTATAATCTGTGAGTGAATCTGAGGAAGTCAAATCAACACGATTGATATTGACTGTCAGGCTTTCAAAAGTGATGTCATCTGTCTCAGTGATAAAGATGCCTTCTGCTGCTGAGGCTGATACTTGCGTGATGTTTGTTTCAATATGATTTGATGCGGCACCAATGCGATTTCCTACCTGTAAGCTTAGACCAGAAGCAAAAATATCGGTTTCTGAGTCGCCATCTGAATCTAAGTCAATGATATCCCCTGATGATGCAATAATGCGAATATCTCCTATTCCAGCATCTATTTTTTCTATTGTAATATCTGTACCTGCTTGCATGTGTATATTACTATCTGTTGTTGATATTGATGTCTCTTCTGCCATAGTGATAGTATTGCCTGCTATCAGATCAATTGTCTTTGATAATCCATCAGTGCGGATATCTGCATTTTGAATGATATCCTGGCTTGCATTGATGCTTATATTTCCAGATCCACCATCGATGGCTGATTGAGCGATAATATCGCCATTTGCAGTATTCAGAAAAATATTTCCAGTGCCTGTTGATATAATACCAACATTATCAGTATCACCATCAGTAATGGTTAAGTCTCCGGATGTCACATTTAATACAATTGCCCCATCTGATAGTGTTGTGAGATCTGCTTGAGCCGCGTCTATTATATTTGATCTTGTGGCATCAGTATCCACTCTGTTCACAGTGATCGGACCCACTGAATCAATTGAAACAGCATTGCTTTCTGACAGAAAAATGCCGCCACTTGCTGCATGAACACTTAAATGATCAACATTCATGTCCAAATGATTATTACTTTCACCAGCGCCAATACCTGCTTCTATTCGAAGGCGCGATGCTGTTATCTCTGTATCGGTATCGCCTGCATCGAGAATATTTGTTCCAGCGATAAGGCTGACACTTCCAGTTCCAGCGCTTAAACCTGCAAGTCTGATTTCTCCAGTGCTTGATTTGTAGCGTATATTGGTATCTGTTGTGGTTGTGATAGCGCCATCGCGCATTGAAATTGTATTGCCTGCTTCAACATCAATTGTTCCTGTTCCGGTTGTTGAAATATCGCCTGCTTCTCCTTGCGTAATTGTTGTATTTGCATAAAGACTTATATTACCAGAACCCCCATCCAGGGTACTATCGATAAAAATGTTTCCAGCAGCCGCATTAAGTAGAATATTACCATTGCCGAAAGCCTCAATAGCTTTACTGTCTAAATCCTGGCCATTAGTTACAGTAATATCAGAACGTGTTGCACTGATAATAATTGATCCATCATTCCTTGTTGTCAGGTCAGATAAGGCAGCATCGGTGACCTGGCTGGTACTTGAATCCGATCCAACACGATGAATCGATATTGGATCAATATTTGTAATTGTAATACCATCCGCTTCAGTAACAAACATGCCGCCACTGGTTGCTTTTGCGCTAAAGTTATCAACACTTAATTCCAAAGAATTATCGTTTTCTCCAATTCCAATCCCTGCATCGATGCGAAGGTTTGCTGTCTGGATGTCTATATTGTTATCACCGGCATCAAGTATGCTAGTTCCTGCAATGAGGCTGATATTTGATGTTCCAGCATTTAAGGACGCTACAGATATACTTTCGCCAGCTTTATAACGAATATTGGCATGATTTGATATGGTGGTGTTGCCATCACGCATCACAATGGCAGCATTTTGAGCTTCAAGATCAATGGTTCCACCAGAGGTTGATATATCTGCATGTTGAGTAATATTCTGCCCTGCATTTAAACTGATATTTCCAGTACTTGAACTGATATCTGCAGTTAATGCTATTTCTGAATCATTTGCTGCTTGAAGGAGAATATTGTCATTGGCAATGATTCCAGTGTCATTTATATCACCTTCGTTTACAGTAATGCCACCTCCTGTGCTAATTAGAACAACATGACCATCGGATTGAATATCACTCAACTCAGCATCAGTCGTGATTTCTGTAGCAGTTGTGGCATCAGTTGCAACACGATGAACAGCCATTTCACTTAACTGATCGATTACAATATCATTTGATTCAATTATAAATAAGCCGCCAGTATCTGTTCCATCGATGTTTGCTGCAAATTTTTCAACACTGATTTCAAGGTGATTTGTTGATGTTCCAACGCCATTCCCATTTTCACTGCCAGTCGTAACGATTCGAAGTTCCCTTGCGGAAATATCTGTTTCTGTTGTACCGGCATCAGTAATACTTGAAGCAATAAGACTGATATCAGTACTTGTATCAATTGCGCCTAAGTGTAATGTTGTTGAAGCAGCATAGCGAATATTATCTGTACTTGAGGTTGTAACACCATCATCCATATTGATTGCACCGGTTGTTGCTTCAATATCAATTGTTCCAGAAGACGCTGTCGTAATCGTATTTTTCTGGTTAAAATTGGTGCTGGCGATGATTGAAATATTACCACTACCCGCATCAATGGCATTATGCTGAGTGATCGATCCAGCCGCTGCATTCAGGAGAGTATTTCCACTCCCTGTTGCGGTTATGTCATCGCGAATAATGATATCTCCTGAATTGGAGGTCAGGATAATATGCCCGGCATCGCTCGTTGTCATATCCTTATGTTCCGCATGATTCGTCAATGAAATAGCGGCCGTTGAATCAACACGATTGATATCTACTGTCAGACTGTCAACAGTCACGCCATCTGTTTCAGAGATAAATATACCATCTTCTGCTGCTGAAGCTGTCAGTGTGGTAATGGCTGTTTCAATATGATTTGCTGAAGCACCAATACCAGTTCCAGCCTGTAAAACTAATCCAGATGCAAAAATATCGATTTCTGAGTCGCCTGTTGTGTCAAGGTCAATAACATTTCCAGATGAAGCAACAATACTGATATCTCCTGTTCCAGCATCTACTTTTTCTATGATAATATTTGATTCTGCTTGCATGTGGATATTGCTATCCGTTGTTGTGATTGCAGTTTCTTCACCCATTGTGATGTTATTTCCTGCAATCAGATCAATTGTCTTTGATGATCCATCAGTGCGAATATCTGCACTTTGAATGATATCCTGGCTTGCATTTGCGCTGATATTTCCAGATCCGCCATCAATGGTTGATTGAACAAGGATATTGCCATCTGAAGTATTCAGATACATATTTCCAGAACCTGTTGAAATAATGCCAGCGCTGTCAGTATCACCATCAGTGATGATCAAATCGCCAGAAGCCACATCTAGGACAATGGCGCCATTTGATATTGTTGTGAGGTCTGCTTGAGCTGTGTCTGTAACAATGGATAGTGTGGCATCAGAAGTAACGCGATTGACATTTAATGGTCCAACTGAATCAATTGAAACGCCGCTGGTTTCTGTCAGAAAAATACCGCCATCTGAAGCATTGGCACTTAAATGATCGACACTGATATCCAAATGATTATTGCCCTCACCCGCACCAATACCAGCTTCTATGCGAAGGTATGAAGCTGTAATGTCTGTGTCAGTATCGCCTGCATCGAGAATATTGGTTCCAGCGACCAGGCTGATACTTCCTGATCCTGCACTCACACCGCCGAGGTTTATATCACCTGCTGTGGCTTTGTATCGAATATTGGCATTTGCTGTGGTAGTTACAGCACCATCAAGCATTGAAATCGTATTGCCGGCTTCAATATCTATTGTACTGGTTTCAGTTGTAGATATATCGCCTGCTTCTGCTTGCGTAATATCTGTATTTGCAATCAGGCTAATATTGCCACTGCCACCATCGACTGCACTATCGATAAAAATGCTGCCATTATCTGCATTTAACAGAATATTGCCATCTCCGGAAGATTCAATGGCTTTGTTGTCTAAATCCTGTCCATCGGAAACTGTAATATCACCAGTTGTTGCATTTAAAACAATGGCACCATTCGCGCTTGTGGTCAGGTCTGATATCGCAGCGTCGGTAATGTCGCTGATCCTGGCATCAATTCCAACGCGATGAATTGAGATGGGATCAATATGGGTAATGGTAATGCCATCTGCTTCAGTGATAAACATGCCCCCACTGCCTGAAATTGCACTTAAATGATCGACACTAACTTCCAATGGATTATCATTTTCTCCAATGCTAAGGCCTGCATCGATGCGAAGGTTTTCTGCCTGGATATCAATATCATTATCACCTGCATCGAGGATATTAGTGCCTGCAATCAGGCTGACATTGGATGTTCCGGCATCAATTCCACCTAACGCGATGCTTTCGCCCGCTTTGTAGCGGATACTGGCATTATTCGATGTCGTGGTATTTCCATCACCCATGACAATGGTCGCGTTTTGTGCCTCAAGATCAATGGTTCCGCCAGAAGTATCAATCTCTGCATTTTGAAATATATTCTGCCCTGCATTAAAGCTGATATTTCCAGCGCTTGAACTGGTATCTGCATTTAATGTAATATCTGAAGATTGTGCTGCCTGAAGGAGAATATTTCCACTGGCAGCAATTCCTGTATCATCTGAATCCCCTTCATTTACAGTAATTCCGCCATCAGCGCTAATAAGAATCACATGGCCATCAGATTGAATATCACTCAATTCAGCATCTGTCGTGGTTTGAGTTCCAGTTGTCGCATCGCTTGCAACACGATTCACAGACATTTCACTTAATTGATCGATAGAAATATCATTTATTTCTATTATAAATAAGCCACCAGTACCTGTGCCATCGATGTTTGCAGCAAGTTTTTCAACACTGATTTCAAGGTGATTGGTTGATGTCCCCGCGCCATTGCCATTTTCATTGCCAGTTGTTCTGATGCGAAGTTCTTCTGCTGAAATATCTAAGTCTGTTGTACCGGAGTCAGTCATACTTGAAGCAATAAGGCTGACATCCGCACTGGTAGAAATTGAGCCTATATTTAATGTTGTTGCAGCAGCGTAGCGAATGTTTGCATCACCTGAAGTTGTTACACCATCATCCATGTTGATAGCGCCAGTAAATGTTTCAATATCAATTGTTCCAGGTGAAGATGTTGTGATCGTATTTTTCTGATCAAAATTGATATTGGCAATAATAGAAACTCCCCCACTTCCTGCATCAATGGCATTGAATTGCGTGATTGATCCTGATGCTGTATTCAGGAGAATATTTCCAATTCCGGATGCGGTAATATCATCGCGTGTGTAGATATCACCTGAATTGGAGATCAGAACAATGTGCCCATCATTGATTGTCGTCATGTCATTATGTTCAGTATGATTTGTCAATGAATGATTCGCAGTTGAATCAACCCGATTGATATCGACTGTCAGGCTGTCAACAGTTACATCATCTGATTCACGAATAAATATTCCATCTTCTGCGGCTGATGCTACAAGTGTGGAAATGCTTGTTTCAATATGATTTAATGCCGCACCAATGCCGCTGCCAGCCTGTAAAATTAAACCAGAACCAAAAATATCAACCTCTGTGTCGCTGGCTGTGTCAAGGTCAATGATATCTCCTGATAATGCAATTAAACTGATATCTCCTGTTCCAGCATCGATCTTTTCAATCGTAATATCTGTGCCTGCTTGCATGCGAATATGACTATCAGTAGCCCTTGTTTCAGTTGCTTCTGCCATTGAAATATTGTTACCTGCAACCAGGTCAATTGTCTTTGATGAACCATCAGTGAATATGTCTGCCTGTTGAATGATATCCTTGCTTGCATTTGCGCTGATATTTCCGGAACCGCCATCGATGTTTGATTCAACAATGATATTACCATCTGTGGTATTTAAATAAACATTTCCTGAACCTGTTGAAATAATACCAGCGCTGTCATCATCGCCATCATTAATGGTTAAATTGCCTGAAATCACATCTAAGACAATGGCTCCATCAGATGTTGTTGTGAGGTCTGCTTGAGTTTCATCAATCATATCTGAAACAGTGGCATCTGTTGCCACTCTGTTGACACTTAAAGGCCCAATAGAATCAATTGAAACGCCATTTAATTCTGCCAGAAAGAGACCACCACTGGTTGCGCTGACACTTAGGCTATCAATATTGATATCTAAATGGTTATTGCTTTCACCTGCACCCAAACCAGCGTCAATTCGAAGGTTTGAGGCTGTTATGTCTGTATCAGTATCCCCGGCATCAAGGATATTGTTTCCAGCGATCAGGCTGACACTGCCTGATCCTGCAATCAAACCGCCGAGGTTTATATCACCGGATGTGGCCTGGTATCGTATATTAGTATCTGATGTGGTGGATATTGCGCCATCGTGCATTGTAATTGTGTTGCCAGCTTCTATATCGATGGTACCGGTTTCAGTGGTTGAAATATCTCCTGTTTCCGCCTGTGTAATATTTGTATTTGCACCAAGGCTGATATTGCCAGAACCGCCATCCAGGGAACTATCCACAAAAATACTTCCATCAGCAGCATTCAGAAGAATATTACCCATGCCAAAAGCCTCAATGGCTTTGCTGTCTGAATCTTGTCCATCATTGACTGTAATATCACCAAGTGTTGCATTTAAAACAATGGAACCATTTGCACTGGTTGTCAGGTCTGATAGTGCGGTATCAGTTAATTCACTGGTATTTGCATCAAGTCCCACGCGATGAATCGAAATTGGATCAATATGGGTAATTGTGATGCCATCGGCTTCATTGATGAACATACTACCACTGGTTGCGACTGCACTAAACTGATCAATATTAACATCCAATAGATTATTGTTTTCCCCGATACCAATTCCTGCATCGATGCGAAGATTCACTGCCTGGACATCTATATCACTGTCACCGGCATCTCGTATATCAGAGCCTGCGATAAGACTGACATTGGAGGTTTTCGCATTCAGTCCACCTAAATAGATACTGTCGCCAGCGATGTAGCGGATATTGTCATTATTTGCTGTTGTGGTACTGCCATCACTCATGGCAATGGTACTTTGTGCCTCAAGGTCGATTGTACCGCCAATCGTTTGAATATCTGCATGTTGAAAAATATTTTTCCCGGAATTTAAGCTGATATTGCCAATACTTGATTTGACATCTGCATTTATTATAATATCATATACTTCAGTCGTTTGAACAAGAATATTGCCAGTGGCATATATACTGGTTGTATCAGTATCACCATCATTTAGCGTAATTCTGCCATTTTGGGTGGAAAGCACCAGTTGACCACCTGAAATCATATCATTTAATGCTGCATCAGTTGTGCTTTCTGTATTAGTTGTGGCATCGCTGGCAACACGATTCACGGCCATTTCACTTAACTGATCAATGGCAATATCATTCGTTTCTGTAATATATAAACCGCCAGTATTGGTTCCACTGATGGTTGCGGCCAATTTTTCAACTGTAATCTCAAGATGATTGGTTGATGTCCCTGCGCCATTGCCATCCGCATTGCCAGTTGTTTTGATGCGGAGTTCCTCTGCTGTAATATCGATGTCTGTTAAACCAGAGTCTATAATACTTGAAGCCACAAGACTGACATCCGCATTTGTTGTTATTGAACCTAAACTCAATGTTGTTGCAGCAGCGTAGCGAATATTGTTTTCTGCTGATGTTAAAACACCATCATCCATGGTGATTGCGCCTGTAATTGTTTCAATATCAATGGTTCCAGGTGATATTGTTGTGATCGTATTTTTCTGATCAACATTGATGTTGGCTATGATTGAAACATTACCACTTCCTGCATCAATGGCATTGTGTTGCGTGATTGATCCTGCCGAAGCATTCAGAAGAATATTTCCACTTCCAGATGCGGAAATATCATCCTGTGTGTCGATATCGCCTGAAGTAGAAATGAGAACGATGTGCCCATCATCGATTGTCGTAATATCTTTATGTTCAGTATGGTTTGTCAATGTATCCGCAGCAGTCAAATCAACCCGATTGATATCCACTGTCAGGCTGTCAAGCGTGACATCATCTGATTCAGTGATAAATATCCCATCTTCTGCGGCTGATGCTGTCAGTGTGGTTACGCTTGTTTCAATATGATTGGCTGCTGCACCTATGCCACTGCCAGCCTGTGGAATTAAACCGGAACCAACAATATCGACTTCGGTATCGCCTGCTTCATCCAGGTCAATGATATCTCCAGATGATGCCATCAAACTGATATTTCCTGTTCCAGCATGGATCGTTTCAATGGTTATATCTGTGCCTGCTTGCATGTGAATATTACTATCAGTTGCTCTTGTTTCGGTAGCTTCTGTCATTGTGATATTGTTGCCTGCAATCAGGTCAATTGTCTTTGATGAACCATCAGTGAATATGTCTGCAACTTGAATAATATCCTGGTTTGCAATGGTACTGATATTTCCTGATCCACCATTGATGTCTGATTGAACAATAGTACTGCCATCTGAGGTATTCAGATAAATATTTCCAGCGCCATTTGCAATAACACCAGCGTTGTCAGCATCACCATCAGTAATGCTTAGATTGCCTGAAATGACTTCCAGAACAATGGCACCATCTGATGAAGTTGAAAGGTCTGCTTGTGCTTCATCAATAATATCTGAAATCGTGGCATCAGTGGCCACTCTGTTGACATTTACAGGTCCAATGGACGTCACTGAAACATCATTGGTCTCTATCAAAAATAGACCGCCACTTGTGGCATTGGCACTTAATTGATCGATGTTCATTTCCAAATGATTATTACTTTCACCTGCGCCCATACCGGCTGCTATTCGAAGGTTTGAGGCGGTTATTTCTGTATCAGTATCGCCGGCATCAAGAATGTTGTCTCCAGCGATCAGACTGACACTGCCAGTTCCAGCGATCAATCCGCCAAGATTGATATCTCCTGCTGTGGCCTTGTATCGAATATTGGCATCGGATGTGGTAGATATTGCGCCATCAATCATTGTAATGGTATTGCCGGCTTCAATATCAATGGTGCCTGTTTCGTTTGTATAAATATCTCCCGCTTCTGCTTGCGTAATGTCAATATTTGCAACAAGGCTGATATTGCCGGAACCGCCATCGATGGCACTATCAATCAAAATATTTCCTGCATCTGTTTTTAAAAGAACATTGCCCAAGCCAGAAGTTTCAATGGCTTTGTTGTCTAAATCCTGTCCATCATTGACTGTGATATCACCAAGTGTTGCATTTAAAACTATGGAACCATTTGCATTTGTTGTCAGATCAGATATGGCTTTATCAGTTACCTGACTGGTACTTGAATCTGATCCCACGCGATGAATCGAAATGGAGTCAATATGGGTAATGGTAATGCCATCCCCTTCAGTGATAAACATGCCGCCACTGCTTGCCATTGCACTCAAGCGATCAACACTTGTTTCGATTAAATTATCATTTTCTCCAATTCCAAGGCCGGCATCGATACGAAGGTTTGCTGTTTGAATATCAATATCAGTGTCACCTGCATCGAGGATATCTGTTCCTGCAATCAGGCTGACATTTGATATCCCGGCATCGAGTCCACCCAGGGTAATACTTTCGCCTGCTTTGTAGCGGATACTGGCATTATTTGATGTTGTGGTGCTGCCATCGCTCATGACAATGTTGGCATTGGTTGAATCAAGATCGATTGTTCCACCAGAAGTCAATATATCTGCATTTTGAAAGATATTCCGGCCAGCATTTAAACTGATATTCCCAGTGCTTGATATGATATCCGCATTGAGTGTGATACCGGATGCTTCTGATGCCTGAAGGAGAATATTGCCACTTGCCATAATTCCTGTGTCATCTGCATCGCCTTCATTGACAGTAATTCCGCCTTCAGTGCTCATTATAATTGCATGGCCATCTGATTGAATGTCACTTAACTGAGCATCTGTCGTATTTTGGGTGCCAGTTGTGGCATCCCTTGCAACACGATTTACAGCCATTTCACTTAACTCGTCGATTTCAATATCATTTGTTTCTGTAATGAATAGGCCGCCAGTATTTGTCCCATCGATGTCTGCTGCCAGTTTTTCAACAGTGATTTCAAGATGGTTTGTTAAAATTCCTGCGCCATTGCCATCTTCACTACCAGTTGTTCTGATGCGAAGTTCTTCTGCTGTAATATCTGTATCTGTTGTGCCGGAATCTGTTATGCTTGAAGCAATAAGACTGACATCGCTATTTGTCGAAATTGAGCCGATACTCAATGTTGTCTCAGCTTCGTAACGAATAGTGTCATTTCCTGAAGTTGTCACACCATCATCCATGCTGATTGCACCAGTGACTGCGGAAATATCAATTGTTCCAGGTGATGTTGTCGTGATTGTATTTTTCTGATCAAAATTGTTGTTGGCTAAGATAGAAATATTGCCAGTTCCCGCATCGATGGCATTGTGTTGGGTGATCGACCCTGTTGATGCATTCAGGAGAATATTGCCGCTGCCTGATGCGGTAATATCATCGCTGATGATGATATCTCCTGTATTGGCAACCAGAACAATGTGCCCATCATCGCTGGTTGTCATGTCGATATGTTCAGCATGATTTGTCAATGTATCAGTGGCAGTTGCATCAACACGATTGATATCTATTGTCAGGCTATCAACAGTCACACCATCCATTTCAGTAATAAATATGCCATCTTCTGCAGCTGAAGTTGTCAATGTGGAAATCGTTGTTTCAATATGATTTGCAGGGGCGCCAATACCACTTCCCGCATTTAGAATTAAGCCAGAAGCAAATATATCGATTTCTGAGTCGCCTGCCAAGTCAAGGTCAATGATATCTCCAGATGATGCCATCATACTGATATCGCCTGTACCTGCATCGATTTTTTCAATAATCATATCAGTGCCAGCCTGCATGTGTATATTGCTATCAGTTGTTCTGATTGACGTCTCGTCTGCCATTTCAATAGTGTTGCCTGCAATCAGGTCAATTGTTTTGGATGAGCCATCAGTGAAAATGTCTGCACTCTGAATGATATCCTGGCTGGCATTGGCACTCATATTTCCAGATCCACCATCAATCTGCGATTGAACAATGATATTTCCTGCTGCGGCATTTAAATAAACGTTTCCAGAGCCAGTTGAGATAATGCCTGAGTTGTCAGCATCGCCATCAGTAATAGTTAAATCGCCTGAAATCACATCTAAAGCAATGGCGCCATCTGAAATTGTCGTGAGGTCTGCTTGAGCTGCGTCTGTGATATCTGATATTGTGCCATCAGAAGCAACTCTGTTGACAGTTATCGGATCAATTAAAACAATTGAAACCCCACTTGCTTCTGTCAGAAAAATACCGCCGCTTGTGGCATTGGCACTTAAATGATCCACATTGATATCTAAATGATTATTGCTTTCTCCGGCACCAATTCCTGCTTTTATCCGAAGCTTTGCGGCGGTTATGTCTGAGTCAATATCACCAGAGTCAAGAATGTTTGTTCCTGCAATCAGGCTGACACATCCATCTCCAGAATTTAAACCACCAAGGCTGATATTTCCTGCTGTGGCTTTATATCGAATATTGGCATTTTCTGTGATTGATATTGCCCCATCATGCATTGTAATGGTATTGCCAGCTTGAATATCAATGGTTCCTGTTTCAGTGGTTGAAATATCACCTGCTTCCACCTGGGTAATATCTATATTTGCATAAAGGCTGATATTTCCGGAACCACCATCGATGGCACTATCAACAAAAATGTTTCCGGAAGCAGCATTCAAGAGGATGTTGCCGGTACCAGATGCTTCAACTGTTTTGTTGTCTAAATCTTGCCCATCGTTTACTGTAATATCACCCAGTGTTGCATTTAGAATAATGGCGCCATCAGCACTTGCTGTAAGATCAGATTGAGCGGCATCGGTGACATTGCTTGTATTTGAATCCGATCCCACGCGATGAATTGTGATGGGGTCCATATGTGTCACTGTAATGCCATCCGCTTCATTGATGAACATGCCGCCACTGGTTGCTATTCCGCTCATATGATCAACACTGATTTCCAGTAAATTATCGTATTCTCCAATACCAACACCCGCATCCATGCGAAGGTTGGCTGTCTGGATATCCATATCTGTATCGCCTGCATCGAGGATCGTGGTGCCTGCAATCAGGCTGACATTTGATGTTCCGGCATTAATTCCACCCAATGATATGCTTTCGCCTGCTTTGTAACGAATATTGCCATTGGTCGATATTGTGGTGCTTCCATCATTCATCGCAATGACAGCATTTTTAGCATCAAGATCAATGGTTCCAAACATTGTGAGAATATCTGCATGTTGAAAAATACTCTGTCCGGCATTCATGCTGATATTGCCAGAGGTTGAGTTGATATCTGCATTGAGTGTGATATCTGAATTTTCGGCTGCCTGAATGAGAATATTGTCATTGGCGATCATTCCTGTGTCATTGGCCTCTCCTTCATTCACAGTAATGCCGCCATTGGTGCTGATTAGAATCGCATGGCCATCGGATTGAATATCACTCAGCGAAGCATCTGTGGTATTTTGGGTTCCAGTTGTGGCATCACTTGCAACGCGATTCACAGCCATTTTACTTAACTGGTCAATTGCAATATCATTTGTTTCTGTAATGAATACACCGCCAGTACCTGTGCCATCGATATCTGCTGCCAGTTTATCAACAGTGATTTCAAGATGATTGGTTGAAATCCCTGCGCCATTACCATCTTCACTGCCAGTTGTTCTAATACGAAGTTCTTCTGCGGTAATATCTGTGTCTGTTGTGCCGGAATCTGTGATACTTGAAGCCATCAGGCTGACATCCGCACTCGTTGCAATTGAGCCGATACTTAAGCTTGTTTCAGCCACGTAACGAATGTTTTCATCGCCTGTGGTTGAAACACCATCATCCATGCTGATGGCACCAGTGGCTGCGTAAATATCGATGGTTCCTGGTGATGTTGTTGTAATGGCATTTTTCTGAACAACATCGACATGGGCAATAATTGAAATATGGCCATTTCCAGCATCAATGGCATTGTGTTGCGTGATCGATCCTGCTGAGGCATTCAAGAGAACATTGCCACTGCCGGCGGCGGTAATATCATCTTGAGTGATGATATCTCCTGAATCAGAAATCAGCACAATGTGCCCTGCATCGGTGGTTGTTAAATCCTTATGTTCGGAATGATTGGTCAATGCATCTTGTGCAGTTAAATCAACACGATTGATATCTATGGTCAGGCTGTCAACGAACACGCCATCTGATTCTGTCACAAAAATACCATCTTCTGCAGATGACGCTGTGAGTGTGGTAATGGTTGTTTCAATATGATTTGCTGCCGCACCGATGCCACTTCCAGCCTGCAGAATTAAACCCGATGCAAAAATATCGACTTCTTTATCGCCATCTGAGTCAAGGTCGATAATATCTCCGGATGATGCAACCATACTGATATTTCCGGTACCCGCTTCGATTGTTTCAATGATGATATTTGCGGCTGCTTGTATGTGAATGTTACTATCAGTTGTTCTTGTGGTGGTTTCATCTACCATTGTAATGTTATTGCCTGCGAGAAGGTCTATTGTCTTTGATGAGCCATCAGTGAATATATCTGCCTGTTGAATGATATCCTGGCTTGCAATTGCGCTGATATTTCCGGAACCGCCATCAATATTTGATTGAACAATAATACTGCCATCTGTGGTATTTAGATAAACATTTCCTGAACCTGTTGAAATAATACCAAGGCTGTCAGCATCGCCATCAGTAATGGTTAAATGGCCTGAATTGACATCTAAGACAATGGCGCCATCTGATGTTGTTGAAAGGTCTGCTTGAGCGATATCAATCATATCTGAAACAGTCGCATCAAAAGCCACTCTGTTGACACTTACAGGCCCAACTGAATCAATTGAAACGCCGCTGGTTTCTGCCAGAAAAATGCCGCCACTGGCTGCGCTGGCACTTAAGCGATCAACATTGATATCTAAATGATTATTGTTTTCACCTGCCCCAATACCGGCTGCAATTCGAAGGTTTGCGGCTGTGATGTCTGTATCAGTATCACCCGCATCAAGGATATTACTTCCAGCGATCAGGCTGACACTTCCAATTCCAGCGATTAATCCACCCAGGCTGATATCACCTGATATGGCTTTGTATCGAATGTTGGTATCCTCAGTGCTTGATGTTGCGCCATCTATCATTGAAATTGAATTGCCAGCTTCTATATCTATTGTCCCAGTTTCAGTTGTAAAAATATCTCCTGATGCGGCTTGATTGATATTTATATTCGCATAAAGGCTGATATGACCAGAACCACCATCCAGGGCACTATCCACAAAAATACTGCCCGCAGCAGCATTCAAAAGAATATTGCCAGTTCCTGATGATTCAACTGCTATATTGTCTAAATCCTGTCCATCATTGACTGTAATATCTCCAAGGCTTGCATTTAAAATAATGGGGCCATCAGCACTTGTTGTCAGGTCAGATAGCTCGGCATCGGTAAGCTTGCTGGTGCTTGAATCAGAAGCCACGCGATTGATTGAGATGGGATCAATATGGGTAATGGTAATGCCATCAGCTTCAGTCACAAACATGCCGCCTGTGGTTGCCATTGCAGAAAAGTGATCTACACTGACTTCCAACAAATTAACGTTTTCTCCAATGCCATCGCCGGCATCTATACGAAGGTTGGCAGCCTGAACCTCAATATCAATATCACCTGCATCGAGAATATCAGTGCCTGCAATCAGGCTGACATTTGATGTTCCCGCATCAAGTCCACCCAACACAATATTGTTGTCTGCCATGTAGCGAATACTTGCGCTATTTGATGTTGTGGTGCTGCCATCGCTCATGACAATGGAGGCATTTTGTGCAAAAAGATCAATGGTTCCGCCGGAAGTCACCATGTCTGCATTTTGAAATATATTCTTTCCGGCATTTAAACTGATATGTCCGGCACTTGAGGTGATATCCGCATTGAATGTGATATCCGAGGCCTCTGCTGATTGAAGGAGAATATTGCCTGTGGCATCGATACCGGAGTCATTTGAATCCCCTTCATTGACAGTCATTGCACCTTCAGTGCTAACGATAATCACATGGGCATCTGATTGAATATCACTTAATTGGGCATCAGTCGTGTTATCTGTTCCAGTTGTGGCATCGCTGGCAACACGATTCACAGCCATTTCACTTAACTGATCGATGGCAATGTCATTGGCTTCTGTAATATATAAACCGCCAGTGCCTGTTCCATCGATTTTTGCAGCCAGTTTTTCTACAATGATCTCAAGATGATTGGTTGATATTCCCGCACCATTGCCATCCGCACTGCCAGTGGTTCTGATGCGAAGTTCTTCTGCGGTAATATCTGTGTCTGTTGTACCCGAGTCGATAATACTTGAAGCAATAAGACTGACATCAGCACTTGTTGTTATTGAACCTAAACTCAATGTTGTTGCAGCCGCATAGCGAATATTGTTATCACCTGATGTTAAAACACCATCATCCATGGTGATTGCGCCAGTGATTGCGGAAATATCAATTGTTCCAGGTAGTGTTGTCGTAATTGTATTTTTCTGATCAAAATTGATGTTGGCTAAGATTGAAATATTGCCACTTCCAGCATCTATGCCATTGTGTTGTGTGATTGATCCTGATACTGCATTCAGGAGAATATTGCCGCTACCAGATGCGGTAATATCATCTTGTGTGGTGATATCGCCTGCATTAGAAATGAGAACAATGTGTCCATCATCGCTTGTCGTTATATCATTATTTTCAGTATGACTGGTCAATGCATCCGCAGCAGTCAAATCTATGCGATTGACATCCACTGTCAGGCTATCAACAGTGACATCATCTGATTCAGTAATAAATATTCCATCTTCTGCAGCTGAAGCAGTTAATGTGGAAATGGCTGTTTCAATATGATTGGCAGCCACACCAATACCACTTCCAGCCTGGAGAATTAAACCAGATGCAAAAATATCGACTTCAGTGTCGCCTTCAGCGTCCAGGTCAATGATATCTCCTGATGAAGCAACAACACTGATATTTCCAGATCCAGCTAGGATTGTTTCAATCGTAATATCTGTGCCAGCTTGCATGTGAATGTTACTATCAGTTGTTCTTGTTTCGGTTGTTTCTGACATTGTGATATTATTGCCTGCAATCAGATCAATTGTCTTTGATGAACCATCAGTGAATATATCTGCATCTTGAATGATATCATGACTTGCAATGGCACTGATATTTCCAGATCCACCATCGATGGCTGACTGAACAATGATATCTCCTGCTGTGGTATTTAAAAATATGTTTCCAGTGCCAGTTGCGATAATACCAGTGTTATCATCATCGCCATCAGTAATGGTTAAATTGCCTGAAGTTACATCCAGGACAATGGCGCCATCTGATGAGGTAGACAGGTCTGCTTGTGCAGTGTCAATCATATCAGATGTCGTGGCATCAGTGGCCACCCTGTTGACAGTTAATGGTCCAATGGAAGCCACTGAAACATCATTGGTCTCTATCAAAAATAAACCGCCACTGGTTGCATTGGCACTCAACTGATCAATATCCATTTCCAAATGATTCGTATTTTCTCCGGCGCCTATTCCGGCTTCTATTCGAAGGTTTGAAGCAGTTATTTCTGTATCCATATCACCCGCATCAAGAATGTTGGTTCCAGCGATCAGACTGACACTACCAGTTCCAGCACTCAAGCCAGAAAGGATGATATCTCCTGTTGAGGCTTTGTATCTGATGTTGGCATTTTCTGTTGTAGATATGGCACCATCGTTCATTGTAATGGTGTTGCCGGCTTCAGCATCGATGGTGCCTGTTCCGGTTGTAAAAATATCTCCTGTGTCCGCTTGCGCAATGTTTGTATTTGCAACAAGACTGATATGACCGGTGCCGCCATCGATGTCACTCTCAATAATAATACTTCCGGCATCTGTATTTAAAAGAACATTGCCCATGCCAGAAGCTTCAATGGCTTTGTTGTCTGAATCCTGTCCATCATTTATAGTAATATCACCAAGGCTTGCATTTAAAACAATGGAACCATCTGTGCTGGTTGTCAGATCAGAAAGCGCTGTGTCGGTAACTTCGCTGGTAGTTGAATCCGATCCCACGCGATGAATCGAGATGGGATCAATATGGGTAATGGTAATGCCATCCGCTTCAGTCATAAACATGCCGCCACTGGTTGCCACTGCACTCATTTGATCAACACTTGTTTCGATAAGATTATCATTTTTTCCAATTCCAAGGCCGGCATCGATACGAAGATTTGCTGTTTGAATATCAATATCAGTGTCACCTGCATCAAGGATATCAGTTCCTGCAATCAGGCTGACATTTGATGTTCCCGCATTGAGTCCACCCAGGACAATACTTTCGCCGGCATTGTATCGGATACTGGCATTCGTTGATGTTGTGGTGCTGCCATCGATCATGACAATGTCGGCATTGATTGCATCAAGATCGATTGTTCCACCAGAAGTCAAGATATCTGCATTTTGAAAGATATTCTGTCCGGCATTTAAACTGATATTGCCAGTGCTTGAGATGATATCTGCATTGAGTGTAATATCGGATGCTTCTGATGCTTGAAGGAGAACATTGCCAGTGGCAGTAATTCCTGTATCATCTGCATCGCCTTCATTGATAGTCATTCCGCCTTCAGTGCTGGTAATAATGGCATGGGCATCGGATTGAATATCACTCAACTGCGCATCAGTTGTGTTTTGGGTGCCAGTTGTGGCATCGCTTGCAACACGATTCACAGTCATTTCATTTAATTCATCAATGGAAATGTCGTTTGTTTCTGTAATAAATAAACCGCCAGTAATTGTACCATCAATGTCTGCGGCCAATTTTTCAACAGTGATTTCAAGATGATTGGTTGATATTCCTGCGCCATTGCCATCTTCACTGCCTGTTGTTCTGATCCGAAGTTCCTCTGCTGTAATATCAATGTCTGTCGTTCCGGAATCTGTCATGCTTGATGCAATCAGACTGACATCAGCACTGGTCGTAATTGATCCCAAACTCAATGTTGTTGCCGCAACGTAGCGAATATTGTTATCACCTGACGTAATCACCCCATCATCCATGTTGATTGCCCCGGTTGTTGCGTAAATATCGATTGTTCCAGGTGACGTTGTCGTGATTGTATTTTTCTGATCAACATTGTTGTTGGCTATGATAGAAATATTGCCAGTTCCCCCATCGATGGCATTGTTCTGGGTGATCGACCCTGTTGATGCATTCAGAAGAATGTTTCCGCTGCCTGATGCGTTAATTTTATCGCTGGTTATGATATCTCCTGAATTGGAAATCAGAACAATATGCCCATTATCGCTTGTTGTCATATCTTGATGTTGGGTATGACTTGTCAATGTATCAGCGGCAGTCGCATCAACACGATTGATATCGACTGTCAGGCTGTCGACAGTCAAGCCATCAGTTTCAGTGATAAACATGCCATCTTCTGCTGCTGAGGCTGTTAAAGTAGTAATGCTTGTTTCAATATGATTCAATGGGGCGGCAATACCGCTTCCAGCCTGTAAAATCAGACCAGAACCAACAATATCAACTTCTGTGTCGCTTTCTGAATCCAAATCAATGATATCTCCGGATGATGCCAACATACTGATATTTCCTGTCCCTGCATGGATTGTTTCAATGGTGATGTCTAAGCCTGCTTGCAGATAAATATTGCTATCAGTTGTTTTTACTGTGGTGTCATCTGACATTGTCATATTGTTGCCTGCAATGAGATCAATTGTTTTTGATAATCCATCAGTTTGAATATTGGCATGTTGAATGATATCCTGGCTGGCAGTTGCGCTGATATTTCCAGCACCCCCATCGATGTTGGATTGAACAATAATATCGCCTGCGGTTGTATTTAAATAGACATTTCCTGATCCGGTTGAGATAATACCAGAGTTGTCATCATCACCATCAGTAATGGTTAAATCGCCTGAATTGACATCCAGAACAATTGCCCCATCTGATGACGTTGAAAGGTCTGCTTGTGCTGTGTCTGTTTTGTCTGAAATCGTGGCATCAGATGCAACCCTGTTGACACTTAAAGGGCCAACCAATTCAACTGTAACACCACTGAATTCTGTCAGAAAAATACCACCACCTGCTGCATTGGCACTTAAATGATCAACATTGATATCCAGGTGATTCGTGCTTTCACCGGCACCAATTCCAGCATCAATTCGAAAATTTGATGCGGTGATATCTGTATCAGTATCGCCTGCATCGAGAATATTCGTACCAGCGATCAGACTGACACCGCCAGTTCCAGCACTTAAACCGGAAAGGTTTATTTCTCCTTCTGTGGCTTGATACCGAATATTGGCATCTGCTGTGGTAGATATTGCACCATCGATCATTGTAATGGTATTTGCAGCTTCAACATCGATTGTACCTGTTCCGGTTGTTGAAATATCGCCTGCTTCCGCCTGGTTGATATCTGTATTCGCTAAAAGGCTGATATTGCCAGTGTCAGCAACAATGGCACTATTTACAAAAATACTGCCATCAGCAGTATTCAAGAGAATATTGCCGCTACCCGATGTTTCAATGGCTGTGTTGTCTAAATCCTGCCCATCAGTTACTGTAATATCACCCAGTATGGCATTTAAAACAATTGCGCCATCAGTGGTGGTTGTCAGGTCAGATAGCTCTGTATCGGTTATTTCGCTGATCGTTGCATCTGAATCAACTCTATCGATGGAGATGGGATCGATATGTGTAATCGTAATGGCGTTGGCTTCAGAGATAAACATGCCACCACTGGTAGCTTTTGCGCTAAGGTTATCAACACTGACTTCCAATAAGTTGTCATTTTCTCCAATACCAACACCGGCATCCATTTTAAGATTTGCTGCCTGAATGTCCATATCACTATCGCCTGCATCGAGTATATCGGTTCCGGCAATGAGCGTGATATGTGATGTTCCAGCATCCAGTCCACCTAAGGAAATGCTTTGGTTTGCTTTGTATCGAATATTGGCATCATTTGATATTGCTGTACTGCCATCACTCATCACAATCGCAGCATTGATGGCATCAAGGTCAATGGTTCCGCTTGATGTCATGATATCTGTATTTTGAAAAATATTCTGTCCTGAACTGATACTGATATTGCCAGTGCTTGTGATGATATCAGCATTCAATATAATATCGGATGTTTCTGCTGCTTGAAGGAGAATATTACCAGCAGCGGTGATGCCTGTGTCATTGGAATCCCCTTCATTGACAGTAATTCCACCACCCGCGCTCACTAAAATGACATGGCCATCTGATTGAATATCACTGAGTTCAACATCAGTTGAATCTTGGGTGCCAGTTGTCGCATCACTTGCAACACGATTCACAGCGATTGCATTTAACTGGTCGATAACAATATCATCTGTTTCGGTAATAAATATGCCGCCAGTCGCAGTTCCATCAATGCTTGCAGCCAGTTTTGCAATATTTACTTCAATATGATTCGTTGATATTCCAGCGCCAGTGCCATCTTCATTTCTTGTTGTTCCAATGCGAAGTAGTTCTGCTGGATCTTCACTGCCTGTTGTTCGAATGCGAAGTTCATCTGCTGCAATGTTTGTCTCTGTCGTACCGGCGTCTAAGATATTTGATGCAATGAGACTGACATCGCCGGTTGTCGTAATCGATCCTAAGGTCAATGTTGTTTCAGCAGCGTAACGAATATTGTCTTCACCTGATGTTGTCGTGCCATCATCCATGTTGATTGCACCAGTCACTGCGTAAATATCAATTGAACCTTGCGATGTTGTGGTGATCGTATTTTTTTGGTCAAGATTTGTATTGGCAATGATTGAAATATGGCCACTCCCTGCATCGATGGCATTATGTTGCGTAATTGATCCTGCCAATGTATTCAGAAGAACATTTCCGCTGCCTGAGGCTGTAATATTGTCGCTAATGGTGATATTACCTGCATTAGACAGAAGAACAATGTGGCCATCATCGCTTGTTAATACATCCTGATGTTCAGTATGACTGGTCAACGCATCTGAAGCTGTGATATCAACGCGATTGACATCGACGGTCAGACTATCAAGGGTGACATCATCTGATTCAGTAATAAAAATGCCGCCTTCTGCTGCTGAAGCTGTGAGTGTGGAAATTGTCGTTTCAACATGGTTGAGTCCTGTACCAATGCCGCTTCCAGCTTGTAAAATCAAACCAGATCCAAAAATATCAATTTCAGTATCGCCTTCCATATCAAGGTCAATGATATCTCCAGATGATGCAAGCATAAATATATTTCCAGTTCCAGCATCAACCTTTTCTATTGTCATATTTGTGCCTGCCTGCATATAGATATTGCTATCAGTTGTTTTTACTGTCGCATCTGCTGTCATTGTGATGTGTTGACCGGCAGTGAGATCAATTGTTTTTGAAGATCCATCTGTGAATATGGCTGAACTTTGAATGATATCCTGACTTGCATTGATACTTATATTTCCAGAACCTCCATCAATGGCTGATTGAACAACAATATCCCCTGATGCTGTATTTAAATAAATGTTTCCAGAGCCTGTAGATATGACACCAATATTGTTTTCATCGCCATCAGTAATGGTTAAATGACCTGAAGTGACATCCAGTACAATGACGCCATCTGATGTTGTTGTTAGATCAGCCTGAGCAGCGTCTGTTATATCTGAAATTGTGGCATCAGAGGCAACTCTGTTCACACTGAGGGGGCCAATGGATGCAATGGCAACGCCACTGACTTCAGTGAGAAAAATACCGCCACTTGTTGTACTGGCACTTAATTCATCACCATTTATTTCCAAATGATTGTCGACCTCACCGATCCCCAAGCCTGTTTCTATTCGAAGGTTTGCGGCGGTTATGTCAGTATCAGTATCACCGGCATCGAAAATGTTTGTTTGTGCAATCAGGCTGACACTTCCGGTGCCTGCATTCAAGATGCCAAGGTTGATTTCGCCTGATGTGGCTTTATATCGGATGTTGGCGTCTGTTGCGGATGATGTGGCATCACTGTTCATGGTAATGATATTGCCAGCTTCGACATCAATTGTACCAGCGGTTGAAATATCACCATCCGCCGACTGAGAGATATCAGCGCTTGCCAATACAGAGATATTGCCAGTTCCACCATCGATGGCGCTATTGATTGAAATATTGCCAGCAGCAGCATTGAGCATTATATTCCCACTGCCTGATGCGAAGATGGCTTTGCTGTCTGAATCATTTCCATCGGTTAATGTTATATTACCCAGCGCAACATTTAAGACAATGGCGCCATCAGATATTGTTGTCAGGTCCGATTGTTCGGCATCAGTGATTGTGCTGATTTGAGAATCAGGTCCCACGCGATTAACAGAAATTGGCCCCACGTTTGAGACTGTCAGGCCGCTTTCTTCATTGATAAATATGCCGCCACTGCTTGCTGCTGCACTTAAGATATCAACATTGACATCCACTAAATCAGCGCCCTGTCCAATGCCAACACCTGCTTCTATGCGAAGGTTTACTGCCTGGACGTCGGTATGGGTGTCTCCATTGTCCAGAATACTGCCACTTGATGAGATCAGGCTGACATCACCTGTACCCGCATGAATACCGCCCAACTGAATACCGCCACTTCCGCTCAATCGGATATTGCCTGTATTATTGCCTGTGTCGGCAATGGCGTTATCATCCATGGTGATGGTGCCAGTGGTTGTTTCTAAATCAATGCTTCCGGATGTTGTTGTGATATTGGCATTGGCTTGCTGGGTGATATCATTTGCAGCAATCAATGTAATATGTCCTGAACCACTTGATATGGCTGCGTTTTCATTCAGATCGATGTTGTTGCCTGTTGATTGAATGAATACATTGCCTGCGCCATCAGCCACAATCGCTTTTGCATTTGAATTTCCACCTTCAGTCAGGGTAACAGTATCGCCAGCAATCAGCACAATGTTACCATCATCAGTAGTGATCATATCAGTTTGTGATGCATGATTGGTTTGGTTAACCGCAGCAGTCGTATCCACACGATTGATATTAATGGTTTGCGTATCAATGCTCAGGGTATCGGATTCTGAAATATGGATACCATCACTTGCGGCAGACGCGGTCAATGTAGATACTGCTGTTTCAAGATGATTTTCACCTGTTGCAATACCACTGCCTGCACTGAGAAGTAATCCTGATGAAACAATATCCACTTCGGTGTCGCCATCAGTGTCAATATCAACAATATCGCCAGCAGTGGCAGTAATGCTGATATCTCCTGTTCCGGCATCGAGACTTTCAATGCTGATATTGCCTGTGTTTACTTGCAATAAAATATTTCCATTTGTGGAACCAGTGGATGCATCGGATGACATGGTAATATGTCGCGATGCCAATAGATCAATCGTTTTTGATGCCGTGTCTGTGCTGATGTCTGCATTCTGTACAATATCTTGTCCGGCATTTAAGCTGATATTCTGGCTCGTTGAATTGATATCCGCATTTAATGTGATGCTTGATGAACTATCTGTTTGAAGGAGCATATTCCCCGCAGCAGATATGCCGGTATCATCTGCATCACCTTCATTAACAGTAATTCCGCCATTGGTTATCAGTACGAGGTGGCCATCAGTGGATATATCGCTCAAGGATGAATCGGTTACGCTTGATGTGCTTGCACTGCTTGATACCCGATTCACAACAATATCGTTTAACTGGTCAATGGCGATATTATTTGATTCAGTAATAAACAATCCACCAGTGCCTGTACCATCAATATCTGCGGCAAACTTAGACACGCTGATTTCAAGTGGATTCGTCGATGTCCCCGCGCCATCACCATTTCCAGTGCCAGTTGTTTTGATGTGAAGTTCATCTGCTGTAATATCGATATCATTGGTGCCTGCATCTGTGATGTATGATGCCACAAGACTGACATCCGCAGTGGTAGACATTGAACTTAAGGTCAATGTTGTTCCTGCAAGGTAGCGAATATTGGCAGCGCCAGTGGTTGTATCCCCATTATCCATACTGATTGAGCCTGTTGTGGCTTGAATATCAATTGTGCCACTGGATGTTGTTGAAATATCGTTTTTCTGAGCCATGTTTGTATTGGCTGAAATTGAAATATGACCACTGCCACCATCAATGACATTATTTTGTGTGATCGATCCTGAAGTAGATTTCAAAAGAATATTGCCACTGCCTGATGCTGTAATATCATTACTGATTGTCATATTTCCTGTATTGGTAACAAGCACAATATGTCCACCTGAGGTCGTAGACAATCCTTCATGTTCTGCGTTGGTCGTTGATGTACTCACACCACTGCTTGCCACGCGGTTGACATCGACTGTCAGGCGATTGACAGTAATGTCATTTGATTCAGTAATAAAGATGCCATCCTCTTCTGCAGACGCAGTCACTGTTGTTACTGTTGTTTCAATATGATTTGATGCGGTTCCAATGCCGCTTCCGGCTTGAAGAATCAGACCTGCTGATGTGATATCAATTTCTGAGTCTCCATTTGCGTCAAGATCGATGATATCGCCTGATGTTGCTGTTATGCTGACATCTGCGGTGCCGGCATCGATGGTTTCAATGGTGACATTCGTGTCGGCATCTAACAATATGTTGCCATTGTTCGTACTTGTCGATGAATTGGCTGCCATTGTAATGTGTTGATTGGCAATCAGGTCAATTGTTTTTGATGATCCACTTGTAATTATATTGGCGCTTTGATTGATATCCTCACCTGCACTGATGGTTATATTTCCAGTACCACCATTAATGGCAGATTGCACATTGATATCGCCTGAGGCACTCAAATAAGTGTTACCCGTGCCTGTTGAGATAATGCCAGAATTATTGGTGTTGCCATCAGTAATGGTCAAATTACCAGAAGTCACATTTAAGACAATGGCGCCATTTGACGTTGTTGTAAGGTCAGACAGTGCTGCATCAGTTTTCGCAGAAGTCGTGGTATTTGATGCGACACGATTGACACTGACTGGCCCAACTGTTGTCACTGAAATATCATTGGCTTCTGTGAGAAAAATGCCGCCACTGGTCGCACTGGCACTTAAATTCGCCACATTGATTTCCAATCGATTGCTGCTGACACCTGCACCAAGTCCTGCTTGTAACCGAAGTTTTGATGCGGTTACCTCAGTATGTGTATTACCTCCATCAATTATGTTTGTTCCAGCAACAAGGCTGACGCTGCCATTCCCCGCATTCAAACCACCCAGACTGATTTGACCAGATGTGGCTTGATAGCGAATATTGGCATCATCAGTTGATGATGTTGCCCCATTGCTCATTGTAATATTGTTGCCTGCTTCAATATCGATTGTGCCAGAACCAGTTGTTGAAATCTCCCCAGCAACTGCCTGGGATACATTCGTATTTGCGATGAGCGAAATATTGCCAGAACCGCCATCAATGGCACTATTGACTGAAATACTGCCATTGGTAGCAGTCAATCTTATATTTCCACTTCCAGCCGCATCAATGGCTTCGCTATCTGAATCATTGCCATCAGTGAGTGTTATATTACCCAGGCTTGCATTTAAGACAATGGCGCCGCCCGATGTTGTTGTCAGGTCAAACTGTGATGCATCGCTGACAGTGCTGACCTCTGAGTCGGAACCTACTCGATTCACTGAGATGGGATCAGTATTGGTTATGGTCACGCCATTGGCTTCATTGATAAATACCCCACCACTGGCTGCAGCAGCACTTAAGGTATCCACATTGATATCCAATGCGTCAGAGGTTTCGCCAATACCAACGCCTGCCTGGATACGAAGACTTGATGCGATAACATCAGTATGACTATCGCCTGCATCAATGATATTTGTTCCGGCAATCAGGCTGACATCAGAAGTGCCTGCGTTTATTCCGCCAAGGGAAATACTCTCACTTGCTTTGTATCGAATCGTGCCGCTTGTTGAGGTGGATGTATTCCCATCACCCATGACAATGGCACCGATTGGGCTTCAATATCAATGGTGCCGCTCGCGGTTGTAATATTGGCATTTTGATTGACATCATCAGCTGCAAGAACTGTAATATTGCCATTGTCACTCTGAATATTGGCATTTAGCGTAACATCCTGTCCCGAACCCTGTGCCTGGATCAAAATATTACCAGTGCCATCTGCATTGATTGCAATGGCATCATCCGGCGCAGTGCCATCACTCAAAGAAATGGAACCATTTTGTGTCCTCAAAACAATGCTGCCATTCCCTGAGGTGGTTAAATCACTTTGTGTGGCATAGTTTTCTGTTGTAATGGTGCTATCCGCATTGACAACGTTAATCGTCACCCCAACGTTAGAAATTGATATGTTGTTATCTTCTAAAAGGCTGATCCCACCACTTCCAGTGCTTGCACTGAGTGTACCCACCGAAATTTCCAAAGGATTGGGTGTGCTCAATTGTCCAATAGAAGTCGAGGCATCCATTCGAAGACTTGCGGCCTGAACATCTTTATAGGCATCACCGGCATCCAGAATCGCGCCTGCCTGAGAATACAGGTTAACATTTCCAGTTCCCGCATCGATGCCGCCCAAAACAATGTGACCACTTGAGACGTAACTGATATCTCCAGTGTTGCTTGATGACAATGCATTGTTATTCATCGCGATGCTGCCATCAATTGCTTTTACATAGATTTCACCTGATGAAGCAGCTGTAATATCACCACCTGAATTTTGTGAGACACTATCCTGGGCGATAATGCTAATATTGCCAGTGTCTGTGAGAACCTCTGCATTCAGGATAATGTCGTTATCTGTGCCTGAGGCTTTTAATAGAATGTTTCCGGATCCATCGGCACTAATGCCAGTGGCATCGTCCGGTGCGGTGCCATCATTCACTGTAATTGAACCATTTGCTTGAAGAACAACAGCGCCATTATTCGTTGTTATCAAGTCACTTTGATTGGCATCAGTAAGGGTGGTAGTTGTGCCATCGGTCTGGAGGCGGCTGACACTGACACTGACTGTATCAATTGTAACATCACCACCAGCGTTTAGATTAATGCCAGCATCTGATGCCCTGGCTGTGAGAGTTGTTGCTGAAATATCCAGGGCTTCATCAGTGCCGCTTCCGAGTGTTCCAATACCGGAAGCTGCGTTCATTCTTAATGACGCTGCCTGAATATCTGTATACGTGTCTCCATTATCAAGGATACTTCCAGTTAATGAAGTCAGGCTGACATCACCTGTAGAGGAATGAATGCCGCCTGATAAAATATCTCCATTTGCGGTGAATCGAATATTGCCAGAATCTGTGTCGACAAGGGCGTTATCATTCATGGTGATTGTACCAGTGGTGGCTTCTAAATCAATGGTTCCTGAATTTGTGGTGATATTGGCAGCAGATTGCTGGTTAATATTTGTTTGTGCAATCAATGTGATATGTCCGGAATCACTTGATACTCCTGCACTTGAATTCAGATTGATCCCATTTGTGATGGTTTGAATTAAAATACTACCTGCGCCACCGGCTTCAATGGCTTTACTATTTGAATTGCCCCCCTCGGTTAGCGTGACTGTATCGCCAGCAACAATGACAATGTTACCATCAGCTGTTGTGATAACATCCGCTTGAGCGGTATTGTTTGTCAGGTTTGCTGCAGCAGTAGAATCCACGCGATTGACATCGATGGTTTGAGAATTAATTGCCAACGTATCTGTTTCAGTCACATAAATGCCACCAGTTGATGCAGATGCTGTCAAGGTTGACACTGTTGTTTCAAGGTGATTTACGCCACTTCCAATACCACTTCCAGCGTTTAGAATGAGCCCTGATGAAACAATATCAACTTCTGAATCGCCTGCTGTATCAAGATCTAAAATATCGCCGGATGAGGCAGTAATGCTGATATTTGCTGTGCCTGCATTTAAACTTTCTATGGTGATATTACCCGTGCTTGTTGAAAGCATGATATTTCCATTTGTGGACTCAGTAGTCGTATCTGCTGACATGGTGATATGTCGCGATGCAATCAAATCAATGGTTTTTGAATCTGTCAGCAGGCTGATATCGACATTTTGAATAAGATCCTGTCCGGCATTTAAGCTGATATTTTCAGTGCTTGAACTCACTTTTGCATTTAAAGTAATATCTGATGTACCGCTTGATTGAATCAGTATATTGCCAGCAGCGGCGATCCCGCGATCATCAGCATCTCCTTCATTGACAGTAATACTACCACCTGAATTGATAAACACCACATGACCATCTGAGGTCATATTACTGAGTGCTGCATCAGTGGTGCTTCCAGTATCAGTTGTTGCAGTACTGGAAACTCGATTTAAAGCGATTTCACTGACCTGATCAATGCTGATATTATTGGCTGCTGTAATAAATATTCCGCCAGTACCGGTTCCATCAACATCCGCGGCAATTTTTGCAGCACTTATTTCAAGATGATTCGATGATGTCCCCACACCATTGCCATCATCAGTGCCAGTTGTTCTGATGCGAATTTCATCGGCTGTAATATCTGTGTCTGTTGTTCCTGAGTCTGTAATGCTTGTAGCCAACAGACTGACATCTCCACTGGTTGAAATTGCTCCCAGGGTCAATGTTGTGGCAGCAGTATATCGAATATTGTCAGCACCTGAGGTCGTAACCCCATCATCAAAACTAATAGCACCAGTGGTTGCTTCAATATCAATGGTGCCACTTGAGGTTGTCGATATTGAATTCTTTTGAGCAATATCTGCATTTGCTAAAATGGTGATATGACCACTTCCGCCATCAATGGCATTGTTTTGGGTGATTGATCCGGCAATCGCATTCAGAAGAATATGTCCAGTGCCTGATGCTGAAACATCATCACTGATAATCATGTCACCTGTCTTGTTCACAAGAACGATATGTCCATCATCGCTTGTAGACAGCGTTTGAACTTCTGTATTGGTCGTTAAAGCATCTGAACCTGTATTGTCAACACGATTGACATCCACTGTCAGGCTATCAACGATCACGCCATCTGTTTCAGTGATAAATAAACCATCTGCTGCGGCTGAACCTATCAGCGTTGTTACAGTCGTTTCAATGTGATTTGCTGCTGCACCAATGCCGCTTCCTGCCTGAAGAATTAAACCGGATGATATTGTATCAACTTCTGTATCTCCATCAGCATCGAGATCAATGATATCTCCTGAAGTCGCTGTTATGCTGATATCTGCTGTTCCTGCATCAATGGTTTCAATGGTTGCATCTGTACCGGCTTGTAGCAATATATTGCCATCATTTGAACTGGTAAAGGTGTCTGCTGCCATTGTGATATTCTGGCCTGCAATGAGTTCAATTGTTTTTGCAGATCCACTTGTGGATATGTTTGCTTGTTGATTAACATGCTGACTTGCATGAATGCTGATGTTTCCAGATCCACCATCAACAGCGGACTGAACGATAATATCGCCTGCTGACGTATTCAAATAAACATTACCAGTACCGGTTGAGATGATCCCAGCATTGTCAGTATCACCATCAGTGATTGTCATATCACCTGATGTAACATTTAAAACAATGGCACCATCTGATGTGGTTGCCAGGTCGGATTGTTCGGCATCTGTTATCGTTGATGTTGTTGTATCTGATGCCACCCGGTTGATACTAAAAGGACCAACTGTAGTAATCAACACGCCATTTGATTCTGTGAGGAATATACCGCCACTGGTGGCACTGGCACTTAAATCATCAACACTAGTTTCCAGGTGATTGCCGCTCTCACCCGCACCAAGGCCGGCTTCTAATCTAAGTTTTGCAGCAGTTATGTCAGTATCTATATCGCCTGCATCACGAATGGTTGTTCCAGCAACGATGCTGACATTTCCAGTGCCTGCATTCAATCCTGAAAGAGTGACTTCTCCTGCTGTGGCTTTATAACGAATGTTGGCATCAGCAGTTGATGATGTAGCACCATCGCTCATTGTAATCGCATTACCAGCTTCAAGATCGATTGTACCCGTATCGGTTGTTGAGATATTTCCATCTGCTGCCTGGCTAATATCTGTATTTGCCATTAGGGAAATATTGCCAGTTCCACCATCAATGGCGCTATTCACTAAAATACTTCCAGCCACAGCATTTAATAGAATGTTTCCACTACCAGTGGCTTCAATGGCTTTGCTATCAGCATCATCGCCATCAGTTAATGAGATATCACCCAGTGTTGCGTTTAAGACGATGGCGCCATCCGATGTTGTTGTCAGGTCAAATTGAGGCGCATCATTGACAGCGCTGGTATTAGAATCAGTGCCCACTCTATTCACAGAAACTGTGCCTGTATTTGTGATGGACACGCCATTCGCTTCATTGATAAATATGCCGCCACTGGTTGCACTTGCGCTCAAGGTATCCACACTGACTTCAATTTGGTCAGCGGTTTGCCCAACGCCAACACCTGCTTCCATGCGAAGGTTAGCTGCTTCAACCTCAATGTTCGTATCACCGGCATCCAGTATATTTGAGCCTGCAATAAGGCTGACATCAGATGTTCCGGCATTCAGGCCACCTAAGGTAATGCTGTCACTGGCTTTGTATCGAATCACACCACTGGTTGAAGTGGAAATACTGCCATCAGCCATAACAATGGCGCCGCCTTGCGCGTCAAGATCAATGCTTCCGCCAGTGGTTGATATGTTGGCACTTTGATTGATATCATCAACTGCAAGTATTGTAATATGTCCACTGCCACTTTGAATATTGGAATTGACTGTGATATCCTGATCTGTCCCCTGTGCCTGGATTAAAATATTTCCAGTGCCATTTGCATTGATCGCAATGTCATCATCAGGCGCAGTGCCATCATTAAAATTAATTGCCCCATCTTGTGTCACCAAAACAATGCTGCCATTATCTGAGGTGACCAAATCACTTTGCGGGGCATAGTCTTCAGTTGTGATGGTGCTGTTCGCAGTGACAATGTTAATGGTCACTGCAACGTCTGAAATTGTAATGCTGTCATCTTCCAAAAGGCTGATTCCGCCACTTCCGGAATTTGCGCTGATTGTGTCTACCGCAATTTCCAAAGGATCTGGCGTGGTGAGTTCTCCAATGGAAGTACCTCCGATTCGAAGATATACAGCTTGAACATCTTTATAGGTATCACCGGCATCTAAAATTCCGCCTGACTGGGAATACAGGTTGACACTTCCAGTACCTGCATCGATGCCACCTAAGACAATATTACCTGTTGCGATGTAATTGATATCTCCAGTGTCACTGTTTCCTGTGGAAGCCATTGCATTGTCATCCATCGTAATGCTGCCATCAGTTGCTTTCACATAGATTTCACCATATGTCGTATTAAGGTCTGAGCCCGCATTTTGTGTAATACTATCTTGCGCAATCATTGTAATATTGCCAGTGCCAGTGATAACATCTGCATCTGCATTCAGAACAATGTCGCTATCTGTGCCAGATGCCTGTAATAGAATATTTCCAGTACCATCAGCTTGAACACCTGTGCCATTGTCTGCTGCAGTGCCATCATTGATTGTCATTGAACCATTGGTTGTTTGGAGTACGATAGAACCATTATTTGTGGTGAATAGATCACTTTGATCGGCATCTGTTTGCGTTGCAGGTGTACCATCGGTTTGAACGCGACTGACACTGACACTCACTGTATCGATGGCAATACCATCATCTTCAATCAGATTTATTCCCGCATTTGCTGCGTAAGCTGTTAAGGTTGTCGCTGAAATATCCAGGGCTTCATCAGTCCCACTGCCAAGTGTGCCAATACCAGCAGCATTCATTCTTAATGCGTTTGCCTGAATATCTTTATGGGTGTCGCCATTATCTAAAATACTACCGCTTGTTGAGCTGATGCTAACATCACCTGTACCGGCATCAATGCCACCTAATTGAATGTCACCATCTGAGGTCAATCTGATATTGCCTGCGTCATCACCAGTGTCAACAATGGCATTATCGTCCATAGTGATTGCACCAGCGGTTGATTCTAAATCAATGGTACCTGATGTTGTTGTGATGTTGGCGTCAGATTGCTGGGTTATACTCGATGCTGCAATCAATGAGATATGTCCTGAATCACTTGTGATGGCAGCACTTAAATTTAGATCGATCCCATTTGTTGTGGTTTGAATTAAGATATTACCAGCACCACCCGCCGCAATTGATTTGCTATTTGAATTGCCACCTTCGGTCAGGGTGATTGCATCGCCAGCGACCAGTACAATATTTCCACCTGAAGTTGTGGTCATGTCAGCCTGTGCGCTGTTGTTTGTCGCGCTGGCAGATGCTGCTGAATTCACGCGATTGATATTGATTGTCTGGGTATTGATTTCCAGCGTATCTGTTTCTGAAATATAGATACCATCACTTGAAGCAGATGCGGTTAAAGTGGATACAGTTGTTTCAAGGTGGTTCGTACCTGTTCCAATACCACTTCCAGCACTTAGCAGTAATCCTGCTGATATAATATCAACTTCTGTATCTCCTGCAGTATCGAGGTCAATAATATCTGAACCGGCTGCAGTGATGCTGATATTTGCTGTACCGGCATCTAAGGTTTCAACAGTAATATCACCTGTGCTTGCTGAAAGTAAAATATTACCATCTTCGGAAACAGTTGATGTATCTGCTGCCATGGTGATATGTCTCGATGCGATCAGATCGATGGTTTTTGACGTTGTCAGTACGCTGATATCGACATTTTGAAGAATATCCTGCCCAGCATTTAAGCTGATATTTTCAGTGCTTGAGCTGATATCTGCATTGATAGTAATATCTGATGTCCCGCTTGATTGAACCAGTATATTGCCAACAGCCGATATGCCTGAGTCATCTGCATCACCTTCATTTACTGTAATGCTGCCATTTGTGCTCATCAGAACCAGATGGCCGTCGGAGTCTAAATCACTTAATGCAGCATCAGTGGTGCTTCCGGTTCCAATTCCTGCAGTGCTGGAAACCCGATTGACAGCTATTTCGTTGACCTCATCAATAGTGAGATCATTGGTGTTTGTGATAAATATGCCGCCAGTACCAGTTCCATCTACATCTGCTGCGATTGATGCGGCATCTGTTTCAAGGTGATTCGATGATGTCCCCGCACCATCGCCATCAGCTGTGCCAGTTGTGCTTATGCGAAGTTCATCGGCTGTAACATCTGTGTCGGTTGTGCCTGAATCAGTGATGTTCGTTGCCAAAAGGCTGACATCTGCACTGGTGGAGATTGCTCCCAGAGTCAACGTTGTGGCAGCCGCATATCGAATATTGGCAGCGCCTGAGGTGGTAAAAGCATCATCAAAGCTAATTGCGCCAGTTGTCGCTTCGATATCGATGGTGCCACTTGAAGTTGTCGTGATTGCATTCTTTTGGGCGATATCTGTATTGGCGAGAATGCTGATATGACCACTTCCTCCATCGATGGCATTGTTTTGGGTAATCGATCCGGCTTGCGCATTCAGGAGAACATTGCCCGTGCCTGATGCGTTAACATCACCACTAATGGTCATGTCACCTGTTGTAGAAACAAGAACGAGATGGCCATCAGCACTGGTGGACAGGTTTTGAGATGTTGTATTGGTTGTTGACGCATCAGTGGCTGTGTTATCTACACGATTGACATCCACTGTCAAATTATCAACAGTGATACCATCAGATTCAGTAATGAAAAGACCATCTCCTGCTGCTGAGGCTGTCAGTGTTGTCACAGTGGTTTCAACGTGATTTGCTGATGCACCGATGCCGCTTCCTGCATTGAGGATCAATCCTGATGCAGTGATATCGACTTCAATGTCTCCATCAGTATCTAAGTCAATAATATCTCCGGATGTTGCTGTGATAAAAACATCTCCAGTGCCCGCATTAATTAATTCGATCGTTGCGTCTGTGGCAGCATCGATTTGAATATTTCCATCGTTTGTTGATGTTTCGGTATCAGCTGCCATTGATAAACTTTGCCCGGCGACAATATCAATTGTTTTGGATGCGCCATTTGTGCTGATATTTGCGTCCTGATCAACATCCTGTCCTGCATTGATACTGATATTACCGGTTCCGCCATCAATAGCGCTTTGGACATTTATATTACCACCGATCGCATTGATATAAACATTTCCAGTACCTGCGGCAATGATTCCTTTTGTGTCCGCATCACCATCAGTGATCGTGATATCTCCGGCAGTCACATCTAAAACAATGGCGCCATCTGAACTTGTTGTTAAATCAGCCAGGGCATTATCAGTTGTGGCTGATGTTGTGGTATCTGATGCCACTCTATTAACACTGATCGGGCCAACTGAGGCCACTGAAACACCACTTGATTCAGAAAGGAAAATACCACCGCTGGTGGCAACTGCACTTAAATTGTCAACATTTATTTCTACTCGATTTGAACTTTGACCCAATCCAGTGCCAGCTTCCATCCGAAGGTCTGCTGAAGTTATTTCAGTATCAGTATCACCTGCATCGAGAATATTGGTGCCGGCAATTAAGCTGACAGAGCCGGTTCCAGCATTCAGGCCGCCAAGATTTATTGCGCCTGCTGTGGCCACATATCGAATATTACTATCAACAGTTGATGCTGTTGCACCATCACTCATGCGAATATCATTTCCAGCCTCTAAATCGATGGTTCCTGAGCCTGTTGTTAGAACACCGCCTGCTGCTCCCTGTGTTATGTCGGTATTGGCTGTAAGGGTAATGCTTCCTGTTCCACCATCGATGGCACTGTTGACTGCAATATTTCCACTGGCAGCATTTAACAAGATATTACCAGTGCCAGATGTTTCGATACCTTTGTTATCTGAATCGTTGCCATCACTGATAGAAATATCTCCCAGTGTTGCATTGATAACCACAGCGCCATCAGATGCTGTTGTAATATCAGATTGTTCTGCATCAGTTGTTGTGCTGGTGGTTGCTTCTGCTTGAACTCTGTTAATTGTAATAGCGCCGACATTGGTAACTGTGATCCCATCCGCTTCATTGATAAATACACCGCCACTTGATGCAACAGCGCTTAAATTATCAATATTCACATCCAATGCGTCTGCAGTTTGCCCTGCGCCAGTTCCCGCTTCAATGCGAAGATTTGCTGCAACAATATCAGTATTCGTATCACCCCCATCAATGACTGTTGCACCTGCGATCAAACTGATATCAGCGGTTCCTGCATTTAAACTGGCAAGCGTCATATCAGTACCGGCATTATAGCGAATATTGGCACCACCTGAGGATGATATATTTCCAGCCGTCATGGTAATTGCGCCTGCTGTCGCTTCAACATCAATGGTTCCACCTGATGTTGAAATATTTGCGCTTTGATTGACACTATCGGCAGCCAAAATTGTGATATGTCCGCTTTCACTGGTGATGTTGGCATCAAACGTAATATCCTGATCTGTTCCTTGAGCCTGCATCAGAATATTTCCTGAACCATCCGCATTGATACCTATGTTATCATTTGGTGCAGTACCATCATTAATGATAATAGATCCACTGGTTGTGACAAGGACGATAGATCCATTGCTGTCTGCTGTTGTCACTAAATCACTTTGCGTGCTAAAATCTTCAGTCAAAGTCGTGCTATCTACGTTGACAAGGGTGACAGTCACAGCAACATCAGAAACAGTAATATTATCATCTTCCAAAAGGTTGATTCCACCGCTTCCCGCTGATGCGCTTAACGTATCTACAGAGATCTCCAATGAATCAGGCGTGGTTAAATCACCGATGGCATTTGAAGCGCCTATTCTCAGATTGGCAGCTTCGATATCTTTATGCGTATTTCCTGCATCTAAAATAGAACCTGTATCAGAATATACATTTACATCTCCAGTTCCCGCATCAATGCCACCAATGGTAATATCTCCAGATGCATAATAGTTTATATCTCCTGATCCAGTGGAAGCACTTGCGTTATCATCCATTGTAATGAAACCGGCGGTTGATTTCACATAAATTTCGCCGCCAGTGGTTTGAATCTCTGAGCCAACATTTTGTGTGATGCTATCTGCTGCAATGAGTGTGATATGACCAGTTCCAGAAAGAATGTCGCTATCCGCGTTTAAGACAATATCCTTCCCAGTACCTGCAGCCTGTAACAATATATTTCCAGAACCATTTGCATTGATGGCATTTCCATCGTCAGGAGACGTGCCATCATTTAGAGTGATCGTGCCATCTGTTGTTTGAAAAACAATGGCGCCATTATTTGTTGTGCTTAAGTCACTTTGATCTGCATCTGTCTCGCTTGAAGTCGTTCCATCTGTAGCGACCCGGCTGACAGTCACACTGACAGTATCAACAGCAATATCGTCATCTTCAAGAATATTGATTCCCGCACTGTCAGCACTTGCTGTAATTGTTGTGGCATTCGTTTCAATCGCGTCAGCAGTCCCACCCAATGACCCAATTCCGGCAGCGTTCATTCGTAAATTGTCTGAAATAATATCTTTTAAGGTATCACCACTATCTAAAATGCTGCCAGTTGTTGATGTGATACTGACATCGCCAGTGCCGGCATTGACGCCGCCTAATGAAATATCGCCATTTGCAGTCAATCTGATATTGCCTTCTCCATCACCTGTGTAGGCTGTTGCATTATCATTCATGGTAATGGCACCACCAGTTGATTCCAAATCGATACTGCCAGCAGTCGTTGTGATATTTGCGGTACTCAGTTGGTTGATATTATTTGCTGCAATTAAGGTAATATGCCCAGAGCCGGATGATACTGCGGCTGAGGCATTCAGATCTATGTCTCCTGTAGTTGTTTGAATGAGAATGTTACCAGCACCGCCAGCACCAATGGCTTGACTATTTGTATTGCCACCTTCGGTCAGGGTGATTGCATCGCCAGCGACCAGTACAATATTTCCGCCTGATGTCGTGGTCATGTCTGCTTGTGCGCTATTGTCTGTGGGGGTGGCGGTTGCGGTTGAATCCACGCGATTGATATTAATTGTCTGGGTATTGATTTCCAGGGTATCTGTTTCTGTAATGTAGATACCATCACTTGAAGCAGATGCAGTTAAGGTGGATACAGTTGTTTCAAGGTGGTTCGCACCTGTTCCAATACCACTTCCGGCAGAAAGAAGTAATCCAGCGGATATAATATCAACCTCTGTATCGCCTGCAGTATCCAGATCAATAATATCTGAACCCGCTGCAGTGATGCTGATATTTGCTGTACCGGCATTTATGGTTTCAATGGTGATATCACCTGTGCTTGTTGAAAGTAAAATATTACCATCTGTGGAAACAGTTGATGTATTTTCTGCCATGACGATATGTCGCGATGCGATCAGATCGATGGTTTTTGAGGTTGTCAGCAAGTTGATATCGACATTTTGAAAAAGATCCTGCCCGGCATTTATACTGATATTTTCAGTGCTCGAGCTGATATCTGCATTGATGGTAATATCTGATGTCCCGCTTGATTGAATCAGAACATTGCCAGCAGCCGATATGCCTGAGTCATCTGCATCACCACCTTCATTTACTGTAATGCTGCCATTTGTGCTCATTAGAATCGCATGGCCACCGGAGTCTAAATCACTTAACGTAGCATCAGTGGTGCTTCCGGTTGAAATGCTTGCAGTGTTGGAAACCCGATTGACAGCTATTTCGTTGACCTCATCAATAGTGAGATCATTGGTATTTGTGATAAATATGCCGCCAGTATCGGTTCCATCAACATCTGCTGCGAGTTTTGTGACATCTGTTTCAAGGTGATTCGATGATATCCCCGCACCATCACCATCAGCCGTACCAGTTGCGCTGATGCGAAGTTCATCGGCAGTCACATCTGTGTCGGTTGTGCCTGAATCAGTGATACTTGTTGCCAAAAGGCTGACATCTGCACTGGTGGAGATGGCACCCAGGGTCAACGTTGTGGCAGCCGCATATCGAATATTGGCAGCGCCTGAGGTGGTGTAACCATCATCAAAACTGATTGCGCCAGTTGTTGCTTCAATATCAATGGTCCCTGTTGAAGTTGTTGTGATTGCATTCTTTTGGGCAATATCTGTATTTGCGAGAATGGTAATATGACCACTTCCCCCATCAATGGCATTGTTTTGGGTGATTGATCCGGCTTTCGCATTCAGAAGCACATTTCCACTGCCTGATGCGGAAACATCATCACTAATGGTGATGTCCCCTGTTGTAGAAACAAGTATGAGATGGCCATCATCGCTGGTGGAAAGGTTTTGAGATGCGGTATTACCTGTTGATGCATCTGCGCCGGTATTATCCACGCGATTCACATCCCCTGTCAGGCTGTCAATGGTCACCCCATCTGATTCAGTAATGAAAATACCATCTCCTGCTGCTGAGGCTGTCAGTGTTGTCACAGTGGTTTCAATGTTATTTGCTGATCCACCAATGCCGCTTCCTGCATTGAGGATCAATCCTGAAGAAGTTATATCAACCTCTGTATCGCCATCAGTATCGAGGTCAATAATATCTCCGGATGTGGCTGTGACAAAAACATCACCCGTGCCAGCCTCGATTAATTCAATGGTGGCATCTGTGGCAGCTTCAATCTGAATATTCCCATTGTTTGTTGATGTTTTCGTATCTGCTGCCATTGATAAACTTTGTCCTGAAACAATATCAATGGTTTTGGATGCGCCATTGGTGCTGATATCTGCATCCTGATCAACATCCTGTCCTGCATTCATCGTGATATTACCGGTTCCGCCATCGATTGCGCTTTGGACGTTGATATTACCACCAGTTGCATTGATGTAAACATTGCCAGTACCTGCTGCGATGATTCCTTTTGAATCAGCATCACCCCCTTCAGTTATGGTAATATCTCCTGCATTTACATCTAAAACAATGATGCCATCTGAACTTGTGGTTAAGTCAGCCTGAGCATTATCGGTTGTGGCTGATGTAGTGGCATCTGATGCCACTCTGTTTACACTGAGTGGGCCAACTGAGGTGACTGAAACACCACTTGTTTCAGCGAGGAAAATACCACCGCTGGTGGCAACTGCACTTAAATTATCAATATTGATTTCCAGTCGATTTGAACTTTGACCCAATCCTGTGCCAGCTTCCATTCGAAGGTCTGTTGCGGTGAGTTCTGTATCGGTATCACCATTATCGAGAATATTTGTTCCAGCAATAACACTGATAGCACCAGTTCCAGCAGTCAAACCGCCAACGCTAATTGCGCCAGCTGTGGCATTGTAGCGAATATTATTATCCGCAGTTGAAGCAGTTGCGCCATCGCTCATGGTGATATCATTGCCAGCCTCTAAATCGATGGTTCCTGAGCCTGTTGTTAGAATATCTCCTGCTGCTGCTTGTGTAATGTCGGTATTGGCTGTAAGGGTGATGTTTCCTGTTCCACCATCGATGGCACTGTTTACTGCAATGTTTCCACTGGCAGCATTGATTAAGATATTCCCCGTGCCTGATGTTTCGATGCCTTTGTTATCTGAATCGTTGCCATCACCGATTGAAATATTCCCCAATGTTGCATCCAAAACCACAGCACCATCAGATGTTGTTGTAATATCTGATTGTTCTGCATCACTAACTGTGCTGGTGGTTGCGTCTGATTGAACTCTGTCAATTGAAATAGCGCCGACATTGGCAACAGAGATGCCATCAGCTTCAGTGATAAATACACCGCCACTGGATGCAACAGCGCTTAAATTATCAATATTTACATCCAAAGCGCTAGCACTTTGCCCGGCGCCAATTCCAGCTTCAATACGAAGATTTGTTGCATCAATATCAGTATTCGTATCACCCCCATCAATGATTGTTGCACCTGCGATCAGACTGATATCAGCGGTCCCTGCATTTAAACTGGCAAGCGTCATATCAGTACCGGCATTATAGCGAATATTGGCATCACCTGAAGATGATACATTGCCATCTGCCATGGTAATTGCGCCGGCTGTCGCTTCAACATCAATGGTCGCACCTGTTGTTGATATATTGGCGCTTTGACTGACACTATCGGCCGCCAAAAGAGTGATACTTCCGGTTTCACTGGTGATATTGGTATCAAATGTAATATCCTGGCCTGCGCCCTGGGCCTGCAATAGAATATTTCCTGAGCCATCGGCATTGATCCCTGTGTTGTCATCAGGTGCAGTGCCATCATTAATATTGATGGATCCATTGGTTGTGACAAGGACAATTGATCCATTGCTGTCTGCTGCTGTCACTAAATCGCTTTGGGTGCTATAACTCTCTGTTGTAGTGGTGCTGTCAGCGCTGACAATGGTGACAGTCACAGCAACATCAGAAACAGTAATGCTATCATCTTCCAAAAGGCTTATGCCGCCGCTGCCAGCTGTTGCGCTTAAGGTATCTACAGAGATTTCTAAGGGATTCGGTGTGGTTAAATCGCCGATGGCATTTGAAGCGCCAATTCTCAGATCAGCGGCTTCGATATCTTTATGAGTATCACCGGCATCTAAAATAGAACCGGTATCAGAATATACATTTGCATTTCCAGTTCCCGCATTGATGCCACCAATGGTAATATCTCCAGATGCATAATAGCTCATATCGCCTGCGCTGCCTGATCCAGTGGATGCACTGGCGCTATTATCCATTGTGATGGAACCAGCAGTTGCTTTCACATAAATCTCGCCGCCAGTGGTTTGAATATTGCCATTTTGTGTGATGCTATCTGCTGCAATGAGTGTGATATGGCCAGTACCAGAAAGAATATCACTATCCGCGTTTAAGACAATATCCTTCCCGGTCCCTGCGGCCTGTAACAATATATTTCCAGAACCATTTGCATTGATGGCATTGCTATCATCAGGAGCCGTGCCATCATTTAAGGTGATCGTACCATTTGTGGTTTGCAACACAATAGCGCCATTCGTTGTTGTACTGAGATCACTTTGATCGGCATCTGTATTGGTTGACGTCGTTCCATCTGTAGCGACCCGACTGACAGTCACACTGACAGTACCGACAGCAATATCATCATCTTCAAGAATATTGATTCCCGCACTGTCAGCACTTGCTGTGATGGTTGTGGCAGTAATTTCGATCGCATTATCAGTCCCACTTCCCAATGTCCCGATTCCCGCTCCAGCATTCATTCGTAAATTGTCTGTTGTAATATCTTTCAGGGTATCACCACTGTCTAATATACTTCCTGTTGTTGATGTGATACTGACATCGCCAGTTCCCGCATTGACGCCGCCTAATGAAATATTTCCATTTGCAGTCAATCTGATATTGCCTTCACCATCGCCAGTATAAGCGGTAGCATTGTCATTCATGGTAATGGCACCACCCGTTGCTTCCAAATCAATGCTGCCGGCAGTTGTTGTGATATTTGCAGCACTCAGTTGGTTCATATCATTTGCTGCAATTAAGGTAATATGCCCCGTGCCGGATGATACGCCTGCCGATGCGTTCAGATCAATATCTCCGGCAGTTGTTTGAATGAGAACATTGCCAGCACCATCCGCACTAATGGCTTTACTATTTGAATTGCCGCCTTCGTCCAGGCTGATGGTACCGCCTGCAACAAGGACAATATTTCCATCTGCGCTTGTGATGAGATCTGTTTGGGCAGAATTCGTTGTTGCTGTCGTGGATGCCGAAGAACTGACTCGATTGACATCGATGGTTTGCGTATTGACTGATACTGCGTCGCTTTCTGTAATAAAGATGCCATCACCTGCAGCGGATGCTGTCAATGTGGTAATGCTTGTTTCAATATTATTGCTGCCTGATCCAATTCCACTTCCCGCAGAAAGCAGCAATCCTGCTGATGAAATATCGACTTCAGTATCCCCTGCAGTATCAAGGTCAATAATATCTGAAGCGGTTGATGTAATACTGATATTGGCTGTACCGGCACTTATTTGTTCTATGGTGATATCGCCAGTATTGGCCTGCAGCAAAATATTACCATCAGTTGATGATGTGGATGAGTCCGCTGCCATTGTAATATGTCGCGCTGCCAAAAGATCAATTGTTTTTGCTGTTGTCGATGTTGAAATATCAGCACCTTGAAGAATATCCTGCCCGGCATTCAAACTGATATTTTGAGCACTTGAATTGATGTCTGCGTTGATATTGATATCTGTTGTACCACCTGATTGAAGTAAAACATTTCCTGCTGATGCGACTCCTGAGTCATCGGCATCGCCTTCATTGACTGTAATGCTTCCATCAGTTGTCACAAGCACCAGATGAGCAGCAGAGTTTATATCGCTCAGTGCGGCATCAGTGGTGCTTCCAGTGCCTGTTGTGGCATCGCTGGCAACACGATTGACAGCAATTGCATTCAACGCATCTATGGTAATGGCACTTGCTTCAGATATAAATAATCCGCCTGTACTTGTGCCATCGATGTCAGCAGCCAGTTTTGAAATATCAGTTTCAAGATGATTGGATGATGTTCCTGCGCCATCGCCATCCGCAGTTCCGGTTGTACTGATTCGAAGTTCATCTGCGGTAATATCGGTATCTGTTGTGCCAGAATCTGTGATACTTGACGCGATGAGACTCACATCAGCAGCGGTAGAAATTACGCTCAGGGAAAGTTTTGTGCCAGCTTTATATCGGATATTTGCTTCACCGGTTGTTGACAAACCATCATCTACAGAAATTGATCCTGTTGTGGCTTCAATGTCAATTGTTCCGGTTGATGTTGTTGAGATATTATTCTTTTGCTCAAAATTGGTGTTGGCCAGGATTGTCATATGGCCAGTTCCGCCATCGATGGTATTGTTTTGCGTAATTGACCCGGCCTGTGCATTGATTAGAATATCGCCGCTTCCTGGTGCAGATACTTCATCACTCAGCACAATATCACCTGTTGTTGAAACAAGTATGATATCTCCATTTGCTGTGGTTTCAAGATCATCTTGCGCATCGTTTGTTGTTGCTGTTGTTGATGCGGTGCTGTCAACTCGGTTGATATCGACAGTATAGGTATCGATTGTCAATCCATCAGATTCTGTAATATAAATACCGCTTGCACCTGATGATGCGGTCATGTTGGTAATGGTTGTTTCGATATGGTTTGCGCCTGTTCCGATGGCGTTACCAGATTTAAGTAGTAATGAATTGCCAGTAATATCAACTTCAGTATCGCCATCAGCATCCAGATCAACAATACTTCCTGATGTCGATGTCAGGCTGATATCCCCTGATCCTGAGCTGATGAGTTCTATGGTAATATCCCCTGTATCTGCCTGTAACAAAATATTGCCATCTGTTGATGATGTGGATGCCTCTGCTCCCATTGTGATATGCTGCCCGGCAACCAGGTCAATTGTTTTCGCTGTGGTGCCTGTACTGATATCCGCATTTTGAAGGATATCCTGTCCGGCATTGATACTGATATTGTTTGCACTCGAGCTGACATCTGCATTTAGTGTGATATCTGATGTGCCACCTGCTTGAAGAAGAATATTGCCTGCTGCTGTGATGCCGGTATCATCTGCATCGCCTTCATTCACAGTGATGCCGCCATTAGTTGTTACAAAAACAACATGCGCATCAGAAAGAACATCACTTAGTGAAGCATCAGAGGTACTTCCTGTACCGGTTGTAGCATCAGATGCCACACGATTGACCGCAATGGCATTCAGCTGATCAACTGTCATGGAATCTGCTTCTGTCAAGAATAATCCGCCTGCGCCTGTGCCATCAATGTCAGCCGCAAATTTCGTCACATCAATTTCAAGAAAATTTGAACTGGTACCCGCGCCATTGCCATCAACAGTACCTGTTGTTGTGATACGAAGTTCATCTGCTGTAATATCTGTTTCTGTTGTACCTGCATCTGTAATATTTGAAGCAATAATACTGACATCAGCACTCGTTGTAATTGTAGCAATGGCCAGGCTTGTGCCTGTTTTATATCGGATATTGGCTTCAGCAGAGGTTGTTGTGCCATCATCCATCGTTATTGATCCGGATGCTGTTTCAATATCGATGGTGCCAGTTCCAGTGGTTGTAATATTTGTTTTTTGACTGATATCTGTATTGGCAAGTATGGATATATCACCACTGCCACCATCAATAACATTATTTTGTGTAATCGATCCAGCCTGTGCCTCCAATAAAATATTGCCACTTCCAGTGGCAGTCACTTCATCGCTGATGGTGATATCACCTGTTTTGGATATGAAAACAATATCGCCATTTGAACTTGTTTGTATATCTTCTTGTTGGGAATTTGAGGTTGATGCTGCGGTTGCAGTGGAATCCACGCGATTGACATCAACTGTCAGGCTGTCAAAGGTTACGCCATTGGATTCTGTTAAGAAGATACCGCCCGATCCACCGGATGCTGTCAGGGTTGTGATGGTTGTTTCAATATGATCATTACTTTCACCAATGCCAGTACCTGCATTGAGAATTAAGTTTGTGGCTGTGATATCAACTTCAGTATCACCTGCGTTGTCAACATCAAAAATCGTCCCAGATGTTGCTGTGATGGTGATATCGCTGGTTCCAGCATCGATCAGTTCCAGGGTGACATTGGTGCCTGCTTCCAGGAGAATATTTCCACCATTTGTTTGGATGTATGTATCTGCATCCATGGTGATATTTCGCGCAGCGATTAAATCAATTGTTTTTCCTGCTGTGGCTGTCGTGATATTGACAGATTGTAAAATATCCTGTCCGGCATTCAAGCTGATATTTTCTGAAGTTGAGCTGACAGTGGCATTTAAGTCAATATCCGATGTCCCCCCCGCTTGAATGAAAACATTGTCTGCTGCTGTAATTCCAGCCTGGTCCCCATCCCCATCATCGATGGTAATACTTCCATTGGTGGTTACAAGTACGAATTTTCCATCAGAAGTAACATCACTTAATGCCGCATCAGTTGAACTTCCTGTAGAAGTTCCGGCAGTGGTTCCAACGCGATTGACTGCAATGGCATTTAACTGAGAAATAGTTAAATTATCAGCCTCAGTGATATATATGCCGCCTGAACCTGTGCCATCAACATCAGCAGCCAACTTTGCAGCACTTATTTTAAAAGGATTTGAAGCAGTGCCAACACCATTGCCAACAGCAGTCCCAGTTGTTATAATGCGAAGTTCATCTGCTGTGACATCTGTATCAGTGGTGCCACTATCGACAAATGTCGTTGCACTCAGGCTCACATCAGCAGCAGAAGAGATATCTCCTATGGTTAAAGTTCCTGATGTTACATATCTGATATTGGCATCTGCTGACGCACTAATACCATCACTCATTGTAATATCGCCAGTCACTTCCACATCGATGGTTCCTGCGCCAGTAGTTGTAATATCGCCATCCTGAAGTACATGCTGTGTCGCAACAACAGAAATATTACCTGTCCCGGATGAAATGCCGGCATTGATATCGATATCTTTACTCGTCCCTTGAGATTCGATTAAAATATTACCTGAACCATTTGCAGATATGGCCTGATCGATGGTTATCATTCCGCTCGTTGTTCTCATGATGATGGCGCCATCTGTGGTGGTCGTTAAACTATTGAGTGTGGCAGCATCGGATTTATCACTTGTTGTCCCATCTATGCCAACCTGTTTTACTGTCAGGGCTTCAACGCCATCAATGATAATATCAGTTGCGTCTAAAATGTGAATATATCCACCTGTGGTGGTTGCTGCAGCCAGTGTGATTGCTTCTGTATCGACCGCATTGGGCGAATTGGAACCAACATTGATTGCTGCGCTCATGCGGAGCTTATTTGCATAGACATCAATTGTACTATCATCAGTGCCAGCATCAGTAATGCTTCCACCAGAAGTAATGCTGACTGATCCCCAATTACTTTGTGTATCCCCATTTTTCGTATCGATTTCACCTAAAGCGATACTGCCTCCTGCTTCATACCGAATATTGGTGCCAACAGTTGTCGATGATGCACCGTCTGTCATAGTGATATCAGAATCTGTTGCTTTGAGATATATGGTTCCCGACCCACTGGTTTCAATATCGCCATTGGAGGTCTGAGAAATGGCATTTTCGGCAATAACAGTGATATGGCCTTCTGTGGACTTAAGGAGATCATTCAAGATAATATCACTGGCATCAGTTTGTGCATTTAATAAAATATTTCCAGTACCATGGGCAGTGACATTATCATCTACAGTGAGTGTACCGGCCTGTGTAACAATAATAATGTCGCCATTTCCAGCACTGGTTGTCAATCCGCCAGTTAAAATGGACAATGCGTCATCTTCTTCAATGAAAATTCCGCCGCTGGTGCTATTGGTTGCTGTCACCCCGGCGATGTTGGTGTCAATTTCTTCGCTTGACGTTCCGATTCCGGTAACTGCGGAAAGGGTTGCATTGGATGTCACACCGGTCAGATTTGCATTTTCACCAGTGAGTCCATCAGTAATCGTCCCACTTGTGGCAGTCAGATTGATTGTTTCATCAGCTTCGACAATACTTAAAGTAATATTGTCTGCTGCGGTATATTCGACTGTTGCAGTATCTCCGGTGGCATCCATCGAGCTTGTCGTTACGCCATCAGCCATGGTGATAGAACCGCTGTTGTCTGTCATACCTGCGCTATATGTGATTTTTCCACCCGCAGAGGTTACATTTGCCCCTTGTGAGATATCTGCATTCAATGAGGTTAAGGTTATAGCGCCAACCCCATTTTGCGTAATTGTGGCAGTTGTCGTGATGGTGCCATCAGATTGAAGTGTAATTGCCCCTTGTTGTTGGCCGGTGATGGTTTCATTCACAATCACACTCATATCTGTGCCAGTGTCATTGGCATCGATGAGGAGATCGCCAGTTCCTGCCATGACAACACCACTTTGGCCTGAGGCAATGGTGATATTGCCATTTTCTGTGGTTAAGGTAGTATCTTTTGTGGATGTGTCTAATGTGGCACTTTGTGTCAGTTTATTGACGATGACATCACCCGATGATGCAATTACATTTAAAATGACTTCACCATCACCAGTATTGTCCGCAGATAAGGTATCGATGCTGAGATATTGAAGGTCAATGCCTGTTTTTGCGGTAACAGTTAAATCTACAGATTGAAGAATTTCACCTGTTTGATTGTCATAGTTCGGGTTTGGGTCTGTTTGTGATACTGATCCACTTGAAGAATACAATACAATATTCCCTGTTGTATTGATTTTATTATATAATATAATATCATCAACCGCATCGAAGGTAATCTCGTTTTGGGTTTGAAAGGTTTCATACTGATCATTCATGTCAGTTAATGTAATTGAACCGCCATACACATACAGGTCATCCAGGAATGAATTATTGGCTGTTCGAGATACCCCAATTTTAACATCACCTGTGCCACTGGAATGTCCATCGGTTTCGTGTCCAATAATGATATGTGAAAAGCCATCCTGCAACGTCAGCACTTCTGCCTTGGAAATGTCTAAAGTACCACTACCACCGATTGGGGAAGCAATATCAATGGTAGCCGTCTTATCTGCGGGTCGAATGGTGATCTTACCCGTCCCCCGGACAGATTCTCCAGTACCTTCAAAGTTGACCTCATCACCTTCTAAAAGAATATCTCCCCCACCATTGACAACTAAATGATTGGCAAAACTGACATGTTCTGAACCATATACCATTAAATTTCCGCCATTTAACGTGACTGAGTTTTCAAAACTAACTGTTCCGGTTGCATAGATGGTTAAATCGCCATCTAAGGTCACAGCCTCGTCAAAGGTCACATCTCTGGCATATTCTGATGAAGATCCAATGGTCAGGCTTTGAAGCGGATCATCAGAGCCGACCACACAGTTTAATCGAATATTGCCATCAGGGTTAGATGTCCCTTTTTCTGCAATCAATGTTAAATGATCATCATCACCATAATCTCCATTTAAAGATGTGCCAGATCCAGTACCTAATTGTATATATCCTGAGCCATCAGTACCTGCATGAAATGTAATATTTCCTGATATCTCCAAAGAATCATTGATAACAATGGAATCTGCATGAATTTCATCACTGGCAAAGGTTGTATTACCCGATCCATGAATCATAAAAGAGCCTTCACTGGTAATTTTTTTGTTAATAAATATTTCACCACCTAGGTTTGGATTTTGTATGATCACTGAATCTTTGAATGCAATTTCGGTTTCATCTGGATTATCTGGATCACCAAGAATTATTTTATGCGCCCCAGTTTCACTGCCAAGGGTAATTGTTTTAAAGCCATCTTGAATATTTGACAGCTCAGTTGAATCCAGATGCATGGCAAGGTTAACTGTATCCTGATTGACCACATCACCAATCACAATGGTCCGATTGGAGTCACTGGGGCGAATCACAAGTTCTGCGCCAGCACTGCGAATGGCCTCATTGATATCGATGTCATTGGATATGAGTTCAATATCTTCTCCACCTGCATCAACCGGATTCGTGATCACCTGTTCACCACTTAAATTGATGACATTGGTACCACCACCTTTTGATCCAGAGTTATCATTCCCTGCTACAGAAACACTTCCAGCAGCTAAAACTGAAATTGGCTGACGTTCCGAACTGCTCACAGACATGATTTCTGCATCAAACAATAAGGCGTAAGGATATTTATCCAGTTGTTCTCTTTCAAGTTGTTCAGAATAATTTTCATTTGTTGGCGTATCTTCTGGCAATCTGCCACCAATTTGATTCATGGCTTCCATTGTCAAACTGCCGCCAGTGGTCTGTACATAAATCCCTTCGCCTTCATGAAGGACAAAATCATTTTGAAGTCTGTCAAATGTGGATGCATTGGCAACAATGATTTCACCAGTATCAACATCAATGGAAAATTTCCCCTGATCTAATGACCAGCGAATATTATCAAAGTTATCAATCCAGTTATTGGCATCCATATTTTTCGCAATCGCCCCCTGAGGTGCGAACAAACCAATATCGCCTGCGCCTAAAACTTCAATACCTGATGCTAAAATGATATTACCACTTTCGGTTGTGATGGAAACACCGCCACCTGTTGTTTTGATATAATCATTTAACGTAAAGAAACTATTGCCGCTGTCGCCGCCTGCGTATAATGTCACCTGTCCGGATTTCGCTGAAATGGCTGTGGCATTGGTTGGAGAATCGACAATGATTGAACCGGCAATCGTTTGAATGCTCACATTACCGGTTGCATTCTGTACAATACTTTCAATCAGAAGATCATCGACGTCTTCAATGCCAATATGACCGCTGGTTGTATTCATGAATTGAATGGATGCAACTTGTGTTTCAAGGGGATTCCCGGTTCCAATGCCATTTCTCGCATTGATCACCAGTCTTGCACCTGGTGCCTTAATATCCAACGGGCTGTCCCCCCCATCATATAATGCGCCATCTGTATCAATTCTGAGATCACTGGTGTTTGTGGTTTGAATTTTACCGATGGTCATATGTGAGCCAGAATCTAAATCAATTGTGCCACTACCGGCATTGATATAGGTTTCTCCTGTCATGATCAATGAACCGGTACCTGAATCAATTTTGATATTTCCACTTGTGGTGGTGATATCAGCCTGCTCAGATAATTTCATAGTGCCATTTGAGCGAAGATTAATTTGTCCTGTACTCGTAGAAAGGGCTTGATTAATCGTTAGTCCGCCTGACCCATCACTTCCAGCAGTCAAGTTTAATTGTGCACCAGAAGTCAAAGAAATATTGTCATCGAGCGTTACAGTTCCTTTGGCAGAAACAGTTACTGAAGCGCCTGCTTTATTTTGATCCAGGTTTGTAATGACAACATCATCTTTTTCATTAATGTTGATTGTGCCTTTTGCAATAACATGGAGAGAGTCCGCATCCAGGGAAGCTGAGATCGATCCATTTGCAGCAGAAAGAATGACATCACCACCACCTGACATGGATGCACCATTGATCGTGATATTGCCTGATTGGGCAATGAGATGAATATCTCCTGCAGTTCCGGTCAGAGAATTAATGGTGATGTTGCCATCAGATATTAATGTTACATCGCCACCTTGCATATTGATAGAACTGACATTTAAATTACCGGTTTGATCAACAGTGAGAGATCCTGATCCAGTCATATTGACATTTAGATCATCAATATCACTGGTGATTGTCAGGTCATTGCCTGCAGTGACATTCAGACGTGATGCGGTGATCTTTCCTCCCAGCGTGAGACTATCTGATGCGCTGAGGGTAATTGTTCCGGAACCGACATTGAGATCTGATACAATGACCAAATCTTCGCCAGCGCCAAGATTGATCGTTTGACCATTTTGCGTTGGTAGATCGACAACAGATAACGTTCCTCCAGCATTTACATTGACACTACTCTGATTTGAAGCGGGTGCAATCAATACATAATCACCTGATGGATTGCTCGTGATCCCCCCACCTGACATGGTCGTACCGGTTTGAACAATATTTTGGGATTTGTCACCTTCACCAGTAAATGCAACTTCAATATCATTTCCTGTCCCTTCAACAGTGGGATCAGTGAGCACAACAACCGGAGAGGCCGTACTTCCCTTAATATTAACTTTTTTACCATAGGCATCAGGGGATGTATTATCATATGACCCACTGGTATTTTGCCATTCATAAATGGTTCCCTTTACATCAAGGGTCACTTCAGAATATTGTTTTTGCGCACCAGCATTGACTGCTGCTTCCGCATTATCCAGGAAAAGATTTCCACTTGACTTTAAGGTAATATGATTTGGATTGCCGCTTGAGCCATCTTGAATGGTTTGAACCCGACGCGCCTTCATGGTGCCGCCAGAAACAACCTCGATACTGCCATTATTGGCAACCACATTGGTTAATGTAACATCATCCGCCTCATTGATTGTGATATCGCCTGAACTCTTTGATTCTGCAACGATATTATTAACAAGGGTATTGAGTAATATTTTTTGCTGTGATTCAACAGACAGATCGGTTGCAATAAAAACAGAGCTTTCATCACTTTGAACATTGGATGCAATAATATTTAAATCGTTGACTGCGCTGACAATGCCGCCCTCAACAATCAGAGAACTATTAGTTTTAAGAAAAATATCGCCTGTGGGGTCAAAACCGGAAACACCGCCAATAAAGCCCGACAGTGTAAAGCTGCCAGACAAGGAAACAACAACTTCTCTTGCTCCACGTATTTCAAAATTACTGGCATCGATGCCAGCTGTTTGGATATCCACATAGCCTGTTGGTTTAGAGGAAAGATCTGTTGAAGGGTTGAAACTGGGATTACTGTTGGCATCAAACCCAAACACCACATTTTTTTCTCCCCGTGCAGTCACCTTAAATTCATCAATATCTCCATCACTTGCTATAATATCGCCGGTAATGTAAACATTGGTTGCAGAATCCAGCTCGATCAGTTTGCTTGCTGTCAGTGTGCCATCGATGGCAATAATATCACCTGTTTCAATAATAATCGTATCTGCCGACAGATTGCTTGGCAGCAGACTGGACCAGTTGCCATCTTCACCAAATTGAAAATATTCTCCTGCCCGGTATTCAATCAGTTCATCGGCATTGAAAAATCGATAAAGGCTTAATACGTCTGCCGCATCAAAACTGACGCCGTCAGTATAGGAAAGGCTGTCACCACTTGAAGGTTTATCCACTTTCACGTTCGCTGTTGTGCTTGTCAGGCTGATGGTATCTCCGCGAATGGCGGAATCTGATTCAACCCGCAGGTCATTTTGAGATTGAATCTCTACCAAAGAGCCTGAGTTGAGTGATGTTTGTACTGTCTTGACAATCAATCCTTTGGTTTTATCAATGTTTCTATCTGATTCATAAATGGTAATATCGCCAGTGGTGGAATACAGTTTTTTTAGTTCATTCACAGTGACTTCAAGACCTGTAATGCCTGTTCCAGCGGTAAAGTCGAGTGTATCGGCAATAATATCGACATCATCATCAGTAAAGGATTCCTGAATACTGCCCTTTGCTTTAAATACAATATCCCCTTGTGAGGCGATTGACGTTACAGTATCCGGATAACTGCCAAATACCACATTACGCACCAAAATATTTCCAGCACCTGATGCCCCTGTGGTATTGATTGTCAGCACATTATCCACCCAGTTTTGTCCATTTAAATTACTTTCTGTGGACATTTCAATATTGGCGATATCAACTGTGCTGCTAGAAATAATTGTCAGATCCCCATTATAGACTTTTACTTCTTCCAATACCACTTTATCTGTTCCAGATTGATTGATATATACATCTCCAACTGATGTGGTTTCAATAGACAGTGCGTTTGCCTGGCTTAAAAGATTGAGTTTGCCATCAACTTTAATACTAATTTCATCTGCAGCCAGTCTGCCAGAAGTTTGGAATATTTCACCCTGAACATACAGGGTCACATCACCCCGACCTGTTGTATCAATATTGACTAGGGTCAGATTTGTTTTGTCTTCATCACTTTCATGTAATGAACTGATAATAATATCATTTCTATCACTACTTCCCAGGGTTTGAACATTTGTGGCAACAACAGATCCCCAGGCATCAACCTGGATTTTGCCATCGGCAGCCACAAGATTCGTTAAATCAATGTCTGATGCATTGGTTAACGTAATATTTCCAGCATCTGAAAGGGTAATATCCACTGAATTCAGGTCTGTGTTTGCTATAAATCCAGTTTCTGCAGTTGAAGTTAGAGAGTCTGCATTGATCAGGCCCTGGCTGTGTGTGATTTTTCCCACTGGTGCAGATAAATCGATATGATCAGTTGCGGTGATCGAAGAATCTTCCAAAGTGATATGACCACCAATTTCTCCGGCAGTCATTGACACATCGCCACTATCGCCAGTAGCATTAATTTCTGCCCAGATAGTACCAGTGATAGAGCCATCTTTCACATCGCTGATGTTTTTATCTCCTGCAGTAATTTCAATTAAAGATGCTGCATTCATTTTTCCATCAAGGGTAATATCGCGGCCTGCGTTTGCAGAAATTTGAGAGGCTGCATTTATTTCACCGGCAATGATCAGGTTTTCATCTGACGTCAGGTTGATGACACTCGATGTATTGTCAACTTCCAGATTGGCAGAGTAATGGAGTCTCAGTGTAGATCCTGCAGAAAGGTCAATCCGATCACTGGCTTTGAGTTTCACTTGTGCAGGAAGTTCTGCACCTGATGCAACAGAGCCTTGTAAAAATAAATTGTTTTCAGAGTCGATGGAAATGGAATCATCAGCAGAGATAAGGCCATTGACATTGGTATTGTTGCCCACTTGAATGGTAATGGCAGATCCCTTGATGGATTCACCTGCAAAACCAGAGCCCAGTTTTTCAACTGTTTCAAAGTCTCGATTGGTAACCAGTCTTGTTTCTTCCCCAGTAATGGCCTGTTCTTCCCAAACAGTTTGATCTCTAAAATTAATCACTTCTTTTTCATAGGTCGTTTCCTGGTATATGGGCACATAATCAAAAATATCTTCAGACTGACTTGTCCAGTTGTATGAGTATTGATCACGAAGATCAAAAATATCGTGCCAGGTTGATGACCATTGATACTCATAATCCTGGAATTTTTCATAAACACTCTCTGTGACATATTCGCCACGATCTACATAACCATATACTTCAATAAAGACAACATCATTATCAAATTCCTCTATTAAATCACCATAAGTATATCCATAGAGCCATTGTTGTTCATTATCATCATCCTTTATAAGAACATTCATGTTATATGGAACCTCGTATGAAGAGAACTCATGTTTAACAAGATATGTTCCTCCATTTCCCGCTGGAACTGGAGGATATCCTTCAGAATAGTTGCTTGGAGTAAATCCTTGCCACCAACTATCGCCCTTTTCATTCCAATCATTTTCATAAAATTTTACTAAGGCTGATGTATCATGAGTATCATATGGAGACTCATTAGGTTGTGTCCAGGCAGAAGCATCTTGCATCCATACAAAGTCCTTTTCCCACCATTTAAAATTTCCAACCAATATATTATCGCGTGTACTGGATGATGTTTGTTCAAAAGACTCGGTGTCTTCGCTAAGCGTCGATATAAAAGCATTTGGAGCAAAAATCGATGCGTATCCCGATCATTGTCTAATGGGTCAGTGCTTTCGCTTTCACCTGAATCTTCCCATGACCAGTTTGGGGCTCTCGTTTTAATGGTCTCATCAGTCCTGCCTTCAATTTCAAATATTCTTTGTCCAGTTTCTTCAATATATTCAACACTCCATCTTCCCTCACTTTTATCTGTATCTACCTCAGATGATTTTGTTTGATCACTCCAATGTGAAGGTACTGGAGAATCAGGATCTAAGGTTGTTCCATTAAACGTTGATTTATCTTGCGTATAAGAGATTTCTGCGTCATCATGGTAGCGTCCAACAAGCTCACCAGTAGGACCAGATTCATCTTCATTATTCGTTGGATTCGATGATGATATCCATGAGCCATCGCTTTCGCCATCACGTGTTGTATCACCATCAAGATAGGTGGCTTCACCGATAGATTCAACTCTCAACACATCCTGGTTTGCACCTTCGGGCATTAATATTAATTTATCCCGCCATCCATCAACATCAACTGCATATACTTTCCAGTTGTCCAGTTTTTCGCTTTGAGAGGCAGATTCATACTGTTGGTAAAGTGAATTCCATTTCGGCACCCATGTTTCAATTTTTGGTGTGTTTATTCCGCGTGCGGTATGGATTTTTGCATTGGTATAAGAAAAGTCGTATAATGGCTTATAACCAAGTGTGTTAAGAACTGCCTTACGTTGCGCATCATTTAACTGTGAAAAGGATCTGTAAACGTCTTTATCTGTGTCGTCACTTGTCATGACATCGTTGACACCATAAAGTGTCCAGTTAATACTGTTTTCCTGACCAGCGTCATTAGAATAATCAATGCCTTCAATAAAAAATTCTCTAAATTTTAGTTCATCTGGTGCATTGGGATTATAATAGCCAATTTGAGACAAGGTCGTGGTCATCGTATAATATCTGTTGCCAACATCAACCAGCTTTTGATCAACCTGCTCTACGATTGTGGTTTTCACCCATGAAATTTCAGGAACAGAAATGGTTCCGATGGCAACTTGCTGGTAACCACTCACTATCGTTAACGTAATCTCATCTGTTGTAATGATTGGTGTGACGTTCGGCTGCATGTCCCCAACTTCAGTCGATGCATTGACGATGAAATTGTATCCAACAAGTACATTTAACTCACCTTTTGCATTGAGAACGCCGGTTTGCTTAATCTGAGCGGTTCCACCCAAAAGATCATCCATTGTAATGTTCCCACTCAACTCAGCTAAAGAACGATCAATATTGACCCCCACGTGAACATTCATCGAGTTCTCTGATAATATCGTGCCAACGACTGTTAAATCTTCTTCAATGCTGAACAATATATTTCCGGTATCTGAAATAGATTTGATCAAACCATCAATTCGCGCAGTGTTTGCCACAAGATGGATATTCTTCTCTGCTTCAATATAGCCTTCGCTGACTTCCTGACTTTCTGCCGGTGCGATATATGTTTTTTCAGTAGATTTAATGACAACTTCAGAATCTTGCCCTCTTGCTTTAATGCGACTGCCTGCCAGGACATTGATATTTTTTGCTTCAAGGCTTATCTGATTACTGGCATCGACATAACCCACAACCGAGATATCATTTCTAAAAGATGTCAATTGAATGGCACCAGCATTTGCATGAAAGGTATCATCCTGCTGGGTCAGTTGCCCAATCACCCCATTGATGAGAATTTGTTCCTTGGATAGAACTGTAATCGAGCCCCCTTCGTTAACATCGAGGGTTCCACCAGAAACACGTTCAAGTTGATCATCAAGCACAACTGCTGTGATTAAGACGCCAATATCTGAGGCATTCGCACCACCACTGAGTTTCAGTTCATCGTCTGCTCTGACCAGACCATCAACAATGATCAAGCCTTTTGATGATAAAAATGCATCCGCGCCATCATCTTTGGCATCGATGAAATTATAGATTTGAATATCTCCATCAGATTTAATTTGAAGGTCTCCATCAGTATTATCCGCAAAAGTGCCATCAGCAGTTGCATCAACATAGACTGCACTTAAAGCGGATTGAGAAATTCCCACCCCATTTTCATCGGTTCCAGCGTCTAAATACAATTGTCCGGTTGAAACAATTCTTCCGCCAAAGTCAACGAGGTTATATGAGCCATCGAGTCCTTTTCCACCAATGACAATTTCATTTTCAGTTTCAATATCAATATTTGCAGCTTTACCAGTCCAACTATATCCATTGGTTTCATCAAAAGCGGCGCCTGCATAGACTGTTCCAATCAGCGCAAGAGTTTCCGACTCAATATTAATTGCGCTATTGTCTCCTTTTGTATAGAGCTGTGCATCACTGGCTATATGAAGAATTCCCTCTGTTTCGATATCAAGGTAGCTATCTGCCTGTAATACAACAGCATGGGGATTTGTATCACCTTGTGTTGGGTTAATATTGCCAAGAAGAACATCGCCTTTTGCTTCAATTTCTAAATGTTGGCCCGGGCTGTTAATCAGAAGTCTGATATTTTCGAGTTCGATATTGCCTGCTGATTCCAGTTTCATTGAGCCATCGAGGTCAAAGCTGCCACTAAGGTTCATGCTTTCATCTGCTTTCAAATATAATTCATTGTCATAGACAGCAGGGGTTGCGCGATTACTTTTAATGACACCCGAAAGATCCAGTTTTTTTGCAATTAAATTAAGCTGTGCGCCAGTTTCTAGCCAGCCGCCTTCTTGATCCAGAATGAGCGTACCATTTGTTGATTTAACTTCCAGTAAACCAAGCTCAGGATTATTTGCACCAATTTTACTGTTAATACGAACATCATTGACGCCAATCAGACTGATGGTGCCATCAGGGTCAATGGTATTCAACCTGCTGGTGCCATGGGTATAAAGGCTTTCTTTACCATCTACAATGGTTGAGCCGGCAGTAATGAAAATATCGTCCTGGGCAGTAATATCGCCATGGAGTTGCAGGGTTTCATCGGCATGAATGGTGATATCCGACCCTCTGCCTCGGGCAATCAGGTTGCCTTTCATAATGCCATCAGTACCCAAATCAAAAGTAATTCCACCACTTAAGGTTTCCAATACACCTGTAACATCAAATTCAAGGTCTTGAGAACCATCCGCATTTTCACTGCTATAAAAGTTAACGCCTTCATATCCACGTAACCAGCCTGCAATATAAATACTGCCACTGGCTTGTTCTTGTGAACCAATATTGATGACTGAGCCTTCTTTTGGTGCGTCCACAGCATACATTCTATTGGACTTTGCATCTGAATTTGCCAGCTGCGTAAAACCCAGATAACTGGCTCCCTGAGAACCTGATTTGAGTGTAAATTCATATTCGCTTGTCAGCATGATACTGCCATCAGACAAACGAACAGTTAACTGGTCTACTTTGTGAGTGCTGTTAAGCGCAGGATCGCCACTGGTGGATTCAATGACTGTAAAATCAGCATTGTCAATAGCGTCTTGGAGATCTTTTTTAAGTGCTGCAATTGAGGCGTTATCCTGTGTCTCAGCCGCAGTGAGTGTTACCTGGGCTTGAGAAACATGCGTTCCCAGATCGATCACAATATCAAGGGTGGCATCATGCGTCAGATGGCCATCAGCAAATTGAGGAAAGCCATCGGCTTTAATTTCCTGCTGCCAACCCGGCATGAGAATTGAAATATCGCCTGAAGCATTTAAATTGATTGTACTGTCTTCTTGCCAGGTCTTTAAATGGCTGGAGCCATATAAAACCAGTCCCTGACCTTCCCATTCGCTGCCGCTGGTGCCATCGACAGGATCAACGCCCCCTCTCAGATCAATCAGTTTTCCAGCATAAAGGTCACGTCCCAACCGAATTTGATTTTCTGCCTGTATGGTAATGGAAGAATCACCATCATAGGTTTCAAGGGTAACGCCCTGATACATACCGGAACTGTCACTATGGGTAATTACCTCACCACCAGCAACCATAACAGCACTGACAACCGCATCCTGACCCGATTCAATATGAATCGATCCATCATCATTTTTTACTGTCAGATGCGCAGACCCAGGCATTTTAACAGCCTCTCCATCTTCCGCATGAACCCCGCCAATAATGTTGATTTCCTGACTGGCATAAAGTCTTCCACCCACTTCAACCGGATTATTGTCAATATCGACAGTGTTGCCGCCAATCCATGCCTGGCCATCAGCTTCAATATGAATTGATGAATCCTCAGCGCCCCAGGTAATTTGATTATCTACGCTGACACCACCTGAAAGCACAGCGCCCATTAATTGGATGTCACCTTCAGCTTTGACAGATACAAGACCGCCAGAATTATTAGATGTGACACCTTTTGCAACCAGACCACCACCTGTTGTGATGACAACACTCAGGCCATCGTCATCATTACCCGGTTGTCCACCTTCAACAGTAATTTGTTTTCCAGCCATTACTGTTGTATCAATATATGCTCTTTCTCCGGAAATAATTGATACAGTTGAGTTCTTTCCTTCCCATGTGTCATTACCACCAATGGTTGCGCCTGCAACAGCTACCCCATTCAACAGAATATCTTTTGCACCTCTGACAGATATATCAGTACCTTCTTGAGACGTTGACAATGATGACGTTGGATGAACAAAAACACTGATGCCATCATCATTGGAACCAGACACATCAGTTCCATTGAGTTCGACCCCCCATATAGTTTCAGATTTCCAGTAACATTTGCGGTTCCTTCCCAGTATACCCATTTATCGGATTGCATTGAGAGGTCTGAGTCAGATCCCAAAAGATTGAAACTACCTCTGACAATGGCATCTGCATCACCTTCAACAGTAATCGCCATGTCATCTTTGAGGGCTGTGATTGTACCGGTCAGTAAAAAGCCAAATCCTCGCTGACCATATAATAAATGAGGCTCTTGAATTTGAAGTTCATCAAAGGTACCATTGCCATCTGGATCTGATCCATAGACTAAATATGAGTTCGTTCCATCACTGATCAACCAACGTTTATTCACCAATTCACTGCTCAAGCCAATATCGCTATTTGTATAATCTACGCCTTGAACAAACCTTGTCCGAAATGGGTTTACTTCATCATCTGCTTTATAATAAAGAATGCCATTGTTTACATTGTAACCAAGTTGTTCTGCAATATGCTGCTTTTGAACATCTGTTAAATCATCAAAAAGTGTTTCGTCATCAGGAATCTCCATTTCACTCCACTTGACGTCCTTAAGTGTATAATCTACATTTTCAACAAAAGTCATTTTAAATTGGTTTTGAGGTAGTGCAGTGGATTTAAAATACACAAGTCCATAAAAAACATCATAACCAAGACTATCTGCAACGGCTCTTTGTTGATCAAAGGTTAAATCGTCAAATTCTGCATCTTCATCAGGTTGGGGAAGATTGCCCCAGTTCACTTCTGTATTCAGATAATCTGCTCCGCCACCTTTTCCATGAATAAATGTTTGTTTAAATTGACTGCCTTCTGCTGCACCTGCATTATAAAAAACAATACCATCAAATTCAGTATATCCAATTTGATGCAAGATGAGTTCTTGCTGTGCAACTGTCATACTGTCAAATAGAGTTCCTGCATCAGGAGGGGGAACGCCGTCCCAATCCAGCGTCGCATTACAGTAGTCCGGCACCGTGCCTTGCATAAAATCTGTAAGGAACATTTTGTCCGATGAGACATCAGGATTATAGTAAACTTTCTCGCCAATAATTTCTTCATATCTCAGTTGTTTAACAACTGCTTTCTTTTGTGCATCAGTAAGGGAATCAAAGGGCGTATCTGCTTCTGGTTCACCTGCACTTCCCCAGAAAATTTTATCATTTTGATACTCTGTGTCTTCTCCCTGTAGAAAGTCTTCTTCAAGCAAAACGCGCTTTTCAGAACTGGCTTTAAAATTATAATATGTGTCTGAATTTGGATCATATGTATACCCAAGATGTGCAATCACCTTTTCTTTTTGTGCCTGTGTCAAACTTACAAAATCTGTATTATTTGATGGCGCACCGGCATCACCCCATTCGATGTCTTTATTGTTATAATCAGGTTGTTTACCACCATAAAATGTTGTGCGAATGAAATTTCCATCTGAAGCATTTGGGTTGTAATAAATAGGCCCATTATATTCAGTATACCCCAGGTGAGAAATCACTGCGTTTTTCTGTTGCTGTGTCAGATTACTAAATTCGGTTCCTTCAGTAGGTGCGCCAGCACTTCCCCAATTGATATCACTATTTTGATAATCCGGCATTGGTCCTTGAATAAACGTTTCTAGTATTCTTTTATCCATTTCAGCGTTAGCATTATAATAGGACATTCCTTCATAAGCGGTATATCCGAGCTGTTCACCCACCCATATTTGTTGTTCTTTTGTTAATTCTTCAAAATTCGTAAAGATTATGCCAGGTGTGACTGTTGCTGAATTTTGTAGTGGAAGATTCTTGTTTGCCAGCAATGTTCGAATGGTTTCTGGTAGAACACTGTTATTTAGAGAAGATATAATGTTGGCATCTGCGGAAGTGGATGTCAGCACAACCCCTGGGATCGTATCAAAATACTCTGCGTGATCATAATTAGAATTTTTTGAATTAAAGTTAATATCTCCGGCAGAAGTGATTGAACCTGATAACTTCATTTCTCCTTGAGAGTTCAGATTAATAGTGGTGTTATCACCTGTTTTGATTGCTGTCGGAATGCCATTGATATTTTCAAATTTTGCTCCTGCAGTTACTGCGCCGCCTGGATCTATATGAAGGTGTGTCAATGCAGAAAGGCTGATCGTAGATCCGGACTCACGCGCTGTAACAACCGCACCTTCCAATATGGTTAAACCTGTTCCAGCTGTCATGTCAATGGTGGAATTTGTCCCACATACTTCGATAATTGTTGCAGAGCGAATTGAAGCTGCAGTATTGACAGTTATTTGCGAATTGCTGTTTAAGGTATTAATGGTGCTGCCTTTGTCGGCAGTCAGACTGTTTGGGCCATCATTGTACGAAATAAGTGCATTTTCACCGGTTGTGTTGTTGATATTGATATTGATTTTGTCATCAGCAATGATCCAGCCCGTAATGATCATTTGTTCAGTGACATCAACGATGATTTCTTTTGAGGTAATTCCTGAATCAGGTTCTCCCATTGGATCATTAATATTGGCTCTGTTAATTTCAAGCAGGTCAGCGGTCATTTTCATGTGTTCAGAAGATTGCGCATTACCAACCACATTAATTCTGCCAGCAGAAAAATCCGCATTATCTTTCAGCTTTGCATTGATCGTCAGATCTTCTGCATAGGTTTGCATCTCTCCACCCGGCGTAAGAATGGCTTTGCCATCATCATCAACAACAATATGCAAAAAATTCTTAAATTCCTTGAGTCTTAAATCACCCACATTCATGATTGAATCTGGATGGTAAGTCCCAATGGTCATGAGTGAAAATCCATCAGCCAGGGCTGCGACATCACGCATTGACAGATCCATTGTGGCATCAGGGCTTCCCAAAGAATAGTCGTTTCCAAAAGCATCCTGAGCTGCGCCGCCAATTCTGTAATTCAGGGCGTTTGATTTACCTTTTATCGTCAGCTCACCTTTACCAATGACAGATCCAGGGCCTGCCCTAAGATCAATATCATCTGCTGTAATTGTGATATCTTTACCACTGGATTGGGTTGAAATGACACCGGAACGATGAATAAACAAGGCATCTTTTTCCGCAAGTTCTACATCGATTAAACCTTGACTGGTATAAAGTCCGCCTTGAGGATGGTTGTTTGCAGTGATTTTGAGGCTGTCTGCTTCACGAACGATAATGTTTGCAAGGTCTCCAGATCCATTATTTACAACAGTCAACGTATCGATGTGTGTATTAATGGTGCCATCGATCCCATTGCCTGCATACAGAATCAGTTGTCCTTCAGGTGATATGAAACTTGCATCGTTCATATCAATCGAACCAGTGGCATCGATGAAAAGGCCAGCAGCACCCCAGTCATCACCGCCAGGTGTGACACTTTTGAGGATGGTTTCTGAAGATGTATCAGTGACCTCAAGCAGTTCTAAACTATCATGAACATTAACGATCAACCTTTTGTACTTAAATCGATGATCTGACAGATATAGTTTTTCACCTTGATCTGAAGCAAAGGGTTTTAAAATTGTTCTATCTAAACCTTCTCCACCAGTAACAGTATATTCCCCCTCTTCAGTATTGATATTGATGATATCATCACCACCGGAAGCATTAATTTCATAAGTATTGGCTAACATATTGACAATATCGTTACCCTCACCCGCATGAATAGTGCCTGTTCCAAAGTTAACAGTAATTTCATCAGCACCATCGCCTGTACTGATAAAGTTATTTCCGGCATCGACAATAACAGTGTCATTACCATCTCTTGTGGTAATTGTATTGTTTCCAGAGGTGGCATGCACATAATCATGCCCAGCTTCGCCATCAAAAAGATCATCACCACTTCCAAGATAGTAATAGTTGGGTCCTTCCTGAGGCTCGAGCTGCTGCATTTTGCCACCCACAATTTTGGAAATAGGTTCACCAATCCTGGTAATGACTTGATCATCCCCGGCGCCAACATCGATGGTGCTTCCAGCGCCACCATCCAAAAGAATAACAGTATCGTCACCTGTACCTAAATTAAAATCAAGTTCAGCATCAACATATTGTCCAACATAAATATAGTCATTTCCATCATTGCCTTGATTACCTTCAACCACAATTTTATTCACCCCGGAAAATTCCATCTCCTCGCCTAAAGCTCTGACAATAATAACATTAGGAATAGCGGTTCCTTGTCCATCTGTTTTTCCATCGATCGTATATTTTTCATTGATAATATCAACATATAATGATCCACGATCAACACCTCTGTCACCCATGTGGAGGTAAACAGTTCCACCGACTTGCGATGCAATCACAGGTGGAGCACCCCAGCTCCATGAAGCATCGCCTGATACACTGATGCCAAAAACAGTCACAGTGATACTTGCAGCGGCACTCACTTTTGTTAAATCAATCATTGCATCGATACCCGCAAGTGTTTCGTTTATCTCCCAGAATCCCATATCGATGCATACATCAACAGATCCATGAAGTCTTCCACCAACTCTGTCAGTACCAAACCACAGTTCTATTCCCCCACTTATTTGAATGATCGCCATGTCAACCCCAAATTCAGCTTCAGCATGGATAAAAAATTCACCATTTGATCGAATATATCCTTCCACTTCAAGGGAAGCCACACCAAAGAAATCCAGGCTGGCATCTTCAATTTTTAGCTCAAATACATCGTCTACAAGTGACATTTCACCTTCAAAAGCAACTTCAAATGCAGATAAATCAAGGGAGCCAGCAAATCCAATTCGAAATGTATTTGCTGTAACGCCCGCATATACTTGATTTCCAGTATTGATTTCTATAAGCGCCGACGCATCGATACCTATGTCATCAAACCCAAGTTTCGCGTCAGTAGAAACACTGAAGGCAAAGACAGGTCCACTATTTGTATTCAATACTGCGGCAGTCGCATTAAATTCAAGGTCTCCAATTCCAATATCCATAATCAAATCAAAGTATCCTTCAAAGCCTTGGTCACTAACCACAAGTTCCATTGCACCTTTCATTTCAACAACATAAAAGACAGTAAGCGTACCTCCAACCATTAACCTGCATGTATAGGGGTTAATGGTACCTTGTTTGAAACCGACCACAGAGCCATCATCTGCAATATCAAGTGTTTGTATTGTTTGCGTACTATCCGTGCTGTTAAGTTCCAGTTGAAATGTACCTGCAATATTGAAAAGATCACCGCCAAATCCTGCAGAGATACCCAGTTGTAATGCGCCCACTACGCCTTCTTGGCCAATTCTCAGCAGTCCAGCAATGGCCCCACTTCCAAGAAACAAGTCCGCAGTACCACTTAATTGAAGCTCGAATTCGTGCTCACTCAGTTCAAGATAATATTCTCCATGGACATCAACTGCCGAAAAAATTGAAAGGTCGCCATGACCCATCATCACCATGTATATGCCTGCGGGTCCTTCAGTGCCATCAAGCTGCGGTGCGCCTGCTGTAATTGTAACTGTTTCATATCCAACATCATCTACGAGAGATTCAGGTACTTCATAAACGTATTCTTCGCCTGTTGTATTCATGTATAAGTTAAAAGATGCGTCGAATTCCAAGACACCGGGTATGTCAAAGCCTGTATCTATTTCGAGTTTCAAGCCCAGTCCCTGGCGATTGATCACCAAAAGACCTAAAGCGTCTGCCATAAAAATAGGTGTATCGAGAATATTGATTGTTGCTTGTGCGTCTGCAAAAATCAGCAATTTTTCAGTGGATAATTCAAATTCAAAGGCACCATCCAGTTTGATGGTACTTAAAAGATGGAATGTCAGTGCCCCACTTGCACGTATCATCATTTTATCGAAATCAAGCAAAACAGGTTCTGCTTCATTGCCAGTTTCTACTGCATAATGCCCATCTTCAAATTGTGAAAAATCAACAACAGCAAGACCTCCCAAGAGAGAGCCTCCCAGATTGAAGTCCACTTCCAAATCATTTCCGCCAGCAGTAATCCCGTCGATTCCAACAAGTTCCATAGACTTCACTGTCATCTTTCCTGCATAGTACATCGATGGATTTGAAAGACTGATGGTCTGCATAAACATCAAGCCCGCATCCACATCTTCCAACGCTAAACCAATTGCATCAGAGTCTGTAGAATCAGATTCATCGATGCGACCATCACCATTGGAATCTGTCCAGTATGGGCCGTCAATTCCTGCAAACCCATAAACATCATTCAAACCCAATGTCATGATTGAAACCGACTTTTTGGAACCATCAGTAAGGGTTATTTCACGCGTTGGGCCTTTGACAAATGCGCCGCTTCCAGTCAGTTGAATCACACCAGCGACTTCAATTTCAAGATAACCGACCTTTACCTGTATCACCTCTGAGTCAAAGTCCATGTTGACTGGTTCTTCATCGTTTCCTGTTTCAACAGCGTAAAAGCCATCATATGCACCTTTACTACTTTCAAAACTTGCTTTAAAATCAACTGCTGGTTTTGGCAAAATTGCAAAAACCGGATGTGTATTTAAGGGGCTCGATGAAATATTGACACCCACCTCAAGGTCATAAGCTTTCATCGTAAGAATATCTTCATCCAATCCAACCACCTGGGCAGTTTCTGCAGTGGCTTTGACAGCAATGTATTTTGTAAAATCCATTCCCATTGGAAGGGCGGATGGGGTCATGATCATGACACCTAAATCCAGATTTTCCAGACTCAGGCCAAAGGCATCATCATTGACATCATCTGCGTTGTTGATGACACCATCATTATTGGTATCATCTCTATAAGGACCATTTAATCCGGCAAAGCCATACACATTCGATGCGCCAATGGTCATGACATCCACTTCATGTTCCATTGTCGAACCCAGCGTATCAGAAAGCGCGCCTGTCTGAACAGTGACAGTCTCAGTCGGACCTTTCACAAATGCAAATGACCCTCTTAGATGCACAAAATCGGCAATTTTTAGTTTGGCCAGACTTGTTTTTGCCATTAACATCTCAGAGTCAAAATCTAAATATAAGGGGTCTCCGCCGGTTTTGACCTCAAAACCAATGGGTTCATTTGCTTTTCCATCACCATCAGTATCGCCAGATTCTGCAGGAAAGCTATCTGAAAAATTAATAAAAGGTGTATAAGGTACAGTGATGGAGGAACTATTGACACCAATTTCAAGATCATTGAATTCAAGCTCAAAGACATCATCGATCCCTACAAAACTCGCTTTATCGGCTGTGGCTTTCAAAGCTGTGAAACTGGGAGAATGTTCTCTCATGGCTTCTGGAAACATATCGAAAACTGTTGGTTTAAAAATGGCCATGCCAAAATCAAAATCTTCAATTGCAAACCCCACTGCATCGCTGTTGACGTCATCTAGTTCATTGATTATCCCATCATTATTTGTATCTTCATAATAAGGACCATTCAGCCCCACAAAGGCATTCACATTGGATGCACCGACAGTCATACTTGAAACTTCGACACCTGCAATTGTTTCAGGTATGCCTGATTCACCTGCCAGATCGGCACTTACGCCAGTATCAATGGTAACAGGCATGGATGGGCCTTTTTCAAAAGCAAAGCTGCCATTTACATGAACAAAGTCAAAGACTGAAACTGTTGCGTCTCCTACTTCAAGGCCAATTCGTTCTTCACCATCAAAATCAAGATAGACTGGATTGCCACCTGTCTTTATTTCGAGTCCAGCAGGAGAGTCATCTTTGGCAGGAAAGCTGCTTGAAAAGTCAATGGCTGGTTTGATATTCAAACTATCAACCCATTTATCCCCTGTATTGACATTCACGAGAATATCTTTTCCTTCAACTGAGAACCAATCTCCAAAACCATAGACACCAAAGCTATCCGCCATTGCTTTCAATGCATACATGGTTGGCGGATCTGTCATACCATACTGGTCATCTGACCTGAACACCCCAAAGCCAACATTCAGATTTTGTACACCAAAGCCTAAAATACCATCTTGATCTTCTAAAGGTGTACTAAAATCCGGATCTCCAAGACCGATAAAGGCAGATACATCTGAGGCACCAAATTTCAATGCCTGAACGTTCCAATTATTAAATACAGCTAAATCATCTGAAAGATCAGGTCTGATGATTTCCGGAATGATATCCAGTTGATCGAGGAGCGGGTCGACGACCAAATCATCTATGGCACCAGTTACATTTGAAGGAAAATGAGTTGCCAGGTTCACCAAATATGAAGAATCCAGCTCAACTGACATATTGCCTTTCAAGTGCACAAAGTCTCCAATACAGATATCAACGTCTGGTAATTCTAATAAGCCTGTTATATTTAATCCAAATGGTGTTAGAGATATTGACAAGCCAAAGTCTTGAATCGCTTCTAATCCATATGAGAGTATGTCTAAACCGGGCATATCCCCAAATAAGTCACCTGCCAGACTTCCCAGGCTAAGACTTCCTGCATCCATTGAAAATCCCAAGGGACCTTCCAGCTCTAGCATGTCGAATACACCCAGCTTGCCAGTTCCAATATCGACAGAGAGAAGGTTTGTGTCAAAATCAATATCAAATAGTTCAAATTCTCCGCCTGAGCCAGTGGGAATTTCCAGTGATAGATCAATACCAGAAAAATCAGCAAATGCGCCTGGTAGTTCACTGACATTTAAATTCAATGACAGGTCCTGGCATTCTAACCCAAGTTCGCCAAATTAAAATTGAAAGTCTTGTTTATCAACACTTTCAATTTTTTTTTCTCACTACAAATCTGACTTTTTGTGATTTTGGCATTTGTTAAATAAGGTCAAAAATATTTTCC
>Ga0272440_1000090_pt1 | contig 71976 bp, 67 predicted proteins | sample SSMMMBAug17_FD_192440 | JGI IMG/M metagenome (GOLD analysis project Ga0272440, IMG submission 192440) | Marine sediment archaeal communities from Little Sippewissett salt marsh, Falmouth, MA, United States - SSM-MMB-Aug17 | ecosystem: Environmental > Aquatic > Marine > Wetlands > Sediment ... | reverse complement strand
AAAAGAAATAACAAATGAGGGATTCTCAGAATTTTGAATGTTTGCCCTGCAAAAAATAATCGTTTGCAAATCTGTATCCAAAGGTGAACATAAGTTTATCCCTTACATTCGTTGTTGGACATATCGGGAAAAACGTTCCATTGAGGCCATTGTTGAAATTATCGAGTCTTACGCTGTTCTTGGATTTACCGAAATTTATCATTTTTCAATGTTTCTCACTAAAAAGTCCGACTTTTTGGGAATGCGCCCCACTGTATTTTCTTCATCTTCTTCAGTGTAATCCTGGTTCAAAAAATTAATGAGCAAATTGTATTCACCGGCTATTTTGGTTTCACTCATATCAATAAATGAGAAAATTATTTTCAAGGATTTCCTAACAATTTTTTTCTCCAAATATGAAGGATGCCATTTTTCTATAGTTTTTTTCTGAAATTTATTTTATACTTATACGTAATCATAAAATGTGAATACTTGATAAAATATAAAGAATTAAGAAATAGAAGGGGTTCATATGAGATTCAAAACAAAAATAATTTTTATCTACTCTATTGTATTGGTTTTTTCTACAAGTATCATCGCACTCATCGGCTTATACTCAATAAATATGAGTGTGAATAATGAAATTAAACGATTTGAGAAAAACGAACTTGCGCGAATCAAAAATGGACTTGAGAACTATGTAAATATCGCTTTTGAAAATCTTAATTCCAATTATCAACGTGCTCAAAATAAAGATTACCTTCAAAGTCAGTATGGGCATCGTTTAGTAAACATAATAGATCTGGCACATTCCACAATTAAAGCAGAGCTAGACTCTATTAAAAGTAATATACACACTGAATCTCAAGCAAAAGAAATTTCAATTAATGCCATAAAAAAAATGAGATATGACAATGGAACCGGATACATTTGGATTAATGACATGGGAAAACCAATCCCCAAAATGATTATGCACCCAACTGTTCCAAGTTTAGATGGGAAAGTTCTGGATAATCCAAAATTTAATTGTGCTTTAGGTAAAAAGCAAAATTTATTTCAAGCTTTTGTTGAGGTATGTGAACAAAATGGAGAAGGGTTTGTTGATTATCTGTGGCCAAAACCGACCCAAAATGGACTGACAAAAGATCAGCCTAAACTTTCTTATGTCAGACGAATTAAAGAATGGAACTGGGTAATTGGAACAGGTATTTATGTTGATGATGCCATTAAGGATGCGATGGAAGTCTCTAAACATGAAATTGATAAAATGCGATATAATCATGGCGTTGGATATTTTTGGATCAACGACATGGGAAAGCCTATCCCAAAGATGATCATGCATCCAACTATACCCGCTCTGAATGGTAAGCGATTAGATGACAAAAAGTTTAACTGTGCTCAAGGAGTTGGAAAAAATTTATTTCAGGCATTCGTAGAGGTTTGTGAAAAAGACAAAAGCGGTTTTGTAGACTATTTATGGCCGAAACCTTCAAAAAATGGCTTAACAGCAAAGCAACCCAAACTGTCATTTGTTAAGCTTTATGAACCCTGGCAATGGGTTGTTGGGACTGGCGTATATATTGATGATATAAAAAATGATGTTCAGCAAAAGAGAAAGGACTTAACAAAGCAGCTAAAAAAATTATCAACTTTATATTTTATTATTGTTGCTTCCATTGTTTTGGTCGCAATTTTATTCGTTAGTATCATGATTTCTCAGTCAGTCGTGAAACCTATCAACTTGATAATTAATCAACTTCAACATATTTGTAAAAGAATTGTGGACGCATCAGGAAATATTCGTTCACATAATATTGACCTCAATCAAGATTCTGAAGCTCACATCTCAAAAATAGAAAAATCCATCGGCACCATTGAAGAAATGCATCAAAAGACTGAACAAAGTGCAAAATTTGCCAATGACGCTAATTTACGCATGCATGAAACAGAAAAAGTTATTAAAGACTCTAATGATTCGATGGATGAATTAACATCCTCTATGCAAAAAATTTCAGCAACCAGTGAAGAAACACAAAAAATCATCAAAACCATTGATGAAATTGCTTTTCAAACAAATCTTCTTGCATTAAATGCAGCAGTTGAAGCTGCTAGAGCGGGGGAAGCTGGCGCTGGCTTTGCTGTTGTTGCTGATGAAGTTCGAAGTTTAGCAATGCGTGCAGCTGAAGCTGCAAGAAATACAGGCAATTTGATTGAAGGTTCTGTCAATGAGATTAATAATGGATCTGAAATTGTTGTTCGGACAAATGAAAAATTTTCAATTGTTGCTGAGAGTATAACGAATACTGTTGGTCTTATTGATAAGATTACAGGCTCTTCCAAGGAACAAACCCATGATATTAACCAGTTTCTGGACAATATCAGAGAAATCAGCAATGATGTGCAGAATAATAAAAATCGTATTGGACAGTCTATTTCTTTATCAGAAGATTTAACCGATCTGGCCGATGAATTGTCCGGTGTTGTCATTGAAATGGTTTCTTTTACAAAAAAGGCCAGTGATTCCTAAATTGATAATAAAATTCATTGATATTGATATCTTGAATGGCCACGCTTTATATCATAGTCAGCCTTTCTATGATCGTCCAACAGAGGTTCTTCCAAACAAGAGATGAGGGGAGGCCTTGTTTGTCAGTGACTTCAGCCTGAATTGGAAAAGCTAAAGTTGTACGATCATACATCTCTTTTTTAATGTTTACACTAAACCTTTCTTTATTGTAAATTTTACACCTGCTATAAACCTACAATCAACACCAATTTTTTTTGAAATCATAATATATTCAAAAAGTTATAGGATTATTGGCAACAGATTTATTTATGGCATACTTGCTGCTCTTTAACTCGTTAAAGTGATTTTTTCATTCATCTTTCGAAAAATATGTCCATTGGAGGAGAAGTTATGAAACCAACAGAGCAAAGCAAAAAATATCATGTTGTATTTAAAAATAAATTTGTTTCAGATGTAAATCCAAAAGATGTTCAGAAACGCTTTGTATTGAAATATAAAGTGCCGGAAAAATCTTGTGATAGAATTTTTTCTGGTTGTCGTGTTCGGATAAAAAAAGGAATAACGCAAAAGGCGGCATTGGATCTTCAGGATAACTTGTTTAAAATCGGAATGTTGTGCGATATAGAAATTGATATGCCCCAGAAACCAACGCAGAAGATCACTTCTGAAAAGGCATCCAAAGCGTTGCAAAAAAACCAGCCCTCTGTTCAAGATGAGGATGAAGAAGATGATGATGACGTTGAAGCAGACTTTGATCTGGCCGAAATACTCATGCAGACAGAAACCAATTCTGTTGATAAAAACAAAGGAAACAGCATTGTAGAAATAATCAAATCACATAAAAATAATATCATAGATATTCAATATCTTCAGAAAAATGACAAATATATTGATCCAAATAATCATTTTTGTCTTGCAGAACTAGATCGCAAAAACAATGTGTTTTTTTATTATGACGATTTTATTCAGGGCATTTGTTATGATTCCAAACAAAAGGCATTAGAAACCGAATCCTTGCGTGTGAATGCCAACATGTATCATAAAAAGAAACGTATCTATAGACACCTTGTACCTGAGCAAGGACATGTTATTTTGACCAATGATTTGTATACGTATTCTATTCGTAAAAAACCAGGCTTATCCATGCCGCCAAAAAAGATTCCCAAAAAATCAGGATCCGCAGGTTTGAAACATTTTTTTCGATCCATTTTTTGCCATCTGCTCATCATTGTTTTAATTGGGTTATTTGTATCATTTGATAAGCCCAACAAAGTTGAGCCAAAACGTTTTGCAACAATTGCTGGCAACAAGATACATGACTTGCAAAAACTGCGTAAAAAACAAAGAGAAATGAATCATCCCAAAAAAAGGGAAATGGTTCAGCTGCATCTGAAAAAAACAAAGACACGGATAAACGAAACGAAACCAGTTAAAAAAGTACAAAAAAAACTTGCAAAAACAAATCGTTTCCAAAAGCTTGTCCCTAAAAAAAATATCGCAAAAAACATCAACAAGAAAAAGAAATTAACAACTGCAGGAAAATTATCAACAGGAAAAACAGGCAGACAATTGGTTACAAAGCGTTCAAATCGGAAAGGATATGGGGGGAAGGATATTGGAAATGTGTCAACACCTGATGTCCATCAAAAAGGCATTTTAGGTATGATTAAGGATACAGGGCTTAGTCTGTTAAACACAGAAGCGCTCGCAGCTGTATCACAGCTCGACACTGTAAAGGTGCCAGGAAATTTTGACAAAAATACATTGAAAATTAATGGAATAAAAGGGCATTTGGGAGATCGAAAAGTACACATGCCATTAAACAGCGGTGGTGGAAGAGTGAACACCAAAGGTGCGCATCAGGTGCTTCGAACAGGTGGTGGTGAAGGAACAGGCGAAAAAGGTTCAGGGGCACGCGTGGGTGAACTCGCTAAGGGAAATACCGGTAATAATGCGGTTAAAGCCATGATTCGAGCTAATTTCAAACAGTCTGTGCATCAAATTCAAGGTGGAGGAATGAGTAGGGCCGCAGTGAAAAAAGTGATTGACCAGCATATTGATGATATTACTTATTGCTATGAGGTTGCACTTATTTCTGATCCATCAATTGTGGGGAAGGCTGTTTATGAGTGGCGAATTTTAATGAATGGATCTGTTGGTGATGTTCATATTTTGAATGCATCAATTCAGAATCAAGAAATATTGGGGTGTATAAAAAAATCAATCAAAACCTGGACATTTCCACAACCTCATAAAGCGCAAGTGTTGGTATCATATCCCTTTGTTTTTGATATTGTTGGGTTTTGAGATATTATTGATTATTGATATGTCAAGTTTCATTACTGCGAATCGCGTCGTTTTTCATCTACCTTGAATATTTTGTAAAGCACGTCGAACAGTATCTCGAACCCCTGCATCACGATCGTTCAGAGCATCCATCAAGGGGCGAACAGCTCTCTTATCACCTATTTCACCCAACGCCTCTGCTGCAAGAGCTCTGACAGCTGGACTCATATCTTTGCCTAATGAATTTGTTAAATCATTTACAGCGAGATGGTTTTCTTTTAAATCATTCATCACGCTGATTGCCATCATACGCACTTCCTCATCTGAATCGTTTAAGGAAATTTTTAAAAGATTTAAGGCATTTTCACTATCAAAATAACCAATCAATGCCCCCAGTGTATGTATTTTTTCTTCAACACGTCCTTTTGCATTTAAAACATCTTCAATTTCAGTCGGCAGCATGACACGCATGGGTTTGTCAAGATCCAATTGAAAAGGTGTGTCAATCGGTGTATTTGATGACAAGGTCTTAGCTTTGAGTTGACCATCTTTTGAAAATATATATGATGTCATCAATCGATTGGGTGAATAAATAAAAATATGGCCCGCACGACCATTAATTAAATCCAGTAATATTTCATCAAGCTTAGATTGTTTTTTATTAAAATATATTTTGTCTTTGAGTGTTCCAAACAACAAGACCTTAATTCCCGTGTATTTTGCAATAATTTTAAGCACATTTTCCAGCGCAACGCCTTCAACAACAATATCCAACAAATTATCGTGAATATTGATGACAACCTTTCCTCCTTCCACTTTTTCAACATGTTGTCCATCGATCAATTTTGCTTGTGATTCAGGTTCAGATACTTCATCGGTTTGTTCCGGCAATTCAAAATGAATGGGAACTTTCATGTTACTGTTCACCACTTCAATTGGTTCGGCAGATTCACAAGCCAATACAGGTTTTAACGAATGCCACCAATGATCCACATAAGGTTGGTCCTGATAACAGGATGCTTCTGTATGCACATAATAGACGCCTGGCGAAAGACCTGTCACGACAAATTCTCCCTGATGATCAGAAATGGCTTCTCCGGCCCACTCATGGGCGCATTGATCAGAAATTACCACACAAACATTTTCAATCGGCATTCCTGAGATATCTGTAATTTGGCCCACAAAAGAAATATCTTTTGATAATGAAAAATCAATATGTTTGGTGGTATGTTTTTTTTGAACATGAATGAGGGTTGCTTTTTTGCAAATTGGCGTACCGCCATTTTTGCGCCAGTACATATCAATATAATCTCCTGGAAAATCTTTACACGAAATATTGGTCTGCACATAATAACTTCCTGAAGGAAGCCCTTTAATCATATATTTGCCCTGCTCATTTGTTTTCGCCTGACCAAAACAAATATCTCCACATTTTTGAACCGCTGTAACACATACATCTACAAGAGGTTCGTTTCCTCTTGTACTAATTTTTCCGCTAATTGCACCGCCTTCAGGCAAAATAAGAGCGGGTACATGCTTTATTTTTTCTGGAACAATGTTAACCTGATGTTCAGTTACAGCGCCCAGAGTCCAGTGGGATAAAAAATGAGGAGGTCCGGATTTGGGGTCAAAATGTAAGGTCTGAAGTCCTTCAGGTATACCTGTAATAATAAACTGACCATATTGATTTGTGATTGAATCCGCCCAGATAATTTCCTTTCGAGGGTCACTTGCAATAATACGTATATTTTCTAAAGGTGTTTCCTCAGGTGTAAACACCATTCCAGTAGCTGCACCACCTTTTTGAAGCGTAAATAAAATATGTTTCCGGTGCTGATTGTCTTTTACCACCAGTTTTTTAGCTCCCTGAACATGAATACTCCCCGAACGTTCATCCCACCATTGATCAATATAACAGATCAGTTTTCGATTTTTTGATGGCATTGCACGTATGAGATACGATCCTGATGGCAACATCAGACGAAACAAGCCATTGCTTTGTGTATGGGTAGATGAAATGACACGTTGTCCAGATTCGTCATAAACAAAAATTAAAATATTTTCAATTGCCATCCGATCAACAGACATTACTCGCCCAGAAATAATGCCACCTGGCGATAAAATAAAATCAACAGATCGATATGTTTCACCCGATCGAATGATCACCGGATCAGCTTCCAGACAAAGAGTTGCCCCTTGTGATTTCTGCCACCACTGATCCATAAAAACCTGTTTTGTTTTAGCCTTGTTAATTTCTGATTTTTTTTGAGCCTGATGATGTATCGTGCAGGCATAATCAGTTTTTACGTAATATGTTCCCTGTGGCAGTACTTTGGAAAAATGACCGAAGTTATCTGTCTGATCTATGGCGACAATAGATTCATCGCAACCTCGCTTTATTGAAATACAGGCACCTTGTATGGGCTTTTTTTCATGGGAAAGCACGCTCCCGGTCATCATACCGCCTGCTTTCAGAAAAAAATTAACCTGCTTTTGGGTTTGATTATTTGAAACCTGAATGGATTGCGAATCGTGACAACTCAATGCGCCTTTGCGACTATTCCACCAGAGATCCACATAATAATTCTGACTGTCACAGGTTCCATCGGTTCTAAGGAAATATTGACCATCTGGCACAATGAAATGATATTGCCCTTTTTCATTGGTAATGGTTTTTCTGTCATTCGTTTGTTGACATGTTCTACCTGCTTTCACACAGATATTTGGCAAGGGATGATGATGTTGGTCATATACAAAACCTTGAATCATATTGCCTGTATGAAGTGTAAAATCATGTGGTTCCGAATTGGCATGGATGGCTTCTGCGTTTTTGCAAAATACATCCCCACCATTTGAATTCCACCAAAAATCCATGTATTTTTGTGGTGTCTGACAGGATACTGATGTCTGTAAGTAATAATCGCCTTGAGGGATTCTATCAAAGGAAAAAAATCCCTGGCTGTCAGTGAGTGCACTATCAATCCATTCATTTTCACATAACCGCTTGATATTCACACATGCATGGACAATGGGTGTTTGTGTCATGCTAAGAACATGTCCTTGAAGTGCAGGTCGAATCGGTATTTGAAAAACAATATCTGAAATATGCTGAACATTATTCGCCGAAACTGAAACAGCATCCTGACAATTGGATGTAGTTTGGCTGCTACCAGCCCACCAAAGCGTATGTTTAATATGATGATTAAAACTACAATTTGGATTTATTTGGAGATAAAAGAGATTTGCTTCCAGGCCTTGAATGATAAATTGACCATCAATGTTCGTTTGTGCGCCGCTAAACCATTGTTTTGCGCAATGACTCGTTGCAGCGATACATACATCAGGAATGGAATCGCCATTCTGATCAATGACTTGGCCCATTATTTTTTTACCTGAAGTCAATGTAAAATTAATATGAGATTTGGTTTCTCCTTTATGAATGCTTACAGATGCGGCTTTATGACATTTGGTTGTCCCATTGTCACCATTCCACCAAACATTGACCAGATTTTGTGGGATTTGGCAGGAGGCGTCGGCAAACAAATAATAGGACTGAGGAATTAAACCAGAAAGTTTAAATGTTCCATCAGCATTTGTTGTCATACTTTTCAGACGAGTTGATCCACAGGGCGCTGAAAAAGCATAAATGCATACTTGGGCAAGAAATTTGTTTTGAGCATCTCGAACCGTGCCTGTCAATGTCCCTCCGGTAATCCATCTGCCTTGTGAGTCATCATAAATTGTTGATTGGGCATAGATTTGGGGAACACAGACATATAATAATAAAATCAATATATGGAGCAGTTTATTTATGATAATTCTTTCCTCCTTGCGGAACGATTCATTGAATCCTTGTTGACATTTGAAAGGTTCGTATTATAGTACATAACCATACAGCTATTCAAGCATACATTTATATGAAAACGTTGATCAAAGGATTCTTAAATGAATACGCAACATATAATCACCGATATTTTATGCGATATATTGGATATTGAAACAAAAGAAATCCAGCCAGAGTCATATTTAATTAGAGAGCTGAATGCAGAATCGATTGACTTATTGGAACTTGCAGTCAGTTTCAATCAGGCGTTCAACATTACAGTAAATGAGGATGAAATATTTTTGAGACAGCTTCGCATTATTTTGGATACTGATCCAGAAAACAACCCACAAAAACGCTTGCAGGAAAAATATCCCTTTCTTTCATTAGATCGAATTCATCAGATTCTGAGTGATCTTGAAAAAGGACCTGTTCTAAAAGTCAAGGATTTAATTCATTATGTCAATTGCCAACTTTCAGCAACCGCTTGATCTTGATCAATTGGTAAAACAACGAAGAAGCATTCGTAAATATCATACAACGCCACCACCTCAGGAATGGATTCATGATTTGATAACATGTGCATCCCAAGCGCCATCCCCATCAAACCGACAACCTGTGCGTTATGTCAGAATTGTTTCTGAAAAAAAAAAACAATTGATTCGTGATCATATTCGTATTTCTCGTGATCATTTACTGATAAAAATTAGCATGCTAGGCTTAAAAAAACAATTAAAAAACAAGGTTAATGCTTATTTTCGTTTTTCGGATTTTATGTTTGATGCCCCCTGGTTATTTGCTGTTGGTGTCGAGAACTCATCACAAGAAGATTTTAACACCAGTTTGTTAAATGCCGGTCTGATGGGGTCTTCTCAATTGAACAGCGATGACATTACAGTGGGGCTTTCGGTTCAGTTATTCCTACTTAAGGCAACAGATCTTGGATTGGGCACGTGCATTATGACCGGCCCATTCATTTTTGTTCCAGATCTGAATAAAATGCCAGACTTTTCTCATTTGACACTCAAATGTTTTATTGCTGCCGGTTTTCCAGATGAATCACCCGATATGCCGCCTAGAAAACCTTTTTCAACCATTTATCAAGAAATTTAGCCATCATGTCACATCGTGTTGTCATTACCGGAACAGGCGCTATTACGCCATTGGGCTTTGATAATCAACAGATCATATCAAAATTAAAAACAGGCCAGACAAATTTTGAAAGATCCAATGTTGATACCGATTGTGTGGTCTGCTCGGTTAAAAATTTCAATCTTTTGGATTACACTGGAAAGTTTAAAAATCGTCGATATTTGAATCAAGGGGCATCATTCTCTGTTGCTGCCGCGATAATGGCATTGAATGATTCCGGCTTAAACAAACATGCATTGGAACATGCCGGACTATTCGTTGGTATTGGCCCCAATCTAGATATTGAAAACGAATTTCCTGATATTTGTGATGGAACAGCCCAATGGCCAAACGTTCAGGCGCTATGGCTATTAAAATTCCTTCCAAATACAGCGGCTTCAATTATTTCGCAATTAACTGGTATTCATGGTGAGTGCGAAACTGTCTGTACAGCATGTGCGGCATCATTACAAGCCATTGGAAATGCATACCATAAAATAAAAAATGGATATCTGGATGTTGCTGTTGCAGGCGGCGGAGATTCTCGATTGAACAGAGGGGCTTTGATGGCCTATAAGAAAGCCCATTCCATCTATTGTGGTACAGGAATGCCCGAACAGGTCTGCCAGCCATTTAATCAAAATAGAGATGGTTTTGTATCTGGTGAAGGAGCCGCATTTTTTGTTCTTGAATCATTGACACACGCAACACAACGTAGTGCAACAATTTTAGGCGAAATAGCTGGCTTTGCAGCATCAATGGATGGATACCAGATGACCGCACCACATCCGGATGGCATGTATGCCAGGCAAGCGATTGAACAGGCGCTTAAAAATGCCAATCTAACCAACCAGGATATTGAGATCATTTCAGCCCATGGCACAGGTACGCAACTAAATGATATGATGGAAGCCGCCTTAATTGATGATCTATTTAGTTCTAGCAAGCCAAAGGTGATTGCCATCAAATCATGGATCGGTCATCTTGCTGCTGCCTGTGGCGCTGCAGAACTGGCAATTTGCCTGGCCTGTATGCAACACAATTACATTCCTGAAATTCGCAACCTGACCCACCCGTGTCATCAATCGGTCAATTTTGTCCAATCTCCTGATACACAGGCTTTTCATACTGTATTATTGGAAAACTTTGGTTTTGGTGGACAAAATTGCGTGATCATCATTTCTAAGTTCAACAAAGGAACTCTCGAAAAAAATATTTTGGAATAGTTGGGCTTTTTTATCTTTATCAGACGATAAGCTTTTTGCCCCTAAACAGATGTCCGAAGCTTTAACGACTAAGGTTTAACAAGTTTGCAGGCAACAAGGCCAGAAATAAATCCAAAGAAATGTCCAGACCAGCTAACACCAGGATGAACAATCAATAAAGATAACAATGCGCCGCCATAAAAAAAGCAAACAATCATAGAAACTGCAATGGCTTTTAGATTTTGATGAGACCAACCCGAAAAAATCAAAAAACCAATTAAGCCAAAAATAATGCCACTGGCGCCAATATGAAGACTTCCAGGTGATCCAAACAGCCAGACCATTCCACCACCAATGAGAGTGATATAAAAGAGTGCCATCACAGTTAATTTTTTGCTGTAAGTAAGAGAAACAATGAGCAAAACAAATAGAGCCCCTGAATTTGCAAACAAATGAGAGATATCACTGTGTAAAAAAGGGCTAAAAAGGATACCCCACAGCCCATGAATATTTCGAGGCTGAATACCCAACAATCTGATATCCCAGGGGATAATCATATTTAGAACATGAATTCCCCAAAGAATTGAAACAGCGTATACTGCGTATTTAATGTTTTTCATTTTGTTCCTTGACACAAAGCAATTGTCATTTTTTATGCAAGTTTAAAACAATTTGAGTGTAATCCTGGTTCAAAAAAGGATGAATGATCATTTTGGTCCCGGCAATTTTGGTTAAGGCTGAGCATTGATCCACTCCTTTATGATCATAATGATTGTTTCTGTTTTGGACCGATGAATCACAAACCGGTCGTTAAATCTTTTGACCAACCGCATCAATTCATCAAGATTCGTTTTGACATGATTGGCTGATAAATATGAAAGAATCGTATCCGTGGATGCCATCATCATGGGTTGGGGGCGAAGGCATTCAAGTGTTTTGTTCAGGATTGTTTGATTCTTAGGTTTTGGGGCTGTTCTGATTGTTGGTCGTATTTTTTTTCGTAATTTCAGAATATCTGCAATTTTTTTAAACAATGTAAAAGGTTCACGCAAAATACTTTCAAGTAAGAAATGCAAAAAATCGTCAATAGTGGCTTTTCGCATATCTAAACTCTGTGAAATTTCAACACGAATATCCCCTTCATTAATAGCATAATTCATCAATGTAATGGCAAAGCATTGCGCAGATTCATTTCGATCCATCAGCAACACATGACCCCCTTGTTTTTTAAATTGATCCAATGCGGCATTGGTGGATTTCCATCGGGAAGGCAGTAAACTGCGTTCATCACGAAAGTAAAACGCACTGGCTGTAGGATATTTGTTCAAATAATCAATCCCACGTTTGATGCTGGCTCCAACTGATCTGTGATGATTTTGAACATCAATGATCACAATCCCTTTTTTGGCATCATTGGCATCAGCACAATCCAAAGAAAAAGCAAAATCAATGTATTTATCGCCGAACTGGACATCGACTGAAAAATCTTTGATTTCAAAAAACAGTCGCAATGCTCTTTTTATCCGCGAACGTTCGGGCGCATGGCGTTCAAATTCGGCAAGAACCTTTTGGTAATGCGATCGAAAGGAATCTTTGAGTTGTTCGATAACTGGTTTGATTGTTGAAAGACCTGTGTATTCTGCTGCCAGACTGTTTGCCTTTTGAAGAATATTTCTTGAACTTCTCAAACGACCACTGAATTTTTTTTCTATGATGTCCGTTCCAAACGGCTGGAAATCATGGTCCGAATGACCATACGCCCATGTCAGTCTTGATGAAATCAGTTCAAGGGCCTGATCAATATCGCACCCCATGACTTCTAATGTATTTGATTCCAACCTTTCTGATACATGTCTGTTAAACTTATTTTTCAGGATATTGTTCCATAAATCCCCCCGGCAAAATGCAACCGGTAACATCGAAATCGCATCATCAACCAGAAATGTTACCATTTGCCCAAATGACTGTATTTTATCATCAGTATTAAGGTTTTCAAGGCGATCAAAACAAATCAACAATGGATAATTACAAATACCCAGTAATTTGCTCAGATTTTTAGTCATATCTCTTGCGGACTGTTCTTTAGCCAACATGCTGGATGGATTGGCAGTTTTAATATGAAGCATTCTGGCCATATCCGCATCCAAGGTATTACATTTCAGCCATTCAATAATTGCAAACAGCCGGTCATTATATCTGAGCTGCATTAATACCTGAAAAAGTATGGGAGGGCAAATATTTGAATACCTGATCTTGAGCTTATTTTCCACATTTTTCCAAAGTGACATGTTTGATTCTAGTTCAAAAAAAATATCGACAGGATTATTTTGAAGGATGGTATGCACCTTTTTTTTCAGTACTGAATCTACAAAAGTAGCGTTTATCAAAATCTTTTTTATGATCTCTGCCAATATTCCATGCATGATTGTTGCCGGATGATTGTTCTGTATGGGATAAAATAAATTGGTCACAATTTCTCGAAGCAAATATGAGTAAGTTTGAGCCGGATCTTCAATCGGGTGGATATAAGCGATCCTGTATGAAAGATCACTTTGACTGTTAACATTTCGTAGCAACCGATTAATCATATGGGTTTTACCATAGCCTGCTTCTCCAAGAACAAGTGCGGCAAGGGGGATCGAAGGATTTTGAGCTTTGATTCTTATTAAATCTATTACAGCTTGATAAACGTTATCATTAATGGATGACACATCCGGAAAGAGATGGTCCTTTGGATCGCTGACATTTGATGACGCAAAGGGTTTTTTCTTTTTTAACGTCTCTACATAGTTCATATCATCTCTCATATATCCCTCCATGTAATCGTAATACATACCTGACCCTCATCATCCACGAATGAGTCTTCCAGTTGTTTTTCAGTGAGAACCGATGGATCTCCAATATGAAGTTGAATGGCCAGTTCTTTGGTGAGCTTTTCCAACGCCCGGTCAAAGCGTTGTCTTGACCACTTGAGGAATTCTCTCATTGCGTAAATCCGAACAAAACTTCGGCCTCCACCCACATGATCATAGGCTGCTTTCATTTTTTGACGATCATGGCTTGCCTGTGGGGCAGATTCTTTCTGAGTTTTAAGATAATCATGATCAGTTTTACTGTCATGAATAGATAGGTTTATGTCACTTTTTTCTGAAAATTCAGCACAAAGCTGACCAGACCTCACCATTTGAGAAACCAGTTTCGCCAATTCTTTTGTTTGAACAGGAAAATAAACTTTTAAGCTTTTCAAAGAACAGGGTTTCTTCCGAATTCGATTGAAAATCAAATTTGTGTCACTGATGTTTCGCATTACATACAGACCTTTATACCCTTTGACAATTTTTATGGCATGTTCAACATGTGGCAGAAGTTTTTTCTTGATTTCTGTATTTGACATTTTTTCTGTCAATTGAAGTAATTTTTTAATCTGCGAATTTGTTTTTAAAGTTTTAAGAGTTAAATAATCTTTATCTTGCGCATCAAAAAGCTTAATTATTTGCTGTTCAACGTTTGTCATAACTGAATCCTCCCTTATGTGTGACATTTTTTGTCATTTATGTTTCAATCATTTCAAAAAAAGAATGAGTATCATATATTAACATGATTATCAAGAATAATGACGTAAGAAGGAGTCTTCAAAAAAGTCGGACATTTTGTTATATTATAATGAAATGTGTAGAGACGCATGGCTGTGCGTCTTCGATCGAAGACTGGTCTGGCAGTTTTATATCACATCAGTGGCAAGAAATATTTGCCAATTTTTCGCTCGGAGACGCACAGACGTGCGTCTCTTGAGTTTATTGTTACCAAATAACAATTTGAAGATGTATGAAATTTCGGTTTCCAGCAATTTGGGTACGATGCTTATTAAGTTAATAAGTTAAGGGCGTCCCCAATTTTTTTTATTTCAAGTAGTTTGAAATGATTTTATCAACAACGCCTTCCGCCTTCAATTCATCAAAAACCTTTTGAAGCGGAACAACAACAGAATCGGGCGTATTTTTATTGAATGCGAAATACATAGATTCTTTATCAGTTAACTGATAAACGACTTCAAAGTCACTCACATGAAAGCCATTTTTTTTCAAAATCCATTTTGTCGCAATTTCACCATAAGGCCATAATTGACATCGATCTTTTAGAATTTTGTTTGCAATTGATACCGGGTTTGCGGTGCGATCGACATTATCAAAAGGATACCCCATGTTGACAATCGTTTGCTCGGCAACATCATCACGAATCGCACAAACCTTATATTTTTTGACATCTTCCATAGAATTAATTTTTAGATTCTTGCTCTTTTGGGCAAAAAGAACAGTACCCGTGTTAATTATGGGACCTACCCATCTGAAACCATGTTTTTTAACTCTTTCAGATGTCTTTGTCATCGTAAATAAACAAACATTTCTTTTTTTCTGAACGTCATTGTAACCTCTTGCCCAGGGAACGACCCTGATGTCTTTTTCGGTCTTGTTTATGTTGAGCTTATTAAACATTTGTAACAGAATATCTGTTGCAAAACCGCTGGCCACGCCATTTTCTGAAAAGTTGTATGGAGGATATTCCTCAGTATAATAAGAAATGTCAGCAGGCGTCATTTCTGCCCAAAGCGGGGGGATCATAAAAAAAAATAAAGCAACGTAAAATAATTTTTTCATAAGAATACTCCTTCATTTTTTAGGGTAAAAAAAATAGATAATTAATGTCTAATGTTGGTTTATACGTAATCGTGTATCTAATTGTCAAGATAATTTTGTTGTTTTCTTAATGTCTTATGCAAATATCTATGCAAAAACTTTGAACGGGGTGGTGATTTATTCAAGGTCCTTTTAATTCGTATGATAATATTGATCATTTCAAAAAAATTTGGTATCTATATCGCTATAAAGTTTAGGATTTAAAGAAAAACTGATGAGGTCTGATCAGGAAGCCATTTTAATCACTTCAGAATACTAATTTGTTGGAAACTTGATACGATAAGTTTTATACAAAAAAATCAATAATCATTCGAGGTATATAATATGTCAATGAAACAATATATTCAGTTCATGTTTAACACATTCCATTTTTTTGAAAATATAGGAGATGCTGATAAACACTATTATTACGCTCAAGAAGGCTTGGATTACTTGCATAGAGAAATCTTGAAAAATCCACAGTCGAACATGTGGAATGATTTAACAGCGTATTTTGTAAAAAATTCAAATCTTAGCACAATGTCATTTACCAGTATAAATAATTTAAAAAAAATGTCGATTCAACGATCAGATATTCTTCAACAATATTTACTAAAAAAAGGATTTCAGCTTAATTATTCTTTTCCACCAAGACCAAAATCTTTTAGAAAAATTCGTTTGGGTATTTTAAGAGAGCACTATCAATCGAGTTCAGACACATTTGCGAGTTTGCCAATTTTCGAAAATTTAAATCATGAAATATTTGAAATTTTCTTATATTCATTAAAAATTGAAAGTAGTCCAATTGAAGAATATTGCAGAAAGTTTGCAGATCACTTTGTATTGTTACCTTTAGACATAAGCATCCAAATACAATTATTGCGAAATGCCAATTTAGACATACTTTTTTTTGCATCGAATCTGACTGCAAAACTAAATCGAGCCTTGACTTTATTAGCGATGCATCGTTTAGCAAGGTTCCAATTTGCTTCAATATGTGCACCTTTTACATCTGGTATGAACACAATTGACTACTACCTTTCTGGAAATTTATTAACACCATTACCAGAGTATCAGGAACAATATCACGAAAAACTGATAAATATTGAAGGTTCTGGAATTTGTTTCCAATTTCCAATATCAGACAAGGTTTCTGATTCTCATCGGTCCCGACAGGATTGGCATGCCACAAAAGAAACGATTATCTTTATTTCAGGATCAAATTTTCATAAAATTATCCCAGAAGTTCGTCATACCTGGGCAAAAATAATTGCAGAAACAAAGAATTCAATTCTTGTATTGTACCCATTTAATCCTGTTAACTGGGGTGCTTATGATTCAAAACAATCCTTGATTGACGCGTTGAAATCAATTTTTTCTCAATATGGCATTCACGAAAACCGATTGATAATTGAGCGTCCATTGCCTTCAATCGCAGATGTCCGATCATTGCTAAAAATGGCTGATATTTACCTGGACTCATTTCCTTATAGTGGTGCAACCTCTTTGATTGATCCTTTAAGTGTTGGCTTGCCACCTATAGAATACGAAGGTAACGCATTACGTTTTCGGCAAGGTGCGGCAATGTTAAGGGAAATTAATCTGTCAGATCTGATTGTCACGAATGAAAAGAGTTATATTCAATTGGCAGTGGAGCTTGCAAATAACCACCAAAAAAGAATGGACTATCGCAATCAAATCTTAGAAAAAATGAATAATAACCCACCATTTTTAAACTCCAAATCTTTTGCGAATAAAATTACACGTGTCTTCCAAGAGGTTGTTGAACAATAAATCAATTCTGAGTCAAATAGATGAAAAGTTTACACTTATTATGTAAAGCCGAAAGAATATTTACATTTTTTCGGGCTTTTCACAACTGTTCTTTTGCCATCAGAAATAAATTTATATATACATATTATATAATTACCCATCTTTTGTAATTAATTACACCCCTTGGCATACAGACTGCTATACTTAAAAATAACAATTATTGTGTTTACAAAAACCATAAAGGAGGACAACATGTTAGATACGATTCAACAAGGCGGATTTTTTATGTATGTTATTTTGACTGTTTCAGTCATTGCCATGTCTTTATTTTTTGAACGAACGACATTCCTATATTTTCGGTTACGTCTCAATATCGAGCAAGCTTATCAAAATATTATTCGATATCTTGAAAAAGTCAATTATCGTGGTGCCATTGAAGAATGTGTGCGTATTGAAAATCATCCTTTGGGCCGCATTCTCAAAGCTGGCTTACTAAAATCTGATAAAAAGGATAAAGATATCGAGCTTGCAATGGAGGAACGTATTCTAAAAGAAATTCCCGCTGTTCGAGCACGCATCAATTATTTAACAATGTTTGCCAATATTGCCACCTTACTTGGCTTGTTGGGAACCATTTTTGGATTGATTACTGCTTTTAAAGGAGTGGGGTCGGCGTCAGAAGCCATGCGTCAGGAAATTTTGGCACAAGGAATATCTATGGCCATGATGACAACTGCTTTCGGATTGATTGTTGCCATTCCATGTATTGCAGGATACTACATGCTAAATAATCGCGGAGACTTCATTATTGATCAGTTGGAAGAAAAAGCGTTGGGACTTTATAACACATTAACAATAATGAAACGTGAAAGGGACATCTCATGAAACGATTTGTAAGACATAAAAAGACAAATGACACGGATACAGATATCGATATGGTACCAATTATGAACATGTTTCTGGTGTTGATTCCTTTTTTACTAAGTTCAGCAAGTTTTTTCGATATCAACGCTATTCCTACATCTGTGCCTGTCAGCCAGACAAATAATAATCAAAAAGAGGCTCAGGATGATCATGAAGCAATAAAAATTATCCCGGTTATTGAAATTCAGGCAAAAAAAATTGCATTATATGCGCTGTCAGACCAGGTGGCAACCAAAAATCTGGCAAAATGGGATACATTTTTTACAAAACAAGGGAATCGGTTTCCTTTGGCAGATATCAAGACCTATCTTGAAGATATGAAAAAACAATATCCAAAAAGTGATACCATTTTGGTTATTCCGGATGACAATATTTTATATGATACCATTATTCAAACGATGGATATAGCGCGACATTCAGCACAAAATCAACTTTTTCCAAATGTGGTATTGTCTGATAAAATATAATATAAAGGAGTATGTATGATGGCACTCGGTCAACGAAGATATCAAAGAAATGCTTTTGTTATTCCAAAACTGCAGATTACGTCGATGATGGACATGTTTACGATAATTCTAATTTTCTTATTGTTTTCATTTTCTGATAACCCTGAAAAATTGCATATTGAAAAAGGAATGGTGCTGCCAAAATCTACATCCCAACTTGACTGCACGAAAAACATCACAGTTTCAATATCATCAAGTAGTTTGAAAGTTGATAATCGGCATATTGCGGATATCAATCAGGGTGTAATTCGAGGCTTTGATCAACAACACCTTGAAACCTCAGACTTGTATAAACATCTGCTGACCATACGTCATAATTTAGATGCCAAAAAAGATCAGGACAATTCAGCCATTGTGATTTTTTGTGATCAGCGTCTACCATATAAGACGATCAATCAGGTCGTGAAAATATCGGGTATGGCTGGGTTTCCGAATTTTCAGTTTGCTGTGCTCAAAAAATAATATAAATTAAGGGAGGTTCAAATGAAAAATATGATCCATGCAATCATTGGCTTATTATTGTTGATTCTTTTTGTATCAATATCCCAATCAAGTGGATACGCCCAATCCCTGGCAAACAAAAAGGATCGTCAATTATTAAAACGAATTGATTTTAACAATGCCTATATTATGGGGCAGTCAATTCAATCTGGTGCAGTATATTTATTAAAGCGGAAAAAAAGTGATATAAAAAGCATGTTGAAATATCGAATGAGTTTTCGGGATGAAATACTTGAAGATTTTGAAGTGCCTGTCATACAAAATGTTCAGCATGACGAGAATTGTACGAATGTCATGTTTTCAATTGATCCCAATTTTTCTCATGATGGCTAACATTTTTTTTAATATATAATAGATTATATCACTGCGCAAGTAACTCCTGGCACACTTGCTTACATTCTGGAGTTGCTTGCGACATTCAGTTAGCGATCACATGACCAAACATCCTTGCAGCAATCCCATCACAGACTCATCACAAAAAATATTTTTGAATAGTTTGCAACTAATTAGTATTTAAGAGTATTGAGTGCGAACCAATATTCTTCAAGACATTGTCACCATATGAAGGGTAAATTTTTTCTTGTTTTTTTTTATTTTTATAGTACCATGCCAACCATTGATCATTGATATTACAGTTTCGTTTCATTTATTAACTGAAATTGATTATATGAAAGGAGATCTCTCATGTTAAAACGTTCTCTTCGTTTAAAGTTAATAATAGTCAGCATTCTCATTGGGGTACTTCCGGTTTTGTTTATCGGTAGTTTCAGCATTTTTAAGTTCGATTCTTTTGCCAAACAAACCATTCTAAAAAGTTATCAGGGGCTCGAAGCACAGGCGTATGCCAATATTCAAATTGGTTTGGAAGCCGAACGTCAACGTGTAGCACCTCTAATTTCTTCTTCGATTACATTAACCCGCCGTTTAGCAAATTCAACCAATTTGCCTTTGTATCTCAAATCTCAGCCCAGAGCGACTGAACGTGCGACAAGAGAAGCCCGCCAGGTCGTTCAAAGATTGCTAGAAAATTGCCATATTCAATTCCAAATGTTAAAAGATAAGTTAACGCTTGGTCTATACAGTGCTGAATACATTTTCCAAAACATTGGCAAATTTTACATGTCTCCCAGAGAAGTGATTACCTGGAATGCCGAAAATCAACAAACTGGTAAAGTAAAGACAGTCACATTGCCAATGGTTCATATTGGCATAGAAAAGATTGAAAAGGTATTTTCCTATTCAGACCGGTTTGTACCTATAGTAGATGACGTTCAGGAAATGACTGGTGTACATTGCTCTATCTTTCAAGTTATGAATGATAACTACGATTTACTTCGCATTGCAACAAATGTTCAAAACGATAACGCAAAAAGAGCAATTGAAACATTTATTCCTGCAATTAATCCCAATGGCCAACCGAATGCTGTTGTCCAAAGCATTAAAAATGGTATTTCGTATCGCGGCATTTCTCATGAATATCATCGCAGATATATTTCAATATACCAACCGATCTTCAATGATTCTGGTACGTTGCTAGGCGCTTTTTTTGTCGGTGTACCTGAAAAAAACAAAACCCTCTATTCATCTATTGAAAAAACCAAAATCGGCCAAAATGGATATGCATTTGTAATGAATTTTAAAGGTGATATTCTTGTTCATCCAGATAAAAACAAAGTTAACAAAAATATCATTCATGATTTACATCTGAATCCATTTAAACAAGTATTAGACAGCCCTTACTCCAAGGGTGTTAAAACGTTCTTCTATGAAATGGATGGCCACCGCATGTATACAGCTTATGCCTATTATCCACATCGAGACTGGATTATTTGTTTGAATGGATTCCTTGATGAAATTGTTCGAGAAGAGATTGACCGGTCAACTGAATTACTAAAAAAAGAAATATACAATGCTTATGTATCGTCAAAAGTACAACTGAATCATCAAACTCACTATACAATAAATCAAATATGCTTTATTAATACGAAAGGACAAAAACTATTAACCCTTCGAAATGGCACGTTTGAGAGTTCACCCGTTGATTTTAATGAAGACTGGTTTCATGCGGGCTTAGAAACCATAAAAGGCTCAGTAAGTCATCCAGGTATATTTGAATCTGATGACCAATCCGTCATTGAAATGATTTTATATTCACCCATTTACGTAGAAAATAAATGTCAGGGTTTGATCACGCTTCATCTAGATTGGGACGTTATAGGAAAAGTGATTTCCAACTATAAGTATGGTCAAACAGGCTTTTCATTTTTAATTAATGACCAGGGAATTGTGGTTAGCCACCCCAATTATTCGATTATTGATCCGGTAGATTTCAGTGATGTTAAATATGGAAAATTATCTGCCATTGTAAAAAATTTTATGCTGAAAGGTGAAAGCGGACAGGATCGCTATTCTTTTAAAAACAAAGATCATCTCATCAATTTCTTACCATTTCAAATTGCTGACAAACAATACACCCTCTCAGCGACAGTACCAGTTGATGAATTCTTATTTGTTGCCAATAAAATTCGTAAAAATGCAGAACACGCATTTGGGCTTATTTTACGTATTATCATTTTTTTTATATTGTTTTGCGTGATATCTGCTGCAGGTTTTGGAATTTTTTTAAGTAGATGGTTGACCCGTCCAATAGATCAGGTTGTTTTATTTGCTCAACAGGTATCACATGGCGATTTGTCAAAAACCCTTAAACAAGAATCCAGTGATGAAATTGGCAAGTTATTGTCTGCAATAAATGCAATGGTTGTATCGTTTCGAAAAATTGTTTCAGATGTTAAAAATAAAGGCTTTCGCCTGGCACAATCTTCTGAAGATATGGTCCGTATTGCCGGCCAGCTATCAGGCAATTCCGAAAAAATGAGTGAACAGGCAGATTCTGTTGCTGGAACATCCAGGCATATGTCCAATAGTATTGATTCGATAGCTTCTAGTATGGAAGAAATCAGCTATCGTATTAATAATGTCAGCAATACCACCGAGCAGGTTTCAACAAATGTCAATTCAATTGCGCTTTCAGTAGATAATATGTCCAAATCCATGTCCAATATCGAGCAAAATGCACGACTTGGTTCGAGTATTGCAGCAGAAGCTTTATCCAAAGCAAATACTGCTGAAAATGCAATGAATTTACTCAAAAGCTCGGCTGATGAAATAGGTGGTGTCACTGATGTTATTAAGCGACTTGCCTATAAAACAAATCTTCTTGCCTTGAATGCATCAATTGAAGCCGCTGCAGCCGGAGATTCTGGACGGGAATTTGCAGTTGTAGCAGATGCGATTCAAAGCTTTGCCATTCAAAGTAATCAGGCTGCAGAAGATATTGCCATGCGTATATTAAGTGTGCAGACCAATACTGAAGATGCCATTCAGGTTATTCTGGATATTTCTAAAATTATTGACAACATGAACAATGCAGCAGAAACAATTTTATCGGCTGTTGAAGAACAAGCCCGGGCAGCAGATGATCTTTCCCATAATGCAAATGAGGCAGATTCACGTTCCAAAGCGATTTCTGATGCAATGATCGAACTCGCACAAGCGGCTAACAATGTTTCCATTCATATCGCTGAAATTGCCAGAGGTGCAAAAAATGTAAGCGAAAATAATCACCTTGTCAGTGAAGCAGCCGCTGACAGTAATCAGGAAATCCAACGTGTCAATACATCAGCCAATGAACTGGACAGATTGGCAACAGAATTGCACGTACTTGTTCAAGCATATGAAACTTCATCGAAGGAGAAAATATGAACAGCTGTCGGGCATCATGCGATTATTTTTTAATTATATTCATTCTTCTCATCTCTGACGCATATGCTTTACAATATGAAAAAATTCATATTCATGGGTTTGTTTCTCAGGGATATATGCTTTCAGATCGAAATAACTATCTGGCAGATACACAAGGAGGGACTTTTGAATTTAATGACGCCGCGCTTAACTTTTCCAGGGGATTCCATCCCAACTTACATGTTGGATGCCAATTGTATATGCGTGATATTGGAGATGTTGGAAATCACAAAGTCGAGATAGATTGGGCCTTCGCAGACTACAGAATGACTGATCTTATAGGTTTTAGATTGGGGAAAATAAAACTCCCACATGGATTGTATAATGAAACACGCGATATTGATATGCTGCGTACATTTATTTTTTTACCACCAGTATATTATGATATTTCTCGCAGCACAATCAATGCCATGAATGGGATTGATACATATGGCAATTATCAATTTGAATCCCTCGGTAGTTTGGAATATCAAATACAATTTGGTGCAAAACGTATTGAAACAGACAGCGGTTGGAGCCGCTATATGGAACGTCGCGGAATGAACATTACAGGATTTGATACAAATTTTGTCCAATGTGGTAAACTAACATGGTACCCAACAATAGAAGGTTTACGAATCGGTGTTACAGGCATTTTTTTCGATATCAATGCTGATGCAGAAATAGATATGTTACCATTGCCATCACAATACCATATTTCGGGGCCTGACCTTCAATATCAACTTAACAATTTCAATGTTATCGTGAATTATATTGAATATACCATACAAGAAATGATATTTGCTGCTGAATACATGACGTTCCGAGGGGATCTTATCATTAAAGCGCTGGCCCCTAAACATCAACCAACTGTTTTAGATATTCCAATTAAAACAGATGCGTATTATTTTAGTATGACTTACCGCCTGACAGACTTCTTTGAAATCGGGGGGTATTATTCTGTTTTTTGGCCAGATTCATCAGATAAAAATGGTAAATCATTATCACAAGATTATTTGGCATGGCACAAGGAAGCAGCTATTTGTTTTCGGTTTGATATTACCGATTCCTTGGTTTTCAAAACTGAAACACATCTAATTGATGGAGGCGCGTTGATGATGCCTCAAGATAACCCAGAGGGTATTGATCAAAGGACTGCATTGTTATTGCTCAAACTCTCCTTGAGCTTTTAGCAATCTGGAGGATTTTATTTCATGAATTTATGCGTTATTCGTTATTACTTCATCTTGTTATTATTGCCCCCTGGTTTTCAATTCGTTTTTACACCCTTTGTTCATGCCAATGATGTAAGAATAATTGTTCATCCTGATGTTCAGGAATCTATCTCTGTTAATGATATTCGTAATATTTTTTTGGGGAAAAAAACTCAGTGGAGTAATAATCAACGTATTCGCTTTGTTTTGTTAACTGAAAAAACAACGTATCGCACATTTATCACAAACTATGTCCGAAAAACTTTATATCAATATCGTAATTATTGGCGAAAGAAAGTTTTCACCGGAACAGGAATGATGCCAATCATGTTTAGTTCATGTTCCCAAAGTATTGATTATGTTCGAAGAACCAAAGGAGCTATCAGTTTTGTTCCAGAAACTTGTGCCGTATCTGATGGTGTCAAAGAAGTAACATTAGATTAATGTTTTTTATTAATTATATTTTCAATCCGTTGAATATCATCGGGAATATCGACCTCAGGAGAATCAAAAGGTGTTACAACCACGCGAAGGGGAATTCCGTTTTCCAATACACGCAATTGTTCTAATTTTTCAATATTTTCTAGCACTCCCTGAGGAAATTGATTAAATGTATCTAAAAATCGGCGACGATATGCATACACGCCAAGGTGCTTATACATATCCACAGCAGGCTTGTCACGTCCAAATGGAATAGGGGCCCTTGAAAAATATAATGCTTTTCCACTTTTATCAAAAACAACTTTTACATCTTTTGGATTAATTTTTTCCCGGGGATCTACAATTTGAAAAGCCAGGGTTGTCATGTCTAAATTTTTATCAGTCTCAAAGGGTAAAATCACTTGATCTAGACTTCTCGGATCAATCAATGGCTGATCACCCTGTACATTTATGACGATGTCCTCATCTTTCAACTCCAATAATCTAGCAGCTTCAGCTAAACGATCTGTTCCAGATTGATGAACAGTATTTGTCATAATAACTTTTCCACCAAATGATTCTACAGCTTTTTCAATACGCTGATCATCTGTTGCAACAATTGTAATGTCTACTGCACCACAACGTGCTGCTCGTTCATATACATGTTGAATCATGGGTTTACCGTGAATTGACGCCAAGGGTTTGCCTTCAAATCTGCTTGATTGATACCTTGCCGGAATAATAGTCGCAATTTTCATAATGTTCCCTTCTAAGTTAAACGCTGTGAAAAATTAGTTCCTCATTTAATAATTGTTCATCTTCATCCTGGTTCAAAAACTAAAATGAAAAGTTTGGTACACATATCCTTGATTTTAAATTGTTGAACAGTCAAACATTTTTAAATGGGGAAGTTATTTTCAGAATTATCCTAAATAAATATTTAATTATGTTTACTTTGCTTACTTTTTTTCATACAACAGACTTAATCGCCTCAAGCATTTCAGTAACATTAAAAGGTTTAAGAAATGTTTTCGTTACCCCCAAATTTTTGGCTATTTTTAGATAGATATCAGTACTCGTTAAACTTCCACCCGACATTGCAAAAATTGGCAAATCATGATACGTTTTTTTTAATTCACTAATCGTTTCTATACCTTCTTTTTTGGGCATAATCAAGTCAGTAATCAACAGATCAACCGGATTCTCCTTTATATAGTTGATCGCCTGTTGACCATCACTGACAGCTATAACACAATAATTGTTTAATTCCAATATTTGTTTAAGCAAAACTCTCAGATGTTGATCATCCTCTGCAATCAGGATAGTAGGCATAAAACACATATCCTTACATTTTTTTATATATTTTTAGTTTAAAATGTTTTGACGTCTTTTTAAGTTACTAACGATGCTAGTTTTATTTTAGATATTTAAGAAGGATTTAAAGATTGGTAATATATACACTCTCATATTTTAATGAGAGCGTATATATTAAAATTTGTTAAGCAGTATTCTTATTCTGAGCTTTGTTCTGTTTCAATTGTTGATTCTTCTTTAATCTCGGAATCAGCTATTGGATCTGCAATTATTTCAATAATCGACATAGGTGCAGCATCTCCAGATCGGTGTCCAATTTTAACCATACGCGTGTACCCACAATTTGAATCTGTAAAACGCTCATTCGCTTCAGCAAATAATTTATGAACAACTTTTTTCTCTCGAACAATTGCCAATGCCTGTCTTCTTGCATGTAAATCACCTCTTTTTGCGAGTGCTATTATTTTATCTGCCCATCTTCTTAGTTCTTTTGCTTTTGCGCTAGTGGTTTTTATCCGATTATGCTTTATTAAAGAAGTCACCATATTTCGAAACATTGCATCCCGATGACTTGATGTACAATTAAATTTTTTTCCTGCTTTTCGATGTCTCATTCTTCTTCTTCCTCCTCTTCTTCTTCATCATGGTGCGCCTCAACAAGCGCCTCTTCTTTTGGTGGAACAAAACCATCAATTTTCATGCCTAACGAAAGACCCATTTCATTTAGCACTTCTTTAATCTCATTAAGAGATTTTCTTCCAAAATTTTTAGTTTTTAACATTTCCGCTTCAGTTCGTTGTACGAGCTGATAAATCTTATTAATATTGGCATTCTTTAAACAATTGGCACTGCGGACAGACAACTCAAGTTCATCTACAGTTCTATATAAGTTTTCATTATATGATTGTGTTGGTATTTCTTCTTCTTCATCTAAATATTCAGGTTCTTGATCTTCGTCAAAATTTATGAATATTGAAATCTGTTCTTTTAAGATTTTTGAAGCATAGGCAACTGCATCTTCTGGTTGAATGGTTCCATCTGTCCATACTTCTAAGGTAAGTTTGTCATAATCAGTTTTTTGTCCGACACGAGCATTTGATACAACATAATTCACGCGTTTTATCGGTGAAAAGATTGCATCTATTGGTATCGTACCAACAGGAGCTTCTTCACACTTATTTGCTTCAGACAACGAGTAACCTCTGTTCAAGTTAACTGTTGCAGTCATTTCAAGCTTAGCCCCTGGTTTCAACGTTGCAATATGTTGTTCTGTATTGAGTACTTCAACTTTTCCATCTTCACTTATTAAGTCTTTTGCTGTAACAACACGCTCACCCTCTGCCGATAATGTTAAATATTTTGGACCATTTTCACACATTCGCATTCGAATGCATTTGATATTCAATAATATTTCAGATACATCTTCAATAACACCCTCAATAACTGAAAATTCATGCATTGCACTTTCAAATTTTACTGCAGTTATGGCTGCTCCATAAAGTGATGATAATATGATTCGTCTGAGCGAATTACCTATCGTTATCCCAAAACCTCTTTCTAGAGGTTCACAGACAAATTTACCATAGGTTGGGGAAGTACTTTCAATTTGAACTTTTTGAGGCTTTATCAGCTCTCTCCAGTTCATATACATTACCTCATTCGATGACATACTTTTCTCCCATTATCCGTGGTTATAACTTTGAAATTTAAGGTTCGCCAGAAAATTTATTTTGAATATAATTCAACAATTAATTGTTCTTGCATTGGCGTCGTAATGTCGTCACGAATTGGAATTGCTTTAACAATTCCTTTGAATTGTTCTTTTTCTAATTCCAACCACTGTGGTATTCCACGGCGCACGACTGTATCCAAAGATTCGGCAATAACATTTATTTTTCGACTTTTCTCTTTCACTTCAATGTTATCACCAACTTGTACGATATATGAAGGTATGTTAACTTTTTTAGAATTGATTTCTATATGATTATGTCTGACTATTTGGCGTGATTGATTTCTCGAATTGGCAAAGCCTAATCGATAAATTACATTATCAAGTCTTCGTTCTAATAATGCGAGTAAATTCGTACCTGTTATTCCTTTCATCCGATCAGCTCTTTTGAATACTAATCTAAATTGCTTTTCTGTTAATCCATACATGCGTTTAACTTTTTGCTTTTCACGTAACTGTATACCATAATCAGAATGTTTATTTCTCTTCTGGCCATGTTGACCAGGAGCATAACTTCGTCTGTCAAAGGCACATTTGTCTGAAAAACAACGATCGCCTTTAAGCATTAATTTCATATTTTCTCGTCGACAAATGCGACAGGTTGAACCTCGATATCTCGCCACTGTAACCTCCAATTTAAAGTCAGGTTCTTTTTTTTATAACCTATTTTAAAGATTGTTTAATATTTCAATCTTTTTTGATATTTACTTGGATGAATTCCATCTCGTTTAGTTCTAAACGCGTCGCCTTTTTGGTGGACGACAACCATTATGCGGAACAGGTGTTACATCTTTTATCGTTAGAATGTTTAATCCCTGGCTTTGTAACGCTCTTAATGCAGATTCACGGCCTGCACCAGGACCTTTGACATAAACTTCGACATTCTTCATTCCATGATCTATTGCTTTTTTCATGGCATCCTGTGTTGCAAGTTGAGCTGCAAAAGGTGTACTTTTGCGTGAACCTTTAAAGCCTTGTGATCCCGCTGTTGACCACGCTATTACATTTCCTTGCATATCGGTTATGGAAACGATTGTATTATTGAATGTTGATTGAATGTGAACTTCACCATTCAATACATTCTTTTTATCTTTTTTCTTTGCTCTCGTTTTAGTTCGTTTTGCCATACGCTAGTTATTGCTCCTCTTATTAACTCGCAGTACTTGATATTATTGACAACTTATCAGATTTGGTTCTTAATACATAGTGTTTTGACCTGATCGGATATAATGTCAATCATGCTGTTTATTTCAAAGGTTTCTATTTTTTCTTTGCCGCACCTTTTTTCTTAACAGCTGTTCTTCTAGGTCCTTTGCGTGTTCGGGCATTTGTACTTGTTCGTTGTCCATGAACGGGTAATGATCTTCGATGTCTTAATCCGCGATAGCATCCCAAATCCATTAACCGTTTGATATTCATGGATACTTCAGTACGCAGTTCACCTTCAACCTTGTATTCATTCTGTATTAGCTTTTGAATTTGATTAACTTGAACTGAATCTAAATCATCAGTCTTCATGTTATTATCTATATTGAGCGTATCCAAAATCTTTTTTGATGTGGTCTTTCCTATACCATATATATAAGTCAAACCGATAATTAATCGTTTACCTCTTGGTAAATCAACGCCAGCTATACGTGCCAAAATACTTCCTCCTCATTCTATCTATCCTTGACGTTGTTTGTGCCTTTTGTTTTCACATATGACTCTTACAACACCTCGGCGGCGAATAATTTTGCACTTTTTACAAATTTTTTTTACTGAAGCGCGTACTTTCATAGTTCTACCTTCTAGACTTATTCTATTATTTTGTGCGGTATGTGATTCTTCCGCGTGTTAAATCATACGGGGATAATTCAACTGTAACATTATCTCCAGGTAATATCTTGATGAAATGCATTCGCATTTTACCAGAAATATGCGCCAGTATCTGATGTTTATTTTCAAGCTCAACTTTGAACATTGCATTTGGTAATGTTTCTTTTACTGTTCCCTGTACTTTGATGGCTTCTTCTTTGGCCATAATTATTTCTCCGAATCCCCTTTTAATCTTTTATTCTAACGTCTGCCGCGAAATCGAGCACCTTTTTTTAGAAATCCTTCATAATTACGTGGCAATAAATGAGCCTGTATCTGCGACATCGTATCAATTGCAACTCCAACGACAATGAGTAATGCTGTTCCACCAAAATAAAATGGAACATTAAAACGTGTCATCAATATTGATGGCAGCACACAAACAGCTGATACATAAATAGCTCCACCAAGTGTTATTCTTGTCAATACCTTATCTATATATTCAGCAGTTTTTTTACCCGGTCGAATTCCCGGTATATATCCACCATTTTTCTTCATATTATCAGCTACATCAACCGGATTAAACTGTACTGCTGTATAAAAATAGCAGAAAAAGAAAATAAATACGACATATAATAGCTCATACCAACCTGATCCAGGAGTTAATGAAGCTGCTACAGTTTGCATCCAGGCTATATTTAAAAAACTTGCAACTGTTGCAGGGAACATTATTATTGAGGATGCAAATATAGGAGGAATTACTCCTGAAGTATTAATTTTTAAAGGTAAATGCGTACTTTGACCACCATACATTTTTCGTCCAACTACCCGTTTTGGGTATTGTACTGGAATTCGTCTTTGAGCTTGTTCTACGAAAACGATAAAGCCAACGACAGCAACCATTAAAAGAATAAGTAAAATTACCGTAAATATGCCCATTTCACCTGTTGCCATAAGGTTGTACGTATTTTTCATAGCTGATGGCATTCGTGCAACAATACCTGCAAAAATAATTAAAGATATTCCATTTCCTATTCCTCTCTCAGTTATCTGCTCACCCAACCACATTATAAATGCTGTACCTGCCGTTAGTGTTAAAACTGTCATCAAACGAAAAGACCATCCTGCTTCAATGACAACTGATGCTCCACCTGGTGCGGTCATTCTTTCTAGCCCTACACTAATTCCCAAACCTTGAATAATACTTAGAATGACTGTGCCATATCGTGTATATTGGGTTATTTTTTTTCTTCCTTGTTCACCTTCTTTGGATAGTTTTTCAAGATGTGGAATAACGACTGTTAATAATTGTAATATAATAGAAGCACTTATATAAGGCATAATTCCAAGAGCAAAAACAGATAGACGTTCTAAAGCGCCACCTGAAAACATATCAAATAAACCTAATAATGTACCTTGTGCACGCGCAAAAAAACTTGCTAATGCTATATTATCAATACCAGGTACTGGAACATGTACACCTATTCTATATACTGCTAATAAAGCAAAAGTTATTAAAATTCGATTCCTTAATTCGGGTATTTTAAATGAATTTTGAAAACCACTTCCGATCATTTAATGATCTCCACTTTTCCGCCAGCGGATTCAATTTTTTGAACTGCTGCTTTACTGGCTTTATGAACTTTAACATGTATTGGGAAATCTATTTTACCATTTCCCAATAGTTTTATTTGTCTATTCTTTCCTTTTAGAAGTCTACTTTTGCGCCATATTGTTTCATCAATGGTCTGTTCACTATCTTTGAATTTTGTTAAAGTATTTACATTTACGATATCATATTCTTTTCTGAAGATATTTGTAAATCCACGCTTCGGTAATCTTCGATGAATAGGCATTTGCCCACCTTCAAATCCAATACGCACTTTTCCACCGGATCGGCATTTAAATCCTTTATTTCCTTTACCGCCAGTTTTTCCTTGTCCAGTGGCAACACCTCGACCCAGTCGCTTTCTATTTTTTCGTGATCCAGGTCTTGGGGATAATTCATGTAGTTTCATCTGTGCATTCCTCAACTCTTAATAAATGGTTAATCTGAGTTACCATTCCCATAATTGAAGGTGAATGGTCAAAAATTTTGGTTTGATGCAACTTTCTAAGCCCCAAAGCAGCGAGTGTTTTTCTGTGTTTTTCAGGTTTGCCTATTTGGCTTCGTATTAATGTTACTTTAATTCGGTTTCCCATTTTATTTACCCGATCTTTATTCAATTGCTATTCATTTTGGCGAATACTTGCAATATTATTTTTTTATCTTGTAATGGCCTAAGCTAATCCACTACATTTTTATTCTATCTCTTTGCGAGTTTATTACTAATATTTAGAAATTTTACAGCTATGATTATAAGTCCTCAACTTTTTTTCCACGTCGGGCTGCAACCATCTCACGACTTTTCATATTAGCAAGTCCTTGTATTGTTGCTTTTACAACATTATGAGGATTATGAGATCCCAAACATTTGGTTAAAATATTTTGTACACCTACAGCTTCTAAAACAGCTCGCACAGCGCCTCCTGCGATAACTCCTGTTCCTTTAGCAGCAGGCTTTAACAATACGCGACTTGCACAATATCTGCCGATTATCTCATATGGTAACGTATTATTTTTAACGAGAGGTACACTAATCATATTCTTTTTTGCACTCTCAATTCCTTTTCGTATTGCTTCAGGTACTTCTCCTGCTTTTCCCAGTCCTCCTCCTACATTGCCTTCACCATCACCAACAACAACTACAGCACTAAAGCTAAATCTTCGTCCACCTTTTACAACCTTTGCAACACGATTAATGTGTACTACCTTTTCAATTAATTGGTTTTCTTCTGTTTCTTGTTGCTTTTTACTCAAGTGAGCCTCCTGATTTCTATTTTTCTTTCAGCTTTTAATGTTACTGTTCAAAAGCTGTTTAACTTTTAATTGATAGTCGGTATTAACTATCAGTAATCATCGTTAATATCAAAAATTATCTTTCGTTTCATAAGTTGGATTATACTGTTAACCCTGCCTCTCTTGCTCCCTCTGCTACTGCCTTAACTCGACCATGAAAAACATATCCATTTCTATCAAAAACTACACGCTTTATACCTTTATCAATCGCTCTCCGCGCAATAGTTTCTCCGATGTGCTTGGCCATCTTTGTTCTATTTTCAAAAGGTGGTTTTGATTTTATTTCTTTTTCAATACTTGATGCTGATAACAGTGTTTTCATATCTATATCGTCAATTAATTGTGCATAAATATGTTTACAGCTTTTGTACACTGTTAGTCTGGGTTTTTCTGAAGTCCCAGATATTTTTTTTCGGATACGTTTTTTTCTTTTTAATCTTAATTTTTGATCCACAGTTATTTCTCCAAATTATCTTATTCTATTTGATTTTATTTCGTTCCTGTTTTTCCAGCTTTCCGTTGTATGTATTCCTCAGCATATTTTACTCCCTTTCCCTTATAAGGTTCTGGAGGTCTGAGTGACCGAATTTCAGAACATATCTGTCCTAATAATTGTTTGTCATTACCTGATATTTTAACAATATTTTGTTTTTGTACATTTGCAGTAATGCCATCTGGTAGCTTAAATTCAATCGGATGAGAGTATCCTAGTGTTAATTTTAATACATTTCCATTTGCTTCAGCTCGATATCCAATTCCATTGATTTCAAGTGTTCGTTCAAAACCTTTGGTAACGCCTATTATCATATTGTTAACAAGACTTCGCGTCATTCCTTGGTACGCACGATTTTTTCGAGATTCATCTTTAGGTACTACTGTAATTGTCTGATCACTAATGTTTAACTCGACATTTTCATGGACTTTATTTTTCATCGTCCCATTTTTGCCTTTTATTGTAATCACTTTATCATCATAGGTTAAATTGACGTCTTTCGGTATTTGTATGCTTTTTTTGCCTATCCGTGACATGATCTCTCCCTTTTATAAATGCTACCTTTTATGCGAAACTTTACCAGACTTTGCATAAATATTCACCACCCGAATTTTCTTTTCTAGCTTGTTTATCTGTCATAATTCCCTTTGATGTGGAATATATAGCAATGCCTAAACCATTCAGAACAGTTTCGATATCTTTACTTCTTTTGTAAATTCTCCTAGATGGCTTACTCACACGTTGAATACCGGTTATAACACTGTCCTTCTTATCGTACTTGATAAATATTTTGAGCACTCCTTGTTTATCATCAGGAATAACTTTATAATGCTTGATAAAACCTTCAGACTTTAAAATTCGAGCTATTTCAGTTTTTACCTTTGAATGAGGTATATCTACTGTATTGAACTTTGCTTTACATGCATTTCTGAGTCGTGTTAGCATGTCTGCAATTGGATCACTCATTGACATAATGATTCTCCGTTTTACTTGACGTTTGCACTCGTTATTAAAAACTTGACAGTTTCAGTTGTCAGGCTAAAATAACTATTTCTTTTTTAAAGTTGTTCAAAAAAGTTTGATGATTTCAACTTATTTAAACTGTTTTCGTTACCAACTTGATTTGATAACGCCCGGCAAAATTCCTTTTGACGCAAGATTTCGAAAACAAATTCGGCAAATGCCGAATTTTCGCATATAACCTCTTGGTCTTCCGCAAATAGGGCATCGGTTATATTCTCTTACTTTAAATTTTTGTCGTCGTTTTGCCCGAACGCATAATGATGTTTTTGCCAAGGTTTTTCCCCTTTTGTTTCACATTCATATCTAATTACGAAACGGCATTCCCATTGTTTTTAATAGAAACTTTGCTTCTTTATCATTCTTTGCAGTAGTGACTATAGTTATGTTAAGCCCTTTGATTTTATCAATTTTATCATAATCAATTTCAGGAAATATAATTTGTTCTTTTATTCCCAGTGTATAATTTCCACGGCCATCAAATGCTTTTCCCGATATTCCTCTGAAATCTCGAACTCGTGGTAAGGCAACATTGACAAGTTTGTTGAAAAAATCATACATTTGATCTCTTCTTAATGTAACACGACAACCGATGGGCATTCCTGTTCGAAGCTTAAATGCTGCAATGGATCTTTTCGCTTTCGTTACAACTGGTTTTTGTCCAGATATTGCTTCTAATTCCTTAGTTGCTGCATCAAGAACTTTTATATTCTGTATTGCTTCACCCATTCCCATATTTAAAATTATCTTACTTAGCTTGGGTGTCTGCATAATATTTTTGTATTGAAATTCATTCATCAAACGGGGGACTATTTCATTTTTATAGTTTTCTTCTATTGATGTCATCAGAAACCTCCAAAACTCTTATGCATCTATAATTTCATTGCACTTTTTACAAACACGTACTTTCTTTTTGTCCTCAAGAATTTGCATTTGGATTCTTGTCGGCTTTACGCATTTGGGACACTCAAGCATCAAATTTGACCAATGAATGGGGGCTTCCTTTTCAATTATTCCACCTTGAGGGTTGGCCTGAGTTGGCTTTGTATGTCTTTTTATCATATTTACATGTTCAACTAATGCGCGATCTTTTTTTAATATGACTCGTAACACTTTACCGCTTTTACCCTTATCTTTTCCGGCAATTACTTTAACCATATCTCCTTTACGGATATGACATCTTGAATGACTATTCTTTTTGCCAGTTAATTTGATTTTTCTCAGCATGAACGTACTCCTGTTTATAAAACTTCTGGTGCCAAAGAAATAATTTTCATAAAGCCTTTTCCTCTTAGTTCTCTTGCAACTGGTCCAAATATTCGTGTACCTATTGGTTCTTTGCTGGTATTAATTAATACCGCTGAATTATCATCAAATCGAATATATGAACCATCCGGTCGTCTGATTTCTTTTTTTGTTCTTACTATAACCGCTTTGAGAACATCACCTTTCTTTACTTTTGAATTGGGGATGGCTTCCTTTACTGAAACAACGATAATATCTCCAATACTGGCGTATCGTCTTCTAGACCCACCCAGAACTTTTATACAATATAGTGACTTTGCACCTGAGTTGTCTGCTGATGTTAATTTTGTTTCTGACTGAATCATTTTATTCCCTCAATGTTAAGAACATTTTGATTTTCTTTTTCCATTTCATGCATATCTAAAAATTGAGCTTATTTTTAAATTAATTTTGAAATGGTTATGTTCGCCAACTTTTCTAATTTTATTGATATCTGTGTTATTAACTTGACAAAGTTGGATCATTTCGTACTAGTTTTTATACCGCTTTTTTCAAAACTTCAATCAGTCGCCATCTTTTTTGCTTACTTAATGGTCGACATTCCATAATCAATACTGTATCTCCTATGTTGCATTCATTCTCATGATCATGGGCGTAAAATTTTGAATTTCTTTTTAGATATTTCATATATAGTGGATGTTTAACTAATCGATCAACCTGTACAACAATCGTTTTTTGCATTTTGTTGCTTACCACAACACCCACTAATTTTCTTTTTCTACGTGTTTCATTCATCACACTAACTCCATCTCTTTCTCTTTTCTGATTGTTTGCAATCGTGCAATGTCCTTTTTTGTTTGTTTCAATCGAGAGGTGTTTTCAAGCTGGTTGGTTGACAACTGAAAACGTAGATTGAATAATTCTTCAGTTTTATTGTTTAACGTTTCTTGGATTTCATCATTGCTTAAGTTTCTTATTTCACTGGGTTTCATACTATATGTCACTCCTTACAACAAATTTTGTTTTTACTGGCAGTTTATGTGCTGCAAGGCGAAAAGCTTCTTTTGCGAGCGGCTCAGGAACTCCTGTCATTTCATACAATATTCTACCAGGCTTTATAACACAGGCCCATCCTTCAGGTGCTCCTTTACCTTTTCCCATCCGAACTTCAGCTGGCTTTTTCGTAAAAGGCTTATCTGGAAAAATGCGAATCCAAATTTTGCCACCTCTTTTAACATGACGGGTCATTGCAATACGTGCTGCTTCTATTTGTTTTGATGTTATATCGCCACATTCAACTGCTTGTAGTCCGTATTCACCGAAATTAAGGGTTCCACCTCGTAGGGCGACTCCTCTTTTTCGTCCGCGTTGAACTTTTCTAAATTTAACTTTTTTTGGGCTTAACATTTTTGTTGTCTCCCAGGTTAACGTTTATTTTTGTTGATCTTGTTGTTGCGTATCTTCATTTTTACTTAAAATTTCGCCTTTGAATATAAAAACCTTTATTCCAATCAATCCGTACGTTGTTTTGGCTTCTATAAATCCATAATCTAAATCTGCTCTCAAAGTATGTAATGGAATTCGACCTTCTTTATACCATTCAGTTCTTGCCATTTCAGCGCCACCCAACCTTCCAGAGCAAATTATCTTTACTCCCTGTGCACCAAAACGCATTGCTGAGCTTACTCCCCTTTTCATCGCGCGTCTAAATGCAACTCGACGCTCAATTTGTAGTGCAACATTTTCTGCTACAAGTTGAGCATCAACTTCCGGCTTTCTAACTTCCTGAATATCAATGAAAACCTCTAATGAAACCATTTTTTCAAGGACTCTTTTTAACTTGTCTATTTCTTGTCCTTTTTTACCAATCACAATTCCGGGTCGAGCTGTAAATATTCTTAGTTTTAAGCGCTTTGCTGATCTTTCTATTTCAATTTTTGATACGCCTGCATGATAAAGCTTCTTTTTTAAAAACTTTCTTATGTTATGATCTTCAAGAATATACTCCGCATATTTCTTCTCTGAAAACCAGCGGGAATCCCAAGTTTTAACGATCCCCAAACGTAAACCAATTGGATTAACTTTCTGGCCCAAGCCATACCTCCTTTTTAATTAAACCGTATCCTCAGATAAAATAACTGTAATATGACTGGTTCTTTTTAAAATTCTTGTCCCCCGCCCCCGTGCCCTTGCACGAAACCGTTTTAGGGTTGGTCCCTGGTCAACATATATATTTTTGATGACTAAATCATCAACATCAATATTATCATCTTTTATCGCTGCATTTGCAACTGCGGAATTGATTACTTTTAATATCAATCCAGAAGCCTTTTGAGGCATGAATTTTAAAATATCGACACCATCTTCTACTCGCTTTCCTTTGATTGTTTGTGCGAGTTTTCTCACTTTTTGCGGCGATATTCTAATATATTTTGCAACGGCTCTTGATTCCATTATGTTCCTCTTTCGTTATTTTTTCTTTAATCGCGTTTTCTTGTCACCCGCATGACTGTAAAATGTTCGTGTGGGGGAAAATTCACCTAGTTTATGCCCAACCATATTCTCAGAAACAAAAATGGGTATAAATTTTTTACCATTATGTATGGCAAGTGTAAGGCCTACCATTTCAGGAACTATTGTAGATCTTCTTGACCACGTTTTTATGACTTTATTACTTCTCAAATTTTGTGAATTTATAACTTTGTTTAATAGAGAGTCATCAATAAATGGTCCCTTTTTTATCGAACGTGGCATATAGTACTCCTAATAAATTTGTTAATCAAAACGTTCTTTAATTGTGCCTGGTTTATATCCAGTAATTTTTACTTTTATTTTTTTCTTCTCTTGATTATAAAGCGATCAGTAACTCGATTTTTTCGTGTTCGAAAGCCTTTACTCGGTATCCCCCAAGGAGAACACGGATGACGTCCACCTGAAGACCTTCCTTCGCCACCTCCCATTGGATGGTCAACAGGATTCATTGCGACTCCTCTTACTTTGGGGCGTCTACCTAGCCATCTTTTTCTTCCTGCTTTACCAAGATCTATATTTTCGTGTTCCACATTTCCAAGTTGACCAATACTCGCTTTACATTGAACCAGGATCATTCGTACTTCTCCAGATGGCAATTTGATTTGTGCATATTTTCCTTCTTTGGCGACAAGTTGTGCAAAACTGCCAGCTGTACGAACTAATTGTCCACCCTTTCCGATTTTCATTTCAATATTGTGTATCTGAGTTCCTAGTGGAATCTTTGATAGCGGTAATGAATTTCCTGGTTTTATATCGGCCTTTTCACCTGACATAACGGTGTCACCTACTTTTAGCTTTAAAGGAGCAATGATATACCGTTTTTCTCCATCAATATAATGAAGTAATGCAATTCTTGCACTTCGATTTGGATCATATTCAATTGCAGCTACCTTTGCTGGTATTTCATCTTTATCACGTTTAAAATCAATCATTCTGTATTTTTTGCGATGTCCGCCACCTCTATGACGACATGTTATTCTTCCGTTTGAATTACGGCCACCCGTTTTTTTTATTTTTTTGGTTAACCCTTTTTCAGGTTGATCTTTTGTTATATCATCATAAGCTGAATAAACTTGAAATCGTCTTCCAGGTGATGTTGGTTTTACACGTTTTACTGCCATTCTTTATTTCTCCCTATTCATGAAGAATTTATCATTTGATTTTTTTTGATCAATATTTTCTACACACCTTCAAAAAATTCGACTTTATCACCGGCAGCAAGTGTCACTATTGCTTTTTTCCAGTCTCTTCTTTTTCCCATTATTCTTCCTCTTCGTTTTCTTTTTCCTTTAACTTGCATGGTATTTACTAAAACGACTCGAACTTTAAATAATTCTTCAATTGCTTTTGCTACTTGAATTCTGTTCGCTTCTCTATGAACTTCAAATACTATTTGATTCATGGCATCTCTTAATCCATGTGTTTTTTCAGTCACTATCGGTCTTATTATTATTTTATGTTTGTCCATTTTTGAATATCCTTTAATATTAGATGAATTTGCGCTTTACCGAACTCTTTCCTTAATATGTTCCATTGCCGATTGAAGTACGATTAAATGTTCATACATCAATATGTCATATACATTCAATCCTTTTGATTGTATGATCTTTACTGGTTTAAAATTTCTAGAAGAATTATTTAACTTTTCATTCTCTTCACCAATTACAATTAGCGCTGAATCAACATTTAAGTTATTTATTACCTGCACAAAAGATTTTGTTTTCATTTCAGGAAGTTCAAAAGCATCCAATATCATTAGTTTTTTATCATTAATTTTATCCGAGATCGCCATTTGTAGAGCTTGTTTTCTAACCTGTTTCGGTACTTTGTGTTTCTTTTTATAACCTTGCGGACCAAAAGTAACGCCTCCACCTCGTCTTAATGGAGATTTGATATCACCAGGACGCGCATTACCTGTGCCTTTTTGACGATAGAGTTTTTTTCCACTCCCACGAATATCTGACCTGTTCTTTACTTTTGCATTAAACTTTCTTTTATTATTCAGTTGCATAGTAACGACGCTATGTAGAATATCTGTTTTAATTGGGATATTAAAGTTTTCTTCTTCAAGTTCAATATTCCCAACTTTTTCTCCTTTAATATTTAGAACATCAATGGAAAGCATTTTAGTTATCCTTATCTCTAGGTTAGATAAATCATCTAATCCTTACTTTTAAGTCCATATAAAAAGCCGTTAGCTTCACAGGCAATGATATATACGCCTTATTTGTATAGCGTAATCATCCCTTTGTTACACCCAGGAATGGCTCCTTTTATTAAAATTAGATTATTATCTGTTCTTATATCTACAATTTCAATGTTTTTAACAGTTTGTTTCGAGTTACCATATTGGCCAGGTAGTTTTTTTCCTTTTATAACTCGACTTGGTGTTGCACTGCAACCAATTGAACCTGGTATTCTATGACTCATGCTACCATGGGTTTTTTTACCACCATGAAATCCATGACGTTTAATAACGCCTGAAAATCCGCGACCTTTTGTCGTACCGGAAATCTTGATTTTATCACCTATATTAAAAACATCTTCAGCTTTTATTGACTGTCCCAACTTGTATGATTCTGTGTCATCAACTCTAAATTCTTTAAGTTTCGCATATGTTTTACCGCCGCTTTTTTCAAAATGACCAATCAATGGTTTATTTGCTTTCTTTTCCTTTAAATCTCCATAAGCCAATTGTATACTATTATATCCATCAGTTGCTGTTGTCTTGATTTGCGTTACAACGCATGGTCCTACATTTATTACGGTTACAGGTATTTGTTCGCCTGATGTCGTAAACAAGGAAGTCATCCCTAATTTTTGTCCAATGAGTCCTTTACCTTTTCCCATTTTCTTACCTCTATAGTTACTACCATCTTAATTTATCATTTTTCGGGCTTTTTACATATGCTTATTCATCTGTGGAATAAGTTTCACGAGTTAGTAAACAGTGCAACGAAGCATATACGTTTATCATTTTGAATGTCTGTTAAACATAATACTGATTTTTATAATATCGTAATGTTATTATGATTTTTAAGTTCGATAAAACAGATTGCTGTTTAGTTTCAACGCTTGATTGTATAATACGTGTTTTACGATAAAATCATTAATCCAAGTTATGTTTTAATCTCAACATCAACACCCGCAGATAGATCTAGTTTCATCAATGCATCTACTGTTTGTTGTGTTGGCTCAAGTATATCCAATAAACGTTTATGTGTTCTGATCTCAAATTGCTCTCTTGATTTTTTATCAATGTGCGGAGATCTTAAAACACAATATTTATTTTTTCTTGTTGGCAATGGAATGGGTCCGATTACTCGTGCACCAGTCCGTTTAGCTGTATCAACGATATCATTCGTCGATTGATCCAACAATCTATGATCATAAGCTTTTAAGCGAATACGAATTTTTGGATTCATTTTATGGCATTCCTACTCAATAATTTCGCTCACAACACCTGCACCAACGGTTCGTCCACCTTCACGGATTGCAAAACGGAGTTCCTTTTCCATAGCAATCGGTGTGATTAATTCCGCTGAAATGGAGACATTGTCACCAGGCATAACCATTTCGACATTATCCGGAAGTTGAACAATGCCTGTTACATCTGTGGTTCTAAAATAAAACTGTGGCCGATATCCTTTAAAAAACGGAGTATGGCGCCCACCTTCTTCTTTACTTAAAACATAAACTTCTGCTTTGAATTTTGTATGCGGTGTAATTGATTTTGGAACAGCAAGAACCTGTCCACGTTCTACTTCTTCTCTCTTTGTTCCGCGAAGTAATACGCCTATATTGTCACCCGCTCGGCCTTCATCTAAAATTTTTCGAAACATTTCAACACCGGTACACACTGTTTTCATTGTCGGTTTAATACCCACTATTTCAATTTCATCTCCCATATGTACAATTCCGCGTTCGACACGTCCAGTTACGACAGTTCCACGACCAGAAATACTAAATACATCCTCAATTGGCATAAGGAATGTTTTGTCTAGGTCTCTAACAGGTTCTGGTACATATGAATCAATTGCATCCATAAGTTCAAAAATACATTTTGCTTCTTCACTCTTATGGTCCTCACTTTCAAGTGCTTTTAATGCACTTCCTTTAATAATTGGTGTATCATCGCCAGGAAATTCATATTTATCCAACAATTCTCTTAATTCAAGTTCAACCAGTTCAATTAGTTCTTCATCATCAACCATATCACATTTATTCAAGAAAACGACAATTTTAGGAACCCCAACTTGACGAGCGAGAAGAATATGTTCTCTTGTTTGCGGCATCGGGCCATCATCAGCACCAACGACAAGAATTGCGCCATCCATTTGTGCTGCACCCGTAATCATATTTTTAATGTAATCCGCATGTCCGGGACAATCTACATGAGCGTAATGACGATTATCTGTCTCATATTCCACGTGCGCAGTTGCAATGGTAATTCCACGTGCCTTTTCTTCAGGAGCTTTATCAATTTGATCAAATGGAACAAAATTTGCCATCCCTTTCATGCCCATATGTTTGGTAATCGCTGCCGTAAGTGTTGTTTTTCCATGATCAATGTGACCAATTGTTCCTACATTAACGTGTGGTTTACTTCGTTCAAATTTGTCTTTAGCCATGTCTCTTCCCCCCTTTTCTTTACCTTATGAAAACTTAAAAACTCAAAGATATGCTAAACAAACTGCATAGCTTTGAGCTTTTGTTTGTTATAACCTATGAATGTTTTTCATTCATTCTGTTTTTTATTGAATTCACTCTCATGAATCAACCTGAAGATTCATGCAATACATAACAAATATTTTCTACCAATGATAGTGAGCAAAAGCTTTATTGGCTTCAGCCATTTTATGAGTATCATCTCTTTTTTTAACGGAAGCCCCTCGCTGGTTTGCTGCATCTAAAATTTCAGAAGCTAACTTTCTAGGCATGCCATTTTCGCCTCTTCTACGAGAGGCATCAAGTATCCATCGAATTGCAAGTGCAACCTGTCTAGATGAACGAACCTCTGTAGGTACCTGGTATGTTGAACCACCTACACGTCTAGATTTTACTTCAATAAATGGTTTTACATTGTCCATTGCTTTTTCAAATATTTCCAGCGGCGGTTTCTTAGACTTTTCTTCAATGATATCAAATGATAAGTATAAAATGGATTCAGCAAGACTTTTCTTCCCATTTTTCATGATCGAGTTGATAAATCTTGAAACCAGTTTGCTTTTATATTTTGGATCTGGCAATATCGCTCTTTTTGGAACATCGGCTCTTCTTGGCATATTTTCCCTGTTTATTTATGCGTTGCAATAAAATATATAACTGTCTGATTGCAACTGATGTTTGTTAGCATTAATATTTGTTTGTTACTTGGGCTTTTTCGCCCCATATTTCGAACGTCCCTGTTTTCTATCCTGAACACCGAGAGTATCAAGTGTTCCTCTTACGATATGATAACGAACTCCAGGTAAATCTTTTACTCGTCCTCCCCGAACAAGAACAACTGAATGCTCCTGTAGGTTATGACCAACCCCAGGAATATAGGCAGTTACTTCTACTCCTGTCGTTAAACGTACACGTGCAACTTTTCTTAATGCAGAATTGGGCTTTTTCGGCGTAGATGTATATACACGCGTACAAACGCCACGTTTCTGCGGTGATCCCTTTAAAGCAGGTGTACTTTTCTTTTTCTTTATTGCTTCACGCCCTTTTCTAACGAGCTGATTAATTGTTGGCATCTTTTACTCTTGTATTTTCAATGTTAAATCAATACCATGATTACCAATCAATTGTTTTGAATGATAAGCTGGCCAAAACGATATAAAAAGACTTTGTATCAACTAACAGTCAAATTGTCAATAAAAAAAATTAAATTTGGTATTTTTTTTATTTTTTATGCGCCCCATGATAACTAAATTATCAAATAGCAAGATCTTCCTCAAGAATAGGTTCAAGGTCTGTATACAAGGTTGTCCCTGTACCAGCTGGTATCATCCTGCCCATAATAACATTTTCTTTCAAGCCTCTAAGGTGATCCAGATTTCCTGAAATACTTGCGTCAGTTAACACTCTTGTTGTTTCCTGGAAAGAAGCCGCAGAAATAAAACTATCAGTGCTTAGTGAGGCCTTGGTTATTCCAAGAATCAGTGGTTCAGCTTTTGCGGGTGTGCCGCCTTTCTTTTCAATTTTCCGATTTTCATCTTCAAAACGACCCCGCTCAACTTGCTCTTCAAGAATAAAATTCGTATCTCCAACCTCTGTAATACGGACACATCTCATCATTTGTCGGACAATGACCTCAATATGTTTATCATTAATTCTAACACCCTGGAGACGATACACTTCCTGGACTTCATCAACAAGATATCGGGCAAGTGAAACCTCGCCCTTAATGTTTAATATATCTTGTGGATTTGCAGCTCCGGCAACAAGAGGATCTCCAGATCTTACATAATCTCCATCATATACATTTATATGCTTACCTCTTGTAATTAAATACTCTTTCTTATCACCAACATCGACAGGTGTAACTGTAATTTTTTGCTTACCTTTTGTTCCTTTGGAAATACTGACATAGCCGTTTATTTCACTTAATACTGCATTTTCTTTAGGTTTTCTAACTTCAAAAAGTTCAGCGACTCTCGGAAGACCGCCTGTAATATCTTTTGTTTTAGTTGTTGCTCTTGGTAGTTTAGCAATAATATCTCCAGCATTGACTTCATCACTTTCTTCAACAAGGAGAATGGCATCAACTGGAAGATAATAACGAGCCAAACCTGAACCATCAGTGCTTTCTTTAGATTCTAGCTTTTTTAGTCGTGCAATTTTACCTGTTTTGTCTTTAATGGAAATCCTAGGGCGGACTTCACCTTCTTTGAATTCAACAATTGTTTGGCTTGACTTTCCAGTAACCGGGTCAACTTTTTCCTGCATGGTTTTTCCAATAAAAATATCATCAAATTTTACAACACCACCAACTTCAGTAAGAATGGGTGTTGTAAACGGATCCCATGCAGCCAGAATTTCACCTGACTTAACGAGTTGTCCATCCTGTACTTTTATTTGCGCACCATAAATCACCGGGCATCTTTCACGTTCTCTTCCTCGTTCAGATTCAATAACAAATTCACCGCCACGACGATTCATTACAACCATATCACCACGTGTCCCATCAGGATTCATTCGTTCAACAACATTTAAATCAACAAATCTAACATTTCCTTCAACATGTGCTCTAATATCAGCCTGTTCAACTCTACGACTCGCTGTTCCACCAATATGAAATGTTCTCATCGTCAACTGAGTTCCAGGTTCTCCAATAGACTGTGCAGCCAATATACCAACAGCCTGGCCAATCTCAACCAAATGTCCGTGCGCAAGGTCTCGACCATAGCATTTTGCGCAAACACCTCGTTCCGTTCGGCATGTTAATACTGAACGTATCTTGATTTTTGTAAAGCCTGCATTTTCAATTTTCCGTACGCAGGTTTCATCAATTTCTTCACCCGCTTTGACAATAACTTCGTCAGTAAAAGGATCAACAATATCTTCAACTGATGTACGTCCCAGTAATCTTTCGCCAAGTCGTTGAATGATCTCACCACCTTCCATCAATGGTTCAACTTCAACACCAATAACGGACCCGCAATCAACTTCAGAAACGATACAATCTTGAGCGACATCAGCCAGTCGACGCGTTAGATATCCTGAGTTTGCTGTTTTCAATGCTGTATCTGCCAGCCCTTTTCGTGCACCATGCGTTGAAATAAAATACTGAAGGACACTTAAACCTTCACGAAAGTTTGCAGTAATTGGCGTTTCAATAATTTCTCCAGATGGCTTTGCCATCAAGCCTCTCATGCCAGCAAGCTGACGCATCTGATCCTTGCTGCCTCTTGAACCAGAATCTGCCATCATGTAAATTGCATTAAAACTATCTTCAAAGACAAGTTCATTATTTTCATCTCGAATGGGATTTTTGTATTCATCAAGGACTGCCTGATTTTTCATTTCGCCCATCATTGCGTTTGCGACGTTATCAGTCGCTCTCGACCAAATATCAACTACTTTATTGTATTTTTCTCCCTGTGTAATTAATCCCTCATTATATTGACTTTCAATTTCATTTACTTCAGCCTCAGCTTCACTCAGAATATTCCATTTGGCGGATGGTACGATCATATCATCAATTGAAATGGATACGCCCCCAATTGTGGCGAATTCATAGCCCAAGTCTTTTATTCTATCTGAAAGAATAACGGTCGATTTTGATCCTAATGTACGGTATGCATAATCAACCAATTCTCGCAGTCTTTTTTTATCCATCACATGATTAACCTGTTCAAACGGTATTTCAAAACGCTTTTCAAGCATTTGGAAGATATGATATTCATCTTTAACATTTATAACATCTGATATTTCACCTTCAGCCAATTTCATAATTGATGATGCGTGAACTTTTTTTAGTCTGAAAAGACGTTGAAGTTCATCCTGACGTAAAATACCAAGATCCCCTTCTCGTATCCGATCCCTGCTGCGCGAATAATTATTACAAAGATCTAAAAAAGATTGGTCTTCTGTTTTCGCCATTTTCATTATTTCAGTGGCTTCTTCTGCTGAAAAAAGCATAATATGCCTTACTCTGACCAATGGTTCTTGAGGCATAATTTCGTATAATAAAACACGGCCAACAGTTGTTTCATAATTTTTTCCCTGAACACGTACTTTAATCGGCGCATGTAATTCTATGGCTTCTGAATCATAGGCAGCTCTAACTTCATCTAGGCTGCAAAATTCTTTTCCAGCACCTTTAGAATCATTAACGCTTCGCGTCATATAATAGATACCCAAAACAATATCTTGAGTAGGAACGACAATCGGACTTCCATTTGCAGGGGATAAAATATTGTTACTCGAAAGCATAAGAATACGTGCTTCAATCTGTGATTCAACAGCCAGTGGAATATGAACAGCCATTTGATCCCCATCAAAGTCTGCATTAAATGCTGTACAAACAAGTGGGTGTAACTGAATTGCCTTTCCTTCAATCAGAGTCGGTTCAAAAGCTTGAATACCGAGTCTATGAAGTGTTGGGGCACGATTCAACATAATTGGGTATTCACTAACCACTTCATCCAATGTATCCCAAACCTCAGGTGTTTCTTTATCAACCATCTTTTTGGCGCTCTTGACTGTTGAAACCAATCCTTTTTTTTCCAGGCGATTATAAACAAATGGTTTAAAGAGTTCCAATGCCATTTTTTTGGGAAGCCCGCATTGATGCAATCTAAGTTTTGGGCCAATTGTAATAACCGTTCGTCCAGAATAGTCTACACGTTTCCCTAATAAATTTTGACGAAACCGGCCTTGCTTACCTTTTAGCGTATCACTTAATGATTTTAAAGGACGCTTATTCGTTCCTGTAATCACCCGACCTTGTCGGCCATTGTCAAACAGGACATCAACAGCTTCTTGAAGCATGCGCTTTTCATTACGTACAATGATATCTGGTGCTTTTAAATCCATTAGGCGCTTGAGTCGATTGTTTCGATTGATGACACGTCTGTAAAGATCATTCAGATCAGATGTAGCAAACCTTCCGCCTTCCAGTGGAACTAATGGACGTAAATCAGGTGGTAAGACCGGAATCACATCCATAATCATCCACGCCGGGTCAACTCCTGATTCCATAAAAGCATCAATTACCTTCAAGCGTTTAGAAAGCTTCTTGCGTTTTGCATCTGAGGTAGTTTTTTGAATTTCCTGGCGCAAATCCGTATATAGTTTTTCAAGATTTATTTCTGAAAAAAGTCGCTTGATTGCTTCAGCCCCCATATCTGCATCAAATCGGTCATACCCGAACTTTTCAATGGCATCACGATATTGTTCTTCAGTCAATAGATCGAACTTTTTTAACTCTGTATCACTTGGATCAATGACAACATAAGAATCAAAATACAAAATACGTTCGATATTTTTTAATGTAAAATCAAGCAAACTCCCAATTTTACTTGGTAAACTTTTTAAAAACCAGACATGAGCAATGGAAGTCGCAAGCTCAATATGCCCCATACGCTCACGCCTTTCACGGGATTGAATGACTTCAACACCACATTTCTCACAAACGATTCCACGATGTTTCATGCGTTTATATTTACCGCAGTTACATTCGTAATCACGAGTTGGACCAAAAATTTTTGCACAAAAGAGGCCATCGCGCTCTGGTTTGAATGTTCGATAATTAATCGTCTCTGGTTTTTTTATTTCACCATACGATCTTTCACGAATTTGTTCAGGAGATGAAAGTCGAATCTGTACACCTGTGTACAGTTTCGGATTATCTGGTTTTTTGAAGAAATCATATAAGGTTTCCATAGTCACCTTTCAGTGGGAGAATTCACGACTCCCCCTTTGCTTGTTATCGTTTTAATTCTTATGTAAAGTAATATCCAACCCCAAACTCTGTAATTCTTTCTCCAATACCTTAAACGACTCAGGCAAGCCCGGCTCCAACATGTTTTGTCCTTTCACAATCTTTTCATACATCCGAGTTCGTCCCGCCATATCATCGGACTTGACAGTGATAAATTCCTGAAGTGCATGGGCTGAACCATATGCTTCCATAGCCCACACTTCCATTTCACCCAAACGTTGACCACCAAACTGTGCCTTACCACCCAGGGGTTGCTGAGTAACCAATGAATATGGTCCAATGGAGCGTGCATGAATTTTATCATCAACCAAATGATGCAGTTTCAGCATATACATAGTGCCAACCGTTACTTTGCCTTGAAAAGGAAGTCCAGTTCTCCCATCATATAATTTAGCTTGAGCACTGACTTTTTCGGTAACCTCACTCATCAAATTTTTTACTTCGCTCTCATGTGCACCGTCAAAGACAGGTGTTGCCATATGAACACCATTTTCATAATATTTGGCCAGTTCGGCAAGTTGATCATCTGAGTAGCTCTCTATTTTTTCAACATCCGGTCCTTGCGGTAAGGTTTCATTTGTTACTTTTTTTGTTGAGAATATGCGTTTGAATTTTTCTCTTAAGGCATCAAAAGACTGTTGTTCAAGTAATTTGGTAATGTCTCTTCCTAGCTCCCTTGCAGCACGTCCCAAGTGAATTTCAAGAATTTGTCCAACATTCATACGTGACGGAACTCCTAGTGGATTTAATACCATATCCACAGGTGTACCATCACTGAAATATGGCATGTCTTCCTGGGGTAAAATTCTGGATACAACACCTTTATTTCCATGGCGGCCTGCCATTTTATCTCCAACAGACAATTTCCGTTTCATCGCCACATACACTTTTACCATTTTGATGACGCCCGGTGGTAAATCATCTCCTTTTTCATAACGCGTGACTTTTTCCTCAAATTTTTCCCGATTTCTTTCTTGCTGTTCTCGATATTTTTTTAGCAATTCATGCAATTTTTCAGAATTCTCCGGATCTTTCAAGCTCAACGTTTCTAAATGGCTTAAGGGAACTTCTTCAAGAACGTCAGGCGTCAAAGTTGTACCCTTATGAATAATTGTATTCTTTCCTTTTTTCAAAGTCGCAATACAAATATGTCCATCCAGCATTTTCTGAATTTCAGATCTGACAGATCTCTCTAGAATGCGTTGTTCATCATCACGATTTTTTTCTAAAATAGCGATTTCTTCATCTTCAATAGCTCGTGTTCTATCATCCTTTTCTACCCCCCGACGCGAAAAGACTTTCGCATCAATAACAATACCTTCTACACCTGGTGGGACTCGCAAACTCGTATCTTTGACATCCCCCGCTTTTTCTCCAAAAATCGCTCTAAGCAGTTTTTCTTCAGGAGACAGTTGGGTCTCCCCCTTTGGAGTTACTTTGCCTACCAGAATATCACTGGCCGAAACCTCTGCGCCTAAACGAACAATTCCACTTTCATCCAGATTTCTAAGCGCCTCTTCACCAACATTAGGAATATCTCGCGTAATTTCCTCTTTCCCAAGTTTTGTATCTCTGGCAACTACTTCAAACTCTTCAATATGTACAGACGTATAAACCCCATCTTTTACCAATCTTTCACTGACTAAAATGGAATCCTCAAAATTGTAACCCCCCCAGGGCATAAAAGCGACTGTAACATTCTTACCCAAAGCAAGTTCACCCAGTTCTGTTGCAGGGCCATCAGCAATAATAGCGCCATCAGAAACCATTTCACCTTTTGTAACAATGGGACGATGATTGAAACATGTATTTTGATTTGAACGATTGAACTTCGATAAATTATATATTGAAACATGTTCTTGTAGGCTATCGTGATCAAATGGATGTTTGATAACGATTCTGGAAGCATCAACATCAATAACCTCGCCTCCTTTTTTGGCAACGATTGCCACACCCGAATCTCTCGCCACAATTGATTCCATGCCGGTCCCAACAAGTGGCGCTTCAGATTTAAGCAATGGAACCGCCTGACGTTGCATGTTCGATCCCATAAGTGCACGGTTGGCATCATCGTTTTCAAGAAAAGGTATTAATGAAGCAGATACGCTTACTAACTGATTGGGAGATATATCCATGTACTTGATGTCTTCTTTTCTGGTCATGGTCAATTCTCCCGAGATACGTGAGGTAACAAGTGCATTAATATATCGATTATTTTTATCTAATGGTGCATTCGCTTGAGCTATGGGATAATCTTTTTCATCAAGTGCGCTTAAAAATTTAACATCATTGGTTGCGAGTGAATCTTCGACCACCCGATAAGGTGTTTCAATAAAGCCAAATTCACTAACACGCGCGTAAGTACTCAATGAAACAATCAATCCAATATTTGGACCTTCAGGCGTCTCAATGGGACAAATTCGTCCATAATGTGAAGGATGAACATCACGAACTTCAAAACCTGCGCGTTCACGGGTCAGGCCGCCCGGGCCCAAGGCACTCAATCGTCTCTTATGGGTTGTTTCGGACAATGGGTTGGTTTGATCCATGAACTGACTTAACTGGCTTGTACCAAAAAATTCTTTAACCACTGCTGAAACCGGTTTTGAATTGATCAGATCGTGTGGCATAAGCGCATCAATTTCTTGAAGGCTCATTCTTTCCTTTATGGCACGTTCCATTCGAACAAGTCCGATTCGATACTGATTCTCTAAAAGTTCTCCTACCGCCCGGACACGACGATTCCCCAAATGGTCAACATCATCGACCACACCTTGCGTATCTTTCAATTGAACAAGTGTTTTTGCTGTCAATAAAATGTCTTCCCGACGTAACGTATTGACATTTTTCGGTGTATTCAATCCAAGCCGCAAATTTAGTTTTAGGCGTCCCACACCTGAAAGATCGTAATGTGAAGGCTTGAAGAATAATTGATCCAGAAACTCCTGTGCAACCTCTGAGGTAACTGGATTACCTGGCCGAAGTTTTTTGTAAATTTCTATCAAGGCTTCATGTTTGTCATCGACTTTATCAAGCAATAGTGTTTTACGAATTGATTCACTGCTTGTAACTCCATCAATGGATAATATTTCAAAGGCCTCTATTTTTGCTTTGACCAGCGTTTTCAATAAATCTTCAGAAACAACGTCATTGGCTTTTGCTAAGACATCCCCTGATTTTGGATCTTTAATTGATCGTGCAATAAATCTTTCAAGGACATCATCAACTGAGATAGGAATGGAGTGGATACCACTTCTTTTGAGTTGTTTTATTGCTCGTTGAGAAATCAGGCGGCCTTTTTTAAGGATCAACTCACCGGTTTCAGGATCAGACACATCCTGAGCAGAACGTTGACCTTTAAGGGTTTGTTCATTAAATTCTTTATAAATTATACCTTGTGGTTTTTCGCTATCCAGAAGATTATGAATAATAATATTTTCAGTGTAGTAAAAAAAGTTTAATATATCTTCAGTGGTATACCCTAATGCTTTGAATAAAAGGGTAACTGGAAATTTTCTCCGCCGGTCTATCCTGATATTAACAATATCTTTGGCATCAATTTCCATTTCAATCCAAGAGCCACGGACTGGAATAATTTTCGCAGAATAAAGGATTTTACCGCTGGAATGCGTTTTTCCTTTATCATGATCAAAAAATGCACCTGAAGATCGGTGGAGCTGGCTAACAACGACTCTTTCAGTTCCATTAATTACAAAAGTTCCCCGCTCAGTCATGAGGGGTATGGTTCCAAAATATATTTCCTGTTCTTTAATATCCCGAATTTTTTGCGTATCAGCATCTTTGTCAACATCATAGACAACTAGCCTGACAGTAATGCGGACAGGAAATTCATATGTCATCCCGCGATGAATGCATTCTTCAACTGAATGTTTCAGTTCTCCAAAACGATATGAGACAAATTCAAGTGATGCAGTTCCACTAAAATCCTTGATTGGAAAAACAGACCTGAAAACAGCCTGCAAGCCAACATCAAGGCGTTCATCGGGATGGATATGCTTTTGCAGAAAACGCGCATATGATTCACGTTGCATTCTAATTAAATTCGGAATTTCAATAATTTTATTAATTTTTCCAAAATTTTTTCGAATACGCTTGATTGTATGGTGGGAATTCTTCATATTCACTCCAATTATTAGGTGTTGAAGGAAGCTTGAAGAGATAATGTATTTATAGTCGAAAATAGTATGTTTACGGCTGATGAAATCTATTCAATGACCTTTAAAATGTCATCATTGAGAGGATTCCTTAACTTTGACAGGCGGAAACGTTCTTATCTTCTCATCAACAATAGATTAATCATCAGCCGAAATCGTATTCAAAATGGACTATTTAACCTCGACTTGGGCACCGGCACCTTCAAGCTGTTCTTTAATCTTCTCAGCTTCATCTTTTGGAACGGCTTCTTTGACCGCTTTCGGTGCATCATCAACGAGAGCTTTCGCCTCTTTTAGACCAAGTCCAGTAATGGCGCGAACTTCCTTGATCACCTGAATTTTCTTGTCTCCAGGTGTGATAAGTACAACATCAAATTCAGTTTTTTCTTCCTCAGCAGGCGCTCCAGCATCACCACCCTGAACTCCGCCCATCATGGCAACAGGCGCTGCTGCAGTTACACCGAATTTTTCTTCCATTTCTTTTATCATTTCAGACAGTTCCAAAACTGTCATATTTGAAATAAATTCAATAACGTCTTCTTTTGTTATATCAGCCATTTTTTTCCTTTCCTTACAGAAATTTTTGTATTCTTATCGGAACAACATTTGTTCCAAACAAATAAACTGCCTACACGTTTAGACATAAAGTCAGGCAGTTTCTTCACCTTCTTTTTTATCTTTAATTCCTTGCAACACATTAACAAAACCAGCAGGTACTGCTGCTAATGTACGCACAAAGTTGCCAGGTACAGCATTCATGCATGAAAGCAGTTTGGACAATAATTCCTCTCTTGATGGTAGTTTAGATAATGCTTTTACATCATCAACACTCAACACAGAGTCGCCCATTATCCCCACTTTTAATTCAAGCTTAGGATTATCCTCGGCAAATTTGCTTAAAATTTTTGCTGGTGCAACAGGATCTTCATAACTGATTGCAACTGCACTCGGACCACGAAAAAATTGAGTTATATTTGCAACCCCTGTCTTTTGCGATGCACGTTTCAGCAAGGTATTTTTGACAACCTGATACTCAACTGAAGCTTCTCTTAACTGACGACGTAATTTTGTCATTTCTTCGACATTCAACCCTTTTGGGTCTGTCGCAATTACAATTTCAGCATCAAGAAACCTTTGATGAATATTTTCTACAATGCGTTGTTTTTCTTCACGCTTCAAATCATCAACCTCCTCCCTTTCCATGTCAGACCGTATACCATTTCATTCACAGGAAAGGTATGAATACACGTAATTTCTGCATTCTTCCTATTATGTCTCGGTAGGCTGCTGTATATAACAATCAGCTATTATCTTCATTGACCTACGGTCTTTGACAGGAAAAAATTTATTTGGAAATATTTTTAACAAAGGCAGGATCGACTTTTATACCGGGTCCCATGGTTGTGGACACAGATATTGTCTTTAAATAAGTTCCTTTGCTTGATGTTGGCTTTAAACGTAAAATGGTATCAAAAAAAGCATAAAAGTTTTCACGTAATTTTTGAAGACCAAAAGATGCTTTTCCCATAGTAGCATGGACGATCCCCGCACGTTCAACCCGAAAATCAATTTTTCCAGCCTTTAATTCATTTACTGCTCTCTTGATATCAAAAGTGACCGTCCCCGTTTTCGCATTTGGCATCATACCGCGAGGCCCTAAGATGCGGCCTAATTTTCCAACAGTTCCCATCATATCTGGTGTGGCAACCGCTTTGTCAAAATCCAGCCATCCTCCCTTAATTTTTTCAGCAATTTCGTCATTACCGACAAAATCTGCACCAGCTTCACGGGCCTCAGCTTCCTTTTCGCCTTTAGCAAAAACAAGTACTTTTATTTCTTTGCCTGTACCATTTGGTAAAACAACAGTGCCACGAACCATCTGGTCGGCATGTCTTGGATCTACACCCAATCGAACGGCGACGTCAACACTTTCATCAAAGGATGCATACTTATTGTCAATCGCTTTTTGAAGTGCTTCATCAAGGTCATACAAGGCCAAACGATCAATATCTTTTCTCGCTTCGCGTATTTTTTTTCCCCGTTTTGGCATGAAATCTCCTTTTATCAAATATTGCAAGCGTTAAGTCCATTTAAATTTTGGGTAAAACGCTTGTTAAAACCAGGTATCAAATGAAATACATCGGTTGAAAAGACTCTCAAATTTGAGCCTTTATTGTACTTCAATTCCCATACTCCGAGCCGTTCCCATAATAATTTTGCATGCCTGATCAAGGTCGTTCGCATTTAAGTCCTGCATTTTCGTTTTCGCAATTTCTTCAACTTGAGCCATTTTTACTGTCGCTACCTTATTTCTCTTGGGATCACTCGAGCCTTTTGCTAGTTTTGCTGCTTTCTTTAATAAAATTGATGCAGGTGGTGTTTTTGTTATAAAAGTAAAGCTTCGATCTTCAAATACTGTAATAATAACTGGAATAATCATGCCTTCTTGATCAGTTGTTTTTGCGTTAAAGCTCTTACAAAAATCCATAATATTAACGCCGTGTTGCCCCAAAGCTGGACCTATGGGAGGGGAAGGATTCGCTTTTCCCGCTTCTACCTGTAATTTAATTTGTGCCAATACCTTTTTCGCCATTTATGTACTCCAAATAGATTTCAAGATATTTTTAGAGTTAAAGATATCTTGAATAAAATATTTTATAAAAAGTTACAGTTTTGTTACTTGAACAAATTCAAGTTCAACAGGGGTTGAACGACCAAATATGCTAACAAGCACCTTGATCTTACCTTTTTCTGGATTGACTTCTTCAACTGTCCCTTGAAAATTCGTAAAAGGACCATCAACAACGCGAACATCATCCCCTTCTTCAAATGAAAATTTGGGTTGAGGTTTGTTTTTGCCATCCTCCAATTGCGCAAGAATTCGTTCAGCTTCTTTATCCATCATGGGAACAGGTTTATCTTTACCTCCAAGAAAACCGGTCACTTTTGCTGTATTCTTTACGAGATGCCACGTGCCATCATCTAGTTCCATCTGGACCAGAATATACCCTGGATAATATTTACGTGAAGATGTTTTGCGTTTTCCCTTGACAAGCTCAACAACTTGCTCAGTTGGCACAACAATATCACCAAACTTTTCTGGTTCGGGATATGATTCTATTCTTTCTTCAAGACTTTGTTTAACTTTAGTTTCAAAGCCTGAGTATACATGAACTATGTACCACTTATGAGCCACGTTATGTCCTTTTTTGTATTAACAGTAATGAATAATTCATTCTTTCCCATTTACTATTTTCTTTCAAATCAGTTCAATTTAACTGACAGGCAGCCTTGTCTGTGTTAAATTGGTTAGAAATAATCAATTACTGTAAGTATGTTGAAATACTCGTATCGAGTTAATAAACTAAACGAACCAGAGCTGATAAGCCCGCATCAACAATGCCAAAATAAATCGCAAAAATAAAAACAAGAACAAGCACGACTGCTGTGAAGCTTATGGCTTGATTTCTAGGTGGCCAAGTTACTTTTTTTAATTCAATTTTAACTTCGCGTAAAAACTGAATAGATTTTTCAATAAAATCCGGTTTTTTCAGAATACGCAGGCTAAGTTGTTTACCCACAATCGAACCAGGCTCTTTTTTTGTTGGTCGATATACTGTGGACGATAGTGTTTTACTGTCTTTACTGGTTTCAATTAGCATTCTATCCCGCTGATCTTCAGACAATACTTTCTTTTTTTTCTTTTTGATTGTTTTTTTTCTTTGTAACCGGCCCATTAATCACCATCTTGTCTCTTAACAGAAAATGGGTCTTTATCCCTTATTTCTGTCTGACTATAAATAAATTGGCAGGCCAGGAGGGATTCGAACCCCCAACATCCGGATTTGGAGTCCGGCGCTCTGCCGTTAGAGCTACTGGCCTGCATTTCATATGAACAATTATCTCAATTATGACCTGAAGCAATGAACTGATTAACGCTTATCGGGGTATAATTGCAACGATCAAAATTTGTTCCGAAGGAATATATCATTTCGTTTCACGATGTTTGGTATGTTTCCGACAGAAACGACAATATTTACTAAATTCAAGTTTATCAGGCGTCGTTCGTTTATTTTTAGTTGTTGTATAGTTCCTTTGCTTGCATTCAGTACAAGCGAGTGTGATTATAATTCTCACAGTATATCCCTTTTTTGTAAATCATCATGGGTGACCTTAACGTGAAATTGCCCTGTATCAAAAATACAGGGCAATTTATATATAAGATACAGCCAAAAAATTGATATCGGTTATATGAAGTGACTATTCAATGATTTCGCTAACAACACCAGCTCCAACAGTACGTCCACCTTCACGAATTGCAAAACGAAGTTCTTTTTCCATAGCTATTGGTGTAATCAATTCAGCTTGAATAGAAACATTATCACCTGGCATTACCATTTCTACATTGTCTGGTAATTTTACGATGCCGGTTACATCAGTTGTTCGGAAATAGAATTGCGGTCGATATCCTTTGAAAAAAGGTGTATGTCGTCCACCTTCTTCTTTACTCAAAACATAAACTTCTGCCTTAAACTTGGTATGAGGCTTAATTGTTTTAGGATGAGCAAGAACTTGACCACGTTCAACTTCCTCACGTTTTGTACCTCTAAGTAAAACACCAATATTATCTCCAGCGCGACCTTCATCGAGGATCTTTCTAAACATTTCAACGCCAGTACATACTGTTTTCATGGTATCTTTCATACCCACTATTTCAATTTCTTCACCCATTTTGATGATACCACGTTCAACTCTACCGGTAACAACCGTGCCCCGACCTGAAATGCTAAAAACATCTTCAATTGGCATCAGAAATGTTTTGTCTAAATCTCTAACAGGTTCAGGGATGTATGAATCAATGGCTTCCATCAGTTCGAAAATACATTTTGCTTCATCACTATTGTTGTCATCGCTTTCAAGCGCTTTTAAAGCACTTCCACGAATAATCGGCGTATCATCACCCGGAAATTCGTATTTATCCAGTAGTTCTCTTAATTCAAGTTCAACAAGCTCTATCAGTTCTTCATCATCAACCATGTCGCATTTATTTAAAAACACAACAATTTTTGGAACACCTACCTGACGCGCAAGAAGTATATGTTCACGGGTTTGAGGCATTGGGCCATCATCAGCACCAACAACCAAAATAGCGCCATCCATCTGAGCAGCACCGGTGATCATATTTTTAATGTAATCCGCGTGGCCAGGACAATCTACATGTGCATAATGACGATTATCAGTTTGATATTCCACATGAGCTGTTGCAATCGTAATTCCTCGCGCTTTTTCTTCCGGCGCCTTGTCAATTTGATCGAATGGCACAAAATTAGCCATCCCTCGCATGCCCATGTGCTTGGTAATTGCAGCAGTTAACGTCGTTTTTCCGTGGTCAATGTGTCCTATGGTTCCGACATTAACGTGTGGTTTACTTCGTTCAAATTTTTCTTTTGCCATCGTAAGCCATTTCCTTTCCTTGCGTGACAGTCATAAAAGATATTCAATCTATATATTGCCTGCCTCGTTTAGTTAATCCAGCCAGTTTATAAATATTTATGGTTGGAAAATTATTTCTGCCGGATTAATGGGGTCAGAATTGGAGCCCACGACCGGATTTGAACCGGTGGACCTCTTCCTTACCAAGGAAGCGCTCTACCTGCTGAGCTACGTGGGCACAAAAATACCCATTCAATTGCTCCCTTATGTCGTGGGGTAATCGAACAGGACCATTGACCAAATCTTAACCTCAAATAAAGGAGCGGGAGACGAGGTTCGAACTCGCGACAGTCAGCTTGGAAGGCTGATGCTCTACCAACTGAGCTACTCCCGCTTTCAAAATATTTTCATGGTGGGGGGAGGATTCGAACCTCCGAAGGCGTTCGCCGACAGATTTACAGTCTGTTCCCTTTGGCCACTCGGGAACCCCACCTAATTGAAATAAGAGCCAGCGGAGGGACTCGAACCCCCGACTAACTGATTACAAATCAGCCGCTCTACCAACTGAGCTACGCTGGCAAATAATTCGCCGCTAAATGAAATCCGTTGTATACGTTATTGAGAAATAGAAAGCAAACTGGATATATCCTGATTAATTCAAATTAATATTAATTTTTCGATGTTTTCCTCTTCATTTCTTTGATTTTCATTAAATTTCATATAATCAATATTTTTCGAAATAAATTATTCTATACGTTTTCATTCTGAAGTGCTGCTTCCTTAAAAATCGCAAATGCCTGTTCTAGTTCTTGAATGAACCCATTCATTTCTTTTTCGGCCCCTTCTTTACTTTTGATTTCAATTGTCGATGCGATCTCCTTGATTTGACAGGCTTCAATTAATGAAGCCGCTCCTTTTATCGAATGGGCGAGCATCCCCATTTGTTTCATATTTTTATTAAGCCAGGCTTCTTTCATCTTTTTGAAACGGTCATTATAGTCCCCAACAAAAGAGACAATCAGGTCTTTACATAATGATTCATCATTGTCCATCCGCTCTAGTAAAAGATCTCTATCGTATGCTTCATATTTTTTATGTCCTTCAAGCGTAATTCCGGAAGATACTTCCGAAGGGCCATTCGTTATATTCGGTAAATGCTTCATAATAATTTTTTGAAGATCACTTGAATTAAATGGTTTGGCCAAATAATCATCCATGCCACTTTGAATACATTTGTCCCGATCTTTTTTCATGGCATTGGCTGTAAGCGCAATGATTTTTGAATCGTGTTTTTTGATGGGTGTTTCTGGATTTCTGATTGCCTTTGTCGTTTCATAACCGTTCATTATTGGCATCTGAATATCCATAAAAATCAGATCATAAGCCTTGTGCTTAAGCGCCTCTATCGCTTCTTCACCATTTTCAGCTTTATCTGCCCGAAAACCAAATTTATTCAACAAGCCCATGATAACTTTTTGGTTTACAAGGTGATCTTCAACAATCAGGATCTGAATATTTCGTTTGTTATTCTCAGCCAGGGTATGCCGCGTAATGATCGATCTTTTTGCTATTGCATGATTATCAGTATCCAAAACCTCCTGAATGCATTGGTTTAGAACTGATTGCTTGACAGGTTTATTTAAATATGCATCAAATCCGATTTTTTTCATTCGTGCAGCATCTCCTCTGAGACCGGCAGAGGTAATTAAAACAAGCTTGAGTTGGGTCATGTCTGGATTGTTCTTAATTTTTTTTCCAAGCGTTTCTCCATCCATAATCGGCATTTGCATATCAACGATGGCCAAATGATAGGGGGTGTCTTTATCGAGAGCCTGTGTTAACATGTCATAAGCCATTTGTCCATCATATGCTTCATCCAACTGAAACCCCATGTTTTTGAGTTGTAAACGAATCACCAGTCGATTTGTTTTGTTATCATCCACAATCAATACCCGGCATGCTTTTGAAAAATCTTTTTTAGTCGGTACATTAGATGTTGATGTTTTCTGTTTTTTTAAAACCATTGTAAACCAAAATGTGGATCCCACACCTTCGTCACTTTCTACACCAATCTGACCATTCATCATTTCAATAAGGCGTTTTGAAATGGCGAGTCCTAATCCTGTTCCACCAAACTTTCGGGTCATGGACCCATCTATTTGAGAAAAAGATTGAAACAGGCGATTCATTCGATCTTTGGGAATGCCAATGCCGGTATCAGTAACCTCAAATCTCAGTTTGACAAATGCCCCCATATCTTTCTCAAATGTCACAACGATTACGACTTCACCTTTTTCTGTAAATTTAATGGCATTGCCTGTCAAATTCGTCAGTATTTGACGTAAACGGCCAGGATCACCTATTAATAATGAAGGCACATCTGAATGTATCAGACAGTTCATCTCAAGACCTTTCATATGCGCTCGATGGCTGACAATATCGGTTGTATCCTCAACCGTCACACGTAAATCAAAATCAATTTCTTCCAGATCAAGTTTGCGGGCTTCTATTTTTGAAAAATCCAGAATATCATTGATAACCGATAAAAGGGAGTCCCCTGATGTTTTTATCATTTCAACATATTCACGCGCATCTCTTTCAAGGTCAAGATCGAGAAGTAATTCAGTCATTCCCACAATGCCATTGATTGGGGTGCGGATTTCATGACTCATATTGGCTAAAAACTCACTTTTGGCCTCGTTACCTTCTTCAGCCTTTTTGGCCATATGATTGGCAAACTTAAGGGCATCCTCAAGTTCTTGATTCAAAGCTTCTAGTTCCAATCGTGAATTCTCATTTTGTTTTTCCATGCGAAAACGAATGATTGCACTTGCTATAATTGATGCAGTACTTTGAAGAACAGTCACTTCCGCATCCATCCACTGATGGGGAATATGAATACAATCAAGCCCAATTATCCCCCACAATTCCCCTTTGATAAAAATAGGAACCATTAAGATCGATAAAATATGTGACGATTCCATGTATAAAAGTTCGTCTGCACTGAAATCATCTTTTTGACCATATATGACTTTCCCATCAGCAAGTTGATTATACCAGCCTGGTAATGATTTTAAAGATAAGACTTTTTTTTCTAAATTCTCACCAGGAACCTTTTGGCCTCGAAACCATGCGGCATAAATCTCGGCTTCATTTTGTTTATGTTGCGTCAATTTATATATGTATGCACGCTCAACACTGGCAGACATCCCCAAAGCAGCAATTGATTGCGACAAAGCTTCTTTTTGATCATTCGCTTCAAGCAAAATTTTTGAAATTCGATGCGTACCAGATAAAATACGGTCTCTACGTTTGAGAACTCGCTCAGATTCTTGTAGTTCCTGAATAATCGCTTCATTTTTATCAGTCGCTTGTTGTAGCGATTTTTTATTTTTGTTCAGTTCAACAAAAACATTGATCTTATTTCGTATAATGTCAGGATCAAGGGGCTTGAATAAATAATCAACAGCACCTTTATCGTAACCTTTGAAAACATGTTGTTGATCTTTATTTATTGCTGTTACAAAAATAATTGGAATCAATCGTGTTCGATCCAGACTACGCATAAGTTCAGCAACTTCAAAGCCATTCATATCAGGCATTTGAACATCCAGTAAGACAACTGCAAAATCATATTCGAGCATGAGGCTCAGTGCTTCATTGCCCGATGCCGCCTTAACGATATTTATTGGCAAATCTTCTAAAATACCTTCAAGTGATATTAGATTCTCTGGTCGGTCGTCAACCAACAGGATATTAACTTTTTGTTGCTCATTTTTTTGAAGCATTGCATGGTCCTTTTGAATTAAAATGGCAGTGCCAGGGCCGTTATAAAGTAAGTCCAATCCATATTAATGATAAAAAGGAGATATGTCAATTTAGAAATGACGTAAGATTTTTTATTTCCTAAAAAAATAGTTAATAATTCTTGACCATTTATTCTAAACTTGACATTATAAACGCCAAATATATCAAAAGAATTGTTATTGATATCTATTTTTTCTAATATTTAGTTCGTCCTATCAGGATGTAAGAGGAGCGAAAAAAATGGATGAAATGCTCGTTGAATTTTCCAGCGACCTAATAGAAATGTTGTCCGAAATAGAGGATGCATTAATGCGTGTAGATGGCTTGGTCGACTCAGGCAAAACAGCAACAGTTGAAGATTTAAATGACATGTTTCGAAATCTTCACACAATTAAAGGTACTTGTTCTTTTTTTGAAATGAATATTACAAGGAACCTTGCCCATAAAATGGAAGATTTACTGGATCTGTTTCGTCAGGGCAAAGGTAGTCTTCAAAAAAATCATGCACAGCTCATGTTTGATGGCGTGGATTGTCTCAACAAAATAGCCAGAGGTATTTGCGAGAATGCTCCTGAAATAAATTTTAGTGATGAAGCCACAGAAATCAAAGATAAAATATTAATATGTATTGATGAAATTGAATCACCAGAGCAAGCTGTAACTTTGCCAGAAACGTTATCAGGCCCTCAAACTTTAGAAGAAGAACCTGCTGTCAAAGAACCTCAAGTGATATTGCCACTACCTGCTAAGCCTGCGGAACATGTGGAAGCACCAGTTCAACCTTCATTAACAAAAACAAAGGAAATCAATCAAAAATTTGTCATTGAAGCCCGAGACAAATTAGATATAGCAGAACACGTTTTTATAGATCTCGAACAAGGAACAGATATTAATCAGCAGGAAATGATTGATAAAGCGCGGCGTAATATTCATACACTCAAAGGTAATGCAGGGTTTATGGGCTACAAGGAGATCGAAGATTTAACACATTCTGTGGAAACAGCTTTGGAACAAACCATTGATCAGGTCTCAACAATTACTGATTATCAACTATTCTATGATGCGATTGATGAATTGCGACGGCTTTGTTTTCTTGTTTCAGAAGGTGAATCATATTCAGTGAACCAAAAATTACTGAATCGTTTACACCATTTTCCAATGACTGATATACAAAGTGAATCTCCTGCCAATCAAATTGACAGTAACTCGGAAACAAAAAAAGCATCAGACACAATATCAGCAACGAGTCCACAAAAACAAAAACAGTCTCAAGATGCCTTTGTTCGCATTCCTGTTAACAAGCTCGACTTAATGATGGATCTATTAGGAGAGGTCATATTAGTCGCATCAATGGTGACCCATCATCCTGACATACAAGGACTTGAATTGGAAGGTTTTGAAAATACATCTCATCAACTTGATTTATTACTTCGCCAGCTTCAGGATGCAGCCATGTCCCTCCGCCTGATTCCCATTTCGAATGTCTTTCAACGTATGAAACGACTGATTCGCGACTTTATGCAGGAAACAAGTAAACAAATTAATTTTGTGTTATCAGGAGAAGAAACAGAGGTGGATAAATCAGTTGCCGAAATGTTAAATGATCCACTCGTTCATCTCATTAGAAACGCTGCTGATCATGGTCTTGAACCTACTGAAGTTCGTCTGGCAGCCGGAAAATCGGAAAAAGGCACCATTCATCTCTCCGCTGAGCAGGCTGGCGGGGAATTAAGGATTCTTGTGGAGGACGATGGGTATGGTTTAAATCGTGAAAAAATACTGGAAAAAGCTCGGGAACGTGGTTTGTGTGATATTGACGAAGACCCAGATGACAAAACCATCTGGTCATATATTTTTCAACCTGGCTTTTCCACCGCAAAAGAAATAACAAATATTTCCGGCCGGGGTGTTGGCATGGATGTTGTCATGAACAATATCAAAAACATACGCGGAAAAGTCACAGTAGATAGCAAACCCTCTGAAGGAACCTGTGTGACCCTTCATATACCGTTGACTCTTGCTATTCTTGATGGAATGGTTATTAAAATTAATGATATTCTATATGTATTGCCTATTGAAACAGTGGTGGAAATACTTCAAATACAAAAAGATCAGATAAATCACTCCTCAATTGACAAGCAATTTGTCATCCGCATTCGAGAAGACCTTGTTCCTGTTGTATTTTTAAATCAACTATATAATAATGAAACAGAGCCCGAAAAACAACTTGAAAGTCAAGTGATGCTGGTAATTGAAACGGATGGTATTCAACTCGCAATGCCTGTTGATGAGCTTGTTGGGCAACAACAAGTCGTGATTAAACCGCTTGTGGGCCATTTGAAAAATATACGCGCTGTTTCGGGATGCGCATTATTAGGTTCCGGAAATGTCGCTATGGTTTTGGATGTCGGACAACTGCAAAAGCTTCACGAAGAAAGCCTTGGACATTTGAACTAGAATCTTGCGTGTGACTTAGGAAATCTCTGAAAATAAGTTCCTCATTTAATAATTGTTCATTTTGTTTTTGAACCAGGATTACACTGAAGAAGATGAATAAGATGAAATAAAACACTTTTAATTCATCTTATTCATCTTTTTCAGTGTAATCCTGGTTCAAAACAAAAATGAAAAGTTTGTACGCATATGCTTGATTTTAAATTGTTGAACAGTCAAGCATTTTTAAATGGGGAACTTATTTTCCGAGCATTCCTTATTGAAACATACCCGTTTAAATAAAGATTGCATTTTCATCCAGATTTTGCTAACAATAAATAAATGTGTAAACAATCAATTCATATGACTGTATTGGGATCAGGAACTTGTGTGCCGTCACTCAAACGCAGTGCGAGTTCGGTCTTACTGGAAATTGACGAAAACAAAATCCTGGTTGATTCTGGTCCAGGCACAACAAGAAGACTTCTTGAAGCAAATGTTTATCTGAATCAATTGAGTCATATTTTTTATAGTCATTTTCATCCGGATCATATCAGCGAACTGATATCAATCCTTTTTGCATTGAAATACAGTGGATTAAAAAGAACAAAACCATTGTTCATTATTGCAGGCAATGGTTTTTTGGATTTTTTTGATCGCCTGAAATCAGCTTTTGGTCATTGGATTGCACTGGATATGTTGATATTTGACGAAATGGATACATTTACACCTGATCATCGCACATTTGATGATTTTGATGTGAATTCAGTTCCTACAAACCATAATCCTGAAAGCCTATCATATCGTTTTACGAGTAAATCGGGTTCATCAGTGGTTTATTCTGGTGATACTGATGAATCTCAACAACTCGTTCAACTTGCAAAAAATGCAGATTTATTCATTTGTGAATCATCTATGCCAGATGGCCATAAAGTTGATGGTCATCTGACACCTTCTTTGGCGGGAAAAATAGCAAGCAAAGCCAAAGTTTCAAAGCTTTTATTGACACATCTTTACCCTGAATGTGACACAGTCAACATTGAAAAACAATGTCGAAACACGTATTCCGGACCTTTATGGCTTGCTCAGGATTTAATGCGATTAGCGGTTTAATTATGGATTTAGAAAGTCTGACAGACATTCTTTTTGCTCTGGTGTTATTTTTATATGCACTTAGCACAATATGGTATTTGACCTTTGTTGCTTTTCAAAAAAAATTCCTGGCACAAATTGGTGGTGGCCAACTTTGGGCTGGTTTTTGTGGTCATTTTTTATTAATTATTGTTACTTATTTCAGAATTGGCCATATTCCTGCACACAATCTTCAATATAGCCTTTCTTTGACTGTTTGGGCATTGGTAGCTGTATATCTTTTTTTTCAATTTTCTTTGAATATACGCATATTGGGAGCCGTTGTCACCCCTATATCCACATTAATTTTGGCCTTTGCATTTTGTCTGCCAAAGCCAGAGTTTATAATCAGCAAACAGTTTGAAAGTATTTGGGTGAGTGTTCACGTAATCACTTCATTTATTGGCAATGGTGCATTCGCACTGGCTGCTTGTGTGGGAATATTGTATTTAATTCAGGAAAAAGCAATCAAAGGAAAACGACATGGTTTTTTTTATAACCGACTGCCCGCACTCGAGCGGCTAGATCAGATGGGATATGCCTGTATTGCTATCGGTTTTCCCATGCTGACCATTGGAATAATGACTGGATGTATATACGCACAGCTACACTGGGGGCATTACTGGAATTGGGATCCCAAAGAAGTTTGGTCTGCAATGACCTGGCTGTTTTATGCGGCCATTTTACATGGTCGCATGGCTTTGGGATGGCGTGGACGCCGTTTGGCATATCTCGCAATTATTGGTATTTTTTTGGTTTTGTTTACATTCCTGGGTGTCAATTTTTTACTCAAAGGACATCATGGGGAATTTACGAACTTTTAAGTGACACTCTATGCAAATCATCTTGATTGGACTGAACCATAAATCAGCTCCCATTCATATTCGGGAAAAACTGGCATTTACAAAAGATGACACAAGACAGGCGATGAAAGAGTTAATGCAAACGTCCTTTTTTTTGGAAATGTGCATTTTTTCAACCTGCAATCGTGTAGAACTCCTTGTTATCTCCGATTTAACTGAGGAGATTGTCAAACATAAGGTAATGAATAAATGGCTTGAATATTTATCAAATCATCGTGATATTGATACACAAGACTTGCATTCCCTGTTTTATGTCCATCAAAATCTAAATGCCATTCGTCATGTCTTTCGTGTGGCATCCAGCCTGGATTCAATGATTATTGGAGAGCCACAAATATTGGGACAAATAAAGGAATCCTATCGACAGGCAGTCCGAAAAAAAACAGCAGGTGTAATAATTAATCGTCTGCTCCATCGAACATTTTCAGTTGCTAAGCGAGTCCGATCTGAAACCGGTATTGGTGATCATGCGGTTTCTATCAGTTATGCAGCCATCGAATTGGGCCGAAAAATATTTGGTACCTTGAGAAATAAACCTGTTATGTTGATTGGTGCTGGTGAAATGGCAGAGTTGGCTGTTGATCATTTGATTCGTCAACATGCTGGCACAATATATGTTGTCAATCGAACCTTTGAACGGGGAATGCAACTAGCCAGTCGATATAAAGGGGCCGCCATTCGATTTGAAGAGTTATTGGATCAGCTTGTCAATGTGGATATTGTCATTAGTTCCACAGGAGCGTCAGCGTGCATATTGACAAAAACACAAATGAAAAAAGTCATGAAACGGCGAAAACAACGTCCCATTTTCTTTATAGACATTGCTGTTCCTAGAGATATTGACCCGGATATCAACCAGCTGGAGAATGCCTATCTTTACGATATTGATGACCTCCAGGATGTGATTGATATCAATGTAAATCAAAGAAAGAAAGAAGCTCTTAGAGCGGAACGAATTATTGATGAAGCTGTTGTTCGATTTGAAGAATGGTTAAATAATCTGGATATTGTGCCTACAATTAAGGCATTACGCCAAAAAATTGAGGATATCACACGTTTTGAAATTCAAAAAACATGTCAAAGCCTTCAAAACGAAAAAATTGAGCAACTCCACCCGGCGTTAGAAAGAATGGGAAATGCCATTCTGAATAAAGTTTTACATGATCCAATCAAGTTTCTGAAAGGTGAAGGATACCATAAAGATCATTCTGCCTGTATAGATCTGACACGAAAACTGTTTCGTTTAGATAGGAATAACAACTTTGATGACAGCTAATGACTCACTCGCTGAGTAAAGATATATTATGAATATTTCATTTCATCTTATTCAGTTTAATTCTGTAATGTTCGTGCAAAAAAGAGAGTGCATTTCCAAGAATCAGGTATTTAATAACAAATGAGGGAACTTATTATTCGCGGATTCCTGATTTCATTGTTGACATTGTACCAGTAAATTGATAATAAATTCGTATAAACAATCTATTTATTGGAACAAATAAAATGATATTTCTTTACAGGTCAACCTTAATATTCATTCTATCGGGGATGCTCATATTCTCATATTCAGGCTGTACAACCATTCGACCGCAACACCATCCTTCTGAAACAAAATACTTGAAGCATCTCAGACAGTTAATTGAAAAGGGCGAATACTATTATTCAAGCGGTCAGTTCAATCATGCCGTATATTCATGGGAAAAAGCGCTGACTGAAATTGATTCAAAAATTTACTACGAAATATATATTAAAACACTCAAGCAACTCGCTGGCGCATATCAGACATTGGGTTATGTAGAACCTGCAAAACGATTGTTTCAAAAAGCGATTCCCATCGTGATGGAAAGCTCAGATTTCTTTATCAATACGCTATTTTATTGCAGCATGGCTGATTTTTATACCGCCATCCGACAGATACAAGAGGCAGAGAAAGCGCTTAATCTGGCAATCGAACAATCCCGCCTGGCCCATCATCCACAAGCGAGAGCAATTGTTCAAAACAATTTAGGCAATCTGCATGCCATTAAAAATGAATACGACGATGCCTTAATCGCTTACGAAAACAGTTTGAAAATCATTACCGAATCAGGTGAAAATTTTGAAATCATATCAGAAATATTACTTAATATTGTTCGTGTAAAAGTATATCGTGTGTATGGAAAGTACCAGCGGGATGACTATAAGCGTATTACCGAAGCATTTAATCGCGCGTATCGCGCGATTCGAACCCTTCCTGAAGGCTATAAAAAGGCTGCACGGCTGATTTCATTTTCATTGCTGATACAGGATTTTAGAAAAGAATTGCATGCCGCCATGCGCGATCTTGAAAATAGTGTTTCTTTGATTATTAAAGGTGAAGAATTTTACTACCAGGGGCACCTTGAACATGCTGTGTTTAACTGGGAAGAAGCACTATTTATTCTAGATACAGAAAAATATATTGGAATTTATATTGACACATTGCTTAACCTCGCGAGTGTGTATCAATCATTTGGCAATTATGAGAATGCGCTGTCAGCCTATCAAAAAACAATGCCTTTAATCAATAAAAGCAGTGATCGTTATCGGAATGCACGTTTTTTTAGTCACATGGGAGAGCTGTATCTGTTTTTGGAGGATGTCAAACAGGGCCTTACCTTTTTGAAAAAAGCAGTTGACGAAGCGCGTCAGGTTAACAATCCACAAATATTGGCACAGGTTCTTCAAAAGAAAGGGGATGGCTTGACTGCAGATCGCTATTTTATGGGGGCAATGTCTGCATATGAAGACTCATTAAATAGAATAGAAGAACTATCAAAGGATTCAGATATTCATGTGGCAGCTTTGATCGAAAATATTCGTAATCAAATCAAACAGGCCAAAAAGAATCTTCAAAAATCCATACAACAGGCCATGCTGAGTTTTCAAAGTCAGAATCGGCAGGATATTCAATATGAAGATTATGCAGATATTATCATTTCATTAGATGATATTGACCAGGATATACAGACATTACTTGATCTGTTTAAGCAAGATGAGGAAGAACAAACAGTAAAAATTTATTCTCAACGAATTCGTAAAGAAATTCAAACTGCAGATGATTTTTTGCAGCCCATTTCTTATCATGCGTTGACACACGCGAAAGACATTGCAGCGTCATTGGGGAACAGACGAATTTTGGCGCATTCACATGCCGCATTGAGTGATATCTATGCTGAAAATCATCGCTTTGATCTTGCGATTGATCAAATACGACAGGCCGTTTTTTATGCACAGGAAAGCAATCTGACCGATATTTTATATCGATTTCAATGGAAACTTGCACGTTTGTTCAGCGTGAGAAATAACCCGAGCCATGATGACCAGAACAAATCAATTGAAACCTATCAAATGGCCATTGATACCCTTAATCCAGGAGATCCTCCCTGCATTGAAAAAGAATTGCCCGGCGAAACACATACGCGAATGAGCATCTATAATGTAAGAAAAGACTTAATCAATGCATATCCCACAGGAATTTCCTTTGACAAAGATATCAAACCCCTCTACGTAGAACGTGTGGGCGTACTTCTCGCTCAAGCATTAAAACCAAACCAACCTAAGGATTCTAAAAAGCACTTGATTCTTCAGGCGCTTGATACCTTGGAACGATTAAAGCTAGCTGAGTATAAGGATTTTTTTCAAGATGAGTGTTTAGGAAAGAGTCAATCATATGATTCCAATCAATTGAGCCAGGTCGATTCGAAAACAGCGATCATTTATCCATTGTTTATGAAAAAACGTGTTGTTGTTATTTTGATCACAAACAAAGAAATCCAAATTTATCCTGTACGTGCCAGACGTGAACAAATAGAAGAAACTTCTTTGGATTTTCGAAAAGCCTTGGAAAATAAAGATCAAGAAATATATCGTGGCTATGCCGGCCAGCTTTATACCTGGTTGATTCGTCCAATGGCAGAAACACTTCAGGATGGTAAAATCAAAACACTATTGATAATACCTGATGACGTTTTTCGTCTTGTACCATTTGCTGCATTATATGATGGATTTGATTATTTGATCAAACAGTATGCCATTGCCTATTTGCCTAAAATAACCGGAATCAATCCTCAATGGTTGCCTCGCAAAAATGTTAATCTTTTTTTTGGTGGCCTCTCAAATACACGCCAGGGTATTTTACCCAGACATCACGTGGAAACAGACTATAAAGCAATTGAGCACGCCATGAATCATTTGATTAAAACGAAACGTATTCTGAATCGTTCGTTTGAACCCAAAAAGATTGTCAGACGATTCAAAAAAACATCTTACGAGATCGTTCATTTAACATCTTTTTGTCAGATAGATAAGGCGCCCCAAGATTTTTATATCAATGCACATGGCAGGTATCTCCGATTGAATGACATTGAACGCATGTTTAACCAAAAAACAATTCCTGGGCTTGTGGTCCTTGATTACTGTAAAACACCGAATGACGACCAAAGATCGACGCTGTTTTTTAACGGTTTTCCAATAAAAACAGGTGCTAACAGTCTTTTGCTTTCATTATGGACAGATCGGGATATCGGAACATCAGAAATTGTACCGGAATTCTATCGTCAACTGATTAGAACCCCATATCAATCTCGGGCTGAAGCCCTTCAAGCTGCACAGATTGAAACATTGGGCAAGCCACGCTTTAATCATCCATTTTTCTGGAGTGGCTTTTTACTCATTGGGGATTGGTTATGAATTCTTTTCATCCCTCACATCCATTGATTGATGTCAATGCATTGAATATACACTTTCATACAGAACGGGGTATGGCTCATGTTGTGAAAGATGTTCACTTTTCCATTGAATATGGTGAAACGTTTGGATTGGTTGGAGAGTCGGGTTGCGGAAAAAGTGTGACATCACGTGCGTTAATGGGATTGATCCCCCACCCTGGAAAAATAAGCAATGGGACAATATCATTGTTTTCATCGCCTAATGATTCACCAATTGACATTAGAAATTGTTCTGAAAAAAAAATGCAAAGAATTCGGGGCCAGACCATTGGCATGATATTTCAGGAACCAGACATGGCGCTCAATCCCATTATGCGTATCGGCGATCAAATTGCTGAAGCATATTATCTTCAAGAACATCTTTTTGGATTCCAGGCATTGGTGAATCGATGGACATCAAAATTCAACCGACCCAAAAAAACAAAATACCTCAGAAATGCCATTTCACTCCTAAAAGACCTTGACATATCCAGCCCTGAAACCGTTGTCCGACAATACCCGCATCAATTATCTGGTGGTATGAAACAGCGCGTTTTAATTGCCATTGCCCTTGCCGGATCGCCATCGCTACTTATTTCTGATGAGTCCACATCAAGTCTTGATGTTAGCATACAATCTCAGATAATTGTCCTATTGGAACAATTAAAAAAAGAACAACGCATACAATCGGTCTTGTTCATCACCCATGATTTGGGGCTTGCAGCCAAGTGTTGTAAACGACTGGCAGTAATGTATGCAGGCAGCATGTGTGAAATCGGACGCGTTCCAGAAATTTTTCATCAGCCCAAACATCCTTATACCAGGGCGCTCATTGAAACAATTCCCAGAAGATCTCACTTTACACATTTAAAACCCATTTCTGGCCAGGTTCCCGATCTGGTGAATGCCCCCACAGGATGCCGCTTTCATCCCCGATGTCCCCAAAAAATACAAAAATGTGAACAGGAAATGCCATTGATGAATTCAGTGGGACAGAACCATCTCGTTGCGTGTTGGTTGGGCATTCCCAAAAAGTAGGACATTAATTGATGATCATTGAAAAATGATGAATTTCGGCAAATCCAAGAACAGCGTAGGGCTAAAGCCCAACGCTGAATGGAAAAAGGACGCTAAAGCGCCCTCAATACCATTAAGGAATACTTAAATAATAAGTTCCTCATTTCTGAAAGAGTCAATTCTA
>Ga0272440_1000088_pt1 | contig 72630 bp, 38 predicted proteins | sample SSMMMBAug17_FD_192440 | JGI IMG/M metagenome (GOLD analysis project Ga0272440, IMG submission 192440) | Marine sediment archaeal communities from Little Sippewissett salt marsh, Falmouth, MA, United States - SSM-MMB-Aug17 | ecosystem: Environmental > Aquatic > Marine > Wetlands > Sediment ... | reverse complement strand
AACGTGTAGGGGCGAACCTTGTGTTCGCCCATCGTACATAGGAACGAAAGCGTTATTTGTTCGAGGGCGAACACAAGGTTCGCCCCTACATCGGGCTGGCACATAAGTAAATGGGGAACTTATTTTCAGAGATTTCCTTAAAAGTTAGGCCATTCAAAAATTGCCCGAAGGGCATTATATTCTCAACCTCTAAATATAGAGTCACTGAAGGTGTAATTATGATTATAAAAATAAATGGAGAGGAACTGAATTTTGATAAAGAATTATCCATAAAGGATTTCCTTGAAACAAAAAAAATAAGTGCGGATGCTGTAGTTGTTGAATTGAATCAAAACATAATTCCTTTAGAGAAATATCAGACCACCTGGCTGACCCATAAGGATAACTTAGAAATTCTTCGATTTGTGGGAGGAGGATAATACATATGCAGGATGATATTTTTGAAATTGGCGGAAAAAAACTGGGCAGTCGTCTGTTTATTGGAACAGGCAAGTATGCCTCAGACAGCATGATACCCGATGTTTGTAACAGCACCGGCGCAGGTGTCATTACTGTTGCATTGAGACGCGTTGATTTTAATGCGATCACTGATAATGTAATGCAGCATATTCCATCACATATGCAATTGATGCCCAATACATCCGGAGCAAGAACTTCAGATGAAGCCATTCGTATTGCAAGGCTTGCGCGTGCTACTGGATGTGGCAACTGGATTAAAATCGAAGTGATTACCGATAATAAATACCTACTTCCTGATGGGTATCAAACAGCGATAGCTACTGAAGTTTTGACCAGGGAAGGCTTCGCAGTTTTTCCATACATTAATCCAGATTTGTATGTAGCCAGAGATCTGGTTAATGCCGGAGCGGTTGCCATTATGCCTCTGGGAGCACCGATTGGAACCAATCGCGGCCTTCGTACCGAAGAAATGATTCATATTCTCATTGATGAAATTGACCTTCCAATCATTGTTGATGCAGGCATCGGAAAACCATCACAGGCATGTCAGGCAATGGAAGCCGGGGCGGATGCCTGTCTTGTTAATACTGCAATTGCAACTTCTGAAAATCCTGTTCTTATGGGGAAAGCTTTTGCTGAAGCTGTTCGAGCAGGAAGGCATGCCTTTTTAGCGAAAGCCAGGGGAACGAGCAAGTGGGCATCCGCGTCATCACCTTTAACAGGCTTTATTCGTAACCATGAAGGACAATCATGAGTTTTGTTTCAGTATTAGAAAAATATCAATCCATAGATATTGAATCAGTTATTGATGCATCGGATGCACATTCGGTTTTAAGGCATCTCAATAAAAATTCTTTAAACATTGATGATTTTGCAACCTTAATTTCTCCAGCAGCACTCCCCTATCTTGAACAAATTGCTCAAAAATCACATGACATCACACGACGATATTTTGGCAATACCATACACCTGTTTACACCTATGTATTTATCCAATTATTGTAATAATCGATGCCTGTATTGTGGTTTTAACCATGATACGAATATCAAACGTTATCAAATGTCCCTTGATGAAGTTGAAAATGAAGCCAAAATGATTGCTTCAACAGGCTTAAAACATATTTTAATTCTGACTGGCGATGCTCCCAACAAAGCATCCAGGTCATATTTGCAATCGTGTTGTGATGTATTAAAAAAATATTTTAGTCATATCTCAATTGAAATCTATGCGCTGGACACACAAGGCTATGAAGACTTAATCCAATCGGGTGTTGATGGCCTGACCATCTACCAGGAAACTTATAACATAACGCTTTACCAAAAATTGCATCCATCAGGCCCTAAACAAAACTATCTTTTTCGTTTGGATGCTCCCCAAAGGGGTGCTCAAGCTGGCATGCGCAGTGTCACCATTGGCACTCTTCTGGGCCTTGATTCCTGGCGAAAAGACATCTTTTTTACAGCGCTTCACGCCAGCTGGCTTGAAAATGAATATCCAGAAACTGAAATATCTATTGCATTACCTAGAATTCGACCCTATTATGGATGTTATCAACCTGAGCACCCAGTATCTGACCAGGATATGGTGCAAATGATCATTGCAATCAGAAATTTTTTACCCAGATGCAGCATTACAATTTCTACACGAGAACGAGAATCATTCCGAAACAATATTTTAAAACTGGGTGTAACAAAAATGTCTGCCGGTTCAACAACAGCTGTTGGCGGGCATAGCCTGGACAATTCCTTACATAATCAGTTTGAAATATCAGATAAGCGTTCAGTGGATCAGATGGCCACATATCTGGAACAAAATAATATTCAACCTTTGTATAAAGATTGGGAAAGGTTTTAATGGAAAATTTGAATTGTTTTGAAAAAGGCCTGCTCAAATATCTACCTTCTCAATGTTTTGAAAAACTTATCAGTATTAAAATTGGCATTGCAGGATGTGGCGGTATTGGCTCTAATTGTGCAAGTACGCTTGTGAGGTGTGGCTTTAGACAATTTCTATTAGTTGATTCAGATCGTGTGGAAGCATCCAATTTAAATCGACAATTTTATACTGACAACCAAGTCGGATATCTAAAAGTCGAAATGCTACAACAAAACCTGCTTGAAATTAACAATAAGTTATTGATTCAGACGTGTCAAAAGCAAATCAACTCTGAAAACATTAAAAGCATTCTTGGTCCATGTGATGTTATTGTTGAAGCGTTTGATAATGTAAGTTCAAAAAAATTATTAACACAGACTTTTTTACATACTGACAAACTGATTGTGACAGTTTCAGGCATGGGTGGGTATGGGGATTGTGACTCGATGATGTCCAGACAAATCAAAGATACCTTTTTTATGGTTGGCGATTTCACCTCAGAGGTGACTGACAGGGTTCATCCATATGCTCCCAAAACAAAGATTGCTGCAGCAAAACAGGCGGATATTATTTTTAATTATTACATGCAAGATTGCACTCATTGCATTTAACATAACAATTCTTTTTTTAAAATTGAATGAAAAGGCACTTAAATGAAAATGAATACTCCTTATATCAGAACACTTGATGCAAACCTGAATCGTGTGTCTGAAGGGATTCGAGTCATTGAAGATATTTTCAGGTTTGAATTTGAAAATAGTACCATCATTGATTCCCTCAGAAAACTTCGACATAATGTCAGAAATAATTCTCAACAGCTGACCCCTTTACTTTTGGAAAACAGACAGGTTCATTCTGATCCAGGTATCGCAATTTCCATGCATTCGAGCATGGATCAGCGGAGTAAACATTCTGATATTGTGCATGCAAATTTCAAAAGGGTTCAGGAAGGTCTGCGATCCATTGAAGAGTCGCTTAAGTCAATAAAGAAGTATGATATTGCCAAAAAATATGAACAAATTCGATTTCAGATTTATTCTATTGAAAAACAATGCTATCTGATATTATCAGGAACCAGAAAAAAAAGCTTTCCACAAACAGATATTTATTGTCTTACAGCAGAATCCCTTTCTTGCGGAAGAAGTAATCTGGCTGTTGTTGACGAAATGATTCAAGCGGGCATTAAAATTATACAATATCGTGAAAAGGAAAAGCCCTTTGGTGAGAAATACCAGGAATGTATGAAAATCAGAGAAATGACTCTGGCAAATGATGTGACATTTATTATCAATGATCATGTGGATCTCGCACTGATGACTCAGGCTGATGGTGTCCACATTGGTCAAACAGATTATCCTGTTGAGGCTGTCAGAGCGTTGACAGGGGATGATTTTATTATTGGAATATCTACCCATGCACCTGAAGAAGCCCTGCGGGCTCAGGACTCAGGTGCGGATTATATTGGCGTTGGTCCCATATACAAGACAAATACGAAAAAGGATGTTTGTGATCCTGTAGGACACACGTATCTTGAGTTTGCAGTAAAAAATATTTCAATTCCATTTGTGACCATTGGTGGAATCAAGGAACATAATCTGCATGAAGTTGTGGGTCGCGGTGCGACATGTGTGGGGATTGTTTCTGAAATTACAGGGGCTGACAATATTGGTGAAAAGATTCAAACAATTAGAAATAAAATAAAGGACTGTCAAACATGAAACAATATTCCACACAAATGGACGCTGCAAGAAAAGGTATATTGACAAATGAAATGAAATACGTTGCTAAGGCTGAAAACATGGATCAAAGAGAATTGCTTTCGGCTATTGCTCAAGGAACAATTATAATACCGGCCAATAAGAATCATGTCAATTTACAACCCGCTGGGATTGGAACCGGGTTAACAACAAAAATAAATGTGAACCTGGGAATTTCTCAAGATTGTCGGGATATTGACAAGGAAATGGAAAAAGTCAAATATGCGTTGGCATTAAACGCGGATGCAATTATGGATTTAAGCTGTTTTGGCAGAACACGAGATTTTCGACAAAAATTGATTCATATTTCACCTGCCATGATTGGATCTGTTCCCATTTATGATGTCATTGGGTTTCATGAAAAGGCATTAAAAGATATTTCTGAGGATGATATCTTTGAAGTTGTTGAAACACATGCAAAAGATGGCGTTGATTTTATTACAATCCATGCAGGCATGACACAATCGGTTGCGCAAAAAATTCAAACGAAACATCGGTTGACAAACATTGTTTCAAGAGGAGGCTCCCTTTTGTTTTCCTGGATGGCGTTTCATGAGCGTGAGAACCCATTCTATGCCAATTTTCATCGATTGCTAGATATTTGTAAAGAATATGATGTCACATTAAGTCTGGGTGATGGTTGTCGTCCGGGTTCAATTCATGATTCGACTGATGCGGTTCAAATAGAAGAATTAATTGTTTTGGGTGAATTAACCCGCGCAGCTTGGGAAGAAAACGTTCAGGTTATGATAGAAGGTCCGGGACACATGGCCATTGATGAGATTGAAGCCAATGTCATCCTGGAAAAAAAATTATGTCATCAGGCGCCATTTTATGTACTGGGTCCAATTGTTACTGATGTTGCACCAGGTTACGATCATATCACCAGCGCCATTGGCGGAGCAATAGCCGCATCAAAGGGCGCTGACTTTTTATGTTATGTCACACCTGCAGAACACTTAAGACTGCCAGATCTGGATGATATGAAACAAGGTATCATTGCAACGCGAATTGCAGCTCATGCAGCAGATATTGTTAAACAAGGAAATGATGCAAGGCAATGGGATAACGCAATCAGTCGGGCCCGACAAGAATTGAACTGGAATAAAATGTTTGAACTGTCAATTGATCCCGAAAAAGCAAGGCTTTACCGCCAATCTTCTCAGCCGGAACATGAAGATACCTGTACTATGTGTGGTAAAATGTGTGCAGTTCGGACCATGAATGAAATTGTTTGAGTGTAACCAGAATTGCAGGTCAAACCGAAACCAACCCTATGAGCAAAACAATATTGTTTCGGTGCCGAAACAACGATCAAGGCCAAAAAATAAGCAATTATTATGTGACAGGAGACACCATTAAATGGCCTATGTGGCATCATATGAATACGATATTTTTATCAGCTATGCACACGATGATAACACATTGGGCTGGATTGATTCTTTTCACGAGCAATTGTCAAAAACATTGAAAGCCATGTTTGGCAAGCATCAACCGATTCAGATCTGGCGAGATCAACAAATGGATGGCAATCAGATTTTTGATAAAACCATTTGTGATATCATTGAAAAGTCTGCATTATTTATATTGTTATTATCGAATAACTACCTTTCATCAGAATACTGTCGCAAAGAAATGAACTGGTTTATCAACCATGCCCAAAGGAAAGGTCACTCTCTTTATATTGGTCAGTATTATCATCGAATGATCCATGGTCTGCTCATTAAAATTCCGCCTGATAAGTGGCCATCAGCCTTGCAAGGAAGAACCGGATTCCATTTTTATGATGAACAATCCTGTGGGGGGGATGGTTTATTGCAGTTGGAAATCAATAGCCCTGAATTCAATAGCGTGTTTAAAAAATTTATTGATGCCATTTATCAAAGCCTTAAAAATATTAAAAGCTTCAAACCGGAAACGTCAACGCCCACACAAAACGATCATACCCCTAAAGTTTTTTTTGCCAATACGTCTGATAGCCTGGAAAACCATGCCAAACGTACTCAGGCTGCACTTGCACAACACAATATATCTGTTTTTGATTCAATTCCACCCCCTTATGAAGCGTCTGCACATGAAAATATGGCACGTCAGTGCATCGAAAAGGCCAGCCTTTGCGTACATATGCTGGGCGAGTTTCCAGGAAAAATCATTGAAAATGATTCCAATGGGCTTACTTATCCACAAAAACAACTGGCCATATCTGATACAGAAAAAACACAACAGCTGATCTGGATGCCACAGCATATGGATGAGAATTCTATTGATCAGCCTGAATACAGAAATCTACTGATCAGCCTGAAAAATGATACCCGCGTCATTCGCACCCAGCCATCAGAAATCACCGGGCAAATTATCCACAAACTCAAACAAACTGTCGGACAATCATCTGAAAAAAAAACTCAGGCAATGCCCAAAATCTTACTTGATACTCATGTGGATGACTTTGTTCAGGCGGCGGAATTAAATAATTTTTTGGTTCAAAAACAATTTCAATCCTTAATTAATCCATTTGATAATCACTTAAACCGAATGAAACAATATGAAAACCGATTAAAAGACATTCAGGTTTTGATTATTTTTTATGGCCGTGTGAATCAACGCTGGGTTTTAGAACGTTTGACTGAAGCGACCAAGCTCATGCTAACTGAAAAATCAACGATTCATACACGCATTATTTTTGTCGCTCCTCCAAAAAAAGAAACCCATTTATTAAAAGAACGTCTGGATTGCTTGTTAAAAGGGATTCAATTAATTGATAACAGTGACAGCGAACAAATTCTACCAGATAATTTATCTCAAATTATTGCAGCAACACAAAGTGGTGATGAATGATGAAATCAAAGTTAAATCCATACATTGGGCTGCGCCCTTATGAGAGCAAAGAAAGCCATTTGTTTTTTGGACGACGTGAGCAGAGTGCAGATTTATTGGACAAACTTGAACGGACACGTTTTCTCGCTGTTGTCGGAAGTTCTGGTTGTGGTAAATCATCATTGATTCGCGCGGGATTAATCCCCCTTTTACAGGCTGGTTTTTTGGTAGATGACAGGGATACATGGCTTACAGCAGTAATGAAACCAGGTGATCGGCCATTATATCATCTTGCAGAGGCCATTTGCAGTGTACTTGACAATGAACCAGATACTGAAGAAGTCCAACGTTTTTATGAAAGTATCAGTATTGAAGGCGCAAGGGCAATTCTTGATCGATTATCATCTGTATTATCACGAACAAAGTCATGCCTGCTGTTGCTTGTAGATCAATTTGAAGAAATATTTCGATTTGTTCAGAATAAGGACCATCAAGATGAAGCATCCTTTTTTGTATCCATTCTCATCGATCTTGCCAGTCAAATGGGAGAGCCTGTTTATAATGTGCTGACTTTGCGATCTGATTTTGTGGGAGACTGCGATCAATTTCATGGCCTGCCTGAAATGATGAATGAAAGTCAATATCTGGTTCCCCGCATGACCCGAGATCAACAACGAGAAGCCATTATTGGTCCATCAGCCATTGCTGGCGTTGAAATGTCAAAAGAGCTTGTTCAGCGGGTTTTGAACGATATGAGTAATGATCCCGATCAGTTACCAATAATGCAGCATGCCCTCATGCGAACATGGGATGCATGGTGTAATGAACATGATGTTCCTCAAATCGAAGACATATATCTGGAGGCGGATCCTTTCAACACACCCACAATCGCGCAGTATGAAGCCATTGGCACACTGTCTAAAGCCCTTTCCAACCATGGCAATTCCATTTATGAAAAAATGGCGCATCCAGAGCTGGTCATGAGAATTTTCAAAGCACTCACTGATTGTGGAAATGATGGGCGGGGAATACGACGCGCAACAAAGTTAGGACATCTGTATGCGATTACCGGTGTGATACAAAAAGATAATTTTCCAGAAATTAAAGGCCTTGAATGGGTAAAGCCATCCTGGAACCCTTCTGATGTGGATCATATTATTGATATATTCAGGCAACCGGGGTGTTCTTTCTTGATGCCATCAGTTTCTGTTCCTTTACATTCTGAGATCGTGATAGATATTTCTCATGAAAGCTTGATGCGGGTTTGGAATCGCCTGGAGCAATGGGTGAATGATGAAGATCAGTCATTAAGAGATTATCGTCGTCTCACAGAAACTGCATTGCTTTATCGTAAAGGCTCTGCCGATTTTTTAAGAGATCCGGAATTACAATTGTACAAAAAATGGTTTGAAAGACAATGTCCCAATCGTGCATGGGCCAATCAATACCATAGCCTGCATGAACAGAATCAACAATTCTTTGAAAAAAGTTTCGATTTTCTTCAGGAAAGTATTGATAATCAAGCTAAAGAATCAGAAAAAGAAAAACGTACTGCAGCAGAACGTCAGGAATTGGAAAAAAAAGCATTGCTTGCACAACAGGAAGCTCTTTATCAAAAACGCATTTTAAAAGGCGTTTTTTTGGGTTTGATTATCGCATTGATCATATCCGGTATTGCTGTTTATCAATACTACATTGCCAACAATGCAAGGAAATATGCAGTCGCCCAACAAGATATAGCCATGCACAATGCACAAATGGCCAGATTAGAAAAGGAAAAAGCCATTTCTGCTTTGGAAAAATTTGAGCAAGAACGAATAAAAGTTGTAAAAAAATCAAAAGAAATCGATAAACTACAGGAAACACTCGTTCCATTGGGAGAAAAACAGGGGCGTTTCTATCTATTAAATTTGCCCGAACAAACGCGGGTTAATATTATTGGCGTTTCTCAAACTTATGCCAATGGAATGAAACTTGAGGCTGGCACATATTCGGTTCAATTAACACACAAAAATTACTATCCCAAAAACATTGTTGTGAATATTGAATCTGGAAAGGAAAATCAGGTGAAAGCCAATCTAAATCCCTTGCCATCAGAAATTCAAATCAGCGGAACACCAGACCATGCAACAATTGTTGTCAATAATGAAAAAAAAGGGTCCGGTGCAATGACGCTGAGTAACCTTCAGCCAGGAATGTATCGAATACGCATTGAAAAAGTATTGTTTGAAACTTTTATTACTGATATTTCATTGGGGCCAAATGACACTCAAAAAATTCATTATAACCTGGCCGGACTTGTCAAATTGAACATTTTGCCGCGTCCTTCAGAAGCTCGGGTCCGAATTATGAATATTCGTCCGGTATATGAAGATGACATGATTTTAACCTCTGGACGATATTTAATTGAAGTCAACCATCCTGGATATTATGAATTTCAGGAGTGGATCAAGCTTGAACAGGGAGAACGTAAGCTCACTGTATTGCTGGATAAAAAGCCTGAAAAAATAATTACCAATGATTTCGGAATGACCTTTGTATATATTGTACCTGGTTATTTTATTATGGGCAGTCCGGATCGTCATGATGAATTTCAGCACAAGGTCACATTTTCTAAAGGCTTTTACATGCAAACCACTGAAGTCACACAGGAACAGTGGGTTCAGATCATGAAAAATAATCCTTCGCACTTTAAATCTTGTGGCAAGGATTGTCCTGTAGAAAAGGTCTCTTTTAATGACGTTCAGGTATTTATCAACAAATTATCAACACAGGACCAATTTACTTATCATCTTCCCACTGAAGCCCAATGGGAATATGCGGCCCGATCTGGAAATAACAAAGATATTGCTATTGGAGATATTCGGGCTACTGGATGTAAAAAAGATGTCAACCTGAATAAAATGGGATGGTACTGTGGCAATAGCCAGGATAGAACTCATCCTGTTGCGCAAAAGAATGCCAATGCCTGGGGATTATTTGATATGCACGGCAATGTATGGGAATGGTGCATGGATTGGTATGGTGTGTATCCAAAGAAAGCTGTAACAGATCCGGTGAATACTCAACCCGGAAATGCAAGGGTTGTTAGAGGCGGGGGGTGGACCAGCGACGTTGGAAGCTGTCGTTCTGCAGCACGATTCAAAAGTGGACCCGCCAATCGCATTGGAGACCTTGGATTTCGACTGGTGATTCCCTGGGCTGGAAATCCCGAAAAAAAAGGGGGGACTTTTCGTTTGATCCCTTAGGAACGTTCTGAAAATAAGTTCCCCATAAAATAAATGTTCATTTTCGTTTTTTGAACCAGGATTACACTGAAGAAGATGAATAAGATGAAATAAAGACACTTTAAATTCATCTTATTCATTTTCTTCAGTGTCATCCTGGTTCAGAAACGAATCAACAAATATTAAATAATGAGGAACTTGTTTTCAGAGCTTTCCTAAGGAATGCTCGAAAAATAAAATCCCAATTTCAAAAGGATTGAATTAAATATTAAGCATATATGGACCAAAATGCTCATTTTGTTTTTGAACCATGATTACACTGAAGAAGATGAATAAGATGAATAAAAACACTTTAAATTCATCTTTTTCATCTTCTTCAGTGTAATCATGGTTCAAAAACAGAATGAGCAATTAATAAATAATGAATTTATTTTTTGAGCTTTCCTAAGATGAAATAAAGACACTTTAAATTCATCTTCTTCATCTTCTTCAGTGTAATCATGGTTCAAAAACAGAATGAGCAATTAATAAATGATGAATTTATTTTTTGAGCTTTCCTAAGATGAAATAAAGACACTTTAAATTCATCTTCTTCAGTGTAATCCTGGTTCAGAAACGAATCAACAAATCCTCAATATTTGTTGATTCGTTTCTGAACCAGGATGGCACATACATTACAAATAGGTAACTTATTTTCAGAACTTTTCATATTTATTATTATGATAAAAAAAAATTGATCAACCATTATTTTTTTGATATTAATAATGACTATTAATTAATAAGAAAAGTTAATTATGAAAAAAATAATTATAATTTCAATATTTTATATCTTATTATTCCCTGGAACGTTATTCTGTACAAACTTAACAGTTGGCTCTGAAATCGTCAATCAGGCATTGATTGAATTTAAGGATGAAACAGGGAGCTCACAAACAGTTACAACCAATATTGTTGTTGTAACGATACGTCAAATTTATTCTGCAACCCTTGATGGTGATCGCAACCTTGAAGGCATTGCAGGTCAACGCAGAGCTTTTATCCACACACTTCACAACACAGGGAATGGACCTGATACGTATTGTGTTTCCATAGAAAATATATCGGGTGATTCAGGGGACTTTTCCAGTATCAAACTGATTCGTGATTTAAACAGTAATGGCCAGGTGGATGCATCTGACCCAACCATCGCATCAACATCAAAAATAAATAACACAACAATTTTTTTGATTGCTGATGAAACCGCTCATCTCATTGTTCTGGGAGAAATTCCTGAATCATCAGTCCAGAATTCATCATATCGTCTCATGCTTACAGTTAAAGCAAAAAATGGTACAAATCTCTGTCAGGAAAACAGCGTTGCTGATATTGGGAACAATGCTGATACATTGAATGATACAAACATCGATCAGGTGGTTATTACAGATCAGGCAATTTTGGTTGTCAGCAAGGAATCTGTATATCAAACCAATAGTGAAGGCATTTCAGATGATACCATCGCCTATCAAATATCTGTAAAAAATATTGGCAGCAGAATCGCAAGGGATATCTTGATAACAGATATTTTGCCAGACCATACACAATATCAGGCCAACAGTATTCAATCTGCCAGCGACTTTGTGGGAACTCCTGGAATTGATGATGGTGCCAATGGGTACGATGGTCGGATACCATTTCATGACAGTCAAACTGGCCAAATTTTGGGTGAAATTGATACCCTACCAGTGGATGGTGAAGTTGTTTTTTCATACATTTTAGACATTGATAACGAGGCTTCTGGGGGGAGCTTGATCAAAAATACTGTCAGTGTTGTCGGTGATCTTGATGAAAATGGATCTACAGATGAAGCTGCGATCATATCAAACATAACTGAACATTTTATTCCGAAAACATATGGGGTCGAAATAACCGATACAGGCACAAACACTGGTTTCAATGTCAATGATGGCGGCGATGATGATGACGCTTTGAATGATCAACAATATGTCGATCAAGTTTCTCAAGGCGCTGTTGTCTGGTTCACTCATCAGGTGACCAACCAGGGGAATGCTGAAGATACATTTTCGTTGAACATTTCAAATAGCACATTTCCCCAAAATACTGGATTTCAATACTACCATGTCAATCATAATTCGCCCTTGCTTGATACCAACTCAGATGGATATATTGATACAGGCCCGCTGTCACCTGGAGAAACACGTACTATCGTGATTGGAGCTGTACTTCCAACAGATGTGAGCATGAATGGACCTTTTAGCGCAACAATTACTGCAAAATCATCTGGTAATAATTCATTTGAAGACACATCACAAATGCGTCTTGGCATTATCGAAGCACATCGCGTGGATATTAGCAATAATGAGTCATCATCAGGTATGCATGATCTTATTGATGCAGATCCGGTCTCACAAATAGCAACCATCGTCGAATATGATTCTCAAAATGGTGCAATATTTGATTTGTATATTGCAAATGAGGGCGCACTGATTGATCAATATCAGCTATCTGCGTGGCAGGATGATTCGGCAACGATTCCATTGCCTGATTCCTGGAATACGAGTTTTGTGAATAGTGCTGACGAAATCATTACAAGCACTCCGCCCATTTTGCCTGCAAATACATTTCATTGTCAATTGCGCATTTTTCTTCCAGAAAATCACGAACCCGACCAAATTTCAATTTTTATCAAGGTGTTTTCTTCTGTAACTGATGTGTGGGATATCAAACAGGATGCGATAAAAATTAATCAAAATATTGCCATTCGAATGACACCAGACAATGAAAATACAGTTTCTCCAGGGGGGGCTGTTGAATATTTTCACAATGTCCAAAATATTGGTAATGTTTCAGTCAATCTGACCATCGCTGTTTTAAGTCAGAGTTTAATGTCCCATAGCTTGCTGCTGCCACAACTGTTTGATGGTTCGAATCTAAGTTCTTTTAAAACCATACAAAATTTTATGGCAGGACAACGCATTGTAATCTTTGATAAAAGTGAAAATGAATGGCAATATATTGAGTTGGTCAGTGATGGCAATGGGCGTGTTGCGATCCCTCTGGGTCCATATGATAACTTGCAATTTAAAGTGCGCGTGATGGCACCATCGCAACTCCCTGCAAACAGTTTAGACATTTTAATTGTTTCAGCTTCGGTCGTCGGATCGTCCTTACAAATATTGAATACAGATCGAACGTCATCTTCATCATCCCAATTACAGATTATAAAAAAGGGTGCAAGGGATATATCATGCAATACAGACATGGCATCATTGGATCGTTTTGTCTCATCACATTTTCAAGTCAATCCAGGAGAATGTATTATCTGGCAAATTTTAGCAATCAATACTGGCGTTGAGCCAGTATGTGAAGTCAAACTTCATGATAAAGCACCTGCATTTACATTTATTGATGGCATACCCATAATTTATGCTCAGCCCTATCCGGGTGGGACGGGTTCATGTTCTGTGGTAAATGAAGAGTTGGAATGTTCTGTGGGAAATACGCTTGATATGAATGGGGATGGCGTTCTAGATAATTTTTGTTTACGATCTGGGGAACGTGCTGAAATTCGATTTCGCGTGAAGATTGAGTAAGGAGAGGGTGTTAATACCACCTAAAGGCAATGTCCCGGAGTGTAACAATAGCCGACAGGCTAAGATGGTCAATTCGCGGCAAATCAACGCCCGCATGTGGCGCAAACAAATGGCTGTCAGGCTCAGCAAATTCGCAGTGAAGATCTTTCTCACGCAAAACGTTGGAAAGAAATCGTTGTTAGCCAAATTCAAAACATGAAGGACATTTTTTTTATATATAATTTAGAAGGAATCAATATGCAAAAACAACCAAAAAAAGGAGGAAAAAAATGATTTACTTCAAGATAATCCCTGGGATTATCGCAACCTTACTGATGTTCTTTCCGGGAATTCTAACGGCCGGTCCCCTGGAAAGTAAGATGACAGCATATCTGGTAGAAACTGATAAAAATGGCAAGGAGATTCTGAAAAAAACAGATTCTGCTGCCCCAGGTGAAACCATCGAGTATATGCTGACCTATAAGAATACCGGCGCAAATCATTTGTCAGCACTGGCTGTTAATGGGCCGATTCCGCCGAATACTAATTTTGTAAAGGGTTCAAATTCCACAGATGTTCCCCATAAATTCAATGTAAGCATTGATCATGGCAAAACCTGGGATGAGGAACCTGTCAAGCGGAAACAAAAAAACAAAGCTGGAAAAGAAGTTTGGGTCATTATACCGCCTTCTGAGTACACAAACGTTCAATGGGTGGCTAACAACCCTATTGGCCCGGGAGAAATCCAAACCTATCGGTATCGGATTATTATTGAATAAAATTATTGTTAAAGAGGAGTTTAAAATGAAAAAAAATCAATTTTTAAAAATTATGACCACCATGTTCATCATTGGTCTTTTACTTGGGTTATCACAAAATGCATGGTCAACCGGTACTCCGGTCAATCAATTAATTCAGAACCAGGCAACAGCTACTTATGTAGATGCCAACAACAACGCTCATACTGCCCAGTCCAACCTGGCAACGATTGTTGTGGGGCAGGTTTATTCGGCATTCATGGGGCAGGATCGTAGTTCTAGTGCTGCAGCCGGTCAACCGATTTACTTTTCTCATTATGTAAAAAATACAGGTAATGGTTCAGATGTCTACACTATTCAACTCATTGAAGCGATTACCGGCCAGGATGATGCCAATTTTGATATACTCAAGGTGTATCTTGATACCAATTTTAATGGTGTGGTTAACGATGGTGAAGACATGGTGGCTACTGTGGGAGGTTATGGCACAGTTACCATTGAAGCGGATCAAAGAATTAATTTGATCGTTGAAGCGCGTGTGCCAAGTGGTGCCCTGGAAAATCAAATCTTAGGCGCGACTTTAAGGGTCACTTCCGAAAATAGTGATGTGCTTGATGAGTCAGATGGCAAAGGTATGGATGGACAGGACAACACAAATGAAGATTATGTGACTGTTACCAGTAATGCAGTTTTGATTGTTTCCAAGTCTGCGACTTACAATCATAACAAAACATTAAATGATATCAGTGATGACTCAATTATTTTTACCATTACCCTTAAAAATACCGGACAAAGTCCGGCATACAACATAGAAATCCATGATGTTTTGGATTTGACAAAGTTCGATATTTCAACCGTTGATGATATCATTATTGAAGAGGTGAATGGGGACTTTATAGATGGCCCCGGTGCGGATGAAGGTTCAACAGGAACAGATACCATTCAAGGATTTGCGCCTATTGCATCAAACAATGTGAACAATGAAGTGAATGTGACCAATGTTTTTGGTATTCGGGGTCATGATGATGTTCTTCCACCAGATACAACAGTGTCCTTTATGTATCGTGTGCCAATTCGACCGGATTTGCCCGCCAATGCAAGTATTGAAAATGAAGTACATGTCCTTGGTGATGTGAACGATGATGGCGATACTGATGATGAAAACGAAGATATTATTTCCAATAAAACCATTGTTTATGTTTATGATAGTTACTCCCTTGTTGTTTCAGATATTGGATCAGGCATGAATGCCGGTATTAATGATGGCGGCGATGATGACAACACTGTCAATGATGATCAAATTGTAGATCGTGTGGCATCCGGAGAACAGGTGATATTTACACATACGATTACAAATACTGGAAATATTGAAGATACCTATGAATTAACTTATTCCAATGCTGGGACGACAAACAATTCATTTCCAGCAGGCACTGTGTTCAGTTTTTGGAATAAAGGCGGGAATACAGCATTGTTAGATTCGAACAATGATGGCACAGTTGATACAGGGCCAATGCTTTCGAATGAAACCATCACCATTGTAATAAAAGCGCAATTGCCTGCCGGTGCCTATGATAACGATGGCACAAATGAACCCAATTATACAGCGTTGCTAACAGCGACTTCAGCTGGCCAGGACTCTGTCAACGACACAACCCGTTCAACTGTTTATCAAATATCCCCACCTGGTGTTGATTTAACCAATAGTCCTTTAAGAGGCGTTGATTCTGCTGACAATGACCCACTGGTGAACAAACATGCCTATGAAACAGGCGGTATCAATCCCACAACAACCAAATCCGGTAACCCAGGGGCAAACATTGTTTTTCCTTTAACCATTGAAAACGATTCTGGTGTACCTGATGCGTTTCAGCTTGCTTGCGGAAGTACCTGGGATGGCAACAAATTGGGTGGATTGCCTGAGGGCTGGAACATGATTTTTCATGATGAGGCTGATAATGTCATCACAACGACGCCTGCGCTTCCTGCTCATTCTACATTTTTGTTTCATGCGCATATCATATTGTCATCAAATCCAATTAAATGTAAGGCAGATTTTGAAACAGATTTTGATGGTGATGGAAATCTTGAAGCGATCGATGGCAATGCTGATGGTGATGGTGATTACCCGATCTTTTTTAGAATAAAATCAATTAATACAGGCGCAACTGATATTAAGTTAGATGCCCTGGATGTGAACGATATTGAAAAAATTGCCTTTGTCGCCAATCAAACCGGACAGATTCAACCCGGTGGTTCAGTAACATACAACCATACATTGAGGAACGATGGAAACACTGTCGAAGCGCTTATTTTGGATGGAACGAACAGTCTGGCAACATCCGGATGGGGAAATAGTCTCCTTGTAGATACCACGGGTGATGGCACTCCCAATAAGCCATTCAATGCATTGAGTGGTACAGATAGTGTCTATTATTATGATACGAATGATAATCTTGTTTGGCAAGTTTTTGGTGGAAGTGGCATCCCGAACAGTGCAGATAAAATTAGACTGAACCCTGGTGATAAAATGCCTGTTTCTGCATTAGTCTTTTCTCCATCCAGTGCGCCTGATGGCACTTTGGATGTTTTATCAGCGATTGCGACATACAACTATGGTGAAAGTGTATCAAAAGTAATTGACCAATCTACTGTCATATTGGGCCAATTGCGCTTGATTAAAACTGCAGCTTTGGATGCGGATTGTAATGGAAATCCTGACACCAGCCTCGATCAATCAGCAGTTTCAACTGTCAACCCAGGACAATGTGTTTTATGGCAGGTGGTCATTACCAATGCGGGTACAGAAAATGTGGATATGGTCAAAGTACATGATAACATTCCTGCATTTACACAATTCCTTCCGGGCTCTTTACAATCTGGCTTTGGAAATGCTGGGACCAGTGCAACATCCCTGATTGCATTATCGTCAAATACAGATGCTGATGACAATGAATCAAGCGCGCATCCGAGTGGTTATCATGCCAAACAAATTGGTTCAGAAGTGATTTATCATGTTGGTGCTGGTTCATCTCAAACTGAAGGCGGTACGATTGCACCAGGTGAATCTATTACGATGCGGTTTTGCACACAAGTGGAATAGGATGATTCATCGCTTATTCAAGCTTGGAAAAGTCGGATCTGTCTGACGAGTCGGACATAACAATGTACAGGTTTGAGGCGATATCTGATTTGCTTCTGCAAATGCAAATCGGACATAACAAATCGCCCAACCTATACATTGATTATAAGAGAGTTCAGCTCATTCCCAAACTCGGCCCTTATCGATATACAAATCTCGGTAAGCGCTTGCTCGTTCCCTGGTTCTGCCGACTCTTCCTAGGAACACGCAGTGTTGTGTTTTTTTCAAACAAATTTGAACATCAAGTAACTGATTTGTTCAATAAGCAGGTATCAACCGGTGAAATATAACCGCACCATATTGAGTGCACTGATACTTCTGATCATTTACAGCCATAGTTACGCAGAAACGCCGGCATTTACTTTTATAGAAAATCAGGCAACAGCCACATACTATGATCCAACAATTGGAATTGGCAATGTGGTTGTATCGAATGTTGCACAAATTCAAGTTGCGCCTGTCTATGGACTCCATCTGATTGATGATCGAAGTATCAAGGCCAGCCCAGGTAATTATATTAACTTTTCCCATGTTTTGACCAATCAGGGAAATGTCACAGATACGTATATTCTTCACCTGACATTTCCAAGCACCTCTGACTTTGACTTTTTGTTACCCCAAATCATTATTGATCACAACCATAATGGCCGGAGAGACCCGGGTGAAGAATCTGTTCAAAATAAATCAGTAACCCTTGAATCCGGAGCAAAGATTTATTTGGTGATCGCTGCCAAAGTACCGGGAACAGTTTTACAAGATATGGTGGGGCAAATATCATTTGAAGCCCGATCGAAAACAAAACCCAATCTTTTTGAAACAAATACTGATTCAGCACAAATCGACCTGGGCGTAATGATTCAAATGACCAAGTCCAATCAACCCATTTGCAGTGAATTGGTCGAACACGGAGAAAAGATTACCTATCGCATTGATATGATCAACACAGGTTATCAAGAACCGAATGAACGTACCATTTCTGTGATGACGCAAAATGGACTCAAGCAAATGAAAGGCATCCTCCTTGAAGATAGCATTCCTTGCAATACAACATTCCATTCATTGGAAGACATTCATTTTTCTCCAGTTTATGCCATCCCTGTGTTGTTGTTATCTCAAAATATAGATATATTTTGGACAGATATAGATTTCTGGAATCAAACTGACCAGGTTACTAAAATTGGATTGATTATCCCAGGTGAATATTTCCGAAGAGATTCAAGTGCGCATCTGTCGTTTTCTGTTCAAGTCGTTGATCAGGCAACATCAGGCACGATGATTTACAATACTGCTGAGATCAACCTTGATGGTGCCAGTTCACCTGAGTTTGAAACCAACGAAATCTGCAATAAAGTGTTTGGAGATCCTGCCAACATTAAATTTGTCGATTCTGTATATACTCCTACTCAAACGTTTCAATTGCAGAATTCTCCCAAATATATACCTGAACGTGATAATGTTTATCTTGAACTTGTATCTAGTAACTTTAACTCTAATCCCACGATTCCAGATAGTGTTCTGGTAACAGTACAATCAGCCTCAACCAGGGATACCATTGAAATATGGGTTTATGAGACTGGGCCAAATTCCTGTATTTTTAGAAGCCGAACACCACTGGTTCTCATAGAAAACAACGCCTCGGAACGTAAACGCAGCAAACGCATTTGTCAAGAAGGCGGTGTTTGTTACCTAAGAAGCACAAAAATTGATTTCTTGACATGTGAAGCTGTCGATCCTGTCGAAGGCCGCATCAGTGATGTTGCCAGTGTCGAGCCGTTTGGATATGTTTTTGATTCAATCACCTTGGCGCCTATTGCTGGTGCTACTGTATATTTACACAATATCAATGGATCAGTTGAGGATATTTATGGTAATGAAATTAAACCGGAAATTTCCAATAACAGTGGTCGATATCAATTTTCAAATGTCCGGCCAGGAGGTGGCTACTATATCGAAGTTATTCCACCATCAAAATATCAGTTTCCATCAACAAAACCTGCACGAATGATGCTATTCAAGTATGTGATCAATGACGCTTCTTATGGAAGAAATGGGCTTGATCAGGAAGCTGATTCTGGTTTGTTTTCTTTAGGGCTTTTGCCAGATGCCCTAGAACTAGATATTCCTTTGGACCCTTTAGACATTGATGGCAACATTTTGTTGGAAAAAGCTGTTAAAGAAACGCTTGTATTTTATGGTCAAACTGTTGCGTATGAACTGACCATTCACAATCAAACTGGAAAAGTGGTGACAGACACACAGGTGTTTGATTTTCTTCCCAGTGGGTTTACATACGTTGAAGAAAGCCTTCAACGAAAAGATAACAAAGTAATTGGAAACCCTTTGTTTGAGACTGATAATGTGGTGATTCCAGGCTATACTCAGACGCCAAACTTTATTATCACCATTGGTTATCTCAATGTGGATGAAACTTTGGTGTTACAATATAAACTTGAGATTGACAAAAATACACTTGAAGGAAAACATACCAATACAGCCATTGTGAAAGGGAAACTCAGTGGTGCCACTCCTTTGTTTTCTAACCAGGCAACAGCAACTGTTCAGTTGGGTGATGCAATGGTGCTTGAAAAAACTGTCACTGAAGCCCTTATCAACATTGGACAGACAGTAAAATATCACATTCAAGTAAAAAATACTTCTTTTATTACACTTGAAAATACACGCATCAGGGATTGGCTTCCCCCAGGCTTTGATTATGTGACAGGCAGTTCACAATTGGATCAGGTCAATATTTCAGATCCCACACTTAAAAAAGATGACGACGATATTCTTCAGGAAATGATTTTTACCATCGGCGCGTTTCCAAATGACACCACAATTGATTTATCATATGAACTAAAGCCTACCCTTCAGGCACTGGACAGTGATCGGATCAATACAGCTCGTGCAGTGGCTGAACTTCCCAATCAAACAATTATTGCATCCAATATGGACGAGGCTATCGTTAACCTGACATCTGGACCCATTGTTCTGGAAAAAACAACACATATTGATACGACATATGTTGGGGATTGGGTTCCCTATAAAATTAAAATAAAAAATAATACAGGCATTGATTTGACTGATGTCACTGTGTATGATCATCTGCCATATGGATTCAAGTATGAAAAAGGCAGCGCATGTCTGATAAATAATCCTGGACTTTTGGGGGTGAAGGTCAATGGTGGTGATTTACGATTATCTCTACCTGATTTGAAAAAAAATCAAGAAATTTCAATTAAGTATCTATTGCTGGTAACACCTGGTGCATTGGATGGCGATGGTATCAATTCGGCCTATGTGACTGGAAAAAATGGAAATAATATAAAACAATCCATTATTTCTCGGACAAAAGTAGAAATTGAACAAGAAAACCTGTTTTCTGATCGGGGTATCATTTTTGGTAAAATATTTATTGATGAAGATCATAATAGAATTCAAAATAACGATGAATGGCCGGTTGGAGGGGTTAAGTTATTTTTGGAAGATGGCACCTGGGTCATTACTGATGAAAATGGACAGTTCAGTTTATATGGCATACCACCAGGAACCCATGTTTTAAAAGTAGACCCATTATCTTTACCATCAGGGGTAGAAATATTGGTTTCTGATCTCGCTCAGGCGGGAGATCCTGGCAGTCGATTTGTGGATATGGCGCCAGGAGAATTTCATCGCGCGGATTTTTTATTGGCCTGTCCTTGTGAACATCAAAAAACTGTTTGGACTGAAATAAAAGCGCGTAATAATAATATTCGCGGTGAGTGGATGATTGAAAAAGCAATGAATTTTGATGATTCACAAACAGGAACGCAGTCAAAAACGCCTTCAGATCGTCTTGGAGATATCAGCTCTGGCCTTGTATTTCCAAATAGTATAAAAAAACAATGGACCCAAACGACTGTTGCAGATCCTGAAAACCTTTCCATCACTGAAGAAGAGGTGCTATCCGGGGAAGAAAGAATCAAATTATACGCCAGTCAGGTGACCAGAGAAATGGCCCTTACTGGAAAATTTTTATGGCCAGAAACTGATATTTCAAAAGATAGAAAATTCATTGCAGTGGTTCGAATGGGGATTGATCCTAAATTGATTGTTAATGGAGAAATTGTTTCAGATGATCACCTGGGAGAAATCATATTGAATCAAGAAGAAAAAGCCCAGGTATTGGCATGGTATGGCGTTGAAGTGAAAACTGGCAAAAATGATTTATCTGTTGAAGCGATGGATAGCTTTGGCAATCGTCGAATATTGATTAAAAAACAATTTTATGTCCCCGGAGCACCAGTGCATATGAAAATTGTGGTACCATCCAACACCCTTTCTGCTGATGGCGGACGCTCACTTTTGCCCATTGAAATTCGATTAGAAGATCAAAACCATAAACTGGCATCAGGCATTCATTTTGTGACCTTAAGTATTCCAGAGGGTCAATTTTTGGAGCCAGATATTCAACCCAACGAACCCGGTCATCAAATACGCGTTGAAAATGGACATTCTAATTTGCATCTGAGAAGTTCGGAAAGAACTGGCACAGTAAAGCTCCATGCCCACTTAGGACAGGATCTCAGCCAATCAGTTGATATTCAAATGATGACACCGAAACGCCCCATGATTGCTGTGGGGCTGGTCGATATCTCCATGCACATGAATCAATTGTCGGAAAACGATATAGCCCCATCAAATCAGGTCGATCATTTTGATGATGAACTATTTTTTGAAAATCGGGTGGCAATCTTTCTCAAAGGAAAAATTCGGGGTGATATTCTTCTGACACTGGCCTATGATTCATCCAAAAATGATGAAACCACATTATTTCGAGATATTGACCCCAATGCCTATTACCCGATTTATGGTGATGCCTCAATTAAAGGATATGATGCCCAAAGCCGGAGCAATCTGTATGTGAAGCTGGAAAAAGGTGAACATCAGATAATGTGGGGTGATTATGTTACCGATTCCAAACAAAATAAACATATACGCCTGGGCAGGTTTCACCGGACATTCACTGGCCTTAGTGCGCGGTATAAAACAAAACGAAATGAAATTACCCTTTTTGGCGCACGTCCTTATCATGAGCACTTTGTTGAAGAAATTCCTGCCAATGGTACTGCGACCTTTTATCAAATTCAGAAAAGTCGATTGCCAATTCTTGAACATAGTGAAACAGTTGAAATTATAACAAAAGATATTGATAATTCGGGTTTGATTATTGATACTCGGAAAATGAAACGTTTTAGTGATTATACCATTGACGCATTTTCTGGATATCTCAGTTTTCATGAAGCCATCCCTTCACGCGATACCAATGGCAACCGCAATTATATTCGTATTGGATATTCCAGTGAGACAGAAACACAGCATTACAATGTTGGCGGCTTGCGATTATCCCAAAAATTGACTGACAATTTTACATGGGGCGGTTCCTTTGCAATGGATGATCGTGAAAATGAAGGTACACAGATTTCATCGGGTTTTGTCGCAGTAAAGCCATTTGCGAATCATGAAATCATTACTGAGATTGCTAAACAAAAACATGAAGACGGGACACTTGATGGACAGGCATCCCGAATTGATTATACTGGCCGCTGGCCTTATAATATTGAAACAACGTTGAGCTATGGGCGTGCAGATAAAGGATTTACCAATCCGGATGCAACCATTGCCAATGGTCGTCAGGAAATTAAAGGTGATGTTATTTACAAACCTCGCCCTGGAACTGAAATAAAGACATCAGTCATTGAAAGCAAAAATTTGGATGCTGATGATGAACGAATTTCTACGAGCGTTGATGTCTCACAACGATTGGGGCCAATTAATGCAAGCGTGGGCTATCGTCACACTGAACAAAAAAATACAGGCGACAATGATTCAATTGAAAGTGCTCGCGTGAAACTGGAGGCCTCATTTACTGCTTTTGATCTACCGGGTAAAATTTATGGTGAAATCGAGCAAGATATTTCCGAGTCTGAACGTCAATCATTAAAAACAGGCGGGGAGTATTATGTTCACAAAAAAACCAAAATTTATGCATCGCATGAGCTGATCAACAGTCTGGATGGTATCAGCGGACTGAGCACACAAGTTGAACGTTCTCATACAAAGTTTGGTGTCAACTCTAAGTTGATTGCATCAACAGAAACCTATGCAGAACAACGCATTCGAGGCGGCATGGGCGATAAAGAAGTTGAGAGTGTTACAGGCCTGCGTAACAGTTTTGATATTGTGCCCAAACTATCCATTTCCCCACAGATTGAATATATCCATACCTACAGGGGGGATGATCGTGAGGATGCTTTTTCTTGCTCCCTGGGCATCAATGATAAGCGTAACAAAAATCGACGCACTTCCATTCGAATAGACACACGCCTTGGAAAACAAACAGACTACTATGCTTTCAAAGGCACCCATGCCTCACGTATAAATGAAAACTGGTCCGGATTAGTGCGTGAAAAGTATGCTTTAGAAGTCCCCAAAAACAACACCAATCGTATTCAACATGTTTTTACCATTGGGGGTTCATATCGTCCCAGGCGGAAGAATCATTATCATTTTCTGGGCTTCTTTCGATGGAAAGATGAAAGACACCAAAGTGAAATTGAAAAACGTCGGGTATTGATGTTTTCATCCCATCATAATTATCAATTGACCGCTGATAGTATCCTCTCTGGAAGATATGCCTCTAAATTACAAATGATGACCTTTGAACCGGATGACTATGAATCCATTGTTCATTTGCTGGGAATAAAGTTTTCCACTCAGTTAAATAAGCGTTGGGGAATGAGTCTTCGATCAGGTTTATTGTCATCCTTTTCAGGCAGTCATCTATATTCATTTGGCTTAGGGTTTGACTATTTGATTCGAAAAAATATTCGCATTGCAGCAGGGTATCAGTTGACAGGTTTTAGAGATCAAGATTTGGATGCCCAACGTTATTACAGACAAGGCCTACGTTTGGGGCTTCAATGGAAATTTGATGAAAGCCTGTTTCGATTTTTAGAATGGTTGCAGTAAGTAGGCGATCATAAGTTTTCGGGTAGAAAAAAGTATGACCTTCCGGGCTATGCTCGACTTTTTCAATACCAGACGGTCGAGCATAGCCCGGAAGGTCATACTTTTATCTACCCGAAAACTTATGATCGCTTACTTATTAAGGTTCGACCAACCAGACGAATAACAAAATATTGACTACGATATACCCGAACATTTATGATCGCCTACTTAAGGGGGAATCAATAAACAATAAAGGTGATTACAATAAATATTAATAAACAAGGAGGAATCAACAATGTCCCACATACTTAATAATACTAATCTGGAGGTAATTATTGACCTTCCGCTTGAAAATTATAATTTTTCGAGATTTGACTGGACCGGAAAAATCAGCAAAGTCATATTTCAGAATGTTGATGTATCGACATTTGAAAAACCTGATTGCGTAAATGAACATCATTTTGGAAAAGGTTTTTTCAACGAGTTTGGTATAGATACGGCATTAGGTTTTGAAGAAACTGAAATTGGCGGATGGTTTCATAAAATCGGAGTAGGGTTGTTAAGAAAAGAAGATGATCAATATCTTTTTAGCCGCCATTATGAGATTAAACCTGCTGAATTTGAAATTATTACAGAATCGAATAAAATGTCGATGCTCTGTAAATCTCAACAAATGAATGGCTATTCCTATGAACTGAACAAACAAATTGAATTACTTGAGAACAGTTTTATCATTAGATATGAATTGTTGAATACTGGCGAAAAAATCATTCGTACAGATGAATACACTCACAATTTTATTGCGATTGATCAAGACATCATTGGGAGTAATTATCTATTGAAATTTCCTTTTCAATTACAGCCAAAACGTTTTGGAGCTGTTGTTAATCCCGAACAACGAGTGAGGATGGGTCAAAAGGATATAACATTTAATAGTCCGCATACAGAGCCTTTCTTTTTTAGTAACCTTTCTGGTAATGAAACGATTGATAGCATATGGGAGTTACAACATTTAACAAGGAAAATAGCGATTCGTGAAACCGGAAGTTTTCAAACGAATAAAGTGAACCTTTGGGGATGGAAGCATGTCATTAGCCCAGAATTGTTTTATCATGTATCTATACATCCCAGCCAATCAAAAAAATGGTCGAGAACATTTCAAATATATAATTTTGAATGAATCCAAAATAGCAGCAACGAAAAATATGATACATGAAATCATTTTTTTGAACCCTGTTTCTGGTTAACAGAACGTTCCAAACGAGAAATGAAATATTTTTCAAATATTTTAATTGTTATGCGTTAATAGGATTGTAGAGACGCGCCTTAAAATAGCACATTATTATCAAATATCAACATATCAAAGAACGTCCCCTTTAATAGAAATTAAACTGTAATCGACCTGATTTACTTTTAAATTTTTCGAAACATATTAACAAATCACCCACTGATGCGCTGACAACGAACAAGATATTGAGATCAATACCCATGAAAGGCATAATACTTGCAAAATTCTTCCTACCATACATTAAAAGTGTAAAGGAATTATTGGGACGCCTTTGGTTCTGATGTAAAATTAAAGCATTATACTGTTGGATAATAATAATTATATTGATCATCATTTACAAATCTGCTATTTGTTAAACTTTTTTACAGAATTATATAGATGAATTCAATTTTTCATGAAAAACAAATTTAAAAAATATTAAACTAATTTTTTGCAAATACCGAATGAACGCAACATGCGATTATTTGGTTATCGCATTAATTTAAGGAGGAATTCTTATGATGCACTGTTTTTTACAAGCGATTTTAATTGGAATATTCACTGTGGTCACTGCCACTGCCGGTAATCTTGATCCAAATCTACCGCCGGACAGTTCAGGCAGTGCCATGCATACGCTAGAACATATTCTGACAATTCTTACGACCGGTGATCCTGATCAAATAACCATGCGACATGCATTTGAAGAACCTAAAATGGGACCCGATAGACCTTCTGGCTTTCCTACTTTGGATGAAATTTACAATGCCACGCCAAAATATCATGAAAATGCTGCAACAGCTGATGATGTCGTCCCGGGTAAGTGGTTTTGGGGTCTGGGAAAGAAAGAAGATGATGGATGGGGATTAATGGATGGCAGTCCTGAAAGTTCACGAATTGAATCCGCTGTAATGAAAACCGGACAGACGATTTCGGCAAATAATTACAGTGACTGGAGCAGCGAATATGATGATGCCTATTGGGCGAAACAGGGAATTGGAATTGATGGTTCAAATACAGATGGTGGACGTTTTGAGGTCAATAAAAAACCAGATGATCAAGAAGATGATGGTACAGTGACAGACAAAAAAACAGGTTTGATGTGGACTCAAAACAGTAAAGCTAAATATGAAGAAATTTATAATGTTTCTCAGACCTGGTCTGATGCATTCAAGTTGATCAATGCATTGAACAACCCAAATGAGTCTCCCAATTTGCCAGATGGATGCACGACATCAGGAGCGTCATGTTATACAGATTGGCGACTACCGAATATTAAAGAGTTACAAAGTCTGGTGGACTATGGACACACCGCCCCAGCTATGCCTGAGAAATATGAAGATGCTTTTGGTACTGTAAAGAATTATTATTACTGGTCTAGCACCACGAATCTGAACAATCCATATGCACATGCCTGGGCAGTTTATATGTTCACAGGTGTTGTTACTAGCCAGTCAAAAAGCAACCCTTGCTATGTCTGGCCGGTTCGTGGTGGAAAAAAATAATTTCTCGATCAAATAAAATTTGGAGGTACATATGAAAAGCGCCATATCCGAAAGATGTTTCAATATATGGATGGTGATTGCATTTTTATTATTAATTCCTTGCTTTCAAGCGTCCAGTGGCGCCGGCAATATTCACACTAAGGAAAAATTTGCCTGGTCTGAAAATACTGGCTGGATTAATATGAGTCCCATAAACACAGATTATCCAGTTAAAGTTCATGGCTCTTCTTATCTGACTGGTTATGCATGGAGTGAGAATATTGGATGGATTAAACTCAGCGCTTCTAACGAAGGCCCATCCAATTCCTCAAGTTATAGTAATGACGAATCAAGCTCAGACTGGGGCGTAAATATGGCCTCCAATGGCTCTTTAAGTGGTTTTGCATGGAGTGAAACTGCAGGTTGGATTAATTTCAACAATGCATTTGAGCCGGTTTATATCAATCCGACAACCGGAATTTTTGATGGGTATGCCTGGGGAGAGAATATTGGCTATATCCACTTTAAAGGAATGGCCGAAATTGGAGATAGTTATACAGTAACGACTCCCAGAATCACAATTGATGACTGTGAATATGAAGAAGATTCAGGAAGTGTTATATTTACTGTTTCCATGAGCACATCCATTCCAGAAAATGTTATTATCACATATAAAACAGAGCCTGGTAAAGGAGATGGCACATCATACACAGCATACAATGGAATCGACTTTTCTGGCAATGAAGGTTCTGTTAGAATTTATGCAAATACAACGTCACAGACGATAAGTATTCCTCTCATTAATGATTATCAACAAGAATCTGCAGAATATTTCAGGCTTATTATAATGAATGCCACAAATGCAAGTATTGAGGATAGTACTGGTATTGCAAAAATTTTTGATGATGATGGCCACACAATTCATTTTATTGTAGGGGAAAATGGTGCTATTTCTACAAAAGCAGGTACATCAGTTATTGGATATACGACTTCAAGTATAGATGGATACGCAGAAAAAAGCCTGTCTGTCGATCATAAAAGCAATCTAGAAGTTACTATCATTCCAGATCCTGGATATAAAGTAATGTCTATCGAACAAAATGGCGATAAAGTTGATTATGATGAAACCAATAATCAGTATAACGTTTTGAATATTTTTGAAGACTATGAACTTAAATTCAATTTTTACGATACAACTTATAAAATTACCCTGGATCAAGATATTACAAATGGGACTTGTGAGATATCGGGGGCAACATCAAATATACCTTATAATGCCGAACGTTCAGTTACATGTACTGGCAACACCAACTATCATCTGACTAATTTAACTGTCTGTGGGAATACAGTCTCACAGGCCATTGATCAGGTGTCTTATGAACATACCTTCAATGTCACCAACGATTGTTCCATACAAGCGGAGTTTGCCATTGATTCTTATTCTATTTATGCCATCATTGCTAGTGGAGAAGGCAATATAACAGCGATAGAAAATGTCAGCTCTGCAATTGTGGATTCCGAAGATCGTCTAAAAATGACTGTGGAACATAACAAACAACCTAAAATTCAAATTTCACCCAATGGGTATCATCATATCAAAGCTGTACAGTTCTATGGAACAAATGGTTTAGAATTAAATCAAGATTCAGTCATTGATGACTACTATTTTGATGGCACCTCTTATGAATATACATTTAAACCGGTTCAAAGCAGTTATACACTAACAGCTTCTTTTGAAGGAAATTCTTATACATTGGGCATGATCGCAGGAAATGGTGGATATATCAGCTATACAGATAACTCAGGCCAATGGATTCAAGTTCATAATAATGCTTTTATTCCTGTGGCGTATAAAAGTTCACGAACCATCAAAATCAGGCCTGATGAGAATTCTGCTTTAAATATTGCTGATGTTAATCTGGATGGAAATTCATTGCCCAGGCAATCGGGTACAACGTATACACATCAATTTTCTGAAATTGATGGTCATCATGTCATTCATGCCAGATTTGCACATATTCTTGTGACTCAATCAGATCAATTGGGCGAATTTAATCAATCCAATAAGACGGCTGTGGCAACGATTCAAGAGGCACTCACCTCTGCCATTGATATTAAAGATACCATTTCTGGAGATCCAATCATTGCTGTTGATCCAGGAATCTACGATCCAGTCACTTTTGTAGCACAAGCCCTGACCATATTTTCAATTCAAGGTCCGGAAACAACCATAATTGATTCGAACCATGGCAACGACAACAATAAATCATGCTTTATTTTCGATGGAATTAATGAATCGGTTAAAGTGTCAGGGTTTACCCTTCAAAATGGCCTGGCAAAAAATGGCGGGGGAATTTATATAAAGAATTCAAGCCCGGAGATCAGTGATTGCCGAATTATTAATAATGAAGCCAGTGAAAGTGGCGGTGGCATCTATATTACAACTAATCAAGATGGTACAATTGAACCCAGATTATATAAACTTTATATTCGTGAAAATACTGCGGGTGAATATGGTGGAGGTATTTTTTGTGGAGGGGACGATGGAATATCCAAGCCACGTGTATATCAGTCTATTATTCGTAAAAATTCAGCTAAATACAAAGGTGGTGGTATTTATGTTGATGCCAACACCAGTCTTGCCTATGGTCATATCCGACTGGCGTCATCATGGATTGTTGAGAACGACTCCTTCAGTGATGGTGCTGGAATTTATATTGAAAAAAATGCACAAGCAGATATCGATACGACAACCATCAGCAATAATATAGTTAAAGATGGATTTGGTGGCGGTATATTTGCCAGAACCGGCACTGGAGACGTCGCAGTCAGGGTATCGAATAGTATTCTTTGGAATAACACGCGAGAAATTGATATTGATGGCAATCCTGATCTGGTAGAGATTACCTATTCTACGATTCAAGGGGGGAGTGATGATAACAAGAATAATAATGGTCTTGAACCATCTTTTGTCGATGTATCAAGAAGTGATTATCATATAAAAGATCAATCTCGATTAATTGATAAGGGGGAAACTGTTTTAAATCTCACAGATTCTATGTATCTTAAAGATATTGATGGCTACACCAGAAAAACGAATATGAGCATAGATATAGGTGGTGATGAATGGAATAATATGGTTCCTGATGTGGATTTTTCTGTTAGTTATACAGGTGAAGCCACCCCTTTGACTGCCTTCTTTACAAATAATACTACCGGAGATACAACCCTTAATATTTGGGAATTTGGTGATGGTACTACCAGCAATGATTTGAATCCAATTCATATATATCAACAGCCAGGCACATATACAGTGCAGTTAACAGTATTTGGCAGCAGTGGCTACTCAGCTACAAAATCACGCTATGACTATATTGAAGTCAATGACACAAAATCGATAGTAAATGTTGACTTTAGTGCAACACGATCTAATTCAACAATGGATGATGTAGATGATGTTGGTATCACCGGATATAAACCATTGACAGTCAATCTAATAAATTTAACCACCCCTGAAACAATTATTCCACCAAATAATGTGACAACCCCATGGTTGTGGGATGTTGTCAATGAGGGCACAGGTCAGTCACAAGCCCCATCCACTGATCCCACTGATCCTTCACCGACTTATCAACTTGAGAATCCCGGCACCTACTCAGTAAAATTGACTGTGATGGAACAAGGGGATGATGGTAATGAAATTCGAAAAACGAAAACGCGCTATCACTACATTACTGTACTTGATTCTGAACCTAATGCTGATTTTGAAATTGTACCTCCTGAATGTATTCGGACTGAATCTGGTGATTGTACAGTGACTGTTTATGATCGTTCAACATCACCAAAAGAAATTATTGAATGGAATTGGAACTGTGGAAGTTATGAACTTCCTACGGCTTATGATAATTCTCCGCAAACATGTCACTATACAAGCGGGGTAAACCAGCAAATTCAATTAACAGTAAAAACAGTTGAAAGTGCGAACAATACGAGTAAGGAACTTACTTTCAGCAATATTTCGGACAGCTATACAAGTGTTAATTCCAATAAAAGTATTAAAAGCATCATAGATGAGTTACCCGAGGATAAAGAAAGCACGATAATTATTTCATCAGGGCATTATATTGGCAACCTGGACTTAAAAAGTAAAAATATTACATTGAAAGCTAAGGCCGGTGATGAACACGAAGTTTATATTGAACCATCAGACACGACAAAAAGCACAATCATAATTTCGCAAGCAAATACAGTTAAGCTGGAGGGCTTGGTTATTCAAGCAAATAATGGGAATGTCCGATTTGGTGGTGGAATATTAGTGAATAACAAATCAACGCTAATCCTTCGTAATTGTATCGTCAAAAACAATGATGCGACGATTGCTGGAGGTGGCATTGCCTTTTTAAACGCGTCCACAGGCGTTATAGAAAATTCAGTCATCGGTGGAGACAATATTAGTGATAACAATTCAGCGCCATATGGCGGAGGGGTTGCCTGTTTGTATGAATCTTCGCCTATGATTGTCGGTTCAATTATTAAAAATAATGATGCTTCTATCAATGGCGGCGGGATATATGCGTATGCAGGATCAAATCCAGTGATTATGAACACAACAATCATCGCCAATGATGCTACATATGGTAAAGGGGGAGGCGTATACGCCAGCCAGGCAGAACCATACATTGTTCACTCAACCATTCAAATCAATACAGCGGATCAGGGAGGAGGGATTTTTTGGAAAAATTCGAATTATCCTGTGATCAGACATTCGCGGATTATTGAAAACTCAGTGAGTAATTCGGGTGGGGGAATCTATGCCAGTGAAACAATTGCACCCCAAATTCTCAATGTATTGATTGCGGCCAATAGATCAAATAACGAAGGAGCAGGAAATTATTTAAATACAGTTTCATCTGCCAACTATCTTTTTTCTACAATTGCAAACAATACATCAATTGGCGGATGTCCAGGTATTTATGGTTCAAATCTCGCCCCGAGCCTGATTGTAAAAAACAGTATATTCAAAAACAATGGCGATAAAGATATCGTTGTCAGCTCCAGTGATACTGTAGAAATATCCAATACAGCAATAAATCAGGAAGAATATACAGGAACAACCATTATCAGTGAATCGCCAAAATTCAAAGCATATGGAACATCATCTCCTGACTATCAACTAGATTCAGGATCTCCCTGCCAGGATGCCGCATCTGACAACATTATTTTGCAAAAGGATTTGTCTGGTAATGATAGAAAAATTGGAAATGCGCCTGATATGGGGGTCTATGAATCAAACATGTGGCCAATCCAAAGCAAAATTGAATCAGGTTCTGGTAAGATTATGGATTCCAATGGAAATATCATTCAATCAGGGGACTATGCATCAATTGAAAACAATGGGACCAGTGTATTCATTGTTGAACCCGATGTCGGATATACCATTACAGATGTATTTGTGGATGATAATTCGGTATTATCTGAGATGACTTCTGTTGGAAACCAAAAGACCTATACTCTTACCAATGTGACAGAAATGCATACCATACGCGCTCAATTTGATCGCTATTCAATCAAAGTGGCTATTCGATACCAGGGAGATAAAAACAACAGTACAACCAATGAAGCAGAGACCAGTCTTACCATGACTGTAGTTACAGAAACAGATACATTAGAATGGTTGCTTCCTGGAATTTCTCCTTATTTTATTGATGTTTACCATGGGAGTTCGTTAACAATTACAGCCATACCGAGTAAAGAAACACAAAGTCCAGTATTTTCCGGCGGAACCCCTGTTAGTGGCCAAACATATACGCATTTGTTTTCCAATATTACTGAACCTATGGATATAACAGTCACCGCGTATCTCAAATTATTTACGATTGATATTCTAAAAGATTCAGATGGAACAGGTCAAGGCACCATAACCCCATATACCTCCATGACAACTCAGGTCAAATATGCTGAAAGCATTACATTGGAAGCAGATCCTGCTTCATCATCAAAGTTTTCCGGTTGGACAGGTCATGAAGTATCGAAGGACACTGAGATTACAATAGATAATATTCGTGAGCATATTACAATTATTGGAAGATTTGATTACAAAGATATTCAGATGATCGTCCGAAGAGTGGGGAATGAAGGCAAAGTGACTGGTTTTCTAAATGGTACAGAAATAACTAATTTTGATATATATGTTGCAGATCAACCAGATGGATATCTAATTCCTGGTGTTATTTATGATTATAATCTGGAATTAAAAGCGCAAAAGAGTAATTCATGGAAATTTGACAGATGGGAATGGACTGAGACCAGTGACTCAAAGACAAGTAATTACTCAGCCACAACTGCTTATTACTCATGGAATAATTTGAGAGCTGATACCTATGAGATTACAGCATATTTTTCTCCAGATATCAGGTCATTAACCATTCAACAACAGCCCGATACATATGGGTCAGGTACATTGTATATAAATCAAACAGCGCGCTCCTTGCCTATCACACTGACCTATCCATATAACGATTTTGTTTCGTTAGAAGCGGTTGCAGATAGTTATTCGTCAACCTTTTTGGGTTGGTATGGAAGTGAAACAGGTTCCAATAATTATATCAACGTCTTGATGGATGATGACAAGACAATATATGTTGATTTTTCTCTAAAAAAATTCGCCATTATCGCGCGATCAAGAACAGGTTTTGGTGAAGTTATACCATCAGGAACAGTATATAAAGAATTTGGTTCTGATCATCCTGTTACACTCAATCCATTTGGTGATGCCTACCTTTCTGATATTATCATTGATGGTCAATCAATGATCGATCAACTGGGCCAGATAGAAACATATTCATTTACGAATATTACTCAAGCACATACCATTGATGCTGTATTCAGCCAGTATATTCATGTGGGCCCGGGGGAAAGTATTCAAGGAAAAATTTCCGAAAGTATGGATGGTGATACTGTTTTGGTTCAACCGGGGGTTTATTATGAAAATATTAACTTTTATGGAAAAGATGTGACTGTAAAGTCTGCAACTCCTTTTGCAGCAATTATTGATGGTAAACACCTGATGAGCACAGTTCGATTTGTTTCAGAAGAATCCAACAGGGCAAAACTGTCCGGATTTGTTATTCGCAATGGTAATGCTCGAACCGGCGGGGGCATCTACATTGATGATGCATCCCCCACAATCGAAAACTGTCGCATTGAGGATAATGCTGCAGAGCTGTATGGTGGTGGACTCTATATCAGTGGTGACTCATCGCCGCTTTTGATTAACACGTCAATCCAGCGCAATATTTCAAATGGTTCTGGCGGAGGAATTTATTGTTACCAGTCTTCACCGACATTGACACAATCCATTATCACTCAAAATGAAAGCCAATTGAATGGTGGAGCACTGTATATAGGAGGTAATGCCAGTCCGAATCTTTACAATATGCTGATTTATGAAAATTTTTCTAGATACAATGGAGGTGGCGTTGCTGTAAATAGTTCAAGTGCAGTGATCAGGCATTGTACGATTAGCGATAACCATGCAGGTGAAGGTGTCGCACTATATGCTGAAAATGTTCAGGCCCCCAATCAGATTATTGTACAAAATAGTATTTTTTGGCAGACCAAAGAATTGGTATACTATGTCATTGCATCTGATAACAACAGTGATATTCAAGTCACAGGTTCAGATATTTATCAAACGATAGGTATTTATCCTGGCACAGGTAATATTAATGATGATCCTGTTTTTGTGAACCCGAGCACAAATAATTATCAAATAAAAAGTGGATCTGAATGTTTGAATAAGGGACTGGATTTGGGAGCAGATGCCCTCACGATTGACCATAAAGGCTTACCCAGGCCTTTTGGAAGCTCAGTTGATATGGGCGCATTTGAATTCAATAATAGTGAAAATATTATACATGTTGACTTTTTTGCATCTTCCTTGAGTGGCCATCCAGGAATGACTGTAGAATGTATTGGGTATGCATTTTCTGGTGCGCGTACTTACACAAACAATGAATATCAATGGGAATTGAGCACTGGAGAACAAAGAGAGGGCATTAATCAATCGTTCACTTTTAATACATCAGGTCAATTTGGGATTACACTTACTGTAGCTGGTGTATCTAAATCAAAGGTTGTTATTGTTAAAGATACGCCTACAGCCAGTTTTATTGTCAGTACAACCGGAGGCTATGCACCGCTTCAGGTAAAGTTTACCGATACTACCCAGTCATCTCATAACATAAAATCATGGGCATGGTCTTTTGGTGATGGTATTCAAAACTTTCAACAGCACCCCACACATGTGTATGAACGTGCCGGAACATATACCATTAAATTTACGATTACTGATGATAAAGAAAACAGGGATACCTGTACAAAGTATGATTATATCACTGTGCTGGATAAGATTCCTGAAGTCGACTTTTTTGCCAGGCGAATTAATTTTAGTGACGACAATTCCCATTTTACTTTTCAATTTTTTGATACCACGACCTCATATCAGGCCATCCAAAGCTGGAAATGGAATTTTGGTGATGGCACAAGCAGTACCAATCAAAATCCTGTAAAGACATATATTGCTGAAGGCGATTACACGGTCAGCCTGATTGTTAAAGATGACAATGGTAGCTACCTTGAAACAAAACAGGGATTTATTCATGTCGCACCTGCTAATAAGTTGACAGTGTCTCAGTCATATAGAAAAAGATCAAATGATAATCAGTATTCTACCATACAATCTGCGATCGATAGTGCTGAAGATGGCGATATTATTGAAGTAGCAGAGGGGACATATCGTGAAAATATTTCCTTTAATGGTAAAAATGTGGTTGTATACGCAAAAGATGGCCCATTAGCGACATCCATTATTTCAAAGGAGAACACAAACACCAGTGTTGTTTCATTCAATCAAAATGAAAGTTTTGGTGCGTTACTGCAAGGTTTTACGATTTCTAATGGGAAAGCTCTTTATGGTGGCGGCATTCTGATTGCCAATGGCGCTTCTCCATCAATTACCAACTGTACAATTAATAATTGTTCAGCAGAATTAAGCGGTGGTGGGGTTGCAGTGATGGGCAATTCGACCAATCCAAATATTTCGAACGTGACAATTAATGATAATTACGCCACAAATGGTGCAGGAATCGCCTGTCTGGAAAATGCGAATATATTTCTTGATACTGTTTCCATTTATCAAAATACGTCCAATGATAGTGGGGGTGGAATTTATGTTTTTGCTGATGCAACGATTAATTCCAAAAATGTGACTGTAAAAGATAATGAAGCAAAAAATTATGGTGGGGGCGTTTATCTGAATCAGACAACTACGATGCTTAGAGACATGATCATAAAGAATAATGACGCTGCTTATGGATGCGGACTGGCAATGCGTGCCAACATTTCGACATTAATTGATCGGTGTCGTATTACTTCGAACAAACTATTTACAAATCAATCAACTGAAAATAAAGGTGGCGGTATTTATGTCTGGAGTAGTGATTCTCCTGAAATTAGAAATACATTTATTACATTAAATAGCGCAATTGAGGGCGGTGGTATTTATTTTTACAATGTCACAACCCCTCTGGTTCATTTCTCAACCCTGGCGGATAATGATGCGTACTCTGGAGAAGGGAAGGCAATTCATGTATTTTCAGATCAACCGGATATTTCGCCCATCGTAAATGTCAGGAACAGTATTTTATGGAATGGAGGCAATGAAATCAAAGGTGATTCCGAAAACATGGCGATGATTACATGGTCAGATATAGCAATACCGCAATTGCAGGTCAGTAATAACTGGCTGGATTATACAGGAAATATCAGTGCAGACCCTATTTTTTCAAATGATAACAATTATCAATTAAATCAAGGGTCTCCTTGTAAAAATAAAGCCAGTTCAGAAAATGCGCCCAATGCCGATTATGAAGGCGACCAGCGCCCATTGGGAACAGGGTATGATATGGGGGCTGATGAAGCGGTCAATGTCCCACCTGTCGCAATCACAACTCATGTCACTGTACTTGAAGATATGCCCACACAAATCACACTCAATGCGAATGATGAAGATGGTGACAGCATGTCTTACCAAATCATTGAAGATCCTCAAAATGGTGAAATAGAAGGAGCTGGCTATATTCGCACCTATAAACCGACGCCCAACTTTAATGGAAGTGATTCTTTTACATTCAAGGTAATCGACGAATATGGACAAAATTCGAATATCGCCAAAGTCACTATCTTTGTGGATCCTGTAAATGATCCACCTGAATTCAGCATTGATGCCAAAATTGAGGTTTTTGAGAATTCCAAATACACTAAAATTCAAAATTGGGCGACAGATATTAATTCAGGTGCCAATGGACACTCCAGTGAAACCGCACAATCCAGAAGTTTTTTGGTCACTCCGATCACAAACCCTGAATTTTTTGTCATAAAACCCAGTATTAGCAAAGATGGGGACATTGAATTTACGATAAAGGATGATATCACTGGAATATCACAGATCACAGTAGAATTGCATGATAATGGTGGGACTGACCATAATGGTCGAAACAAGAGTGATCCCAAAATATTTGACCTTGTTATTAAAGATATCAATGATGAACCCACCTTTATTGTGAATCCGGCTTTTCAAAGTTTCACTGTTTGTGAAGATGCACTTTCTTTTTCCCTACAGGAATTTGTTCAAGATATCAGCCCAGGGTCTCCGAGTGAGTATGACCAAAGAGTAGAGTTTGAAGTCACAGTGGATGATCCGGAGCTGTTTCAACAGCAACCGACCATTTCAACAAGTCCTCCTCTCACAACAGCAACACTGTCTTTAGTCCCTGCTCCTGATATGAATGGTTCAACCAAATTGACCATTTATTTGAAAGATAATGGATGCCCGGATACTGGCTGTATTGATGGAAGCGATACAAGCATTCCACATGAAGCGATTCTAACCATCGTACCGGTCAATGATCGTCCGAATTTCACAGCAGGCGAAGATATTAGTGTAGATGAAGACAGCGGGCCTTTTTTCAAAGAATCCTGGATTCAGAATCCAACCACCGGACCCACGAATGAATCTGAACAACGCCTTGTATACATTTTATCATCCAATCATCCTGAATATTTCCAAAGCGGCCCAACGATATCTTCTACTGGAAAGCTCTCTTTCACGCCGGCAGATGATATGCATGGTGTTGCAACAGTTCAAGTGTACGCCAAAGATGATGGGGGGATTACACCATGCAGTGCAGACTGTATTGGTTTAGATAGCAGTTACAACAAATCGTTTTTAATCATTATTAAAGAAATTAATGATCCACCTTCTTTTGTTCCTGGAGATCGCATTCTGTATTTTGAAGAAGATCAATCCAGTGGACGAATAGAAAGAGACTGGGGAACCGATGTCAGCCCGGGTAAAAACGAGAACCAAACTGTTCGATTTCATACGTCAACAGAGCAAATGGAATTTTTTGATTACGCACCTTATATCTCAGTGATAGAAAACGACAATAATGAAATGAAAGGTGTTCTTGGATTCGCATTAAAGCCCAATGTATTTGGCGAAGCCAATGTTTCGGTTTATTTAAGAGATTCTCAAGGAGCCACAAGTCAGGAAACAATATTTACAATAAAAATTCATGAAATGAATGATAAACCCTCATTTAACATGAGTAGCAACCTTTCCATTTTTGAAGATAGTGGCAGCCAACAAATTGCAAACTGGGCCAGCAATATCAACCCGGGTCCCAATGCTCAAATTTATGACCCACCATTTAATGAAAATGATCAATCCATTCTTTTTAATATTTCATCAATCACATATGATAATGCGATCAATGCATCTGGCTTTTTTGAAATTGAGCCAACAATAAACAGTCAGGGCACACTATCATTTAAAACTAATAATAATGTGAATGGCAATGCAACCATTACACTAAAACTCATTGATGATGGTACAAGTAAGGGCATTTCTTCACCTCAAGAAAGTGATGAAAAAGAATTCTCCATTACTGTTACTGAAGTGAACGATCCGCCATCATTCGACTTTATAGAAGACCATGAAATCACCATCAATGAAACGGAAACCCCTGAATTGGAAACATATAGCCCCTTTGTGATCAACATTCATGAAGGTGATGAGAATGGAAATGAATCTTATCAAGAATTGGAGTTTGAAGTATCCTCAAATAATTCCGAACTATTTTCCATACAACCCACAATTGATAGAGATGGCAGCTTAAAATTTGAAGCAAAACCCAATGCTGCAGGCCTGGCTGTTGTTTCAGTTCTGCTTAAGGATTCTGGTGGGACGGCCAATAATGGAAAAGATACCAGCGCACCAAAAACATTTACAATCTATATGACACCCATTAACGATCCACCGATATTTACCCTGGGAACGCATTCAATTGTTGTTCAAGAGGATTGCGGATTTCATGAAGAAAAAGGATGGGTTACCGGAATCAGTCCAGGTGGTGGCGCAGACGAGGCTGGCCAGATTCTGACATTTAAAATTGATGTTGATAATAATGATGACTTTTTTGTACAGAAGCCCATCATTGTGTTTGAGAATAGCATTGGTAGTTTGATGTTCGAGCCCGCACCGGACAAAAATGGAAGTAAAGAAGTCGAACTTTTCCTTATGGATAACCTGGGTGGGACAAGCGCGACACATTTGTTTACGATCAATGTGTTGCCTGTAAATGATCCACCCACCTTTAAGCTAAATTATGAAACACTTTCCATTGATGAAGATCTGGGTGAATGGAGCATCGACCTGGCCAGGAGCATTGATGCTGGCGCACCTGATGAAGAGAGCCAAACGAATCTTTTTTTCCAAGTCACAGTGAATGATCCAGACTTGTTTTCAATTCAGCCAACAATGAATTCTGAAGGAACCTTAACATTTCAAACAGCAGATAATAAAAGTGGAGATTGTACCATTAAAGTACAATTAAACGACAACCAGTCTGAAAATAATTTAAGTGAAGAACAGGCATTTATTTTATCTATCAATAATGTCAATGATGCGCCCAGTTTTGATATTGGCCCGGATCAGACAATTAAAGAGGATTCTCGGGTTCAATATATATTGAACTGGGCAAAAAACATTCATGCGGGCGCCCCCAATGAATCATATCAGCAACTGGAATTTGATCTTGAAGCCACGAATAAAGAGCTATTCCTGGTTCAGCCCGATGTGCGTAGTGATGGGATGCTGTACTATACACCGGCACCTGATGCATTTGGTTCAACACAAATTCGTGTGTGGCTCAAAGATAATGGAGGAACTGCATTTAGTGGGGATGATACCAGCAATCCAGAATCATTTAGTATTACAATATTGGCTGTCAATGATGCGCCAACCTTTAATTTGAAACAGGAGCCCGTGCATTGTGATGAAGATTCTGGTCTTCAGCAAATAAAGAATCAGGCCTATAATGTCAAATCAGGCCCCAATAATGAATATACTCAAGAATTAACATTTATTATTGAAACCAATAATGATGACTTGTTTGAAAAAATTGATGACAACAGACCGAATATCAGTATTGATCAATATGGACATCTCAGATTTAAACCTGCTGACAATGCCTTTGGTAGTGCAGCAATAACTGTCTGGTTACAAGATAATGGCGGAGAAGATAACGATGGTATTCATAGAAGTTCCGCAAAATTTTTTACAATATACGTAGATCCGGTCAATGATGTGCCCAGTTTTGTGCTTGGTGCTGAGGATATCAACGTTCGTGAAGATGCATCCAATCAAAAATTTGCCAACTGGGCAACCCAAATATCAGCCGGTGTAAATGAAGAACAATCATTAACCTTTAAATTTGATATTGATAATCCCCAGCTATTTAGCATATTACCAAGTATTTCAAGTGATGGAACCTTGACGTTCAAATCTGCGGATGATGCAAATGGCTATGTTGATGTGAAAGTTTGGCTGGAGGATGACACAAGCTATGGCATCAAAGAGAAAAGCAGAGAACAAGAATTTCGTATTAATATTTTACGTGTTAATGATAAACCCTTCTTTAGCGTTGGCCCTGAAATGACTGTTTACGAAGATTCTGGCAGCCATACAAAGCCAGAATGGGCGTATGATATTAGTCCAGGAGCGAACAATGAGTCCGGCGAGGCTTTGACTTTTCATACTTCAACTGATAATGCGGCTCTGTTTCAACGTTTACCTGAAGTGACCCCGGATGGCGACCTGAGTTTTCACCTGGCTCCCAATCAATGGGGCACTGCCACTGTTGTCCTTACATTGCATGATACTGGCGGTACTGATAATGGTGGGCAGGATATCAGTAATGCAGAAAGAATTACGATAAAGGTCAAGTCTGTCAACGATGCTCCCTATTTTACTAAAGGACCGGATCAATTGGTCTCTGAAGGTGCTCAATTACAGGAAATTAATAATTGGGCGACCAATATCAATACCGGACCACCGGATGAGTCAGATCAAACCATTCTTTTTTCCATAACTGTGGATAAACCGCAGCTTTTTGCAATTCAACCGGCCGTATCGCCTGAAGGTAAACTGACGTATAAACCAGCTGTTAATGCCAGTGGGATTGCGACTGTCACGATTTTCGCAAAGGACAATGGCGGTACTGATAATGGTGGCATTGACCAAAGCGAAAAAATGTCATTTTTTATAACGATTGAAGGCTCAAATGATCCCCCGAGCTTTGTTAAAGGGGATGATCCCACTGTTCTTGAAGACTCTGGTGAGCAAGTCTTTTTATACTGGGCAACACAGATCAGCGCTGGCGGGCCGGGTGAAGAAGACCAGGAACTTACTTTTCATGTGAATGTAGACGATACCAGTTTATTTGAAATTCAGCCAGTGATCACCAGGGAAGGTAAACTCACTTTTACCCCCAAAGATGACCAGTTTGGAGAAACCAATGTTGAAGTCTTTTTAGAGGATGATGGTCCTGGGACAAACATGAGTGTCGTACAGAATTTTAATATTACCATTACACCGGTCAATGATCCCCCCACATTTAATCGGGGCCAAAACCTGATCATTTTTGAAGATCGGGGTGAACAAGTAATCCCCAATTGGGTCACCAATATCAGTATTGGTCCATGGAATGAAGTAAAGGAACAAACTCCTGAATTTAATGTGATTCCAGAAGATCCCACCTATTTTGCAGCAGGGCCATATATTTCTGAAAATGGGGAATTAAAATACACGCCTGCATTAAACCGCAATGGAAATGTCAATGTTCGTATTTATTTAACTGATGATGGCGGTCGCCTAAATGGCGGTGATGATACCAGTGCACCTCAGGATTTCAACATTACCATTCTGGGAATCAATGATCCTCCAGATTTTACCCTTCATGCATCCATTTATAGTGTGCAAGAAGATTCCGGACAACAGGTCGTTTCTAATTGGGCATCGAATATCCATACCGGTGCACTGGATGAAGCAGGGCAAACTGTTATATTTCGATTAACACACGAATTTGATTACTTGTTTGATGAACAGCCCCAAATATCTTCCAATGGTGTACTGAAGTTTACACCGAAACCGGATGCCAGTGGTGAAGCGAAAATTATCGTTTATTTGGAAGATAATGGCGGAACTGCCAATGGAGGGAGTAATGTCAGTAATCCAGCCGAATTTTTTATTGATATTAAAGGAGTGAACGATCCACCTACATTTAATAAGGGACCCGATATTTATGTCAATGAAGATTCTGGAGCAAAAGTGGTCAGCAACTGGGCAGAAAACATCAGCCCGGGAGCTGTATCAGAATTGAATCAGACGTTGACATTTGTCTTGGATGTCACCAATTCTGATTTGTTTGCTTATGGCCCTGAAATATCGCCTGTAGGGACACTTACTTTTACACCAGCACCGGATGCATCAGGGACGGCCTCTATCAATGTGACACTCCAAGATGATGGCGGTGTGGATTATGGTGGAGATTTTACCAGTGATATGCAGAACTTTCAGATTGTAATTAATCCCACAAATGATCAACCCACATTCACAAAGGGACCCGACCAGGAAGTTCTTGAAGGGTCAGGAAATCAAATTGTGCCGCAATGGGCAAGAAATATATCTGCAGGTTCTGATGATGAACAAAATCAACGCCTTGAGTTTAAACTACAAACAAACAACCCAGAACTGTTTATTCAAGAACCAAAGGTCAACACCGATGGCACATTGCATTATGAACTCAAAGACAATGTTGCAGGCGTGGCCTCAGTGACAATTTATTTGGAGGACAATGGTCCCAGTACCCCCCCGAACCAGAATATCAGTGATGAATATTCTTTTAAAATTAATGTGTTGTCAGTGAATGATCCGCCTTCTTTTGATAAAGGACCAAACCAATATATCTCTGAAGATGCCAGCGAGCAACGTATTGAAAACTGGGCATTGAATATCAGTGCCGGACCGGCAGATGAATCCACTCAAGTTCTTACATTCAGTACGATCACTGATAATGATGACCTGTTTGCTGTACTTCCAACAATCACATCAACCGGGACCCTGATTTACAAGACCAAACCAGATTTCAATGGAGTGGCAAATGTCAGTGTTCAGTTGCATGATAATGGCGGAGACAGTAATGGCGGCACTTCATCATCAGCCATACAAGTATTTATGATTACAGTATATGCAGTCAATGATCCGCCAACATTTAAAAAAGGTCCAGATCAAATTATTTTGGAAGATGCAGGGGAACAGAATATTATCGGATGGGCAATAGATATCAGTCCTGGACCCATAAATGAATCAAATGAATTTTTGACCTTTCATGTTACGCCCGATAATCCCTCTTTGTTTGCCATACCTCCTGAAATTGATATTACCGGCAAGCTGACTTATACGCCCAAAAATGATGTATTTGGCTCTACATTGGTATCTGTATTTTTGAGAGATAATGGGGGAGTGCAAAATGGTGGAAACAATACCAGTAACATGTATCAGTTTACGATACGAATTGAATCAGTCAATGATGCTCCATCATTTAAACCCGGGCCAGGAAAAACAGTGATCAAAAGCTCCGGATTAAGCTCATTTTCCAATTGGGCAACCAATATTATCCCCGGACCTGTTAATGAGTCTGGGCAATCATTATCCTTTGTCGTTGCTGCGATTAATGGTGATCAAATCTTTACACAAAATCCATCCGTTTCGCCCACAGGAACGTTATCATTTGTCGTTACCAGTGGACAGTTTGGCACTGCATCAGTATCTTTATATTTGCAAGATGATGGCGGCACCTTGAATTATGGCAGGGATCGCTCTGATACGATCACATTTAACATTTCAGTAATTGATGCGAATGCACCGCCTTTCTTTACAAAAGGTCTGGATCAATCGGTGCCAGAGGACTGTGGTGAAATAAACGTTGCAAACTGGGCAACCGGTATAGATCCTGGTGCGCCAGATGAAATTGCTCAGTCTGTTGTATTTCATCTATCTACAGATAATGATGATTTGTTTGCGGTACTTCCCCAAGTATCACCAGAGGGCGCATTAACATTCACACCAACGCCGAATCTTTATGGAGAAGCCAATGTATCGGTTTTTCTGAAAGATGATGGTGGGACAACGAATGGTGGAAATGATACCAGTGCTTCCCAAGATTTTCGAATTATTGTTGAGTCGGTCAATGATCATCCTGAATTTCGCATGGAAAATGAATATATCTGTACAGAAGATGAACCTGAACAATACCGCGTGAATTGGGCGTACGATATTAAGCCAGGTCCGGATAATGAGGCAGGACAAGCGTTGACTTTTCTTGTGACAACGCAACATCCTGCACTGTTCAGTCTGGCGCCCCAAATAATGCCTTCAGGAGCACTCATTTTTGAAGGTGCAGCCAATGCCAGTGGAGAGGCCATTGTCTCTGTTCAATTACAAGATGATGGGGGAATTGCCAATGGAGGAAATGATACAAGCAATGATGTTCATTTTACAATCAGTATTACGCCTAAAAACGATCCACCTGTGAATACAACACTTCCCTGGATTACAGGTTTACCTCAGGTTGGAGAAGTGCTAACCGGACATCAAGGTGTGTGGAATGATAACATTGATACAAATCCCGGCCAATTGACATATCTCTATCAATGGCAGGAAGCGTTTAGTCCCTCTGAAACAACCCCAACAAATATTGCTGGGGAACGAAATCAACTCTTTACAATAGATAACTCCACGCGACCCTATATACGTTTGGAAATCACTGCTTGGGATGATGGGGAAGGAATTCCGGGGAGTTTATCAACAGTTGCTTATTCACGATATATTGGCATTGGAAAAGATCCAGCAGATATCGATGATAATGGAAAGGTTGATTTGGGTGATGCCTTAATATCTATTCAGTCCTTAGCGGGTATTGATCCGAACAAACCAATGATTGGCGGTGATATTAATGGAGATGGTCAACTTGGGCTTGCCGATATTATTTATATTCTGGTGAAACTGAGTGAATAATGGACTCGAATATTGCATTAGCATTTGGACTGACACTCTTTGCCGGCATGTCAACAGGGATTGGCAGTCTGCTGGCATTTTTCACTCGAAAGACCAACACACGTTTTTTATCTGTTGCATTGGGATTTTCCAGCGGGGTAATGATTTATGTATCCTTTGTAGAAATATTGCCCAAATCAAGGGAAATCCTGATGCAACAATGGGGCACAACAGATGGATCATGGCTGACCGTCATCTCTTTTTTTGCTGGCATGTTCCTGATCGGTTTTATTGATTATCTGGTACCATCTTTTGAAAATCCACATGAAATCAAAAAAGTTGAATATATTGAAGGCACACCTCCGGATCATCGTTTAATGCGCATGGGCTTATTTTCTGCCCTGGCGATCATGATTCATAATTTTCCAGAAGGTTTTGCAACATTCACTTCAGCCATCCATGATCCGGCACTGGGAGTGTCCATTGCAATTGCAATCGCCATTCATAACATCCCTGAAGGAATCGCTGTTTCCATCCCAATATTCTATGCCACTGGCAATCGTAAAAAAGCATTTGTTTTGTCTTTTGCATCAGGATTGTCCGAACCCTTAGGCGCATTGTTGGGCTATGTATTATTACAATCAGTTGTTAATGATTTGCTTTTTGGAATTAGCTTTGCAGGAGTGGCAGGCATTATGGTGTTTATTTCATTTGATGAATTACTCCCCACAGCCAGAGAATATGGAGAGCATCATTTATCAATCTATGGATTAATTGCAGGTATGATTGTCATGGCAATCAGTTTATTGTTGTTTTTACCCTGATTGATAACCATTACGTCTATAGCGCTCACTAAAAATCCCCACGATTTGCTCAGATAAATTCCCCAAGAATTAATTATTAAGCTTATGATGGTTTTCTTTTGGAATATGCAACAATTTTTTTTCGTCAATTTTTTGCTTAGGAATGCTCGGAAAATAAGTTCCTCATTATTCTATATGTGATCATGAAAATCAACAACTCACAAAATTATGTAATCGTTTAAGAAAACATGTCCTGGATTGGAATGAAGAAGAATTAAAAATTCAATTTTTAGCCTTGTTGCTTGATCTCGTGGACTACAATCAAAAAAACAGTAAGGCATTTTTTGAAAGAACCCTTGAGGTAAAGGTGAATAACGATGTACTAAAAGGAAATGTAGAATGCATCATCGCAAAGGGTAAAAGATCCCCCAAGGCACCTTTTTTCTGTTTACACGAGTATAAAAAGGAAATTGATTCATCAAACGATCCCCTTGGTCATATAACAGGAATTGAAAGTGATCAGATTGAAAATGCGTATCAAAAATTTAAAGCAAATTATTCGCCTGAAAAGATTGAGATAATAAAAAAACTGAAAGAAGAAGAATATCAGGACGGGTTTTTAAGAGATATATTTGTGAATGTTCTTGGTTATTCAAAGAAAAATTCGTCGTTCATAACTTCTCTGGATTTTACTTCTTTAATTCGTGTGAAGAAAAAACAAAAGATTGTCATTAATAATAAACAAGTAATGGAAACACTATTGACTCTTCTTGAATCTGTGGGGTTTAGAATATATATTGATGGAACTAAAATACTGGAAATTAATACGATCAATGGATGAAACAAGAGTCCGATCATCGTTAATCTATTTATTAATCGTTTCGTTCGGGTCTTTTTTTCTTTCTCTGATTCGAAAAGGTCTAACCTTTTATAATTTTTATAAATCAAGACCGAAATAATAATTGAAAGTGTTGCAATGGCATATACACCAAAAAATGAGTATTCAAGGGCGAGCAAATATGCCACAGGAATACTGGTCGTCAGTTTGATATGTGAAAATGCTGATGTCAACAACGTGCTCATTCCAATTGATATTCGGATACTGAATTGATCGGGTGGTATAAAATAAGTAATATATGAAATAACAATGAGCACGATAATGAGAAATAAGTTTTTTATTAAGTAGTTTACGATTTTCCGCATAATATGAATTTCTGCATTAAATCGCGAGTAAACTATTTGATTTTTTAACTTGAAAGCTTCTGGATCTCCCAGGCTTGATTCATTAATAAATAAATCTTGATAATATATCACATTGTTTACATTCCATCCCTCTAAAGCATGGGATCTCTTGGTAATTTCTTGTTTAAATTCGTCATATTGATCCATTCCAAACAAATCTGGCACATAGATTACTTTATCTCTGGAAAGCTTGTGATGCCGAAAATTAATAACCAATTTATGCGTATCAAATGGAAAGGCTCGAAAATTAAAGTTCCCTTTAAACGTGCCATTAACCCGAAATGCTTGAATGGAATAGTCATCTCTTTGTCGGTATTCAACGCGTGTAATTGATGGATGCATATTCTCCATTGAAATCGCAAGTTTTTCCAGACTATTTTCAAATTCAATATCAACGGCATGTGAAAAATGGCTTTTATATCGAAACCATATATAAAAATTAGCAGAAAAAGTTCGTTGGGTCAGGTTCAATTCTTTTATTTCATTAATGTCTATGCCAGTATAGACAATTTCTGTCTTGCGCATATATCGTTTTTTTACTTTGATTAACGTGCCTTCCAACACCTGGTCTAAAATTAGGTTGACATCAGTATTTTGTGGAATGATTTGAAATTGAGAAAAGGTACTTATCATTTTTTGATCTTGATAAATACCAAAATAATAGGGGGTTTCCACACTGCCTTTAGAGTTAAACACAATGTCACTGGTAATTCCTTTGATGGCATTTTTTTTGGTTTTTATTTGTGACAGGCAATCTCTAATGGTTTTCCTTTGATCGTGAATATCTTTGGTGAGATCCATATTTGATCGGAGAATTGCTGTGACAGCAGTCTTCATGGCATCGTAATAAGCATATGACACCCATGATGGATTCCTTCCATATGTCGTCATATATTTATCTTGAAATAAATGAGAGGATTCATTTCCCATTTCAATGATAAAAGGAGCAGCAACAAATATATTATCTGAATGATAACCAGGTGTTGCATTCTCTTGAAATGAAAGCGCGTTGAGTTGTTCAATAAATGAATGAGCAGCTAAATTGGGACATCCTATAATGGTAATATTGCTCCCCGGGTATTTTAAGACTGACACAATCTCAGCAGCTTGAATGTCCTGGGCTACAATATACAACGCGATGGGATGATCGTTCGACTGGAAATCAAGCATAATGCTCTCCAATTGGTTTTCAAATTTTTCAGGTTTGAGTGTCCTTGTTTGAATGGGCAGTTTTAGCTTTTTACAAGCGTTAATAAATAATTCTTTTATACGCGCGTTATGTTTATCATCAACAAATAAAAATTCAACTTGTTCGAGCTTTAGTTCATTTTTGATAAAATTAGCAACAAAGATGGACTGAATATCATTTCCTGGAACGATTCTAAAATACCAGGGGTTTTGATCAATAACGCTTTCATCGGTTGCTGAGGCAGTTATCGCCGGTATTTTAAACTGCTCATATATTTGACCTGCTGCAAAAGATGTACTGCTTTCATAATGGCCTAAAACCATGAGAGTTCTATCATCTAAAGAAAGTTGACGTGCGATTCTTTTCGCCATTTCAGGATCGTTTTGATCATCATAAAAATCAAGTTGAATGTTTAGATCTTTCAGTTTATCAGTCTTAGAAAGGATTTCTTCATAAATCTTTGCGCCTTCAATCATTGCACATCCATTTTTTTCAGCATTGCCCGACATAGGACCCACAATGGCAATAGACAGGGTATATTGTTTCGTATTAAAAAAATATAAGAATAGAAGCGTTGTGATCACAGCAATTATAAAGATAATGATCTTTTTTCGATTATTCATGGCGCATTTCCAAAGACCAATCTTTCAGTTGTTGACCATATGTGGGTAAAAAATACCAATTTTTGACCCTGGGTTTGATTAAATATTTTGCAGTTTCAAAATAAATAGGAACAATGGCACATTGTTTTTGGACAAGTATGGTTTCAGCCTTTTGGTACAACTGATTGCGTTGATCAATGTTCTGACTTTTTCCTGCCAGGAAGATCAGTTTTTTATATTGTTCATCTTCCCAGGCTGTAAATCCCTGAGAATATGAGAAAGCATCATTGAGCCAGTTATGGGCATCAAGATAATCTGCTCCCCATCCTAAAGGTGTAATATGTGGCGCTGTTTTTCTATCTGATTGAAATGCGATTTCAGAAAATTTTTCCCATCGCTCTGCTTCAATATTTACTTTGATATTTAAATAGTGCTTTAAAAATGATGCAAACGCCTTTGCAAGGCTCGTATGCAACTCTGAAACTGGATGCAATAAATTTATTTCAGGAATGTTTTTAAGCTGACTGTATCCGAGTTGTTTGAGCAGTTTCCTGGCTTCATCAGGATCAAACTGAATACCAAAGGCGGTCTTATCCCTTATGATGGGGTCCAGTCCGATCAAAAATGGAGGCGTAAAAGTTTGCGATGGAATCTCTTTGCCATGTGTGATGATATCTACCAACAAAAATCGATCAATACATAATGAAATGGCTTTTCTGAAAGAAGGATTATCCAGTGGAGGACGCTTTGTATTTAACAAATAACAATATGTAAAGTATCTGGGCACTTTGAAAAACTGGCTTTCCAATTGGGAATCATTGGAAATATTGAACAACTCTGATGCCGGCAGCCTTAAAAATCCATCACCTAGTATATCCAGTTTATTTTCTTTGTACATATGTAATCCGGCAAAGCTTTCAGGAACGATATAATAATGCAGCTCAGGAATCCTAACCTGGTCTATCTGATAATAATGTGGATTTTTTTTGAAATTCATGCGCCAGTATTTTTGCCATTGATCCATAAAATAAGGCCCATTGGTCCAAATATTTTCTGGATTTACCCATTCTTCGCCAAACTTGTGAATCAATTCCTGAGGTAAGGGTTTGAATATCCATAATGTTAAAAGTGAGGGGAAGAATGTTGCCGGGTTTTCAAGCTCGAATTCAATACAAAAATCATTGATTACTCTTGCACCGATGGCTGAGATATCTTTTATTTTTCCTGTATGAATATCTTGACCATTTTTTAGTACATACAAGATAAATGCATAAGGTGCATCTGTTTCCGGGTTAATGTTTCGCTGAATGGCCCACACAATATCCTTTGCTGTTACCTGCCGAACTTTTTCACCGGAAATGCCTTTTACCCAAAAAATGTCCTCTCGTAGCACAAATCGATAAACAGTCGCATCCTGGTTAACTTCCCAGTGACTCGCAATTTCAGGGATGACTTTCAGTTGAGCATTTTTATAATTAAATCCCAGAAGCCCTAGAAAAAGTTGTTCAGTCAGTTCAATTGTAGCCTCATAGTAGGCAAAGGTGGGATCAACGGACTTGGTTTGGACATCAATGGGAATTCTTAAACAGGGGATAGGGTCATTTGCATGGGATAAAAATGGGATTAAATTTATTGATATCCAGGCAATCAAACATATTTTTAACTGTGCTTTCATTCTGTCGTTTTTTTTTACCAGGTGTTTCCAAATTTTCGGTTCATCGTATTGTAAAATTATTCTCACCCCGACGTATTTGGGTTAAACTCAATTCAATTATTTGTTATTGTCCATCCAATCCATTTTATCCTTTCGAATCAACGAGAAGGATTCATACATAAAGAGACGTTATTTGTCAACGCTATCTTTTATTTCATACGCATCAAATCTGTTGTAACAATATGTTAACATTATTTCAAACATTGTTGAGCCATATCTTTGATCATTTTCATTTCCCTGGGCAGCGACGTTTTTGACACACGATGCCATTGAATTGCGTATGCCTGTGTCAACTGATGAAGAGAAAGCCACAACGCTTTGTGTTTTACTGGCTCACCTTCTTTTGTTTTCCAATGGTTTTTATGCCAGCTCCGAACCCATATTGTGGCACCATCCTTAAGGTAATCTGATAAGGTGTATAGATGAACCGGATATTTTTTTTTAATCAGCTCTAAGCCACCAATAGCCGAGCAAATATGAATCTGATTGCTGCTCGAATTCTCCACTTTTTCTGAAATACTTTTTGTATGCGTTTTATAACGAAGGTAAGCTGCCCAGGCACCTGCATTTTTTTTTGAAGAGAATGCAATGGCAGTAAAAATGTGGATGGCATTTGAATCGTTTATGGGAAGTACATCATTTCTTTTTACTTTTTCTTCATTGGTTTGAATGTTGGGAATCGACTGGCAGGCCAACTGATCGGCTTCATCATTCCATTGATTGCCAGCATGCCCTTTCACCCATTCGCACTGAATATTTAAATCCTTTATGCCAGCATCCAAACGTTGCCAGAGGGGTTGATTTTTGACTGGTGAATTCAAACTGGTCATCCAGTCATTTTTTTTCCAGTTATCCATCCATTTATAAATACCATCTCTAACATATTTAGAATCTGTATATAGGATAATTTTTTCTTTCGATTTTTTTATGGCATCAAGTGCATGAATGACAGCAGTAAGCTCCATCTGATTATTCGTTGTGCTTTTTTCTCCACCATTTATTTTATGCGGTGGTTTTCCAGGCTTTAGAATAATTGCTCCCCATCCACCAGGACCTGGATTGCCCTGGCATGCTCCATCAGTGTATATTTCAATAGTTTGTTCAGACATTTATCTTTTTTTATCCTTCTGTGAAAATTAAAAAAAATTGGTCTACAATACATATTCATATGAGGAATGTCAAAACAATTAAGCCAGGATAATGGCACAAATATTGCTTTTTTAACGTTTTTATTTTCAAAGGGTTATTTCGTCAACGTGTCAGTGAAAAAGGAGCACTATGGCAAAGATTGATGCATTTTTCAAATTAATGAATGAGCAAGGCGCTTCAGATTTGCATCTTGTAGCAGGACAACAACCAGCCATGCGGATTCGGGGCGATATGGAGAGAATTAAGTATAAGGTCTTGGATAATAATTCGCTGAAGAGCATGCTCTATGAAATTGCCCCTGAAGACAAGGTGAAACTGTTTGAAGAAACTGGTGATGTCGATTTTGGGTACGAAATACCTGGATTGTCGAGATATCGCGCAAATTTTTTTCAACAAAAAAATGGGGTTGCGGCGGTTTTTCGTTCAATTCCCACTAAAATTCTTACTTGTAAAGATTTGGGATTACCACCAGTCATTCCCAAATTGGCAACATTACCCCGAGGATTGGTACTTGTAACCGGCCCAACAGGAAGTGGAAAATCGACAACCCTTGCTGCAATTATTGATGAAGCCAATAAAAAGCGTAAAGATCATATTATTACAGTAGAGGACCCTGTTGAATTTGTTCATAAAAGCCAAAGTTGTATTATCAATCATCGGGAGGTTGGAATTCATACAAAGAGTTTTAATGCAGCTCTACGTGGAGCTTTACGTGAAGATCCGGATATAATTCTAGTGGGTGAAATGCGCGATCTGGAAACGATTTCTTTGGCAATTGAAGCGGCATCTACTGGACATCTTGTTTTTGGTACACTTCATACGACCAGTGCTGCAAAAACTGTTGATCGTGTTATTGAGGTGTTTCCGAGCAATCAACAAGCTCAGATACGTTCCACGTTGTCAGATAGTCTTCGCGCTGTGGTGGCTCAGGTGCTTTTTAAACGAATTGATAAAAAAGGTCGATGTGCTGCACAGGAAATACTCATTGCAACACCAGCTGTTAGGAATCTCATTCGTGAAGCAAAGACGTTTCAAATCCATTCGATGATACAGACCGGTCGGCAATATGGTATGCAGCTTCTGGATGATTCAATAATGGATTTGTATAAAAAGAAATGGATTAGCCCTGATGAAGCCTATTCAAAATGTAATGATAAAAGCCGATTTCGATCTTTTCTTAAAACCCCCCCCACTGACTTTACCGAAGTATAACAGGAGTGCATATGAAAATAGAATGTCAGGCATGTAGTACCCGATTTAAACTGGATGACGAACTGGTTAAAACAGATGGAACAAAGGTGCGTTGCTCAAAATGTAAAGAAGTGATCACAGTGTTTCCAAAGACAAATAGAGATAACGCACCTAAACTCGTATCAACATCCAGTCAATCCGGCCCTGCTTCAACCATAGATGAAGCACAAGATCCTCCGAGCGATCAGGACACTGATGTTAGCACATCAAAAAAAGAGTCCAATCAATCTGCAACCCGGTTGTTGATATTCTTAGCCATTTTAGGGGTGACAGCATCCGGAGGCATTGCGTTTTATTTTCGATTTTTACATATTTATGCAGTTGTGATCATATCAATCTTTTTTAGTGCCTTGCTTTGGCCGCAATTGAAAAATATATTTGCCAGTATCTGGCTAAAAATGAATCCCCCCTTTCAACAAGGAGAACTTATTCGTGTTGAAGATCAGGTTCAAGGGCACGTGATACAAAGTAATTATTTTTCGACCAGACTCAGGACTGATTCATCAGCAATTATTTCAATACCCAACTATGAGTTATTTCACAATAAAATTATTAATTACTCTATTCATCCAGAGTCCTTTCCACTGTCATGTAATGTACAGGTAGATATTCAAAATTCACCCGATCGGGTTCAGAAAATATTATTGGATTCTGCATTACCTGTAAAAGGCGTGTCCAGTAAAATTGAACCCTATACGAGATTGAAAGGGATCAGTTGGAATGGCTTTAGCGATTATTCATTATATTTCTTTATAGATGATTATGAACAAAAAAAGAAAATCCTGGATGAAATTTGGAATCGTATTTGGAAATTATTCAAGCGCGCCAGAATATTACCTTTTATTTTAAAAAAAACAGAGGATGAAGATTCCCCTGAAACAATTCTTGATGAAGTTGATATTTTTAAACCATTTACTGATTACGCGAAATCATATATTAGCAAGAATATGAATCAATGCCATTTTTCACCGGGCGCATTTGTTTTTAATCAGGGGGATGAGGGCAACTCCTTATTTATTATCGAAGAAGGAGTTATTGGTGTTCAGGTTGAGATTACTCCAGGAAAATGTATTGAAGTCGCACGTCTCGGCGCAGGTGGTTTCTTTGGTGAAATGGCATTATTAACCGGAGAAGCGCGTACAGCCAACATCATTGCAATAAGTGAGACCATTCTTTTTGAAATAACACGTGAGCATATTGCTCCTCTTATTGATGAACAGCCACAGATATCAAAAGCATTGAGCGAACTGTTGGTTCAAAGAAAAATTGCCACTGAGTCTGAAAAAAATAAATATCGTGCTGAAAAAATCAATCGAAAAGCGTTGAAGAATCAAATCATGGATCAGATTGATGCGTATTTTAATGAATACAAAAAGGCAAATTAAGCCATAGGCTTTCACCATCTTATTCAGTTGAGTGTAACAAAATCGTCGGTAAAAATAATGGTCACATTAGATGGACCAACGGTTTCGATTACACTCAATTCATACTTTATTCAAAAACTATACAATGGCTATATTGAGATTAGTTCATAGTCCCTTGAGCCCAACCCAATTTTTTCTGCATATTCAAGTTGTATTGGCCAGTCAATATTTGGGTAAAGAGCTTTAAACTTATCCTCTCCTGATTTCAAGCCTGATTTCAGGCAGGATGTTGGGTTTCCTGTCGCCTGGTTGACTAAATCCACAGAGGCCTGATCAATTGCGACAAGGTCTGTTGATGCAACAATGCCAATATCATTGACAATGACAGCGTCATTGTAGGGATAACAATCACAGGCAGGAGCGACATCAGTAATAAAATTGACATAAACGCACTTTTTTTCTTTGCCTTTGACAACACCAGCTGTATACTCCACCATTGTTTCCAAAAATACAGGCACTTCTTGATTCCAGGCGACCTGGATGGCCTCTTCTGGGCAAATTAATATACATTCGCCACAGCCGATACATTTGTTTGGGTCAATGAAGGCTTTTTTATCGGCGATGGAAAGTGCGCTTTGAGAACAATGCTTTAAACACTCTGCACATGCCTTGCATTTCTTTTTTACAATTTTAGGGCTAATTGATGAATGCTGTCTTAACTTCCCCTTTCGCGAAGCACACCCCATCCCCAAATTTTTTATCGTCCCTCCAAATCCAGACAACTCATGTCCTTTAAAATGAGCAACACTGACCAAAGCATCTGCTTCGACAATTTCTTTTCCAATATACACTGTTTGACAACGTTTTTGATTGATCTCAACACCTGTTTCAGTTTTTCCGCGTAATCCATCGGCAATAATCAATGGTGCATCAACAACAGATAAAGCAAAACCATTCCAGGTGGCTGTCAGTAAATGAGTGGGTGCGTCACTTCTGGTGCCTGAATATAAGGTGTTGGCATCTGTTAAAAAAGGAATGGCATTGTATGATTTGACCAATTGAACAATTTTTCGAACATAATTGCTGCGAATATACGCTGTATTTCCATACTCACCAAAATGGATTTTAATTGCTGTCAAATCCCTTTTTTGAATACATGCTGATGCATCCACAGCATCAAAAAGCTTTTCAAGTTTGTCCATTAAATTATTATTTGCTTTTGCTCGTAAATCCATGAAATAGACTTTACTTTTCACCTTAACCCCCTTTATTGTTTTAATTCTAAAATTTGAATGTCAGACGTTCCCGGATCAGAAATGATCTGAATTTTTTTATTGGGAAATCTGCGTGAAAATTCCTTCACATTATTTTGATTCATCCCTTTGATCTGGCTAATAATTTTGGGATTGACCATGATAGCGATTTGGTGGGCACTCGTCTGTTGAATTTTTTCAGAAACCCTTTCAAGTAATAAGTCTGAATAAACCAGATGCCCAAAGGCTGGATGATATGGACCGGAAATTATAAATTTTTCAAGATGATCCTGTGGTTGTATTCCCATTCGTATGACTGGAATATGCGCATCTTGAAAACGTATCAAGCTGTCTTTTGCCAAAGCGACAGCCTGATTCAAAGAGATGGGTCTATACTTCCCTTCATGAAACCATTTGGCAAGCTGACTGTTTTTTAATACAAGGGTTGGGTATAGGCGTACAAAATCTGGTTTCAAGGCGATGACACGCTCTATGGTTTGAAAGAAAGTTTTTGAACAATCTCCAGGCAAGCCTGACATCACCTGATGACCGACCTGATAGCCCAAACGCTTTAATGATTTAGTTGCCTGGCAGGTACGCTTTGATGTATGTCCTCGTCTTGATTTTTTCAGAACATTGTCATCCATCGATTGAACGCCCAACTCAACAGTTTGGATGGAAAAATTCTCTAGCAAGTGCAAACGTTTTTGAGTCACTGTGTCCGGACGAGTTGAAAATCGAATGCCAGTTATTTTTTGGGAATCCACATATGATTGAGCACATTCAAGCAATTGAATCATTTCCATTTCTGACAATCCTAGAAAATTGCCCCCATAAAAAGAAATTTGAACTTGCGAGAGTTGTCGATGATTATAAGATAAGAAACGATCAATAGTTTCTATCAGGTTTTTATGGGTCATTGTATTTGATTGTATATTGGTGATTGCGTATTGATTGCAAAAAACACACTGATGTGGACATCCGGCCTGGGGCAAAAAGATAGGAATAATAAATGGTTTATTCGTTTTCACATTTCAAACAGATTCATCTTTTTTTTGATGTTCTTTTTTCAAACGCTCATATGCGACTCTAGCTGCATCTTGTTCTGCTATTTTTTTGCTTTTTCCTGAACCCTGGGATGTAATAATGTTATCAACAACCAGTTCCACATTGAAGAATTTTTGATGGTCTGGTCCTGCTTCCTGAATCACTTTATATACAGGCGTTTCTTTATAAACACCCTGAACAAATTCCTGCAATTTACTTTTGTAATCATTATTAGAAATTTGAGTTAATAACTTTGAATACAAGAAAGATACAAACTCAAATCCTTTTTCATAATTACCATCAAGATAAACAGCTGCAATAATCGCCTCGACTGTATCACCAAGTATAGATTGTTTTTCCCTGCCATTGGTATGAATTTCACCTTTTCCGAGTAGCAAATGGGGTTGCAAATCTAAATTACGTGCAACAACTGCCAGTTGACTTTCATTTACCAGGGTGGCACGCATGCGGGATAAATCGCCTTCATTGACATCAGGGAATTGTTTCATCAATAAATCCCCAATGACCAGATTCAATACGGCATCACCCAAAAATTCCAACCGTTCATTATCCTGTAGTCCAGCATGACTTTTTTCATTTACATAAGATCGATGCTGAAGGGCGTTTCGAAGAAGTGAAATATCATTAAACTTATAATTAATTTTTTTTTCAAGAACTTCCAATTGGGGATCATAATCTTCTTGGTATACATCCAACGCTGTAAACTTGGGCTTGTCAATTTTTTGAGAATGGGAACGATTTTGATATGTCTCGTACATTTTTTCATAGACAGAAAAATCCACTTGAAAGTTTCCACTACCAGTTCCCAATTGAATGCCAGGTTTGTAATCGCCATGGAAATCTGTACCGCCAGTAATGAGCAGGTCAAATTTTTTGGCAATTCGGGAGTAGAGTTGCATATTTTGTAAGTTATGCTCGGGATAAATGACTTCAATTCCCATCAATCCCAATTCTTTTAGATATGCAACCAACGACTCAAGGTCTTGACCATTATCTAGCTTGAGAAGGTATGGATGTGCTAAAACAGGGATCCCACCGGCATTTAATATGGATTGAATCGCAGTCTCAGGTTCAAGACGATATTTTTCTACATAGGCCGCTTTATTTCTGCCAAGGTATTTATCAAAAGCTTCCTGAAACGTATGAACGACTTTTTTTGTCAGCAATATTTCAGCAATGTGTGGACGGCCCGGTAAGCTATCTCCAACCAGCGCTTTTATATCATCCTCGCAAATATCAATGCCCAAATCATTTAATTTTTGTAAGATTTGGGGGGTACGTGCTTTGCGTGCTTTTTGGAGATTATCGAGTGTCTGACTCAAATTTATATCATCCAGACGAATAAAATAGCCCAGCATATGAATAGAACTTGATGCCTGACAAAAAGATGGTACACCAGTGCTGATTTCAACCCCTGTCACAAAATTCATGGTTGATGGAATACCGGATTCAAGGGCTGAGCGAGAACCATCAATGGTATCATGATCTGTAATGGCTATTGCTTTCAATCCCATTCGATCTGACATTTGAACAATTTCAGATGGTGAATAACTGCCATCTGAAGCATTGGAATGGATGTGCAAGTCAATAATATCTTTACTATAATCCAAGCGCTTTCTCCATTTTTTCGGCTTGAGTTTTACAGTCAATGCACTGAGTCGTAACAGGTCGGGCTTCTAGACGTTTCACTGAAATGTCACTTCCACAGCCATCGCATATGCCAAAAGTGCCTTCATCAATGCGTAGTAATGTTTTCTTGATTTTTTTTATCAATTTACTTTCCCGATCTCGAATCCGAAGCATGAAACTTCGATCAGTCTCATGGGATGCCCGATCAGTTGGGTCTGGAAAACTCTCTTTTTGATTTGACATGCCTGTAACAGTGTCATCTGCTTCTTTCAGCAGTTCATCTAACTGTTTGGTCAGCAATGTTCGAAATCTATCCAAGTCTTCTTGCGTCATAACTTACCTCTTAAAAGATATCATAAAATTTATTATTAAAGATATCGTGAGAAAATTTTTAAAAGTTGAAATCATTACCATGAATACAGGAGAATGTAAAGATTAAACTTCGTATTTTTTCCATTAATCACCTTTTTTGAAATGGCTGAAATCAAAATATCTGGCCTCTTTAATAATTTATGCAAGACAATAAATATATTACATAGGAATGCTCGAAAATAGATTACCCATTTCAAAATGCTTGACTCAAAAATGAAACATTAAGGAATGCTCGGAAAATAAGTTCCTCATTTTAATGCCACTGATGCCAGAACATAAATTGTACACGTTTTTACATCGTTCCATTGATCAACATATTTTATACCGCGGAGCAGTGATGATGACTCTTGTCGGACTCTGGATTGGATATTCGTATCATTATCTGTTTGCGTTTCCTCGTACAGGCTATGAAGATGCACCATAATTTGTTGTGAAATGTCTCGCATCGCTAAAATTTTGGCCGCCTGAATTTGTTTGGTGACAGGAGTTTGCATGGGCGCAGCACCGACACCATAACGAACATGATTTGAGTTTGGCGGATGATCAATCCATGATGGCCGTGGTTTTGATTCTTTTAGATTGCACATAATTTCAGGAGCTTCTTGTTTGATCCCCTTTGATTTCTTTGATTCTGGAACAGGCATCACTCTTGATGTCTGAGAAACACAACCTGTCATCATGATTGTTATTAATAAACCAACGATCCAGGCAAGTTGAATTTGTTTCATTTTTTCTCCTTTAATAATTAATTATAATTGAACTATAAGAAAAGCTCAAAAAATTCATCATTATAATTGACAATGATGCCACTGAAGACGAGGAAGTAAAAGTGTTTTTATTCCATTTTTTTCAGTGTCATCATGGTTCAAAAAAAGAATGCAATTTAGCATCAAAAAGCATGTGCTAACAATAATCGTGTTAATGAACCCTGGCTATCTGAATTCAAATAGTGATGTGACATAAATTTTTGAAATTGCACATCTGATACCATCAAATGCGGATGTTTCCAGGGGTGAACATGTTTAGCTTCTTTAAATGAGTAACACCGATCTGAAGAACTGATTACATTATGATACCGACAAATCATGGGACGAAAATCATATATTATGCATGTCCTATCATCACTTAAAAAAGGACAGGTAATTTTGAACCGACGGTACACTCTGGCTTGACGTATGATATCTTCTGGAAATCGCTGTTCAATTTTAAGTTCTTTTTCGCGCACTTGTTGTAATTTACGAAAAACAATTTTGTATTGCTTTCTATGCAGTGTTTTTTTTGCGTGATATTGAATATACTTGGCCTCCATTGGCACACTCGCTACCTGATAATGGCAACAGGCATCACACTTTATCTTACAGGTAATCGGCGATGTGGCTTCAAGGTTAAATTGATCCAGGGTTTCCTGCATTTTTTGGTAATACTCTTTATAATATTGATCCAGAATTTTATTTAGAGGAATTTTTTCTCCGATCACCTTCTTTGATAGCCAGATTGCATATTCAAAACAAGGGTTCGATGGTTTATGCATCGTATTCAGATCCTTATGTAAAATACTTAAACATTTCTCCAAATTGAATATTACCAATCACCATTTTTTGATATTTCCGATATAGTTTTTTGCGCGCATCTTCCAAGTGACGAGATGTAATTCCATGTTGATACGACACAACCGCTTCAATAAAAGCGGCAAAATGATCACATGCTTCGATGATTTGTGAATCCAATGATTTGATATCGGAATGATCCTGAATAGAATCCTTGAGATGAATAAAATACAATATTTCTTTCTGCCATCCAGATGGGATGAGCGGCATGATTTGATCTTCCAGCATTGCGTTTTCCATATCTGCAATAATATCTTTCAAGCCTTCAACCGAGGTTTTTACTGGGGAAATAATATCTCTTGTCAAGACTTCAGGAAGATCGTGAAAAAAGCCTCCATAATACATATTAATGTTTCGCTGGCTATCAGCATTGATTTCCAGCGCGCATAAATACGCCAGCATGGCCACAATTAACATATGTCCTAAAACAGATGTTTCAGGCAATTGAGGTGACATGTTCCAGCGTTTTTGAAACCGCAGTTCCCCACAAAAACCGATCAATCGTGCTGTTTTTTTTCCCAAAATGATTTTTTGAACTCCCAGTAAATCCATATGATCTTCAATTTGATCCTCAATTTCTTGTCTTGTTTTTTCGATCGTATATTTGAATTGATTGTAAGGATACAGCAGCTTGAATTCCCACTGGGTGGCAAGATAATGGGATGCCTGCAATATTTTTTTTTCAGTTGCATTGGACGACTGCATGAAATAATTTTTGAAACGTTCAAACAAATCTGCATGATCATCGGCCAAAAAAGGTGTGAGCTTTTCAATCACCCAGGCATTCAGTTGCTCACCTTTTTGACGCATCATCCGGTGAAAGACTTGAGGTTTAATATCGGTCAATGTCACGCGGTGCAAAAATTCGAACATCGCTCCTTCAATAAGATCCTGCCAGTGTATGTTTTTTTGTCGTTGTGACTGTTCGAATTTTGCCAAAACATAAGCAATAAGAACCTTATGGGCCTGTTTGTCAAGCTCTGTCAAGATCACAGGGCTGACATGATCGTTCCATCGACGTATGAAGGCAGCTTCAAAGAATAAAGAAATCAATCCTTTTGATATCATGATAATCCTCAAAATCAGGTAGGTAAATCGCATTTAGTTAGAAAAAAGAGCAACTAAGCGCCTTTCAATACATCAATCATCGAATAAACTGTTTTGCGATTTTCTTGTCGTATTTTTTTATGAAGAAACTTGACAGCATCGAGAGTGCCAAGCACATAGATGGCTCGACCATTCACATTATGCGTAAACTGAAATGATACTGTTTGATCATTTGAGACAAGTGAGTACGTGTGCCATGCATGACCATCCAGATAGGATTGGGGAACCCCCAATTGTTTATTTTGAATTTCTGGATTTCTCTCCATGAAAATATCTTTTTCATTAAAATCAACACCCAAAGACTGGAAGTATGGGATTAATGATCGTGCTGTACCGCTCACATCTGCTTTTCCCCGCTGATGACTTTCAGTAATCTCCATTGTGTATCCACTAAATAAACCTGGAAATTCTTTGGCTGCATATGCCAGCATGGCCTGAAAACCAACAATTTGTTTACCCATATTGGGAGCAATGACCGCACAAATATTTGATTCTTGAACTGTTTGAGCGATTTGTTTTCGGTCTCCACCAGTCGTTCCAAGAACAAAATGAAGATCATGTTCACAATACCACTCACAATTGTGATTTACAGCTGATGGATGTGTATAATCTATAACAATGGCTGATGAGATGGTATTCTTATTCTTTTCCAAAAATTGATTTTTCTCATTTGGCGGGATCAGTGAAAAAACGTGTTTGTTTATTGTGATTTCGCGTTCTTCAATATCAGGCCCTGTCAAAGAATATCGAACCACATCAAATTCATCTGAAGCCATTGCTTGTTCAACAATTTGTCGGGCCATATTTCCAGGCAAGCCATTAATCAAAATTTTTATTGGCGTCATAGTCGTTCTTCCCTTTCTAATGCTTTATTTGAGATGATAACGTCTTTTTTGATGTCCCTTTTCAACATTTTTAATCCATTTATTAACCTGGTCCGGATTTTTTGAAATATAATCCTTTGCTGCGCCATAAGGAGATTTGTGCAGCTTAATTATTTTTTGCATAATTTCTTGCGTCTCTTTGGGGGAGCAATAAAATCGTTTCAAAAATGCGTAGGCATCACGTTTATCCTTTTTAAAAGACGGCTTGGAAACAGCAACAATCTGTTCATCTTTACTAAATACATCTTTAGTATCTTCCAAAAATTTTAAATTCCTCTGAGAAAAAATGATATGCGGAGCCCATGCCCCAATTGCGATCCATTCAAGTTTGCTTGAACAATCTTCAAGCTTTTTTATCAGTTTTTGCTCAGTCAGCTCAACACATTTAACGTTTTTTAAACTATAAGCAGCAATGGCGCGTTTGGTCATTTCAATACTGCCGATATGCCCTTTTATACAGTAGATTTTATTATTAAAACGTGAAACCTTCGTACTGAATTGATCTAAACGATCAATTGTTACATAGGTAGGGGTTATCAAGCCAATTTGAACCCCTAATGTAACTGGTTTTAAAATTTCAACGTGCCCCTTAAATTTTTTTAAAAAGGAGGCATGTGATTGAGGAAGCCATGCAGATACTGTGACATCAACATTTCCTGTTGCAACTTCTTGCCAGAGTTTCTCCACTGGATAAGCGGTCATTTCCACAGAGGTACCCAGCTTTTTTTCCAGAACTGCCTTAACCAGGTTTGATGTTATAATTGATATTGAATCATTCGTATAGCCCAGTACCAAATCATTACAATAAGCTGTTGATTGAAATACAATACCAATTAGAATGATAATCATCCATATACGATATTTGAAAGTCATTATTACCTCCTGTTAAAAATATTATTTTACTTGGTCATCAATTGGACCGGTTGTTAAAATAGGCTCTGCATGTATTTTTTTTGCATCCATCATGGTCACAATCCTTTGCAATGCACTCTTAATCATGGATTGCTCCCAGTCCTCAAGATTGTTAAACTGTTCGACAAAAGAATCTTGAAGCAAGGATGGTGCCTTTTTTAATAAACGATCTGCTTGCTCAGTGGTTAAAACCAACACACGCCGTCGATCCTTAACACTTCGTCGACGGCTGATCAACCCTCTTTTTTCAAGACGTTCCAATATACCTGTCACTGTCGCTTGTCTGAGACTCACGATTTTAGAGAGCTCCCCAACTGAGACTTCGCCTTCCCCATCTAGTGTTTTCAAGACTGTCAACTGGGGGCCGGTTAAACCAAATCGTTTGACCAATGCGCGGGAATGCAGATCAATGGATTGTATGATTCGCCGCAATTCAATTAATACGGCATCACTTGCTGATTCACTTTTTAAGATTGTTTCTCGATTCATACTTTTTTTTCTAATGTGGATTATTCATTAATTCATGAATTAGCCTTATATTGAGACCTTCCTGTTTTGTCAAGAAACAAAACACTCATACAAAAATTTTTGATGCAAAATCTATTTAAAATATTTTATGAATATTTGCAACATTGTCTTGAATATGTTATATAAAATTTTTTAAATATTGCCGAACATTTTCCAACTTATTAAGAAGATGAAAAATCATGAAAGTATTGTTTGTTAATCAATTGCGTTTGATGATATTGGTGTTTGCAACATTTGTGCAAGCCTGTTCAAACACGCCAACAAAAAATCCGGATCAATGGCCTTTGGCAAAAAAAGCGATTCAGATAGAAATCACTGCAGACAAAAATTTAAATATTTACGAAGGAACTCCTCACGCAGTAAATATTTGTTTTTATCAGCTTTTTCGCCAAGATTTTTTTAATAAATTGGCATCATACCCTGAAGGCCTGAATCGATTACTCGAATGCCGATCTTTCCATCCAAGCGTGGCTAAAATTCATCGTGACACAATTAAACCCAATGAGAAAAAAACAATTGTAATGGATCGAGAAAAAGATGTTAGGCATGTGGCGGTCACAGCCAGTTATTTTTTTAAGGATAAACACAAAATTTCACGTATGCTTAGTATACCAATACGTGCTGTACGCCCGGCCCTGATTAGAGCCACTGAGATTGTAAGGCCGGTACCCCTAGATATTCAATTAAATTTTGGACCTGAAAAAATTGAATAATGCAGGATAGTTCCCAATGATTTCAAATGAGCGACTATATATTTATGTTTTTTTATTTCTGTTCTTGTGTGTTGATATGGGCCTGGTCTATGGGACCGAATACCCAATCCTTTTTGATGATCAGGATGTGCCTTTTAATTTCAATTATGAAGCTCGCATTTTTAGTTCTCGAAAAAGTTGTATATCAAAAGAAGGGTCTCCCATAAGATATCAAATTTATTCAAGAAACGCTTCGCTAACAATATCTGATGAAACATATGAGCCAACGTCTTTATGGGCAAAAGTTGTACAAGGAAGAACAGATCGGTCATTATGTTCACAAGGTAAGTTTGTTAATTATTCGGTTCGGTTTAGACTTAAGCCCAATCTTTTTGGCAAAAAGCGAATTATCATAGTTGTTGCCAATTCTGACAGATTAGCATTTGGGATGGGGGGGTGGAAAATATGGTATACATTAATCCATACCATGATCAATAGTTATAAATCCCGCTTGCCAGTTTCTCTGGTCGCGCTTAATGAGGATAACCAGTTGGATTTTGTCGTTCAGGCAGAAGATATTGTTCATATGCAGCGCTCATATCGCCTGACCAATCCATATCCTCAACTAACACAACAGATCAAAAGCCGTATTACAATGGATCAACAGATTGTTCATCCAATGAAATCGTTATATGCAGTTCATGATTATTTTAAAGATAGAGTGTTAAAAGTGATTTACATTACGGATTTCAGCAATGTGCCAGATATCCCGCGCATGCGACTCAATCCGAATTATGCAAAGATTCCACTTCATTGGAATAATAATGGAATTCTGCTTAATATTGTTACAAATGGCAGATGTCAGGCCTGGAAAAAAGTTCATGCAGTATGCTATCAAACAGACGCCTTAAAGATCTCAATGCTCACGCATATTTTGCATGAAAACTAATGGCTATTTTTATTGACTATCAAGCGAGAAGGATTACTCATGAAAACAAAAATGAAAATTATTATGGGTTACATGGTGACGTTTTATTGGTTAACAGCGTCATTGGTAATGGCTGGCGATGGAAGCTGTGATTGTGAACGCTTTAATTTGCCTGAGAGTGGGGATGTCAACTTTACATGGACTGTCAAGGTTCTATCTGACGATATTCCTTTATATGAGACATCCACAGCCAACAGTCCTAAAGAAAAGTTGAAATTCAATCAAAATTTCAACATTGTCAAAGCAGATGGCAATAGACTTCAAGTTCAAAGACATCAAGATATGGAGCCTTATGGATGGGTTGAACGTAATTCTTTGTTGTGTGCATTAAAGCCTTTGAAATCAAAATCTGGCTTGGATAAAAAATTCTATATTAAAACCGCCACACGCATACGTTCCGATAAACCTGCCACTGTTCGTGCATATTCCAGGCCTGATAACGACACCTGTGGTTCTGGCGGATGTCGTGAGCTGGCTCGATTTGATGGTTATTTTATATTTGATAACAGTAATGGCCGCTATTTATTGGCAGATGCGTATAAACTTCGTCCGGAAAATAGACTTGTGGGTTGGGTTGATGCAAATGATGGATTTATTTGGGATACTGCCTATGGTCTTCGCCCCAAGGAAAATCTTGTTTTTCCAAAAGACAGTCCCAAAGCAGGTCAGGAGCGCGTGGTGTATGCATATTTAAGTGAGGAAGAGGCTATGAAACGTCACAATGGCCGACCCATTTTAGGGGGGGAACGATGGTATAAATATGCCCTACGTATTCCAATTCTTGGACGTCAAAAAAATCTATTCAAGGTCGTCATGCCATTGGCTGGTGTGGGGGTCAGTCAATCAGATAAATATGGCCGCATTGTGATTTCAGATAAAAGACGTCAGGCCACTGAGCAGGCCATTGAAAATATTTTAAATATTAAAAATGTCGATATATTTTTTCTCATTGATGGAACCCGCAGTATTGAACCTTACCTGGCATCAATTAAAGATGTTGTGGAAGAACTCAAAAATAGAATTAGTGACAACCCTGAATTGGGCGTGATTTCATCCAGACTCGGCTTTGGTATATATAGGGATCATTATGCTGAGGAAACAGAATTAGGATATTGGCATTCTTTTCCCCAAAATTGTGCGATGGACAAAGCATCTATTGCCGATAATCATCAAAAATTCTTGAATGAAATGGATATGATTATTCAGGCGATGCTTAATTATGAAATGAAAGGTGACAAGGATTTCGAAGAAAACTCCTTTGGAGGAATCCAAAAATTTATTGATAATGAGCTGACCAATTGTCCGGATCGGCTCAAAATTTTGTTTGTGGTGGGTGATCATGGTTACAGCGCTGCAAACCAAAAAAAACTATATGGCAGAAATCCAATATCACAAACATCATTAATTTCAAGCTTGCAAGGGGATCAAGCCAATGGCATCATGCCAGTCATCACTTATTTTATTCAAACCCCATTCAAAGCCAAAAATTCCATTAAGTTATCTGAATCAACTCATCGAAAAGCTTATAATTTATTTAAAAAGCAAGCGAAATCAATCCTGGCCGGTCTGAAAAAACAAACCCCAAAAATGGAAATAAATCGGTATTACCTTCAATCTGATGATAACAAAATTGGTAAAAAAGTCATCGATGGTATTTCCGCATTTATCAATCCAAAAGCAGTCTCTGCTGTGAATGAAGTTATTCTTGACTTGAGAGGGGGAGCATCACTGGCTGAAACCATTGAGCGATGGCAAAACTACAATGATTTCAATAACTTGCCTGGTTTATTCTGGGATCTGATCGCCAATGCGGGATGTAAGTATCTGGGTGACCAATGTTCCAGTAGAATTATGGATACCATTTTAGAGGGTTATATTCCCATATCCAATGATATTGTGGTAGATATATGGTGCACAGCTGGAGACTTAAAAAAATATCGTACAATTATGGAAGGAATATTGGAATCCAGTGAATATCAGCATGGAAAGTTTATTCGAACAGAACTGGTGTATGGTCTGGTCACAACACTGCAACGATTGGTTCCAAGTCCACCGCCACCTCAGACTGGCGAAACTCTTGTCGAATATGTCAGACGAATTTCATATCTTCCTGTTCGTCAGGACAGTCCTTTGTTTAGGTATTCCATCCAGGAACTCGAAAGCCGCGATAAGGTGCCGGATTGTGAAATAGAACGATTATTTTCCTGGATTGGCAATGTCAATAACTTTTTATATTACATTGCAGATAACAAGCGTCCGGTTTTTGAAATTCGAAAACAACCTGGAAATTGTGCATCAGGCAATGAAATACCATATATTGTGCCAGGTTCTATTCTGGGAAAACATTTCTCGGACAGTAACATGAGTTATTCTCATCCGTTGGGTGGAACAACCATATACTGGATTCCCAAAAGATTTTTACCATGAGTTCAATTATTTTAGCGTCGCAATCCCCCCGCAGAAAACAACTGCTTGAGCAGGCGGGGGTCACTTTTATTATTGTCCCGGCCCATATTGATGAAACTCCTTTTTTAAAGAATCCTCCTGCAGATGCTGTCAGCGCTTCAGCAAAAGCGAAATCAAATCAGGTAAGTAATCAATATCCTGATCATTGGATTATTGCCGCTGATACCATTGTTGTGATTAATAATACCATATTGGGCAAGCCAGATTCCAAAGAACATGCACGTGAAATGCTGCAAACGCTGAGCGGAAAGGTTCATGAGGTGTTTACAGGCTATTCAATTTGTTGTCTGAAAAAAAATAAAACATTTTCTGGTATTGTAAAAACACACGTTCGTTTTAAAGCATTACAATTTGATGAAATCGAATGGTATCTTCAAACTGATGAGCCTTATGACAAAGCAGGCGCGTATGCCATTCAAGGAATTGGCGCCTTTATTGTTCAATCAATTGATGGTTCGTACACTAATGTTGTTGGTTTGCCTGTTTGTGAAGTCATGGATATATTAATAAAACAAAAAATATTGAGTCGAAAACACAATGCAAATTGAAGAAAAAATTAATCGTATTCATAAACAAATCAATGATGAAGCCCAGCGGTGTCATCGCAGTCCAAATGACATTCAACTGATTGCTGTCAGTAAAAAACAACCTGTAGAAAAAATGTGGATTGCCATTCAGGCCGGTGTGCAAACCTTTGGAGAGAATTACATTCAAGAAGCTCGTGAAAAAATTGAGGTGATTCAAAAAAGGGCACAGGAACAAAACATTTCAGCACCATCATGGCATTTTATTGGCCATTTACAAAAAAATAAAGCCAAATATGCGGTGCGTTATTTTGATTGGATTCACTCAGTGGATAGTTTGGCCTTGATGGAAGAACTTAACCGGCATGCAAAAAAGATGGATAAACGTCAAAAAATATTGATTCAAGTGTCCACCGGAGAAAGCCAAAAATCAGGGATTTCAACAGATGAATTATTGTCATTAATTCAGCAGGGGGTGCACTTAAATCATATTTCTATTTGCGGTTTAATGGTCATGCCACCATATGCTCAAAACCCGGAAGAGTCACGACCCTTTTTTCATAATCTATCTAAAATATTACATCAAATAAAGGCATCATGTTCAGCAAGCCCAAATCATCCTTTAAACCAATTATCAATGGGGATGACAGGAGATTATCTGGTGGCTATTCAAGAAGGGGCTACCTTCGTGCGGATTGGCACAGCCATTTTTGGAAAAAGATCCTAATAGGGAGACAAGTGCTGTATCATTGAAACGTCAAGCAATGGCATCCCCCCATCAGAGTCTTTTCTCTTCCACAAGCTTCCCATTTTCTATCCACCATTTTCGCCATTGCGCTTTATTGACAATTGACTGTCGGATCTCTTTTTCATGATTCACAATGGATCGATATATGGAATCTTTTTTTAGCAATAAATTTTGGGGCGCGGCATCTTCAACGATTTTTCCATGGGACATCACCAATACTCTGTCAAAGTGAATCGTATCCTGAACATCGTGAGAAATAAAGATCAATGTGCTGTCATGCCAATGGTTAAGTGCTTTTTGCAATAACTGACTTCTTTCAGTCCGACCCAATCCCCGAAAAGGTTCATCCAGGATGACAAGCCTGGCACCATTTCTGTACATGCCTCTACCCAGGCGAACGCGTTGGCCTTCACCACCAGATACCAATCTGCCGCCTTCTCCCAGTCTGGTGTTGTTGCCATCAGGAAGGCTGTTCAACACCTTTATCAGCCCTGCCTGCTCCATGATCATGCAATATTTATATTGATCTTCCTCTTCAGTGCCATACCGAATGTTGTCGGATAATGGACGATTCCAAATGTGTACACTGGGATCAATCCAGGCGGTTTGACGACGTATTGAATTCATATTTGGGGATAGTAATTTATTATCTATTAAAATCTGGCCAGTGTCTGGTTGATAGAATCCCAGCAATAATTTCATGAGGCTCGACTTGCCAGCGCCTGAGGAGCCGACAATGGCAATATGCTCGCCGGCCTGGATTGTGAGATGAATATCATCGAGAATCTGTCGTTCTGCGGCAAAAACAGATGTATGTTTGAGCTCAATCTTCATGCCTGTATTTTGGTTATCAAAATTTTCTGTTGGAGCGTTTTCATCAGACAATTCTGTCTCTGGTTGGGAATTAATGGGTTCAAGAATTCTGACCATTCTGTTTCGAAGACCTGGATACATTCCTGTCAGGTTTGAAAGCTGTGCACCTAATTCAGAAAGATTTAGCACCCAATATATCAACAGCAATACACAGTTATCGCTGCCTTCCCTTGAAATATATTCGAATATGAGCCAGATTGCCAGCAGGATATTGACCAAAGCACCACTGCCAGTAATCGCTAATTTAACAAAATAATAGGCCGTGCCACTTTTTTTCCACTGGCAAAGGATGGATTCAAATTTATAGCGTATTGCATTTTCAGCACTGTGACTGCGAAGGGGGACGATACCAATTAATGCATCTAGGCAATATTGTGCCAGTGAACCGGTTAATGTGCGAAATTTTAAATCTTGTTCTTTTAAAAGATGTATTGAAGCCATTGGAATGATCACAGCGGTTATACCGGCAATAATGGGAATGATTGACACAGTTGGCATTAAATACATAATTCCCACAACTGTGATCACCATTTGAAATATCAGTCTGTACATACCGCCTGCGATTTCTGGCATTTCTCTGATCAGTCGCATATCATGTAAACGCTGTGCCATGTCTGATTTCAGTCGACTTCGAAAAAAATGATCTCCCAGCGCAGGGGTTTTTGTTAGGAATCTCATGCGCATTGATATTTCAAAACGACGTCCCAGATTCAATAGTGCGGCATTCACAGGCGTTTCTAAACATAATAAAGCGACAAAAAAGATCATAATTGAAACCATTGTCATGGGCTGCTGATAAATCCCATTAGATAAATCAAAACCAATATCCACAAAGCCCATCAATAAAAGGGCTTCAATTGCAACATTGATGGCCGCTAAAGATAACGCAAGGATCAGCATAAAGGGCCACATCTGATTTTTGGATAATACCTGTTCATAAAATTCTTTTTCTGGTTGGATGGGGTCATGAATCGCTGCATTTAATATATTTGAGATTGATTTATTTGAGCGAGTTTTATCACCCTCTTTTAGATCGGTTTTGTCAATATTTTCATTGTTCCTGTCTGCCTTTCCAGCAATGTGAACCAAAAGTGCGCCTTTCATGAAGACTGTCTGGCTGTCATTTAAATCTGGAAACACAGAAAAGTATTCATTTGGAATGATTTGCTTTGAGGGTTCATTCAGCGCAAGTTCATAATAGGTATTTAGGATTTTTTCTGAATCATCCCCATGAAAACTTGCTCCTGAATGATAGATTGTATGTAAAAGTCTGACAGATGCATCCAATGTTGCCATATGCTCCCAATTATTGTTTTGGGCGTGATCAATCAAGCGATTTATTTCAGGTGTGGCAATATTTAAATCTGACATACGTCTGATGAGGGGCGAACAAAATGTTTCTGATTTTGAATAGTTTTCCCAGATATCAATATTAACTGGCTGTGTAAAAGGGTACACCATATCAAATAATTTTTGTTGAGTGATCCAAATTCTGCCGATCGCCGGGTCCATGATTTGAATCATCTGGCCATGCATTCGCCAGACAACAACAAAATGGCCGGTGCCATCCGGTAAACTGACAACAATAATTGCAGGTAAGGCATCAGTTTCAGGCAACAGCAAATGGTCGTTTTGAATGATCACCTGTTCAGCATCAAGCCCCAAATGACAGGCAATATCTTCGATTGTGTTGATTGATGTACCGGAAACATCGGTCTGACAAACTTCCCTGAGACGTTCATAATTTGCTGAAATATCATAACCTTCCAGTACTGCTTTTAAAGTTGCAGGGCCGCAATCCATTGCAGAGGTTTGAATGACTTCAGGGATAAAATATCGTCGCTTGGCATTGAATGCATTAAATAATGACAA
>Ga0272440_1000087_pt1 | contig 72875 bp, 15 predicted proteins | sample SSMMMBAug17_FD_192440 | JGI IMG/M metagenome (GOLD analysis project Ga0272440, IMG submission 192440) | Marine sediment archaeal communities from Little Sippewissett salt marsh, Falmouth, MA, United States - SSM-MMB-Aug17 | ecosystem: Environmental > Aquatic > Marine > Wetlands > Sediment ... | reverse complement strand
AATGTCAACTAAAAGAACCATCTGTAGCAGTTCGTTCTTCAGCAATTGATGAAGATAATCCCAACGCTTCTTTTGCAGGCCAATTCAAGACATATTTGAATGTCAGGGGGTGTAATAAACAGCAATCTCGATAATTTGAATTTCTCCAGACAGAATACAGAATGCCTTCAAATCAGGGGCGAACATAATGTTCACCCCTGAACCTGGTTGAAACTATTTCGCATATTTGATAGCCATTAAGTCATCCAAATCATCAAGTACTTCCCTGGCAAGTCCACCGATAAATTTCATCCCTACTTTATCACCTTTGGTTTCAAGCATAACATAACCCGTATGAGAAGTTATTCTTTGCGGTTTCCATGGCGTTGAATCCAATGATTCACCGTTAAACCCTGATCCGCCGCCACCACACATAATGTGCCATGTCGCATTGTTGAAATTCGGGTTGGTAGAACCATCCGTATATACAGGTGTGTATTTACTGATTAATGTACGGTGATATCCATGCTCATGGCTTGTAAAAATTGCGGCAACTTTTGTAGATTTTGTAACTGCTGTTAATAAACGATCACGAACATCGATAATTCCAAGAGATTCCGGTTGTATTTCATATTCTTGCGTTTCAGTATTTAATTTTCTTGTTTGTGCTTTAATATTGTTGTTTCCATTCCACCACATGCTATCCTCAACATGGGTCATATAGGGGAGAATTGGGCAGTGGGTAAAAATAAAAATAAACTTAATTGAGTTGTCATCTTCTGCTGTCTCTAGGGTTTCTTCAATCCACGATAGTTGATCTTCCATAATGTATCCAAAAGGAGCCCCGCCGAACTGTGGACTTTCTGAGTAATCTCCGAATTTCATTGATACCCAATAGGTTGTATTTACTGAAATATTTAAAACAGGTCCATGCTGGAAATGATATACATTTTCTTCGTAGGAAGGTCTGCGTGGATCAGAAGTTTCAGGCCCATTTTTGGGATTATAGAATTCCTGAGCAAAAACAACCTCGCTGCTATCGGTATCATAGGGCCACTTATCCATTGCAACATATCCATCAAATAAATTATACAAAAATTCATGGTTACCCATCCCTGGGTAAATAGGGCGCGTATGCCAGAAACCCGATACAATTTGTTTCCACGCGCGATACTGAACGATCATATCTTCTTTGTTAACCGTCATTCCTTTAATCAGATCACCGCCAAAAATCATATATTCTGCACCATCTCTAAATGCATTTGCAGTAACATCCCTTAAAACATCCATATTACAGCCCAAATAGTTTCGTTCTCCTCCGCCACTTGTGTCATAGCTATCTGAAGTATAGACAAATTTAATATCACCTTGACCTTTCGGTGGTGCCGTACGTACTTTATATGTATTTGAAACAACCGTTCGACCATCTTGTGCTTCTGAGGTTACATTATATACATATTCTGCATCCGGAACAAGGTTGTCAATTGGGACAGAATGCAGAGTTTTAGGCACATTTGATCCATCATCAAAGACGTATTCCCCAAATTTAACCTGGCCAGTACATAATTCATCTGTACGCCATACAATATTCAATGTTGTCGGATTGTCACTGTATAATTCTGTTACAAATGGTCCTTCCACAATTGTGGGGAGTTTCTCAAATATATCACCATTTTTCTGAAAGCTGACAAAACTTCCAGCCATACCTTTGATGGTCGTTCCGGAAAACAATTCAAGACGGTATGCAATGGTTGTTGTTGCCGTTGAGCGACCACCAGAAAGCCAATTATTTGAATTGTATTCTGATGAGCTAAAAAAGCTCTCAATGTTAAGACTTCCCTGACCATTAACAATATCACTGGTCTTTCGAAAATAAGGAAAATCATAATCAGAATCACCTGCTTCAAATGGATATGGACCTGTATGAATTTTTCCCCAAATATCCGGATCATTTAAATCAATATTTAATCCATTTTCATCGCCAGTTGTAATATTGTGTAATACATCATTTGTAATGGCAGGTATGTAATAAAAATGTTCAATTTCCATAGGGTCTAAAGCAGTTTCATCAACGGGTAAGCCCGTTTGTTCAACTGCTATGTCCGTTTGCTCATCCGAAAGTGATTCTGCATAAGAATCATTAGATTTACAACCAGCGTTTATGCTGATTAATAAAAGACAAAGACATAATAACATTAAATTTTTATACATCATTTTTTCCTTCCAAACTTGAATAGTTTAATAAAAAATCGGATACAAAATAGTATCTCCATTAAGTTTAATTTTTATAACAAAAAATGATTAAGCAGGTTTTGGCTGCATTGCTTTTGAAACATTTTTACCTTTTTGAAACATTTCTTCATAGTATTGTTTTGCTTTATCAGAATCCAAAGTCAGGAATGTCCCACCAGAAGCAAAATGTCGATAAAAAACCTTGCCAATCGCATAGGTTGATGCTCCGGAAATAACAGGCATGCTAACAGCACCAAGGCTGAGTCCAATAATCGGAATCCCCTTTAGTGTACTGGCAACCGTGAATGATGATGCCGCAGGTATCGTACCGCCAATCAATGCTGCAATGATATTTTTTGTTCTTTCTTTGGAAAAGGGGACATCAAACATAAAAGCAAGTTTTCTAATTAAATTGATTTGGACTCCAGTCACTCCCAAAAAATCAACAAAAGGGATAGGAATTAAACCCACTGCCATCGAGGTATAAATATGATGGCGGATAAGTTTTTCTACTTGTTCTGAAGATTTATCCTGTGCTGAAAACTCAGTTTGTACTGTATGCTCAGCTTGTTCTTCAGATATACTTAACGTTTGTTCCTCAATTTTTTTTTCTTCTTCCATTAATTTCCTCCTTTTTTTAATATTCATAAAATATTGATAGTTTAATTAAAACATTAATTTAATTCCCAAAGAAAAATCTTTATCTTCTAATGAAAGCCCTAAATTATTATCCGAGTCTGTTGTATCACGATCTATTTCATATGAGGCATTTAATGAAATATTCTTTGTGATAGCAATATCCAGATCAAATGTAGTATTGACTACGTAATCGGTTTCCCCTATGTAACTTCGATATTTTAATTTTTCTGAAAGCGTTATCGTATCTGTAATAAACCAGTTAAGCTTTTGATTGGCATAAACAAAATCATTTTTAAAATCTTCTTTTTGTTTTCCAAGTAGCTCTGAAAGTTCATTCATATATTCTATTCTATCATGACCATAATATACACCGATTTTGAATATTAATTTTTTTGTATTCAACAACGTAAAATACAATCCTCCATAATAATTAAATCGATTCAAGTAGTATTTTTTGTCGTCTGTTAACCATTTATATCCAATTAAAACATCCATAAAATTTAAGGCTTCAATGAAAATTAAATCTTCAAAGGTTTGCTTCTCTGTTTGTATGCGACTGGTTCGATATTCAGTTTCTTTTTTCTTTAAGGAATACATGACATAATTACTTAATTTCTTTTTTCTCAATGCCAAAGAAGATTTTAATTTGTGTTTCTTCACTTCTTCACTACCTGTCGAATGATCAAAGTTATATTTAATTATTATATTGTATAAAATGGCATCCGTTGGTTCATAGTCCTTTGAGCGTCTCAACCACCATTTCCCATATTGTCGACCATTTGATAACCAGGATGGTAAAATTTTAGAAGATTTTTTTTCACAAACAGGAATACTATTGTTACCAATGTTAAGACTGGGAACAATGAAAGTATCACGCGCCAAAGCCATAAAAGAAAGATTAAGAATTAAAATTGTTAATAAAATAGATTTAAATAAAAAATTCATCTCAAATCTCCTTTCTAAAATTATTTGTTTTCATAAAAAATATTACAATCAAAGTTTTTGATTGTTGATTATATAACCTTCTTCCATCTTGACCACTCTTTCGGCTGCCCCAAAATACCTGTCATCATGTGAGACGGCGATAACTGTTTTATTCATTGCTTTTAGGTCTTGCAGAAATTCTCTGTAAAAAAGCCTTCTAAACATCGGATCCTGGTCAGCAGCCCATTCATCGAATATATATATTGGCTTGTCTTCCAGCAAAGCAGCAATGTAAGCCAATCGTTTTTTTTGGCCAGTTGAAAGATCCCTACGAGTAAATGCGTTGTCAACATAATCGGTTTTCTTGTCAATATCCATTTTTTTCAGAAGCCCTTTTACTCTGGCTTCGTCTACAGATTCTACACCATATAGTTTTTTGAACATATGAAAGTCAGTAAAAATAGCTGAAAATAATTCCCTGTAGGATTGAAAATTTTCCATGGTCACGACTTTACCATCCAGTAATATTTTTCCATCAGCCATGGGGTAATATAGGCCTGTTAAAAGTTTCATTAGCGTCGATTTTCCACTGCCGTTTCCCCCTGTGATAAATATGATTTCTCCCTGTCGAATCTTTAAATTCGTTGGTTCAAGGGAAAACAAAACCTCACCTTTATTACCCGTATAAGTGTATGAAATTGAACGGAGCTCAATCGTATGAAATTTTTCGGGTATATTCAATGGACAGGGAACAGGAGCCAGTCCGGAAGCATCCAGATTTTTATCCAGCTTATCCATATTCTCTGCAGCCGCATTCAGTCGCATAACAAAAGGAAAACCACGTGAAACAATATTTATGGGGCCGAAAAGAAACATTACCAGAGCAACAAGACTGAGCACTATCTCAGGACTGGTGTTTGCGAAAAGCGGGAGCGCAAATACCACGACCCCTAAAAGACCTACAAAAAAAGAATAGGCAAATGCAATATTCCAATTGTTTTTAAACCCTGCTTCCTTCTTAAGTTGCTCTGTCTCTTTTGAAAGTTTTATGATATCTGCAAACAGTTCGTTGTTCTTTTGCGTGTTAATTTTAATTTCCTTGAAACCTGAAAGTGTATCATCCAATAAGTTAAAAAAACTGGATTCCATCTTTCTTGCTGTATTTAATTTTTTTCGGATTTCAAAATAATTTAAATAGTAGATGCTATAGATTGCAAATAGGAATAATGCAAGAAATATAAAGGCGACCAATGACATGGTTCCAACATATAACAACATAAAAATAAACAAAATTCCAGACTCAACAAAAGAGAAAGCCTCCGGAGTAGCATGCAGTACAATATCTGTATCCTGGGCTATACGGGCATACAGTTCACCTCTTCCTGTATTTTCAACAAACCTTAATTCTGCCCGACGAAGCTTGTTTGTAAGCCTGAGGCGCATTTTTTTGACAATTTTTACAGACATAATTGTCACCTGAACGGATACATAGTAGAAACTATAAAGAGTTATCGCACAAACAAGCGTATATATAAAAAACATGCGAATTGTACCTGTATCACCCGCCAAAATAGTTTGTGTTGTCTGGTTGATGACAAATACAAGAAGTGCCATAAAAAAGGCTTTAAAAAATATCATAAAGATAATCGTCCCAGTGGGGCCATCATATTCTTTTTTTAAAAATGTAAATATTTGTAATTTGTTCATCCTACGCCACAATCTTGCCTTCTTCCAGTTTTATGACTCGGTCAGCTATATCAAAATATCTATCATCGTGTGTTACCACTATAATTGTTTTGTTCATTGCCTTTAGATCACTCAGGAATTTTTTGTAAAAACGTTTTCTGAAAATCGGATCCTGATCCGCAGCCCATTCATCGAACACATAAACAGGTTTATCTTCCAGGATCGCGGTGATATATGCAAGCCGTTTTCGCTGTCCGGTGGACAAATCAGTATGGGTGAACATTCCATTGACAAAATTAGTTTTTCTGTGGACATCCAGTTCTTCTAGCAATTCTTTGACCTTATGCGTATCAACAGGTGTTATGCCATAAAGCTTTTTAAACAAATGGAAATCTGTAAAGATAGTGGAAAATAATTCCCGATAGGACTGGTAATCTCTATTGGTAACAGTTTGATCATCAACTATTATACGTCCCCCTGCCATAGGATAATATAAGCCAACCATAAGTTTCAGCAAAGTAGATTTTCCACTGCCATTCCCGCCAACAATGAAAAGCGTTTCACCCTGTTTGATTTTCAGGTTAAAAGGGCCTGCGGTAAACAGTGTTTCGTCTTCTTTACCCTTATATTGGAAGGATAACTCGTCAAGAATGATTTCCTTAAACTCACAGGATGTACCACAGTAATCAGGATTAAACTCATTATAATAAATAGCGTTGTCAATATTTGCTTCTAGCTTTTCAAGATTTTCGACCCCAACATTTGCCATCAGGTTGACCGATGTCCCCCTCAAAACCATGCCCAAAAGGCCGGTAACAAACAAAACAGATGTAACAAGCTTGTTGATCACCTCTCCATGTGAATGACTGTATTTTGGAACAATAAAAATAATGACTCCCATCGTGAAATAAAGTATTGACATATATAAAACAATCAATTTATCAAATTCTATCTCAGGCTTTAATGTTTCACGCTCTATTTCATTAGATAGGCTTGTTATGTCCTCAAAAAGGGCATTGTTTTTTTTTGCGTTTATTTTTATTTCTTTAAAGCCTGATAATGTGTCATTCAGTAAATCAAGAAAATCTGTTTCCTTGCGTCTCACCTTTTCCAGTTTTGACTTTATTTTGAAATAGTATGTAAAAAAAATTACATACATGCTCATAATACAAGCAGTCGCAAGTACAAAACCGGTAATTGAAACAGTTGCCATGTACAAAAAAACGGCAATGCTAGCAAATATGGATTCAGCAGTGTTCGCAATATTTGCGGATGTCATGGATATTATTTCTGTGTCTTCTACAATACGAGCAAATATTTCTCCTTTTTTTTCCGTTTCAATAAAGCGTAATTCTGTGCGCCTGAGTTTATCAATTAGTCTGACACGCACTTTGCGAACGGCTTCTTCTGCTATTGCAGTTGTCTGGTTTAAAGTGTAGGCCTTACAAATTATTGCCAGCGAACAAATAAGCAGATAGAGGATGAATATCCCCATCTCTACAAATTTACTGACATAGGAGACAATCTCTACATCCCAGTTCGCAATGATAAGTAATGCAGGAAAGCAGATACTTCCAATAATTGATGACAAAACAATTTTAAATTTGGAGCCGTCAGACTCTCTATTGAAAAATTCGATTATTTTTATTTTCATAATTTAATGCATGATCGCATTTCGAATCTTATTTTCATAATAATCTGGAAAAAAAAATCATGCGTTGCAAGTCAAATATGACAAATTAAATACGCCCTGTTTTCATTGTTAAGTAATCTGGTATTTCTGGTATATCTGTTAAATCATTTTCAAGGATAACCAATGCACCTTTCTGATCTATTTCTCTGAAATGGTTGAATTTATAGGTCATATACATCATGCGGTTAACATCGGTTGGAATCATTTCAGCCAATAGGCGGACTGAACTGTCTTTGGCTAATTGACGAATATAGTTGATCAAGACAGTACCCACACCGCGGGACATTACGCGACAAGACATCAGAAGCAGTTTTATAAACCAGATGTCATCATTCTTTTCAATCAGGCAAAGACCAATTTTTCCATAGGGTCCATATCTATCCTCAAGGTCAGCAACGAGCAGGATGTGTTTGTCAGATTTAAGAAAAAAATCCAACTCATCATAAGAATAAGTATATCCTGTTGTATTCAATTGATTCGTCCGAACCGTCAGTTCTTCAGCGCGTTTCAGATCATCTACACTAGCTGGTGAAATTCTAAAAATCATTTTTAAAGTTCTTAAAAAATCTTCTTGAGGCCCTTCATATTTCTCCTCAGTTTTGTTACGTAAAATATCTGCTTGATACATTTTACGCCTGATTTTAGATTCATCAGTAATAAAACGAGGATTCATTTCTGGCATATCAAGTAAGTGACTCAGATCATAACTGTCAACGCATAAGACTTCTGGAATAGAATAATTTACTTCATCACGTTCAAATTCTTGATCATCAATAAACGCAAGTGTATCTTTCCCTATATTTATTAATTCTGCAATCTTTTTTATCGAAACCACTTTTGAATCCCAACAAATCTGTGGGTATATAAAATACTGATCCATACAGAATTTTTTGAGTTGATCCATTGCTTGATCATAATTATTTTTACTGGCAATGGAGTTTAATATACCTCGGCTATCCAGTGTTTTAATTATTTCCGCGACATCTTGTTTCAGAGTTACATCTTTATCTTCAAGTAAGACACCCTTCCATAATGTATGATCAAGGTCCCAAACCACACATTTTATTTTTCTGGGGTCAGTGTCTTTTTGTTGAGCATTTGTTGTTGTGGAAGGTTTCATTATACTTAATACCCTTGATAACCATATTTGGCAATGATGGTTTGCTGAATTTGATTGCTTCCTTCAATAATTTCAATAATTTTAGCGTCACGTAAATATCTTGCAACAGGATAATCTTCACAGCATCCATTTGCGCCATGAATTTGAACCGCATCTTTTGCCGATCGGAACGAAATTTGTGATGCAAAATATTTAGCCATCGCTGCATTCATAATGGAATCTGGATCACCTGTATCTTTCAAATAACCGGTTTCCAAGCATAAGAGTCGTGCAGCTTTAATTCCAGTAATCATTTCAGCGACCATTTCTTGAATTAACTGATGATCTTTTAAATACCGGCCACCCTGTTTTCGAGAACTTGAGTAGTTCAGAGAAGCTTCCATACATGCTTGTGCCAGCCCTATAGCGCCCCAGGCAATACTGTACCGACCGAAATCTAAGGCTGTTCCTGCCACATGAGTAAAACCAGATCCAATGCGGCCAATCAGGTTTGACTCTGGTATCTCTACGTTAATCAAGTTGAGTTCAGCCAGCATAGCAGATTTAAAGCCAGACATTCCTTTAATTGGCTTTATAGCAAACCCAGGACGTTCTTTTTCAACTAAAAAAGCAGTGGGTTTTCCTTCACATTGGGTAATAATGATAAATAGATCTGCCATTTGACCAAAAGAAATCCATTTTTTCTTTCCATTTAAAACAAATGTTTTATCATTGGATTGAGAAGCCACAGTTTCAATATTTTTAGCATCACTGCCAATATTGGGTTCACTCAATGCAAAGGCGCCCAAAATACTTCCATCGGCCAATTTTGGTAGCAAGAAAGATTGTTGTTCAGTGTCACCCCATTTTTGTAAAGCCTGTCCAACCATCCCATGAACAGTTAAAATGCTAAGTAAAGAGCAGCTTGCCATGCCGACAGATTCAAATAAAAGACCTGTCGTAATAGAGTCCCAACCTCTGCCACCATTTTTTTTGTCAATATTTGCTCCAAGATATCCCCTGGCAGCTATTTCCTCTATTTTTGTTTTGGGTATCCATTCTTCTCGGTCATATTGTCCTGCAACAGGTGCAAAATTTTCCTCAAAAAAGGTTTCAAATTCTTCTTTCTTCTCCGCTTGCTGGGACGTAAGTTCCATTTTCATATTTATGCCCTTTACTTTTTTAGTTTTCTTCAGTCTTTGACAATAAGCTCAATTTCCGCTCCACAAATCCGACAATCGATTGAATTGTGCTAAAATTTTTAGGGTCTAAATCTTCGTTTTCAACTTTGATTTTAAACTCTTTTTCTACAAACATGACCAGTTGCATTGCAAACAGCGAGTTGAGCAGACCGGTTTTAAAAAGATCCTGATCATCCTCAACTTTTTTTCTTCGAATATATTTCGCTAAAAATGATTTAGTTTTGCTTTTTATTTCGTCAATGATGATTGCTTCTGTAGACATTTCTGTACTCCTCAGATCTATTACTCTAATAATTATAAAATCCCTTGCCGCTTTTTTGGCCGTGAAGTCCTGCAGCAACCATTTTTTTTAATAAAGGGCAAGGGCGGTATTTACTATCATTAAATTGTTCATATAAGACATCAAGAGAATAAAGGATGGTGTCTAAACCGATTAAATCTGCGGTTTCAAGTGGACCCATTTTATGACCAAAGCATGATTTGAAAATATCGTCAATATCTTCAGGTGTGGACACTTGTTCTAATACAAGAAATATCGCTTCATTTATTGTTAGCATTAAAACGCGATTGGAAACAAATCCCGGTGAATCATTCACAATGATACAATCTTTTCCCATATCTGCTAAAAGGGTCTTTGTTATTTCAATGGTTTTTTCCGATGTGTGATAAGCTCGGATGACTTCAACCGATGATTTCATTGGCACCGGATTCATAAAATGAATACCTATTACTTTGTCCGGTCGATTTGTCATAGATGCTACTTGTGTTATGGGAATACAAGATGTATTCACTGCATAAATGCATTCCTGTTGACAGTTTTCATCTAACTGCCGATAAACATCTTCTTTAATTTCAATTTTTTCAGTCACATTTTCAATGACATAATTTACATCTCCGATCTGCTGAAAATCACAATAAAAGGATATCCTGTCCATTATTGCACTCAGATCCTCTGTTAATTTTGTCTTCCCAAAGAGTCCAGATAATCTGATATTCTGAGTAATCTTTTCTTTGGCTTGCAGTAAAATTTCATTTGAAATATCAATGAGTATTACATTAAAGCCGCTTTGTGCTAAATTCTGGGCCACACCAACACCCATAACGCCCGCACCGATTACGCCGACTGACTTGATCATCATAAGGCCTCCTTAAGTTTTGGTATAATCATAAAAGGGTTATAATATTTCATGCTTGCATTTCATATATAATGATACCAAACTTTTTTGTTCTCTAAAATGTTTTATTGTTATTGTTTACATATACATACATTATTTGATAGTTTAATTTCATACAAATAAAAATAGAACTCACAATGTCATCGTATAATTTTTTTGGGATTTACGAAGTTAGTGATAAATGGTTTTATATTTATTTGTTAACCTTTATCTAAATAGATTTATTTTTCGATACATTGAGATAGTAATAATTATCTTATTGATTTTTAGAAATTAATTAATTACTATACCATAATATCAAAAAATTCAATAAAAAACTCATATTTTTCATCTTATTCAGTGTAAACATGATTCAAAAACAGAATGAGCAATTATTTTCCTTACTTATTTATTTATATATAATCAAAAATAAATAATTGCAGAGAACAAAAAAGGTTGACGTTTATTTTAATTATTTTTATGTTTAGTAAATATATTCTTAAGTTAGGGTGCATTCCCAAAAAGTCGAATATTTCAAATTATCAATAAGTTATTTTTTAGCCCCATAGGGGCTTATAATCTTTGCAGGCTGGGGCTTTTATGTAACGCCCTTTCAGGACTAAGAAAAACCAAAGTCCGACTTTTTTGGAATGTACTCTCTAGTTATGAATTATGGAAATAAAAAACAATCCGTTAGTTTCTGCTGACCCAACTAAAGCGTATATTAAGATTTTTTGTCTCCACCATGCAGGTGGGAGCTCGTTTTCATATTGCATGCTAAATCGCTTTTTTCCAAAGTGGGTTCAAACAGTTTTAATTGATTTACCCGGTAGGGGAAAAAGAATAAGAGAACCTTGTTTTACAAATATTTATGATATGGTTGAACTTATTGTTGAAGATATATTTTTTCATGCAGAGGATATACCCTACGCAATATTTGGACATAGCATGGGAGCTCTGTTAGCGTATTTAGCCACAAAAAAATTAACCGAGAGTGCATGCGAATCATTACCGCTTCATTTATTTTTGTCTGGATATTATGGCCCTTCAGTTGAAATAAAAAATGACTGGTATCTTCTTCCTGATCAGGAATTCATAAAAAAAGTATCAAAATTGGGTGGTATGCAGCAAGAGATAGCAGCGGAAAAAGAATTAATGGATTTTTTTATACCGATTATGAAAGCCGATTTTCAATCGCTGAATTCATATAAATATACAAAAGCAAAACCATTTGATATTCCGGAAACAATTTTTGTCGGCAATCAGGACCCCTTTGGTATGAATCAATCAATTTCATGGCAGGAAACGACTACCCAAAAAATATTCGTTAAAGAATTTAATGGTGGGCATTTTTTTGTTTTTGATATTTTGTATCAACTTGCCGAAATAATATCTCAAACATTAATACCAAGCCATGTAAACAAGTTATCAAATATCGTTGAAAAATTTCCTAAAGGTGATCGTTAATGAGAATAAATGAAAAATGTGATATTGCAATCATTGGAGTTGCATGCCGTTTTCCAGGAGCTGATAATTATAAAGAATTTTGGGAAAACTTGAAAAACGGTGTAAATTCAATAAAGGAAATCCCAGCCGAGCGGTGGGATATTAACACATATTACTCACCAAAAAGAAAACCAAACAAAAGTATCAGCAAATGGTACGGACTGCTTAACAATTTTGATAAATTTGACAATGAATTTTTCAATATTTCTCCCAAAGAAGCAGAACAGATGGATCCTCAACAGAGACTCCTGCTTGAAGAAGCCTGGCATTGTATAGAAAATTCTGGAATTTCACTGAAAGTATTGCAAAAAAAGAAAACAGATGTATATGTGGGAGTAGCTGACTGGGATTATTTGCTAAAAACGGTCAATTCAGATATTAATTCATATACTGTGCTTGGTAATCATAGCAGTATTTTATCAAACAGAATCTCTTATATTCTTGGATTAAATGGTGCAAGCATGTCCCTTGACACGGCATGTTCTTCATCCCTATTTGCAATAAAAAAAGCAAAAGACAGCCTTTTTTTGTCAGATGCAGATTATGCTTTAGTTGCCAGTGCTTGTGTACATAATCACCCACTTAAATACATCTCTTTTTCAAATGCACATATCAGCAGTCCTGATGGACAGTGCAAAACTTTTGACAAAGATGCCAATGGATTTGTTTTAGGTGATGGGATCGGAATACTTTTGCTTCAAAGACTTGATGATGCGATCAGAGAAAACAATAATATCTTTGGTGTAATAAAAGGAATTGCGACAAATCATGTAGGATCTTCTTCCTCGCTTACAACCCCCAGTATTGAAGCCCAGGAAAAAGTTATCTCCTCGGCTTATAAAGACGCGGATATCAGGCCGGATACGATAAACTTTATCGAAGCCCATGGGACAGGTACGTATATCGGTGATCCTATGGAAGTAGAGGCTTTGACAAAAGTGTTCAGGCGCTATTCTTCGGAAAATCATTTCTGTAAACTTGGTTCTGTAAAAACAAATATCGGTCATACAGGCGGTTCTGCCGGAATGGCAGGCGTTATTAAAGTTTTGATGATGATGCATCATAAAAAAATTCCGCCGAATCTCAATTTTAAAACCCCGAATCCTGTTATCAATTTTGAGGACTCACCATTTTGTGTCCCAACAACGTTAAGCGAATGGAAAAGTAAAGACAAAATGTCTCCACTTCGAGCTGGCGTTAGTGCATTCGGATTTGGCGGGGCCAATGCGCATTTGGTTTTGGAATCGCCTCCAACAAAACCTGTTCCTGAAAACCAAAACAATAGAGGCAATCTTTTTTTGTTTTCTGCAAAATCCGAAGTTAGTCTTGAAGCACTTGTAAACAGTTGGCAGACTTTTATACGTAATCCGGACCATGAAAAGTATTCTTTAAAAGATATTAGCGCGACAATGATTTCGGGTAGAGAAATATTCCCTTTTCGTTTTGGTTTCATTGCAGACCACTTTGATGAATTGAAACAAAAATTAAACTCTATTCCCAATTCTTATTCTAAACAGGATAACTCAGACTTTTGCTTGCGCATAGGAGAATATGACTGGAAAAGATGGCAGGATGTTCAACCCTTTCTTACTGACAATACTTATTTTGAAAAAGAAACAGAACAAATCGAAGCACTTCTGAAAGAGTTGAATGTTCCCAGATCAATGTCGTATGGATTCAGAGGCGGAATATGGATGGCTAAATATTATAAACTGTATCACTTTATGGCAAGCTATGTATTTCTGAAATCCTTGATTAAGACATGTGGAGTTGTTCCTGATCTTGTAGCTGGAGATCCTAACAATATTGGATTCTGGACAGCTCTGACCATCAGCGGTATCGTAAAATGTGAAGACACTTTGGGAATTCTGTCAGGTAAAAAGGATGTCTCAGATATTGAATTTGCACGTCCTTATTTTTCTTTTTATGATCCGGTATCCAAAAAAATAATCAATCCGTTTTACTTTGACGCGGAATATATCCAAAAATTATTGGATAACATTAAGATCTCAGATAATTCAGCAGAAATCTATCTCTCTAAAACAACGTTGTTGCTGGAAAACCAGTTTACTTTTAAAAAGCTTATAGAGGAATGGGATACTGTCCTGGAAAAAACAGGAAAGAATATCAGGTATATTATAAATAGTAAAACAGGACTATTTGATAAGGAAAAAATACTTTTTAATGTAATCGCCTCCAATTGTATACGAAAAATGAATCAAAAATGGAATTTATCTGACAAACAGGTATCAGCGTCACCTGAATTTTTTGAAATCGTAGATTTGATAACTGACAATGTCATGTCAAAAGAAACAGCTGTGGAAATCTTTAGAAATGATCATCCAGATCTTGAAACAATTACAGCCCTTCTCAATAGAAATCAGAGAAATATTAACATCAATAATTCTTATGATATTTTGAAAAAGCAGAAACTGAATGAAATTAGCGACCGTGTCAGATGGTTGAATGATACAAAAAACAAGACGATCATCACCCCTGACAATTTGCCTTGCATCGACTTTGGTAGAGTGAATAAAGATATTGCTCTTGAAAATATAGGCGATCCAGATGTTCTGAAAAATAAATTCATATTGAAATTATGGCAAATGGGCTTGAATATTGACTTAAAAAAACATTATCCCCTCAAATCCTATCAAAAAGTACCCCTTCCCGTCTATCCATTCAAAGGGGAAAGACATTGGCTACTTGAAAATAATTCATTAAACAGTATTGAACAAAGTAAAACAGAAACCAGGAATCTGAACTATATTCATCCACTGCTTCATAAAAATACATCTGATTTTTCAGATCAGTGTTTTAATTCCATATTTACCGGTCAAGAGTTTTTCCTTGCTGATCATGTCGTCAATGGAAAAAAAGTTTTGCCCGGAGTGGCATATTTGGAAATGGTGCGCGTAGCAGTAGATCAGGCTGTCGGACTTTCAGGTAATGAAAAAACAAGCATTCTGCTTAAAAATGTCGTTTGGGCAAGACCGATAACCCTGGAAGATCAACCTGTTAATGTGAATATCAGACTGCTTCCTGAAGAAAATGAGAGTATCGTATTTGAGATTCATTCTTTTGAGAGCCATGAAAATAATGAACCGCTTGTTCACAGCCAGGGGATTGTGATTCTAACAACTGAAATGAAACCATTTTTATTGAATATTCAGCAACTCAAAAAGGAATGTCAACAAAATTTGTTAACCTCGGATGCGTGTTATCAATCCTTTGAGAAGATAGGACTGAATTACGGTGTCGCCCATAGAGGAATAGAAAAAGTATATGTGGGTGAAGGCAAGGCTTTGGCAAAATTAACACTTCCATCTTCTGTTTCAGATACACTCGATGAATTTATGATACATCCGGGGCTAGCAGATGCCGCATTACAGGTTTCTATTGCCATGAGAATCGACGGATCTGGTAGACTTGAACCGGAATTGCCTTTTGCCCTGGATCGCCTGGAAATTTATAAGAAATGTGATGCTTCCATGTGGGCATTTGTTCAATATACTGAAGAACAAGTAATTGAAGATCGGTTTAGAAAAGTCGATATTGATTTGTGCGATAATGAGGGGAACATTTGCCTGCGGATGCAGGGTTTTACATCAGTCGCTCAAAAAGTGAGAACAGACGTTTCAGAGTCTCTGTTACTCATACCATCATGGACAGAACAACCTGCCGATCCAGAATCTTATCCGCCTGGTTATGATGACCATATCGTGATATTGTGTGAAAAAAATGATAGCCAGGTTAACTTAAAGAATATTAAATTTGTCCAAATGGAACTTGGATATAGTAATATTGACAAACGTTTTTGTAAATATGCACTGAAGTTATTTGAAGACATTCAGAAGGTTTTTCATGCAAAAAATAAAGGAAAAATACTGCTTCAGATCATCATCCCCAACAGAAAAGATAATCAACTATTATCTGGTCTGTCAGGATTATTAAAAACCGCACACTTGGAAAATCCGAACTTTATCGGACAAATAATAGAAATTGACGAAAATGTCCCTATTCAATTTGTCATTCAAGAAAACAGCAGGCAACCCAACGACGATCATATAAGATATCAATCCGGCAAGCGTTTGGTTAAAAATTTCAGAAAAATCGAACAATTGCCTGAAAAAATAGTTCTGCCATGGAAAGATAAAGGTATTTACTTGATTACCGGAGGTGCAGGCGGACTGGGACTTATTTTTGCGAATGAAATCGCAGACCAGGTAGAAAAACCTGTTTTGATACTTAACGGACGTTCAGAACTGACTGAAAAAAAATATAATCAACTTAAAAAACTAGAAGATTCCGGTGCAATTGTTGAATATATCCTTGCGGATGTTAATCAAAAGGAAGATGTTCAAAACTTATTGAATCGTATTAAACAAAAGTTCGGAAGTATAGACGGTATTATTCACGCAGCTGGTATTATCCTTGATAACTATATTATCAAAAAAACAAAACTTGAGTTTGAAAAAGTCATTGCTTCCAAAGTAACAGGGCTAACAAATATTGATACATTGAGCAAAGATTTTCAACTTGATTTTTTTGTTATGTTTTCTTCCTTTGCAGGGACAGCCGGAAGTGTCGGCCAGGCAGATTATTCATGTGCCAACGCTTTTATGGACGCTTATGCAAGTTATCGTAACGATTTGGTAAAATCAGGAAAACGTAATGGAAAAACACTGGCGATCAACTGGCCGTTGTGGCAAGATGGCGGAATGCAAGTTGATAAAATAATCGAAAAATCCATGAAACAACGTTCTGGAATGATTCCAATAAATACAGAAACCGGCATTCAAATGTTTTACCAGGGATTATCTTCACATCATTCGCAAATTATGGCTTTTCAGGGAAATATCCAACATCTTCTCAACAATATAAAAAATAAAGTAAATGATAAGGAAGTTGTACTAGCCAAAAAATCCATTTCTGATATTGCGGATGATTCACTCATAGAAAAAGCAGAAAATTATTTCAAAAGCCTGCTTGCTTCCACCATTAATATTCCCAGTCAAAAAATTGAAACCAATGCGCCAATGGAAAAATACGGAATAGATTCGATCATGGTTTTGCAGTTAACAGAAGTATTGGAGAAATCCTTTGGTTCTTTGTCCAAAACACTGTTTTTTGAGTATCAGACACTTGGTGAATTAACCGGATACTTTCTCGAATCGTACAGGGAAAAATTGATTGAAGAAATAGGAATTTTAGACACATCAGAAAACGTTATCTCCAGTTCGCAGAAAAACGAAGACATTAACTATTCATCCTCTTTGAAAGCACATTCATATAAACCGCGTTCGCGCTTTGCCATAGTAAATTCAGAACCTCAAAAGACACTATCTGAAGATATTGCGATTATTGGACTTTCAGGACGCTATCCAAAAGCTGATAACGTGAATGACTTCTGGATAAATCTGCGAGATGGCAAAGACTGTATTTCGGAAATTCCACAAAACAGATGGGATCACAGCCTGTACTTTGATTCTGATAAAGAAAAAATTGGAAAAACATATAGTAAATGGGGCGGATTTATCAATGATGTGGATAAATTTGATCCTCTTTTTTTCAATATTTCGCCGCGAGAAGCTGAATTGATGGACCCTCAAGAACGATTGTTTCTGGAATGTGTTTACGAGACACTTGAAGATGCCGGATATACAAAACAAGCCTTGAGTTTAGTTGATAAAGTAGGCGTTTATGTGGGAGTAATGTATGAAGAATATCAACTTTACGGAGCACAAGAGCAAATTTTGGGCAGAAATATTGCTTTAGGCGGCAGCACGGCATCCATTGCCAACCGAGTTTCATATTTTTTGAACTTACAGGGGCCCAGTATGGCATTAGATACCATGTGTTCTTCTTCTATTACCGCAATTCATCTGGCATGCCAAAGTATAAAAATGGGCGAATGTAAAGTCGCTGTTGCAGGGGGTGTAAATGTTTCAGTGCATCCAAATAAATATCTTATGCTGGCTCAAGGCAGATATATATCAAGTAAAGGACGATGCGAGAGCTTTGGTCACGGAGGTGACGGTTATGTTCCTGGTGAAGGTGTTGGAGCGATACTGCTAAAACCACTTTCATTGGCTATTTCTGACGATGATCAAATATACGGTGTAATAAAAGGCTGTGCTGTCAACCATGATGGAAAAACCAATGGTTTTACGGTTCCAAATCCCAATGCGCAGGCAAATGTCATAGAACAGGCAATAAAAGAAGCAGATATCGATCCCAGAAAGATCAGCTATCTGGAGGCTCATGGGACAGGCACTTCCTTAGGTGATCCCATTGAAATTACAGGTTTGAACAAAGCTTTCAGAAAATTTACGAATGAAACTCAATTCTGTGCCATTGGTTCGGCAAAATCAAATATTGGTCACTGCGAAAGTGCTGCAGGAATTGCTGGCGTAACCAAGATTCTCCTTCAATTCAGGCACAAAAAACTGGTTCCTTCCCTTCATTCCAGAACCCTTAATCCAAACATCGATTTTGACAGCAGTCCTTTTGTCGTGCAGCATGAACTTTCCCATTGGAAATGCCCGGTAGTTGACGGGGTGAAAACTTCAAGGATTGCAGGTGTTTCGTCTTTTGGTGCAGGCGGTGCGAATGCACATATCATATTGGAAGAGTACAGAAGACAATCAACCTCGTCTCCAGCCCTTGATTTCCAGTCAATTCCGGCTGTTTTTGTATTATCTGCAAAAAATGAAGATCGCCTCAAGCTTTATGCCAAAAACATGGCTGCTTTTCTTGAACATATGAATTCACATCAATCCGTGATTGATAGTGAGAATAAGCATCTATCTCAACATCTGATAAAAGAACTGGTAATGTTCGCCAGTGATATTTTAACGGTAGACGAATCGGATATCGATTGTGACGAAAGCGGTCTCTTCAATCATATTTTTGATCATATGAGTATTGTAAAGTATTGTGAGCAAATCAATAAAGTTTATGATTTAAAATTAAGCGAACAAATTATTTTGGATTTTCCAACCATTCGCGCTTTTTCACATTATTTAATTCAAGAATATCATAAAAAAATTGTCCGATATTTTTCGAAGAATCTAAATCAGGAATTAGCGCAATATCATTTGAATGATGACTATGATCTTTGGAATATTGCCTATACGTTGCAGATAGGCAGAGAACCAATGGAAGAAAGACTGGCGCTAACATCAACCGTTATTGACGAACTCTGTGACAAACTGAAAAAATTTGCTGATGGAAATGATCCCATAGAAAATTTTTATCGCGGAAATGTGAAACAACACAATATACAAACTGTTTTTGATGATGACATGGTTAAAACAGTTGACACATGGATTGCTAAAGGAACATATTCAAAACTTCTTGCTTTTTGGGTTAAAGGCGGTAATTTCGATTGGAACAGGCTTTACCCCAAAATAAGGCCAAGACGCGTCAGTCTTCCGACCTATCCGTTTTTAAAAGATCGGTTTTGGATTGACAGGATTCAAAAAGAAGAAAAGCCCGTTAAACGCCACAATGTCTTGCATCCCATGCTGCATGAAAATACGTCTGATTTAGACGGTTATCGATTCAGTTCGACCTTTACTGGTAATGAATTTTTTCTGACAGATCATGTTGTAAAAGGTCAAAAAATCTTGCCTGGTGTTGCTTATTTAGAAATGGTGAGAGCTGCGGTTGAGCAGATATCCGGGGGGGCAAGTGTTTCATTAAAAGATGTCGTGTGGACTATCCCCATAGCTGTCAATGACCCGATTCATGTTCATATCAATTTGCTTCCAGAAGATAGCGGAGAGATCGTTTATGAAATATATTCCATATCAGATTCAGAGGAAGCCCAGCCAGTTGTTCACAGCTCAGGTATTGCCATGCTAAATACTGATGATGTTCCAACTTTGGATATTAAGGACTTACAAGATAAATGTAATCAGAAGAGACTCGGTTCTGATGAATGCTACGAATTTTTTGAAAAGACTGGCCTGGAATATGGTGTTGGGTTCAGGGGAATTAAAACTGTAGATGTAAGTGAAGATCAGGCCCTCGCTAAATTGTTGATACCGGATTTTTTATTAGATACTGTCAATCAGTATTTCCTTCATCCGTGTTTGGCAGATTCAGCATTGCAGACCTCGATCAGTCTGACCAAAGAATCTGAACTCAATGAATCATCACTACCTTATTCAATAGATCGAGTTGACATCTATAGCACTTGCACATCTTCCATGTGGGCCAATGTAAGATTCAATGATCAGAGCGGCAAACTAGATATTGATTTATGCGATGAAAAAGGTCTGGTTTGCACACGAATGCAAGGACTTTTTTTGAGAACATTAAAAAAGGACGTTCTTCCTGAAGAGACTTTTCCAACAATTGATAATCGACAGACTGGACCGGTTATGCTTTCTCCAGTATGGAATATATCAACATCGAATAAAGAAGAAATATTGCAAGAAAAATCGGATCGTATTCTGATTGTCGGCGGAAACGAAAAGACCCAAAAGGCCTTATTACAACGCTATAATAATGCTGTTTTTTTTACAATTCAACCTCAAGATACAATAGAGACAATCGTTGAAAATATGGGAAAGCAAAGTATTTCAGATCATATTATCTGGTTTTCTCCATATCAATCTTTTGATCCTGACCAATACAACGCATTCATCGAAGCACAGGAACATGGTGTTATACTTCTATTCAGAATGATCAAAGCGGTACTTTTATCTGGATTTGGATCGAAAAATCTGAACTGGACCATTATAACCGTAAACGCCAGATCCGTTTTCAATAATGACCCTGTAAATCCTTGCCATGCATCCATTCACGGGCTCGTTGGTGCAATGGCTAAAGAATATCCTAACTGGAAAGTCAGATTGGCAGATGTTGAATCTGAAGATAAATTCGATCTTGAAAATATATTTTTTGTTCCGCCTGATTCCCAGGGCAACGCACGGTTTTTCAGAAATAATCGTCAATATATAGAAGAACTGATTCCTGTCAATACATTCAAGCCGGAAAATTCTTTGTACAGAGAAAAAGGGGTGTATGTTGTTATTGGAGGGGCAGGAGGGATCGGAGCTGTATGGACCCAATACATGATTCGTAATTATCAAGCGCAGGTGATTTGGATCGGTAGACGAAAAAAAGACAAAAATATTGAAGCTGCCTTAAAATCTGTAGGCACCCCTGAACCACTCTATCTTTCAACAGATGCATCTGATTTGGAAGCCCTTCAAAAAGCTTATGAAGAGATCAAAGGTAAATACTTGAAAATTAATGGTGTGATTCATTCAGCAATCGTATTGTCAGATAAAAGCTTGATGAACATGGATGAAGACCGTTTTCGCGCATCTCTTTCAGCTAAAGTTGATGTATCTGTCCGAATGGTTCAGGTTTTCGGAAAAGAGCCATTGGATTTTATGCTCTTTTTTTCTTCCATGCAATCATTTGCTAAATCTGCGGGCCAAAGTAATTATGCTGCGGGCTGTACATTTAAAGATTCGTTTGCTACAAAATTTTCTCTTGAAGCAGACTATCCTGTAAAAATTATAAACTGGGGCTACTGGGGAAGCATTGGATCTGTTGCTTCAAAAGAATACCAAAATCGAATGGCAGCACAAGGTATTGAGTCAATTGAATCAATTGATGGCATGGCAGTTTTAGAAAAACTCTTGACTGTTTCTTTTAATCAGATTGCTTATATAAAAATTTCCGAATCGTTCAATTGGCAAGGCATCACAACTGATGAATCGATAACCGTTTCTTCTCAACACTCAGATATAAATATAAAAAACATTCAATATCGCATACCTGAACCAGATATGACCAGCATCAATCAGTCTGCCGATTTAATCGTCGAATCCGAAACAATCCTTTTCAGATTGATGCAACTACAGTTGCAAAATGCTGGACTTTTTACAGAGAAAAAGAAAACAATTATCCATTTATACGACAAATGGTTTCAAGCTGTTGATATATTAACTAATAACTCCGAACATAAAACAGATACTTCTCGCTTTGAGACAGATTCATTGTGGGAGGAATGGGAGCAGAAAAAACAGATATGGCCTAAAAATTCCATAGTAACAGCGCAGACAGAACTTGTTGAAGCAAGCCTGCGCGCTTTACCTGAAATTATAACCGGAAGAATTCCTGCTACCGATATCATCTTTCCCAACGGTTCAATGGAACTGGTCGAGCGCGTTTATAAAAACAACGACCTATCCGATTATTTAAATACGATGGTTGCTGATTTGGTATTAGCATACACTAATGAAATACTGCAAAAAAACGAACACCATGAAATCAGAATATTTGAAATAGGCGCAGGAACTGGCAGCGCAAGCCATGCAATCTTTGAAAAGCTCAAAACGCACAAGGACAAAATAAAGGAATACTGCTACACAGACATTTCAAAGGCGTTTCTGATACACGCAGAAGAAAAATATGGAAAAGAGAACCCCTATCTGTCTTATCAGATTTATGATGTTGAAAAATCACACAAAGGACAGGGAATAGAGAAGGCTGGCTATGATATCGTTATTGCGGCAAATGTACTTCATGCCACCAGGAATATACGTCAAACCTTATCTAATGCCAAAGCCTTAATGAAAAATAACGGTATACTCATTTTAAACGAACTGGCTGCTAATTCTCTGTTTTTCCATCTGACATTTGGTCTGCTGGAAGGTTGGTGGTTGTCTGAAGATTCTGAGCTTAGAATTCCAGGGTCTCCCATACTTTCACCTGAAACATGGTGTCAACTTCTTGAACATGAAAGATTTACAAGCATCTGGTTTCCAGCAGAAAATCTTCATGATCTGGGACATCAGATTATTGTTGCAAAAAGTGATGGTATCATAAGACAAAAAAATCACTTGATTCAACCAAAAGCAAAAAAAGAATCAGCAAAACCAGATTTGTTATTGCAGGAAACAAAACATGCAACTGAAAAAGTAAACTCCCTTATACCAGACAGTGAAAACAATAATGATTTGCTCAGAGAAAAAAGCACTGAACATATCAAACGAATCATTGGCGAAGTCCTTAAAGTGCCGGTTCAGGAGATAGACTCAACAACGCCTTTGGAACAATACGGTATGGATTCTATCATGGTCAACCAGTGTATCAATAGCCTGCGCAAAATATTTGAAAACATTAGCAGCACTCTGTTTTTTGAATATCAGACTGTTGATGAACTGGTAACATATTTCATGCAAACACAGAAAAAAAACTTGATAAAGCTAACAGGGTTGACAGAACCTGTTGCTAAACAGAAGGTGATAGATCAAAAACCCAAAGGCCTGCCCGTAAAAAATAGAAAAAAAATTCAGAAAATAAAACAAATTCGAACCGTTAAACAGGATAAGAAAAAAAATCGGGATATTGCAATTATAGGTCTTTCCGGCTGTTATCCCCAGGCCGAGTCCATGGATCAGTTCTGGAATAACTTGAAAGAGGGGAAAAATTGTATAACAGAAATTCCCAAGAATCGTTGGGACTGGAAAAAATACTTTGATGAAGAAAAAGGGAAAACTGGATTCATGTACACCAGGTGGGGCGGTTTTATTGATGACATCGATAAATTTGATCCTCTGTTTTTTAATATTTCTCCAGTAGAAGCTGAATCAATGGATCCCCAGGAGCGAATGTTCCTGAAAACAGCTTATTCATGTATCCAAGATGCTGGCTATACACCGCAAAACCTGAGTAAAAATGGAAAAGTCGGTGTATTTGTCGGCGTAATGAATAACAACTATCCAAGTGGGGTTCAGCACTGGTCTATTGCGAATCGAATTTCATATTTGCTGAATTTTCACGGTCCAAGTATCGCCCTGGACACGGCCTGCTCATCTGCTCTGACAGCCATTCATTCAGCAGCAGAGAGCCTCTACAGTGGTACCAGTGAATGTGTTATTGCAGGCGGAGTCAATCTTATTATTGATCCTGTTCACTATATTCGTCTGAATTCCATGCAAATGGTGGCTTCTGATCATCGAAACAAATCTTTTGGCACCGATGCTGACGGATTTGTACCTGGAGAAGGTGTCGGGGCGATACTGATGAAACCCTTGCAAAAAGCGATTGATGACAGAGATCATATTTATGGAATAATTAAAGCAACGCATATTAATGCTTGTGGAAAAACCAGCGGGTATACTGTGCCCAATCTGAATGCTCAGTCTGAATTGATTGCTGAGGCACTTAAATCGTCAGTCATTAATCCAAGAACAATCAGTTATATCGAAGCCCATGGAACTGGTACATCATTGGGAGATCCCATTGAAATAGCCGGCTTGACAAAAGCATTTGAGAAATATACCCAAGATAAACAGTTTTGTGCCATTGGCTCTGTAAAATCCAATATCGGGCATTGTGAAAGCGCATCAGGTATATCTGGAATCACGAAAATTCTTTTGCAGCTTAAATATGAACAGATAGCACCTTCTCTTCATTCGGATAAATTGAACCCTGAAATTGATTTCAAAAACACACCGTTTACAGTGCAGCAAAAACTATCTCACTGGAAACGTCCTTTAATCGATATGAATGGCAGGTTAAAAGAATATCCAAGAATAGCCGGTTTATCAAGTTTTGGAGCGGGCGGTGCAAATGCGCATGTCATTATTGAAGAATATATTGAAAAATCAACCATACAGCCCCAAAATACCATAAAAGCAGAATCGGCAATTTTTGTTCTTTCAGCCAAAAACCATGAACAACTAATGGCTTATGCGATTCAAATGAGAAAATTCCTCTCTATTCAATATTCAAGTATTGACATCAATGATATTGCTTATACATCACAAACAGGACGTATTCCAATGGAAGAAAGACTGGCAGTTATTGTACAATCTGTTGAATCTCTTAAAGATAAGTTGAATCTGTTTATTGATGGAAACGATACTATAGAAGACTTTTACCGCGGAAGTGTAAAGCAAAGTAAAGGAACCTTGAAGTTATTAGAAACAGATGAAGAATTTTCAGAAATGATTGAAAAATGGATTAAACGCCGAAAGTACTCAAAACTTCTTAAATTATGGGTAAAAGGACTGGAATTCGACTGGAATATTCTTTATCAGGAAAATCGGCCGCGGCGTATCAGTCTGCCGACATATCCTTTTGCAAAAGAACGATACTGGATTCCTGCATCTTTCAGTCAGAATCAAATAGAAGTAAAAAGTTATCATCCATTTATTGATATACTGCTTCCTGTCTTACCTGGAAAAGGACTGACTTTCCAAAAGACCTTTTCCAGTAATGATCCCATCATAGATGACTATAACATAAAAGGATTATCAATATTTCCTGATGCTGGATTTCTGGAAATGGCTTATGCAGCAATCTCCCAGGTTCAGGAAATTGACAATTTTATTTTAGAAAAATTAGTCTGGTTAACGCCAGTATCTGTACAAGAAGCAAATAAAGAACTAAATATTGTTTTAAAACAATTAAATACCCATTTGTTGGAATTTGAAATCCAAAGCAACGGAAAATCCCCAGTTACTCACTTTAAAGGCCGGTGTCTTTATCATCGTCCGTTTGAAAAAGTGTTTCAACGTATACCGTTTAAAAAAATTGCTGAAAAATTTACACATACGATGGATCAGGAAACTTTTTATCATGTGTTTGAAAAAACTGACTTCAAACTGGGACCGTACTTTAGAGGAATCAAACAGGTCTGGACCCACGAAAATGAAGCCTTGTGCCAATTTCACCTGCCACAAGATCTTACTGATGAACTAGAAGATTTTACACTTCATCCTGTACCCATTACCTGTGCTGCGAATGTCATGACATATCTGTATGATAAAGAATTTCAAAAAAACATAGGGATTTCCTCTGTTGGCAGCATCAGAGTGTTTTATCCTCTTAAAGCTGAAGGGTATGTCTATATACAGATCCTGGAGAATAATCATTTCAATGTCGCTGTGACTGATGACACTGGTCTTGTCCGCGCCAAACTATATGATGTCGCATTAGATGAGCTTCAAGACCCTTTTCAACAGTTTTTTTACAAAGAAAGATGGAAAACTGCTCCTTTAGATAGAATACAGGAGAGCGGTGTTGAGAAACGAACCGTTATCATTATCTATACCTCAGATACCGAGGAACTGAAAAAGGCATTGATGTCAGCGCATTCAAAAAATGAAGTTGTGAACATAAAACTGGGTAGACAGAATTTGCATGAAAAGCATTATGAAATCCAGACAGATGACAAATCTGCTTTAGATAATTGTATCAGGTCGTTTAAACGCATTGACAAAATATATTTTCTCGGAGGTATTGATTCAGGAAGCCTGTCTGTAAATGATTTGACCGCTGTCATGAAGAGTCAGGAAAAAGGCGTTATTTCTTTATTCAGGATTTTTAAAAGTCTGATTCGCATGGAAATCAAACATTCTATTGATGTTACTATTGTCACTGCTGGTGTTTATCAGGTTTTGGACAAAGAGTCTTTAATGCCATTTAATGCAAGCATATCAGGCCTTGCCAGGGTTGCAGCAACGGAAAATCCTGAAAAACTGAAAATTGCATGTGTGGATATCAATGGATCTGAAAAAGATTTTTCTTCCCTGGCAAAACAAATAATTGCAGAACCTTACCAAACTAGCAGTGATACCATAGCGATTCGGAATGGAAAGCGCTATATCAGAATCATAGAACGTGAAACACTGTCTCCTACAAAAAAATCCTGTTTTAAACAGAATGGTGTATACATGATTATAGGCGGTGCTGGTGGTATTGGACTTGAAATAGCGAACTATCTCACAGATAAGTATCAAGTCAGGTTGGTTCTTACTGGACGGAAAAAACAAGGCGATTTAAATAGTAAACAAAAAAGTAAAATCAAACACATAGCGTCAAAAGGAAGTGACGTCATTTATTTACATGGTGATATATCAAATCCAGATGAAATGGACATGATTGTGAATAAAATTATCTCCCAGTATGGACAAATAAATGGTGTCATTCATGCGGCAGCCGTAATAAAAGATATGACATTGATGGAAATGGATGAACAGAACTTTTGCGATGTTTTAGATGCAAAAATTTATGGAAGCATGGTTTTGTCCAACGCATTGAAAGAACATTCGCTTGATTTTATGCTCTTTTTTTCCTCTGTCAGCGGTTCTGTTTACGGCGTTCCTGGGCAAAGCAACTACGGAGCTGCGAATGCATTTAAAAATAGTTTTGCTTTATATCTTGATCAAAAATTGAATTGCTCTGTAAAAGCAATTAATTGGGGCTATTGGGGAAAAACTGGTTTTGGAATTGCTGCATCAGACAAGATTTATAACCAACTCATTGCACAAGGAATATACCCTATAAATGTTGAGGAAGGAATGGAAGCGATCGAACGAATTCTTTGCTCTGATTCTAGCCAGATTATCGCTGTAAAAGCAAAACAAATGATGCTTGAGTCTATGGGGATTGAAAGAAAGCTTAATAAAGATGTCTCTTCTTTTTTAACGGATGTCAGGCAGAGTCCAAAAGCACTTCAAAGTAATGTTGGAACCACTGGAAACTTACGTAAAAGAACAGAAGATTACTTAAAAGGCATATTTGCCAACGTTCTTAAGTTAAAACAGAAAAAAATTGAAAATGACGTGATATTTGGTAATTACGGCATTAATTCTCTAATGACACAGACGATTATTTTCCGGTTGGATAAACATTTCGGAAAACTGCCTATTACGCTTCTGCTTCAATATAAAACGATCAACGAGCTAATTGATTATTTTCTGTCAACGCACCAGGAAAAATTAATTGAGATTTTAGAACCTGAGATGGGCGTTTCAGTTACAGAAGACCTGTTTTCAGATATGCAAGATTCCATATTTGATCAGGAAATTCCTTTTGACAAACAAGGTAGGGCCTGTGACGAACAATCCATTTTTATCCAAACTCCATGTCATGACAATAAAAGTATTGATTTTGTCGACTCCCTGACAGAATACGATGTCAAGCGCTTACTAACCAGCCTGGATACTGATAAACAAAAGATAGCGTCTATGTTTACAGAAGAAAAATCAGAGAATAAATCCCTTACATTTATGTTTCCGGGTCTTGGGGATCATTACATAAACATGGGTAAAGGGCTTTATCAAACAGAAAAGACTTTCCGTGAACAAATTGACATATGTTGTGAAATTGCAAATTCTCTGCTTCATGCTGATTTAAAAAGTATCATGTATAGCAAGGATAATTCATCGAATAATGAAGTGCCGAAAAAATTTGACCTTAAGGGTATGTTAATTCAGAATAGCAAGTTTTCAGATAGCCCCTTGAATCAAATTAATTTTACGCATTGTGCTGTTTTTACTGTTGAGTATGCATTGGCCAAATTATGGATGGAACGGGGACTAAATCCTGAATCAATGATCGGGTTAAGCCTTGGCGAATATACTGCTGCCTGTCTGGCAGGCGTGATGTCTCTTGAAGATAGTCTGCGTATCCTGGTTAAAAGAGCCCAATTAATTGAAAAATTACCAGAAGGAGCAATGCTTGCGACCCTGCTTTCAGAAGAAAATCTTCAACCGATTCTCGGTAATGATCTGGATATTGGCGTTATTGGCACACCTTATTCATGCATGGTTTCTGGAAATATCGATGCAATAACCGTGCTTGAGAAAAAACTTCAAGAAAAAGAAATGATTTGCAAGCGTATGCAGGTCATCCATGCATTTCATTCTAAAGAAATGGCACCGATAGGAGACGAATTTAAAGAATTCCTGAAAACAGTTTCTTTTAATACGCCACAAATTCCATATATATCGAATGTAACCGGTTCATGGATAACAGATGAATTGGCAGTCGATCCTGAATACTGGTTTCATCATATTTGTAAAACCGTACGATTTGCGGATGGAATCAGCGAACTACTAAAAAATCCAAAAAGAGTATTTCTTGAAGTTGGCCCTGGGCAAGGACTATGCAGTTTTGTTTTTCAGCATCCCGAAGGTGAACATTTTTCTGATCACTCAGTGCTTCACTCTTTACGTAATGAAAATGATCATCAGGCTGATGAAGATTTATTTTCAGAAACATTACAAAAACTGGAAAAATTATTCGGGATTAATTGATAGGGTTACAAGAAAGTTTATCATAGGAGCAGAAACCAATGTCAGACATAAGAAAGGATCGAGAAAAGCTAAGAAAAGTTTTCAAAAAGAAACAAATCAATATTTCTGATAATGAAATAGCGATTATCGGGGTGAGCGGACGATATCCCGGTGCCAGAACTTTTGAAGAATTATGGGAAATTTTTAGCAAAGGGAAAAATTGTATTACTGAAATTCCGGCTGATAGATGGAATTTCGACAAATACTACGATCCGGATCCCACAAAAGCTTCTGAAGGAAAAATGTATTGCAAATGGGGTGGCTTTATTGATGATGTATACGCATTTGATCCTTTGCTTTTCAATATTTCACAAAAAGATTGCGAAATGATGGACCCCCAGGTTCGTTTGCTTTTGGAAATGACATGGTCAGTTCTTGAAAATGCAGGATATCCTCCTTTGCAGAATTCCAGTCAAAACATCGGTGTCTTTATGGGAGTTACGACACATACTTACAATACTTTGCTTTTTGAAGAGCGCTTGAAAGGAAATGTCGTATCTCCAACAGCGAATATTGCAGCGATTACGAATCGAATTTCTCACTTTTTTAATTTTACTGGTCCCAGTATTCCTATAGATACAGAATGCTCCTCCTCTTTAACTGCAATTCATCTGGCATGTAAAAGTATAAAATCAGGTGAATGCCCAACAGCGCTAGCAGGTGGCGTTAATCTGTATCTTCATCCGTCAAAATATATAAACTTATGCAACATACGAACAGCTTCAAAGGATGAAAAGACGCGAAGTTTCGGCAAAGGCGGTACAGGTTTTGTTCCTGGAGAAGGCGCAGGAATGGTTTTATTAAAACCATTATCAAAAGCTGTTCTGGATGGAGACTATATTTATGGTGTCATCAAAGGAAGTGCCATTAATAACTGGGGAAAATCCAGCATGTACATGTCTCCAAATCCTTTGCCGCAATCAGATGTTATTTTTAACGCATTAAATGATGCCAGGATTCATCCACAAACGATAAGCTATATCGAAGCCCAAGGTATGGGGTCCGATATAGCTGATGTCTCTGAATTATCAAGTCTGACAAAAGCATTCAGATACTTTTTAGATGATAATCAATTCTGTCCCATAGGCTCCCTAAAACCCAATATTGGACATCCTGAAGCTGCTGCTGGCATTGTCCAGTTAACCAAAGTACTACTCCAGTTAAAACATAAAAAAATTGCACCTTCTCTGAATTCTGATGAATTAAATCCAAACATAGACTTTGAAAATTCACCTTTTTATGTACAGCATGAATTAAGAACATGGGATCGTCCGAAAGTAATAGAAAATGATCAGACCAAACAAGTTCCGAGAAGAGCTGGTATATCCTCATTTGGTTCGGGTGGAACAGGCGCCCATATAATAATAGAAGAATTTGAAAATATTATATTTGCGCCAAAAAACCAGGATGATGACAGGTTTATTATTGTTTTATCAGCTTCAAGCAAAGTGCAACTAAAAGAATCTGCGAAAAATCTTGCTCATTTTATGAGTCAATATTCAAAAGATGTTCCATCCCTTTTACAACGAGCGGCATACACACTTCAAACTGGCAGGACTGCCATGAAAGAAAGGCTTGCTGTTGTGGTGTCACAAATCGATGATTTGATTGATAAATTGGAAAAGTATTGTCAGGGTATTCCTGATATTGATCATTTATATACCGGAAATATAAAAACACCTGGTCAAATACCCAAATCTTCGTTTGAAAAGGACAATCTTTCCGAAATTGCACGATTATGGGTGTCAGGAAAAGAAACGGATTGGCTTTGTTTATACCCTGAAGGAGCTTTTTCTCGTATTCCTTTGCCCACCTATCCATTTTCAAAGAATATTTGCAGAGTAACAGGGTCTGATCGCAGCCTGGATAGTACAAATAGTGAAGATTCGAATAAAGCTGACCATCAGTGCGAAAACAGAGTGGAAAAAGTGTATACATTTGTTGCACAAGACAGGTCAGAAGCATTCAATGAAGAATATTTAACATTCTGTCCTTTTGAAGAAAAAATTCCTGGGTTTTCAATGAGTCGTGTGTTTATGAACCCAGAAAAATATGCGGATGAACTCGAATTCGTGAAATCAAAACAAGTTGAAATGCGACATGTTCTTTACTGCAAAGAAAATTTTGACCAAATCACGAAAGTTCTTGATATTGGTTGCGGTCATGGAACAGATATCATTAAACTGGTGAAAACCTATTCTCATATTTATGCGAACGGGTTTACCATTACTAAAGCACAGGCGGATCTCGGCAATAAAAGAATCGCTGATATGAACTTATCTGATCGTGCAGAAATTTTTTATAAAGATAGTTCTAAAGATCCATTTCCGGACATGTATGATTTAATTTTTGGATTTGAAGTTTGCTGTCATATTCATAACAAATCAGACCTGTTTAAAAATATTGCTTCCTCTCTTAGTGAAAAAAAAGGTAGAGTTTTATTTATTGATTTTATTGCGAATCTAAAGGGAGGCATTGTAGATACGAATCTGGGAATTAGCATTGCTACAAACGATGATTGGAGCCTTCTTTTATCGGAACAGAACCTGATTATTCGAGAATTAATTGATGTTTCTCCACAGATTGCAAATTTCCTTCATGATCCAGAAAGAGATACATATCTAAAAAATATACCAAAACTAATGAAAGATTTTTTTCAAAACAATACCAATAATTGTATTGCCCTTGAAAAAGGATGGCTCAGTTATTGTCTGTTCAAAATTGAAAAAGAAAATTGTATGAGCAGACAGGAAATAATGGAATACAACACGATTAGAATATTAAATAAAACGCCTTATCCCACAGCACGAGAAGAAATGTTGAATCCAAAAGAAACAGCATCTCATAAATCCGAAAAAATTACACCCACCATTCAAAAAGTTTCCAAACAAACAAAAATAGACAGAATGGAGACACCTGATATTAAAAATAAAATAGTTGATATTCTCAGAACCGTTTTAGGTTTCAAGCCAGAAGAAATTGAAAATTCAGAAAGCCTGAATGAATTGGGGATTACCTCACTAAATGCAGTTGAACTTCTTGAAGCAATCAACACACGTTTTGGTTTGAATATGCCCACAAGTGTTATTTTTGAATGTAATTCCCTTCACTCACTAACCGAACATATATATTCTATTATCAATCAGCTGGATAGTTTAAAAAAAGATGACACCAAATGCATTGTAGCGTGTGAAGATAAGAATACCGCGATTACGAGCCACTCAGGACGTAAAAGCATTCAGTCAACATGTAAATTGAAACAGGATGACACTGGCATTGCCATTATTGGAATGAGCGGCAGATTGCCTATGGCAGAGAATATAGATCAATTCTGGCAAAATATTGTTGAGGGAAAAAATTGTATCACAGAAATACCGAAAGATCGTTGGGACTGGAAAACATTTTACGGAGATCCACTTAAAGACGCAAACAAAACAGATTGCAAATGGGGTGGCTTTATAAATGGAATTGAGGAATTTGATCCCTTCTTTTTTGGAATATCACCAAAAGAAGCTGAATTAATGGATCCGCAACAGCGCCTTTTAATGCTGAAAGTTTGGGAAGCTATTGAAGATGCGGGTATTAACCCAAAGACATTGTCACAGAGTGCTACAGGCGTTTTTATCAGTCCGGGTATGAACGAATATGTCCATATGGTTCCCATTCTACAGAATGATCCTTATGCGATTACAGGAATGGCACTTTCTGCAATTCCAAATCGCATTTCTTATTCGCTTAATTTAAATGGACCCAGTGAATATTGCGAAACAGGCTGCTCTTCTGCTCTTGTGGCCTTGCATCGGGCAATTGCTTCTATTCGATCGGGTGAATGTGAGCAAGCAATTATCGGTGCAGTCAATCTACTTCTTTCACCTTCCGGCTTTATTTTTATATCAACTGGGTATCTCAGTAAAACAGGTGAAGCAAAATCCTTTCAAGAAGAGGCCAATGGATTTATTCGCAGTGAAGGGGTTGGCGCTGTTATTGTAAAACCTTTGCATAAGGCGATATATGATAACAATCGTATTTATGCTGTCGTAAAAGGAACAGGGGTAATGCATGGCGGTAAAGGAATATCTTTTACTGCGCCCACTACAAGAGGAATGAAAGCAGCGATTACCGAAGCTTTACTTGATTCAGAAATCAACCCCCAAACCATTTCCTACATTGAAGCTCATGGAACCGCAACGCCAGTGGGAGATACTGTTGAAATTGAATCATTGAAATCAGTATATAACGAAATACCTTCTGAGAATGAATTAACAAAATCATCATTATGCTATATCAGTAGCCTCAAACCATGTATGGGGCATGCTGAAATAGCATCCGGAATTGCTGCATTGATAAAAGTTGTTATGGCGATTAATAACAAGCTGATTCCTGGACTTCCTGGGTTTAAAAATTTAAATAAAAATATAGTACTGAAAGAAAGCAGATTCCAGATTTCACCAGAAAATACCCATTGGGAAGCACCGACTGATGAAGAAGGTAAAACACTTCCACGCCGTGCAGCTATTAATAGTTATGGATTTGGTGGAGTGAATGCACATGTAATTATTGAAGAATATATGAAAGAAGAGTCCATTGCATCGGTATCAACAACACCATACACTGATAAACCATATATTATTCTTCTTTCAGCGAAAACAGAAGAACAATTGAAAACTTATGCCATTAACATAGAAAAATTTCTTCATGATCAACCCGACCTGGCAAATCTTGCGTATACACTGCAGGTAGGAAGGGAACCCATGCAAGAACGTCTGGCGTTAATTGTAAACTCTGTTGAAGAACTTCAAGACAAGCTCAAATGTTTTATTGATAATAAAGAAAATTATATAGAAGCGTTTTTTCGGGGAAAAACCAGAGGTAACAAAGATAAAGTCAATATTTTTGAGACAGATGAGGACTTAAAAGAATCAATTGACGCATGGATAGAAAAAGGAAAATATTCAAAATTATTATCACTTTGGGTGAATGGCCTGGAAATAGACTGGGATAAACTCTATCAGGCAGTTAAGCCGCAGCGTATCAGCTTACCAACATATCCTTTTTCAAGGGAGCGGTATTGGATTGATCCTATCGATCAACAATTAGATAACAACATTGAAACTGAAGATGATCATATTCCATTACAACCGGAAACACAGCTTATTATATCCGGTTCTCCCTCCGGCAAAGGAAGGAGAAAAGAGACCAGGGGTTTTACTGTAACAGAGTGCCTTGAATACGATTTAAAAGAAAAAATCGGTAATCTCCTTAAAATTCCGCCATCTCAACTGGATTCAAATATAAGTTTGGCTGAATTTGGATTCGATTCTATCGCTTTAACCAACTTTGCCTCTCAATTAACGCAATTCTATGAAGTAGAGATTGAACCCTCTGTTTTTTTTGGAAATCCAACCATTGAAAAATTGATTGAATTTTTTCTTACAGCCCATGGTCACATTGTGGAAGAATTTTATAAAGAATCTGGCCCCCAGAAAATCACATCACAAACGCTAGCAAAACCAGGAATTGTTTCAAAATCAACAATACCTGATACACCGATCATGTATTCAAAAAATATTCAAAGCACAACAGAACCGATTGCTATTATTGGTATGAGCGGCAAATTTCCAGAAGCACAAACAATTGATGATATGTGGCAAATCCTTGTAAAGGGAATCGATGCTGTAACTGAAATTTCTACAGAAAGACTCGATTTGAGCAAGTATGACAATGAGTTTGACAGCACTAAGTTTCCAAAGCGTGGGGGGATACTGAAAGGAATGAACGAATTTGATCCGCTTTTTTTCGAAATTTCCCCAAAAGAAGCTGAAGAGATGGATCCCAGACAAAGGCTTTTGCTTCAGGAATCATGGAAAGCCCTGGAAGATGCAGGCTATGGACCTCAGCATATTAAGAAAAATAAGATAGGAACATTTGTCGGGGTGGAAAGCAGTGACTATCGTATGCTTTCAAATATCATCCATAAAAGCATCACTTCAGATCATGAAGGTGTATTGGCTTCTCGCCTGGCATATTTTTTAAATTTAAATGGTCCTACCATGGCAATCAATACAGCCTGTTCTTCAGGTCTTGTAGCAGCACATCAGGCATGTCAGAGTCTCCGAAACAAGGAATGCGATACAGCACTGGCATCCGGTGTACATTTGATGCTTAGTCCTGAAGCCTATATTGTTATTCAAAAAACAGGCATGATGTCTCCTTCGGGTAAGTGTTCTGCTTTTGATAAAAAAGCTGATGGTATGGTTCCCGGAGAAGCAGTCGTATCTCTTGTGCTTAAACGGCTTAAAGATGCAGAAAGAGATAATGATTCAATTTATGCTGTAATCAAAGGAAACGGTGTAAACTATGATGGAAAATCAAACGGAATAACTGCACCCAATGGAAATGCACAGTCCGCTTTGCTGAAAACGGTCTATGATCAATTCCAAATCAATCCTGAAAAAATAGGCTATATTGTGACTCATGGAACCGGAACCCAGCTGGGAGACCCTGTTGAAATCAATGCATTGTATGATGCTTTTAAAAGCTATACAGACACAACAGGCTATTGTGCTCTGACATCTTCCAAAACAAACTTCGGGCATACAATGGCTGCCTCGGGGTTGGTCAGTCTTGTTAATTTGATACAGGCAATGCGGTATAAAACCATCCCCTCAAATCTGAACTGCACGGAAGAAAATGATTATATCAAGTGGGAAGATTCTCCATTTTATGTAAATAAATCCTGCAAATCATGGGATATAGCAGACGGTGATAGACGTATTGGGGCAGTCAGTGCTTTTGGAATGAGCGGAACCAATGCGCATATGGTATTGGAAAGCTATGAAAATGCATGCAATGAAAACAGCGCATCTGATTATTTTTACTTACTGACTTTTTCGGCAAAAACCAGTAATTCACTGGAAATATTAATTGATAACATTCTCGAATTTTTGCAACGCAAGAATGAAACGACAAAAGATTTAAAGGGAATTTCCCTTACACTGTCTGAGGGACGACATCATTTTGAATATCGTAATGCTGTTGTTGTTCAGGATATAGATGATGCGGTTCACGTATTAAGCCAATTAAAAAACAAAGAAAAATCCCCCAAGATTTTTAACGGAAAGATTCCCAGAGATTTTACCGGTCAGAATGCAATCCGAAAGTATATTGGAGATATGCTAATACAGGCTGGAAATGAAAAGTCTGACCAAAATAAATATCGTGAAATACTTTACGGCCTGGCAGAACTTTATTGCCAGGGTTATGATATTCAACTAAGTCAGCTTTACTGCACAGATAAACTTTCCGGAATTCGTCTGCCAACCTATCCTTTTGAAAAAGAGCAATACTGGCTTCCGGAGAGTATTCAGAGTCATTCCATATCAACATCCGAAAACCAAAAAAGGATCCATCCTCTGCTTCATCAGAATACTTCAGATTTTTCACAACAGCGCTTTCATTCAATTTTTACAGGAAATGAATTTTTCCTGACGGATCATATCATTCAAGGAAAAAAAATACTGCCTGGTGTCGCATACCTCGAAATGGCAAGAGCTGCTGTTGAACACTCTGCCAATGTTGCAAAAAATGACACGAGCGTTATTTCACTAAAAAATGTGATATGGGCAAGGCCCATTATCATAGAAGACAAACCTGTCAGTATTCACATCAAGCTGCTTCCAGAAGATAACGGAGAAATACTATATGAAATTTACTCGCTGAATAGCCAAAAAGATGACACACCCTTTGTTCATAATCAAGGAACTGCAATCCTTCATCCGGCAAATGAAACGCCAGTTTTAGATATTGCTTTATTAAAAACAAAATGCAACCAGAAACAATTGAATTCAGAAGAATGCTACAAGATATTTGAACAAATAGGCGTCACATATGGACAAGGACTCAAAGGAATCGAACATATATTCATTGGCAATGACTGCACTTTAGCAAAATTGTTTTTGCCACCTTCTGTTTCTAAAACAAACCAATATATTCTGCATCCCTGTCTTTTTGATTCAGCATTACAGGCTTCAATTGGTATGATCATAGGAAGCAACAAGTTTGGACATGAAATGCCATTTGCTTTAGAACATGTCGATATTTTTAGTAAATCTACTTCTTCAATGTGGGCTTTTGTCAAAGATAGCGAAAATAGTTTGATTGAGGACAATGTCAAAAAACTTGATATTGATCTTTGTGATGAAGATGGCAACGTCTGTGTAAGGATAAAAGGTCTTACGTCAAGAGTACCAAAAACTGAAGTTGAATCAATGAATCGTCGCCTGTTGTTCAAACCATCATGGCGAGAAGATTCCATTGATTCAACCCCCCGAATCAATTATGAAAGCCATATTGTTGTTCTGTGCGAACCAGATGATGATTTATACACTGATATAAAAAATAAAATGAATGACATAGAGTTTATTTTCCTGAAATCAAAAGACAAAGACATTAACAAAAAATATAGCAAATATGCATTGATACTATTTGAAAAAATTCAGACGATTCTAAAATCAAAACCCAAAGAAAAAGTATTGTTTCAGGTTGTTGTTTCAAAACAGCATCTATTCTCAGGACTCTCTGGATTGCTGAAAACAGCAAGGGCAGAAAATCCAATGTTTGTTGGTCAGTTAATCATAATTGATGAAGATCAACGGATCCAGACAATAATTGAGGAAAACAGCAGATGTCCAGACGTCAACCACATAAAATATAAAGGCGATAAACGTTTTGTTGCAGACCTTGAAGAAATTGGTGCCTTATCTAAAAAAACGGTCGTTCCATGGAAAGATAACGGCATATATTTGATTACCGGTGGTGCAGGCGGCCTGGGCCTTTACTTTGCAAAAGAGATATCAAAACAGGTAAAAAATCCTGTTTTAATTCTGACAGGACGTTCCACTCTAAATGAAGAAAAGAAAAAGTATCTTGTTGAATCAAGAAGCACCGGTGTAACAATCGAATATCGTCAGGTAGATGTGACTCAAAAACAGGAAGTGACCGCTTTAATCGAAGACATTGACAAAAAATTCGGAAGCTTAAACGGCATTATTCACAGTGCAGGCATTATAAACGATAACTTTATTATCAGAAAAACAAAGGATGAGTTCAAAAAAGTCTTGGCTCCCAAAGTGGAAGGGCTGACGAATATTGATGATGCAAGCAAAGCCTTGCCGCTTGATTTTTTTGTTGTGTTTTCATCTATGGCCGGATTGATGGGAAATATCGGTCAAGTAGATTATGCATGTGCCAACGCGTTTATGGATGCGTATGCATCATATCGTAATGACCTTGTAAAAAAAGGAAAACGCAACGGGAGAACCTTATCTATCAATTGGTCTCTTTGGAAAGATGGCGGAATGCGTGTTGATGAAGATACTGAAAAAATGATGATCCAAAATTCTGGTATGGCTGCCATGTCATCGGAAATTGGGGTACAGTTTTTTTATCACTGCTTTTCATTGAATGAACCTCAAATCGTTGTATTTTCAGGTCATGTCGAACGGTTTCGCCAATTTTTAATGGCATCAAAATCGAAAAAAGAAGTGTTAAAAAACAAAAAATCAGTTCCCAATATTGAAGACAGTATTCTTACGGATAAAGCTGAAAACTATTTTAAGGGGATCTTCTCCTCAGTCATCAAGCTACCCGTTAACAAAATTGAAGCGGATGCACCAATGGAAAAATACGGTATGGATTCAATTATGGTATTGCAACTGACAGAGAAGTTGGAGAAGCCCTTTGGCTCTTTATCTAAGACCTTGTTTTTTGAATATCAGAATATTCGTGAATTAGTCAGATATTTTCTACAAAATTACAGGGATGAGTTGACAGAAGAGATCGGAATTCAAGAATCTCCTAAGGTTCAACTGGATAATGATCATAATTCTCAACAAAATGAAAAAACTTTGAATTTTCAAATACAATCCCGTTTTTCCAGCTTTCGTTCAGAACCACACCAGGAATTATCTGACGATATTGCGATTATCGGGCTTTCAGGCCGTTATCCTCAGGCGGACAGTATTGATGAATTCTGGCAAATTCTTCGTGACGGTATAGACTGCATTACAGAAATACCCAGCGAAAGATGGGACCACAGCATATACTATGATGCAAATAAAGAAGCACCCGGAAAAACATATGCCAAATGGGGTGGCTTTCTCAATGACGTTGATAAATTTGACCCACTTTTTTTTAATATATCGCCAACAGAAGCTGAGACCATGGAACCTCAGGAGCGTCTTTTTCTGGAGTGTGTTTATGAAACATTGGAGGATGCTGGATATACAAGAAGCAACTTGAGATCTGGTTTTGATAAAAAAATAGGTGTTTATGTGGGAATAATGTATGAGGATTACCAACTTTTCGCTGCTCAAGAACAAGTTCGTGGAAATAATGTGGTAGTGGGCGGCTCTCCGTCTTCCATAGCAAACAGAGTTTCTTATTTTTGTAATTTTCAAGGACCCAGCATCGCTTTGGATACGATGTGTTCTTCTTCTCTGACAGCACTTCATCTGGCCTGCCGATCATTGAAAAATAGTGAAACAAAACTGGCTATTGTTGGAGGTGTCAATGTTTCCATTCATCCAAATAAATTTTTAATACTTGGACAGGGTAGATTTGCTTCAAGTAAAGGAAGATGCGAAAGTTTTGGTAAAGATGGAGACGGTTACGTTCCAGGTGAAGGTGTTGGGGCTATTTTGCTCAAACCGCTGTCTGATGCACTGTCTGCTGGAGATCACATATACGGAATAATAAAGGGAAGTTCAGTCAACCATGATGGAAAGACCAATGGGTACACAGTACCAAACCCCAATGCCCAATCAGATGTGATAAAACAGGCATTCAAGGATGCTAACATCAGTCCTGAAACAATCAGTTATCTTGAAGCTCATGGCACAGGCACCTCACTGGGTGATCCCGTTGAAATTGCCGGACTGAATAATGCATTTTCCGAGTATACGGATTCAAAACAGTTTTGTGCCATAGGTTCAGCAAAATCAAATATTGGTCATTGTGAAAGTGCTGCCGGAATCGCAGGGATAACGAAAGTACTTCTTCAATTCAAACATAGGAAACTTTTTCCATCCCTTCATTCCCAAACGCTTAATCCAAATATTGATTTTGAAAATACGCCTTTTGTGGTGCAGCAAAAATTATCAGAATGGAAACAGCTGGAAATTAATGGTAAAAAAATACCCCGACGTGCCGGTATATCATCGTTTGGCGCTGGAGGATCAAATGCTCATGTAATACTAGAAGAATATGTTCATATACAGAACCATTCATCACAGATGGATAATATTATAGAAACCCCAGTTATTTTTGTTTTGTCTGCAAAAAATAAAGAACAGTTAAAGCATTATGCCGAAAGAATGATAAAATTCCTTGATTCAGGCTCACCCGATCAATCTTCTACTTTTTCTTTAACCAATATGACATACACATTGCAGGTTGGTCGCGAAGCCATGGAAGAGCGTCTGGGGGGAGTTGTCAATTCAGTTGGTCAACTCATGGACTCATTGAAACGTTTTATTGAAGACCCGGAAAATTTAGATGGTTTTTACTGCGGATGTATCAAGGAAACTAAAACGAGCATCTCATCTATTTTTGACACTGACGAAGATATATCAAAAATAATTGACAAATGGATTGCTCAACAAAAATATTCAAAGCTTGCGGATATGTGGGTTAAGGGGCTGAACATTGACTGGCATAAACTTTATCGTGGAATGCACCCAAAACGCATCAGCCTTCCAAAATATCCTTTTGCAAAAGAACGTTACTGGATTCCAAAAGGTTTTGGAGAAACAACAAATCTTACTTCATCCGTCCATCCGTTAATTGACAGATTTATTCCTTCATTGCCAGGAAATGGGCTTACCTTTAAAAAAACCTTTTCCTATAATGACTTGATTATTAAAAATTTTAAAGCAAATGAACTCTCAATGGTTCCGGAAGCTGTTTATTTGGAAATGATTTATGCGGCGACCGCTCAAATTAACGAGATCAATAGTTTTATTATTACGCAACTGATCTGGTTGGCACCAGCTTCATTACAGGAAGAGAAAAAAGATCTGAGTATTATCATCAAACAGCCACTGCCCGATAACAATTTGGAATATGAAATCCAAAGCCTTATTAACAATAAGCCTGTTGTCCATTTGAGAGGTAAGAGTGTATATAACGCGAAGGTCAACAAGACGGTTCAGCGTATTGATGTAAACGTTATTCAAAAAAAGTGTTCCAATCGTGTTGATCAGAGTACTTTTTACAATAAATTTGAAAAATCGGGCCTTAAATATGGAAACTATTTTAAAGCCATAAAAACGGTTTGGAGTACTGACAAAGAAGCACTGTGTCATTATAGCCTGTCTGGTGAGTTTGAATATGATTCTGAAGACTATACTTTTCATCCTGTATTAATGACATGTGCTTTCAATGTCATGGCTTATTTAATTGGCTTTGAAAGAACACCGAGTATTTCTTCTATTGGCACATCTGAAGTTAATTATCCTCTTAAATCAAATGGTTATATTTATGTTCAGCTTGTAACCAACAATCGATTTAATATCGCAATGCTTGATGAAACTGGCCTTGTTCGGATTAAACTTTATGATGCGGTATTAAGTGAGCTTCGCGATCCTTTTCAGCAATTTTTTCACAAGCCTTTGTGGAAGAAAATGCCTTTGGAAAAGAGTAATTCGCAAGATAAAGAAAGCAATTCAAAAAGCAATGTTTTAATCATCTATCCGACGGAAGGAGAAGAACTTCAGAGAACATTGACAGATGCGCATACACAAGATGAAGTTTTCAAAATAAAACTGGGAAAACAAACCATTCAAAGCAAACCGGATATTTATGAAATCAAAACAGACGATCCAACTGCACTAGCTGGTTGTGTCAATCAATTAAACCATATTGATAAAATCTATTTTTTAGGTGGTATTCAAACAAAAATCCATAATATGAACGATCTTGAACCTGTAAAGCAAAGTCAGGAAAAAGGGCTTATTTCGTTATTTCGGCTGATCAAGTCATTAATATCGAGGGAAATCAAGAATACGATTGATATCAAAATAATCACCGCCAATGTTTGTAATGCTTTGGATAAGGATTCCATAATTCCTTACGCTGCCGGCATATCAGGTTTTTCCAGGGTCACTGCTCGCGAATATCCGGACAAATTCCGAATTATATGTATAGATATTCAATCCCAGGAAAATATATCTGCTGTTGCCAAACAAATCCTTGCAGAACCTTGTACTAAAACAGGCGACACAATCGCTATTCGTGAAGGCAATCGTTTTGTCAGAACGATAGAACCCCTTTCACTGCCAGCGGTAAAATCATCACCTTTTAAGCACAATGGCGTTTACCTGATCGCAGGCGGAGCCGGTGGTATAGGACTGGCACTGGGAATTTATCTTGCGGAAAATTATAAGGCACGGCTCATTCTGACCGGAAGAAAAGTGGAAAGTGATCTGAATATCGCGCAAAAAAACAGGATCAGTCAGATAGAATCAAAAGGTGGTGAAATTCTTTACTTGAAGGCTGATATGACGAATTATGACCATATGGCGCAGGTTGTAAAAAATGGAAAATCACAATTTGGCCATATCAATGGCGTCATTCATGCGGCAACAGTAATAAAAGATAAACCTTTACGAGAGATGGATGAACAGAACTTTTGTGATGCATTGGAATCGAAAGTTTATGGAAGTATTGTCTTATACAATGCTTTGAAGAAAGAATCGCTTGATTTTATGCTCTTTTTTTCTTCAGCAAGTGGCAGCTTTTTTGGTACACCGGGACAAAGCAACTACGGTGCTGCAAACGCCTTTGAAGACAGTTTTGCATTGTTTCTTGCTCAGAAAAACGAACAGCTTGTTAAAGTTGTCAATTGGGGGTATTGGGGAAAAACTGGTTTTGGAACTGTCGCATCAGATGAAATATATAATCAACTCATCGCCCAGGGAATAATACCAGTAAGCCCTGAAGAAGGCATGGAATCTATTAAACGGATTCTTTGTTCTGACATCAGTCAGGTTATTGCTGTAAAAGCAAAACAGAACATACTGAAAGATATGGGCGCTGAAATAATCATTAAAGAAGAAAAGCCCACTTATTTAGCATCTGAAACAGAAAAAACACAATCGGTTTCGTCTGTTCCATCAAACGAAGGCTTGCGTATAAAGACGGATCGTTATGTGAAAAGTGTTTTTGCCAAAATTCTTAGATTAAATGAAAGTAGAATCGAAAACCATGTGACATTCGGTGAATATGGCATCAATTCTATTTTGATGGTTGCCATTACTGCTCGTTTTTCAAAAGATTTTGGGAAATTACCTGTTACTCTTTTACTGGAAAATAAAACAATCAATGAATTAATTGATTACTTCCTTTTTACACATCAGGAGAGATTAGTTGAGTTTTTAGGGACCGAAATTGGCATTTCAGAAGTGCAAAGCTTATTTTCAAAATCAGAATCATTTGAAAATGAGATCCATTATGAACATTCAGACCCCAATAAAAATGAAGTCAATCAAAATGTTAATAAAAGCGAAAAATTTGTTGATTTCCTGACTGATAACGATGTTGGACGTTTATTAAGCAGCCTGGAAATGGAAGAAAATCATGAAAAACTGGATGCTCCAGAAAAACAATCCAAGGCGAAATCCCTGGTGTTCATGTTTCCAGGTCTTGGAGATCACTATGTCAATATGGGCAAAGGACTTTATGAATCAGAAAAGATATTCAGGGAACAAATTGATATCTGTTGTGAAATTGCGAAACCGATACTTGATATCGACTTAAAAACAGTGATTTATAATACAGATAAAGAGCATCAAAAAGGTGATCAGCCATTATTTGATCTTAAAAAAATGATGAATAGATCAGACGGTTCAGTAAATGATTCTGATAACAAGCTAAATCAAATCCTTTATTCTCACTCTGCTGTTTTTATGACCGAATATGCCCTGGCAAGGCTTTGGATAGATCGCAATATAAAACCTGACGCAATGATTGGCCTTAGCTTGGGAGAATATACCGCAGCCTGTATTGCAGGTGTTATGGCCCTTGAAGATGCTTTGCGAATGCTGATTAAAAGAGCGCAATTGATTGAAAAGTTGCCCGAAGGTTTAATGTTGGCAACACTTCTTTCAGAAGAAGAATTAAAGCCATTTCTTGGAGATGATCTTGACATTGGCGTGATTGGAACACCTTATTCATGTATGATTTCAGGAAGTATCCCTGCCATAAAAAAACTTGAAGAAAAACTGACAGAAAAAGAATTGGTTTTCAGCCGAATGCAAGTTAATCGAGCATTTCATTCAAAAGAGATGGCGCCTATTGGCAAAGATTTTATAAAATTTTTGAAAACCGTTACTTTGCAACCTCCTGAAATTCCGTATATATCTAATGTCACTGGTGATTGGATTACAAATGAACAGGCTCTCAATCCTGAATATTGGCTTCACCATATCTGCAAAACGGTCAGATTTGCAGATGGAATTAGCAATCTATTAAAATATTCCGACAGAGTATTTATAGAAGTTGGCCCGGGGTCCGGGCTCTGCAGTTTTGTTTTTCAACATCCTGATGGAGAACATCTTACAGATCTATCTGTATTTCAGTCATTGCCCAACCGCAGTGACAATCAGGACGATGAAGATTTTTTGTCAAACACATGGGAAAGGATAAAAAGTGTCAGATCAATATAATAAAAGAGATTTACTGCAACAACTATTAGAAAAAAAAGGAATAATCATTTCCGAAAAAGATATTGCTGTAATAGGCGTAAGCGGACGATACCCCGGTGCATCTAATCCTGAAGAATTATGGGAAATGATCAGTAACGGTAAAAACAGTATTACCCAAATACCCAAAGACAGATGGGATTGCGAAAAATACTATGATCCTGACATTGAAAATGCCTCCTCAGGAAAGATGTATTGCAAATGGGGTGGATTTATTGATAATGCATATCATTTCGAGCCTTTCTTTTTTAATATTTCTCCTAAAGATGCAAAAAAAATTGATCCTCAGGTGAGGAAGCTTCTGGAGATCACATGGTCTGCTTTGGAAAATGCTGGACATTGTTCCTTACCCCATTCTCAACGAGACATCGGTGTTTTCATGGGTGTAACCACGCACACTTATAAAACATTGATTATGGAAGAAAATCTCAAAGGAAATCTCGAATTCCCTGCCTCAAATACTGCTGCAATAGCGAATTTTATTTCTTACTTTTTTAATTTTACCGGTCCAAGTATATCTGTGGATACAGAATGTTCATCATCTTCAACCGCAATTCACCTGGCTTGCAAAAGTATCAATAACAACGAATGTAAAATGGCTTTGGCAGGAGGGGTCAACCTTTATCTTCATCCTTCAAAATATATTGCTCTAAGTCAAACAAGAACGTTATCAAAAGATAATAAAACAAGAAGTTTTGGCAAAGATGGCACAGGATTCGTTCCAGGCGAAGGCGTTGGCGCTGTTTTATTAAAACCGTTGCGTGAAGCTGTTCGTGATGGTGATTATATATATGGTGTAATCAAAGGCAGTGCGATTAATAACTGGGGAAAATCAAGCATATATATGTCGCCAAATCCTGACGCTCAGGCAAAGTTGATCATAAAAGCATTAAATGATGCCCATATTCATCCAGAAACGATCAGTTATATCGAAGCACAGGGTATGGGATCTGATATTACAGATTCTTCAGAAATTTCATGCCTTACAAAAGCATACAAACACTTTTCCAAAAAGTCTGTGTTTAATCAATGTCCAATAGGGTCTATAAAGCCAAATATTGGTCATCCTGAAGCTGCTTCAGGGATTGCCCAACTGACGAAAGTACTTTTACAGTTGAAACATAAAAAGCTAACGCCTTCACTGAATTCAAAAGAACTAAACCCAAATATAGATTTTGAAAACTCACCTTTTTACGTTCAGCATGATTTAACCGAATGGAAGCAACCAGTTATCGAAAAAAATGGCCATACAAACAATTATCCCAGGAGGGCAGGCATAACTTCATTTGGTTCTGGCGGAACCGGTGCATATATTATTGTTGAAGAATTTGAAAACTTCCTGTTTGTTCCAAAAAGTCATGAAAAAGTAATTATTGTGCTTTCAGCGGCAAATAAATTACAATTAAAAGACTATGCAAAAAAATTAATCCATTTTTTAAAAGCCTCGGCATCTGTATCCGACTATTTACTACCCAGAATTGCATATACATTGCAGACAGGACGAGCCCCCATGCGAGAACGACTGGCTGTAGTTGTATCAAAAATAGATGAATTAACAGAAAAACTGGAAAAGTATTGCCAGGAAATTTCAGATATTGATGATTTATATTCAGGAAGTATAAAGCAAATAGATCATGAGACAAAACAATTTCTTTCAGAAAATGAACTTTCTACAATTGCACAGTTATGGGTTTCTGGAACAGAAACAAACTGGCTCAACTTATACCCTGATGGGCCGCTTTCCCGAATCCCTTTGCCTACTTACCCATTTTCCGGAGATATTTACAGAGTCGAAAAATCAAAAGAAAATATTATGCAACCTGTTCATTACGAAGGTTCCGAAAGAGTCGCAGAAATTTATACATTAGCAGCCCAGGAAAAATCGGAAACCTTTAATGAGGAATATCTAACATTCTGTCCGTTTGAAAAAAGAATACCCGGTTTTTCAATGACGCGTGTTTTTTTAGATCCAGATCAGTTTTCTTCCGAAATGGCACATGTCAGGGAAAAACAGGTTGAAATGCGCCAAGTTCTTTTCTGTAAGGAAAATTTCCATAACATCTTCTCATTTCTAGATTTTGGTTGTGGATTGGGAACAGATGTCATTCAAATGGCAAGAAGCTTTCCGCATATCAAAGCCCATGGATTCACTATTACCAAAGCTCAGGCTGAGCTTGGAAATAAAAGAATCTCTCATATGAACCTGTCAGCCAGAGCTGAAATTTTTAATAAAGACAGTTCAAAGGATCCTTTTCTGCGTAAATATGATTTAATTGTGGGGTTTGAAGTCTGCTGTCATATCAACAATAAACCCATGCTGTTTCATAATATTGTTTCTTCACTCAATGATGAAGGAAGGGTTTTGTTAATTGATTTTATCGCCAATTTGCGCGGTGGAATTGTGGATACCAATGTCGGGATCAATATCGCGACAATTGACGAATGGCTTGACCTTTTAACCCAACATAATTTATTGATTTATGAAATAATTGATGCATCACCCCAGGTTGCAAATTTTCTTTACGATCCAAAACGTGATGAATACATAAAAGATATCCCCGAAGTCGGCAGAGACTTCTTAATCAATAATACCAACAATTTTATATCTCTTGATAAAGGATGGCTAAGCTATTGCTTGATAAAACTTAAAAAAAATACGGATCTGAGCGGGCAGGATTTGAAAGATCAAAATGCCTTGAAAATATCAAATAAAACAATGTACCCTGAAGCATTGAAAGAAATGCTGAAAATGGAAAATATTCCCTATCCAAAATCAGAACATGACAAAAAATCAATTCAGCAGGAATCGATTCCTCAGGATGTTTCAATAAAAACAGAAGATACTGAAATAAATCAAGTTCAAGATATATTTGAAGTTAAAAACAAACTCATCAATATTTTTAACAGCGTATTGGAGTTTAGCATAGAAGATATCCAAACAGCAGAAGCGTTTGGAGAATTAGGAATTAATTCCATCAACGCAGTAGAATTGCTTGAAGCCATTAATACCAGTTTCAACCTGAACATGCCAACAAGTGTCATTTTTGAAAATAATTCCCTGGATACATTAGCAAAACATATTGCCCATCAGCCCACGAAGAAAAAAGATGAAACAAATGATGAAAACCAGGAAGTGAAGGCAAATCATCATATCGCATCCACACACACAACGTCGCCACCATTAGCAAAACTGGATATATCCGGAAATCCCATGGCAATTATTGGAATGAGCGGTAAGTTTCCTATGGCCGAAAATGTAAACGAATTCTGGAATAATATTGTTGCTGGGAAAAAGTGTATTACCGAAGTTCCGAAAAGTAGATGGAATTGGGAAAAGATTTATGGAGATCCGTTAAAGGAAAATAATAAAACATCCAGCAAATGGGGCGGATTTATCAACGGAGTCGAAGACTTTGATCCGATTTTTTTTGGTATATCACCAAGAGAAGCGGAATTAATGGATCCGCAGCAACGTCTGCTATTGACTTGTGTATGGGAGACAATAGAAGATGCTGGCATTGTTCCAAACATGCTTGCACAAAAGCCTACTGGCGTTTTTATCAGTCCAGGTATGAATCAGTATATGAATATTGTCTCCATTCCGCGGAACGATCCTTTTGCAATAACAGGTATGGCCCTTTCATCAATTCCGAATCGTATTTCTTATACGCTTAATTTAAACGGCCCAAGTGAATATTGCGAAACAGCCTGTTCTTCCACCCTTGTGGCCCTACATCGTGCAGTTGTTTCCATTTGCACAGGCGAATGCGAACAGGCAATTATTGGAGCGGTCAATCTACTCCTTTCGCCGGATACATTCATCTACTTATCTGCTGAATATCTTAGCAGAAATGGAGAACCCAAACCTTTTCAGAAGGAAGCAGATGGATTTGTTCTTAGCGAAGGGGTAGGTTCGTTTATCATCAAACCGCTGCAAAAAGCGATTCATGACAATAACCGTATTTACGCAGTCATTCGAGGTACCGGTGTCAACCATGGCGGAAAAGGGATGTCTCTCACAGTACCCACTGCAAAAGGGATGAAATCCGCCATGTCTAAAGCATACAAAGCTTCAGGAATTGATCCGCGAACCGTCTCCTATGTTGAAGCCCATGGAACAGCGATGCCCATAGGAGACGCTGTTGAAATGGATGCTTTAAAATCAGGATACAGTGAAATAGCGACATCTTGTTCAAACATCAGTAGAAAAGAATTTCCATGCTATATCAGTAGCCTGAAACCATGTATAGGGCATGCTGAAATTGCATCGGGTATGGCGGCTATTATTAAAGTTGTCATGGCCTTGAATCACAAAACGATCCCCGGTATTCCTGGATTTCAAGATTTAAATGAGAATATATCTCTGGAAGGCAGCTGCTTTAAAATTACATCACAAAATCATGAATGGGAAGCATTGACAGATGCGAATGGTACAGAAATACCACGTCGTGCAGCCATTAATAGCTATGGATTCGGCGGCGTAAATGCACATGCGATTATTGAAGAATTTCAAAGTGTTACCCATAAACAAACAGCGCATATCAAAGACCATCCGAATCATTCAATACCGACTCAATCTATTGATAGCCCAATAAAAACTAAACCAGTAATATTTGTCCTTTCGGCAAAAAACAAGGACAGTTTGAAAGATTATGTAAAAAAAATGGAATCTTTCCTAAGTTCACATTTTGATAATCATCTTAAAACATTAAGTTTAGCTGATGTCGCCTATACGCTTCAGGTAGGACGGGAAGCAATGCAGGAACGTCTAGCTGTCATTGTAGATTCTGCCAAAAAGCTTCAACACATTCTGAAAGACTTTATTGATGGTAAAAATGTGATGGAAAATTTTTATCATGGCCATGTGAAGCATCACAAAAATACACTGGCTATTTTTGAGGCAGATGAAGACTTGCATAAAGCTGTTGAATTATGGATTGAAAAAGGAAAGTATTCAAAACTGCTTTCATTATGGGTAAATGGATTGACCTTTGATTGGAATATATTATACCAAAACACAGTCAAACCCAAACGGGTCAGTCTGCCAACATATCCATTTGACAACAAACAATATTGGGCAGCATCAGGTCATGATAATACATACATTCAGAAACAAAGCGTTGCTTCAACGGTTCCGAAAAATACAATGGGCACAATAAGACGAAAGGAAATGAAAGGCTTTAATACAGCGGAATGTATAGAGTACGACCTGAAAGACCATATTTTCAAGCTGCTTAAAATACCGATTGATGAACTTGATTCAGACACCAACCTGGCAGATTTCGGATTCGACTCAACAATGTTAACGCTGTTTGCATCGACATTAACCAAGTTTTATGGGATAAAAATATCACCCTCTATATTTTATGGAAATTCCACAATTGAAATGTTGGTCCAATATTTTTTGAATAAGCATCACTCAGTTATGGATACATTTTATAATGAGCCTGGATCGGAACCTGATAATATTATTGAACCACACGAAGATAAAATGCAAAAAGAAGTATTGCCTGTCTCTTTCTTTTCTGAACCAGGAGACAAAACCGGAACGATTAACGAACCGATTGCTATTATTGGAATGAGTGGCAGGTTTCCGGGTGCCCGTAACATTACAGAAATGTGGCGTATTCTAAAAGAAGGTAAGGAAGCGGTCACTCAGATTCCCATTGAAAGATTTGATTGGCGTAAATATTCTGGCAAATCAGTGGAAATCATTTCCAATCGTTGCGGTATACTTCCAGGAGCGGATGAATTTGACCCCCTGTTTTTTCAAATTTCTCCCAAAGAAGCACGGGCAATGGACCCAAGACAGAGGCTATTGCTGCAAGAATCATGGAACGCTCTGGAGGATGCGGGCTATGGCCCTTTGCATATCATGAAAAATAAAATGGGAATATTTGTAGGTGTTGAAACTGGGGATTATCGATTGTTGTCAGATATCGGAAAATCAATTATTTCTGATCATGAAGGTGTACTTGCATCCCGACTGGCATATTTTTTAAACTTTGATGGTCCTGCCATGGCCATAAACACTGCCTGTTCTTCTGGTCTGGTTGCTGCACATCAGGCTTGTCAAAGTCTCAGAAACAATGAGTGTGACACGGCGATTGCTGCAAGTGCAAACCTTATATTAACACCCATCGCATTTGTAGGCATGACCCAGGCAGGAATACTATCGCCTACCGGCAAATGTGCTGCATTTGACAAAAATGCTGACGGTATGGTTCCCGGTGAAGCCATCGTGTCTGTGGTGCTCAAACGACTTTCTGATGCCCAAAAAGATAATGATCCCATATATGCAGTGATCAATGGAAGTGGCATCAATTTCGATGGAAAAACGAACGGAATTACTGTTCCAAATGGAAATGCCCAGACCCGCTTGCTGAAATCAGTCTATGAACAATATCAAATCAATCCTGAAAAAATAGACTATATTGTTACCCATGGAACCGGAACAAAGCTGGGCGATCCAGTTGAAATCAATGCATTGTATGATACGTTTAAAGATTTTACAGAAAAACGGAATTATTGTGCATTGACTTCATCTAAAACCAATTTTGGACACACTTTTGCTGCTTCAGGATTAGTCAGTCTGATAAATCTGGTACAGGCGATTTCTCATGAATTCATTCCCCCAAGTCTTAACTGCAAAGAAGAAAATGATTATATCAACTGGGAAGAATCTCCTTTTTATGTGAATAAATCCCTCAAAAAGTGGATATCAGAGAATGATGAAAAAAGAATGGGTGCTGTAAGTGCTTTTGGAATGAGCGGAACCAATGTCCATATGGTCGTCCAAAACTATCAGGAAGATAAATCCCAAGCTGTAGTCGCTTTTTTTCCAGATCAATTCTATTTACTTACTTTCTCAGCAAAAACTGAAAATGCACTCAAAGAAAAAATCGGAAACATGCTATCCTTTTTCCGTGAAAAAACAATATCAAAAGAACATTTATCGCAAATTGCCTTAACATTGTCAGAAGGCCGCCATCATTTTAAATATCGAAGTGCCATTGTCATTCAGGATCCGGATGAAGCCATATTTGTTTTGAACCAGGTACAAAAGAACGAAATGTCTCCCAAAATTTTTTACGGAGAAGTTCAAAGAGGTTTTACAGGCCAACAAGCCATACAAAAATATACTGAAGATTTGATTCAACAAATTGAAACCAACGCAATAGGTCTGAAAAAACGCCGCGAAACATTTTATGCTTTGGCAGAACTGTATTGCCAGGGATACCATATTGACATCGCTCAATTATACGATCCTCATAAATGTTCCGAAATTCGACTACCCACCTATCCCTTTGCAAAGGAACGGTATTGGGTTGAAATGGAGAAAACCGAAGATCCTGAAACAGCAGCTTGCAAGGAAAATTTAAATCCAAAAAGTGTCACAGACGAAATTTCGGAAGAAGTTTCTTCAGGAACTGTTATTCTGTCTCCTGTTTGGAGAGTGTTTAAAGTAAATGAAAGTAACTTTTTACAGGATAAAAACGATCCTGTTTTGGTTGTCGGAGAAAGCCAAAATATCGGGGATAATACCTGGGATTGTTACCCAAAGGCTGATTTTTTGGTTATTCAACCTTCGGACACCGTAGACATAGTCTCCGAAAAACTCAAAAACATAGCCGCTGTAAAACACATCATTTGGAAATTCTCGTTAACAACTTTTAATTCATGTATGGAAGAGAGCATTATTGAAGAACAGAAAAGATGCATTCTCTTGTTTTTCAAAATGGTTAAAGCGCTCCTAAAATTGGGATATGGTGCAAAAGAGATAAACTTCAGCTTGATTACCACACAAAGTCAGCTTGTATATAAAAATGATTCCGTCAATCCAATTCATTCAGGAATTCATGGATTTGCAGGTTCTATGGCAAAAGAATATCCAAACTGGAAACTGCGGCTGATTGATTTGGAATCAGATTCAGAATTGCCTGTTTCTGAAATGTTTGAACTTCCTTTTAATAGAGGAGATGTTTATGCAAAAAGGTTGGGTCAATGGCATAAACAAGCTTTGATCCGTACAAATTGTGCTGAGCCAGAGCAAAGCATTTACAAACGTAAAGGTGTTTATGTGGTGATTGGCGGTGCTGGAAAAATAGGTTTTGCATGGAGTCAATACATGATCAATGCTTTTGATGCCCAAATCATATGGATCGGAAGACGTAAAATAAATGCTGATATTCAGTCAAAAATAGACTCTCTTGCATCTGTTGGCCAGGCTCCTTTGTATATATCTACAAATGCCAGTGACAAAAGTGCTATGGAACAGGCATATAAAGAAATTAAAAAGAAATATCAAAAAATTGATGGTGTTATTCAGTCTGCTGTAGTTTTTACAGTAAAATCTGTTGAACATCTTGAAGAAGAAGAATTCATGTCTTTAATTTCAGCAAAAACTGATGTCAGCTTACGTATGGCGCAAATTTTTAGTAATGAGCCGCTTGACTTCTTCCTGTTTTTTTCTTCTATTGTTTCATTCAAGAACGATGCAAATCAAAGTTATTATGCATATGGGTCTTCATTTATGGATGCGTTTGCTCAAAGCCTTAACGAAAAACTACCTTTTCCTGTAAAAGTCCTGAACTGGGGGTATTGGGAGTTTGAGATATTAACAGAAGAGTTTCAGGAAGTTCGAAATAGATTAGAAAAAATAGGTACAGGGTTTATTGAAGCAACAGATGCGATGGACGTTATAGAAAAATTTCTTCAGAGCCCTTTAAATCAGATTGCGTTTATGAAATTTACAAATTCTTATTTCTGGAAATCAATTGATCAGGAAGAACAGGTTTTTATCGCTCAGGACAAAAATTCTGATCTCACAAAAATATTTGAAATCACACCACCTGAACGAAATGCTGAATTAAAGCAGGTGAAAGCATATCATTCAGAAACCAGATGGCAAGAATTTAATAAAATGCTTGCAAGGATTTTGTGGGGTCAGCTTCAAACACTTGGTTTTTTTACTGAAGAAAAACAAGACATTTCAGATTTAAAAAGAAAAGCAAATTTATCTTCAATGTATGACAGATGGATTGAGGAAATATACCGTTATTTTCTTGCTGAAAAACAGCTCGTCAACGACCACAATTCATATACCACAAACCATTATGCTGTTCAGGATATGAGTAAACTATGGGATGAATGGAATGTAAAAAAAGAGCAGTGGCTTAAAGCGCCTGATATGTCCCCACCGCTTCTTTTGGTTGAAGCAACAATACGCGTTTTACCTGAAATTATTAGTGGAAAAATTCCTGCCAGTGATATCATGTTTCCAAATTCTTCTATGAAATTGGTTGAACCCGTTCTTAAACATAACAAAATTGCTCATTTCTACAATAAAGTCTTGGCTGAAACTGTGTCTATCTATATCGCAGAGTTGTTGAAAAATGAGCCGTCAAAAAAAATCAGGGTATTAGAAATAGGTGCTGGAACAGGGAGTGCAAGTGCTGTTATTTTTGAAAAACTCGCATCGTATCAAAATAATATTATTGAATATTGTTACACGGATATCTCAAAAGCTTTTTTAATCCATGGAGAAAAAGAATATGGTAAAAATAATCCATATCTGACGTATAAGATATTTGATATTAGAGAATCTGCAGCTGAGCAGAATATTGATATCGGAAAATTTGATGCTGTTGTTGCTTCCAATGTTTTACATGCAAACCACAATATAAGGCAAACCATACGCAATGCAAAGGCAGTCGCAAAAAAAGGTGGTGTGCTTTTCTTGAATGAAATTAGTGCGCAGCCACTTTATTCCCTTCTTACATTTGGTCTGTTGAAAGATTGGTGGTTATTCGAAGATCCTGAATTAAGAATGCCAGGATGCCCGGGCTTATACCCTGAAGCATGGCAAAACATTCTTGCCCAAGAAGGATTTGCTCCTGTTTATTTTCCTGTAAAAACCTCACATGACCTGGGCCAGCAAATAATAATTGCCAAAAGTGATGGAATCATTAGACAAAAAACAAAGAAATCATCTTTGACAATAAAGGAAGACAAAGACAATACTCCGGATAAACGGATCAAGCCTTTAAAAACACGATCAGAAAAAACCAGAAATGTATCTGTAAAAGAATATGTGAATAAAATAATCATAGAAAACCTTGCCCAATCATTACAAGTAGAGATCAAAGCGATAGACACAAGAGAATCATTTGCCGATTATGGATTGGATTCAATTCTGGGAGTCAATTTCGTTGCAACTCTCAATGAAACCTTGAACATGGAATTGGAAACAACAATTATTTTTGATTATTCTTCTGTTGATGATTTATCATCATATATTATATCTGAATATGGATCGCTTCTAGAATCAAATTTCATAGCAGAAAAACAGGAAGCGGATGATCCCAGTTCTTTTATTCATCAAAAAGAAGTTAATGAGACATTCAACCATTCAGCCGATTGCCATCAAAAAAAAATTGATTCTAAACAATACGAAGAAACGGAAAAATTGGACATTCCGGAAAAAGATTTAATTGCCGTTATCGGAATATCCGGACAATTCCCAGATGCTGAAAATACGGAAATATTTTGGAAAAATCTGATATCTGGCCATGATGGTGTCGGTGAACTTCCATCTTCTTATTTGGACCAGAGTCTCTATTACAGCGTTGAAAAAAAACCTGGCAAAACATATTGCAAATGGGGTGGCTTTCTAAAAAAACGAGACTGTTTCGATCCATTATTTTTCAATATCTCACCAAAGGAAGCAGAATCAATGTCTCCGAATCAACGCCTGATTATGATAGAAAGCTGGAAAGCCCTTGAAGATGCAGGATATCCTCCTGAAAAGTTGTTTGATACCAATATCGGTATGTTTATCGGAGCAGAACCTTCCAGGTATTACTATGAATCATTCACAGGTGCTTCAGATGCCATTGTCGCGTCACGACTTCCATATTATTTGAATTTAAACGGTCCGGCAATGGTCGTCAATACAGGATGTTCTTCCTCTGGTGTAGCGATACATTTGGCATGTGAAAGCATTAGAAACAATGAATCCTCTATGGCTATTGCTGGCGGCGTTTTTGCCTCTCTTGATCATTCTCTTTTGATTAGTTTGTCAGAGGTTGAAATGATATCGCCGACTGGAAGAAGTAGAGCTTTTGATGAATCCGGAGATGGGACCATTTTATCAGAAGGTGTCGGAATTGTTTTACTAAAATCCTTTAAAAAAGCGATTCAGGATGGAGATAACATTTATGGGCTAATCAAAGGAAGCGGATTGAATCAAGACGGCACAAGTAACGGAATTACTGCCCCAAATGGAAAATCACAGGAAAGATTGATCCTTGATGTTTATCAAAGATATAATATCAACGCCGAAGACATAACTTATATTGAAGCACATGGAACCGGTACGAAGCTGGGAGATCCTATAGAGGCCAATGCGCTTATTCGTGCTTTCAAAAAATTTACGAATAAAAAAGAATTTTGTGCCATCGGTAGTTCAAAATCTCATATTGGTCATACTTTATCCGCTTCAGGAGTGACCGGTCTGATAAAAATTTTACTGTCGATGCGTTATCAAACAATTCCAGGCCTAATAAATTTCAATAAACTGAATCCATTAATAAAACTGGAGAATTCACCTTTTTATTTCAATACCAAACCATTGGAATGGCATTCAAAGAATCAGAAACCGCTTATGGCAGCTTTGAATTCATTTGGCCATAGCGGAACAAATGTCCATATTGTCGTACAGGAATATTTCCGGAAAAATGAATCCACTTCAAACGCTTTTACTACACCTCAACAGGATCGTCCCTTTGTGATTCCCATTTCTGCAAAGAATAATGAACGTCTCACTGAATATGCTGCCAATCATGCAAACTTTTTACAAGATACCAGGCACGCAAATATCAGCCTGACTGATTTTGCTTATACACTTCAAACCGGCAGAAGTGAGATGGAAAACCGGGTTGCATTTATTGTTAGAAATATGTCCGAATTAATTGAAGAACTTAAATCTTTTAAAGAAGGCTGTCAAAGTTCAATCAAGCGTGTAGAAGGAAAAATATCACAAAACAGTAAAGGACTCAGTCTTTTTGAATCTGATGAAGAATTGAACGAAACGGTCCAAAAATGGATACTAAAAAACAAGGTGAACAAAATTGCTGAATTATGGACACAGGGCTTTTCAATAGATTGGGAACTATTTTACGCTGATACGATTCCAAAACGCATCTCCCTTCCGACATATCCGTTTGCAAATGAACACTTTTGGGGAATTCGATCAGAAAATATGGAACTGATAAACAGTAATCGGAAAAAAGAATCTGATTTAAAAAGTTCAGAAAAAATTCCGGTAAATCAAAACTTGTCACCTGAATTATATGACGAACCTTACAAACTGATGACTTTTGAAGAATATCTTAAAGAAGAAAATCGATTTTCTTCATCTTTAATAAAAATTAAAACGCTTGTTTGTGTTCTAACAGCATCTGTGAAAAAAGAAACAGTGGAAAAAGCTTTCCAGCAATATGCTTCAGATACAGACATAATTTTTATACATCCGCGTGACAACGTTGACAGCTTTAAAAAAGAATCGAAGCATTATTACACTGTTTCCAAGTCAGAAGACAAAACATATGAAAATGTTTTTGAAGATATTATTAAGGATTATGGTGTCATAGATGCTATTCTTTATATGCCCATGCTTTCAGACATAGAAGCTTATTCGAGCATTCTTTCTATTATTCAAACGATAGCTGCAGTAGGTTTAAAGTCTGTTCGCTTTTTATTAACAGCACAGCTGGCCAAGGGGCCTGAACGATGTTACCCTGAATCATGGATCGGATTTGAAAGATCTCTTGGCTTTGTTTTACCCAAAATGCAGTTTGGTATCATTTTGACAGAAACAGACATTTTTACAGAAAACTGGGCTGAAATACTCTTTCAGGAATTTCATGCCGAGGCTATTGAAAGCGCTTTTTATGTTAATAGCAAAAGATATGTTTACAGGCTCAGAGAAACAGAAATGAATGATAGCGAAAGCCTCATTAAGCCTGGCGGAACCTATCTTATTACTGGTGGATGTGGCGGATTGGGAACGCATATTTCCAACTATTTTGCCCAAAAAGAATCGATAAATCTTATACTTTCGGGAAGATCAAAACCTAATGAGCAAAAACGTTCTGTAATAAAATCAATAGAAGATACAGGCAGCAAAGCTTATTATATTCAGGCGGATATTTGTGACTTTGAAACCATGAAAAAAGGGTTGGCTGATGCCAAAAAGCGTTTCGGAAAAATCAATGGTGTTATCCATGCAGCAGGCATTGAAAGCACACAAAGTATTCTTAAAAAAGATATCAAAACGTTTAATAAAACCGTGCATCCCAAAATAGAAGGAACCTTTATTCTAGAGAAACTGTTGAATGAAGAATCGCTTGATTTTATTTGCTTTTTTTCTTCATCATCGGCAATACTGGGAGATTCCGGCGCATGCGATTATGCGGTGGCGAATCGTTTTCTAATGTCTTTTGCAAATTATAAAAACAGCATTCAAGCGAAAGAAAAGAACATTGTAATTAACTGGCCACTCTGGAGAGATGGTGGTATGGGGGTAAGTTCAGAAGATGATGCAAAACTTTATCTTCAATCAAGTGGGCAGCGTTTTCTGGAAACTGAAGAAGCGACTGTTTTATTTGACCGTTTACTTTCTCAACAAAATTTTCAGCACCTGGTATTAGTCGGTAAACCTTCAAGAATAAAACGTTTTCCAGGTATGTCAAAAGACATATCTTTACCAGACAGGTATCCATCTGCCAGCCTTACTTTGGGAAAAGGTAGACGAAAAGAAATGAGGGGATTTAGCATCGCACAATGTATAGAATATGATCTTAAAGAACATATTTCAAACCTGCTGAAAATTTCTTTAGATCAACTTCATTCAGAGACAAACCTTGCAGATTTTGGATTTGATTCCATCCTTTTAGCTCAGTTTGCTGATTTGCTAAGTGAATTTTATGGAATGGACTTATCCCCTTCAATATTTTTTGGCGGCTCAACAATTGAAAAGCTGGTTCACTATTTTTTGAAAAAGCACACTGAAGTCATGGAACAATTTTATGAAGAAACAGAATCCGTTCCTGATGATTTTTACAAACAGAAGACAGATAATACCGACAAATATGTATCACATGCTTCTTTCGCTTCAAATATAATAGAACGTGAAGAACAATGCCGATTGCCGAAACATAATCTTGAAAATCTTTCTGAACCTGTTGCAATTATTGGTATGAGCGGTAGATTTCCTGGCGCAAGAAATATTGATGACATGTGGCAAATCCTTGCACAAGGAAAAGAAGCGGTAACTGAAATTCCCATTGAAAGATTCGATTGGCGCAACTTTTATGGCAACGCTGACAATAGAGCTGACAAAATGATTTCCAATCGTTGCGGGATTATTCCTGGAGTTAAAGAATTTGAACCCCTGTTTTTTGAAATTTCTCCCAAAGAAGCTGAGGCCATGGACCCCAGACAAAGGCTTTTGCTTCAGGAGTCATGGAAAGCTTTAGAGGATGCAGGCTATGGACCTTTTCATATTAAAAAAAATAAAATGGGAATATTTACAGGTGTGGAAATCGGTGATTATCGTATCCTTTCAGACAGTGAAAAATATATAGCCTCAAATCATGAAGGGATTCTGGCTGTCCGACTGGCGTATTTTTTAAATTTTAATGGACCGGCCATGGCTATCAATACAACCTGTTCCTCGGGGCTGGTAGCAGCTCATTTGGCTTGTCAAAGTCTCAGAAACAGAGAATGTGACACGGCTATTGCTGCTGGCGTAAATCTGATGCTGACCCCAGAATCATTTATAGCAGTCAGCAAATCGGGCATGATGTCACCCTCAGGAAAATGTTTTGCTTTTGATAAACGCGCCAATGGGATGGTTCCAGGAGAGGCTGTTGTTTCTGTGGTATTGAAACGGCTGTCTGATGCCAGGAAAGATAAAGATCAAATCTATGCAGTTATCAAAGGCAGTGATATCAATTATGATGGAAAGACCAATGGAATAACCGTACCCAATGGAAATGCTCAGGTTGAACTTTTAAAATCAGTATATAAAAAGTATAAAATTAATCCTAAACAGATAGATTACATTGTTACTCACGGCACAGGAACAAAGCTCGGAGATCCGGTTGAAATAAATGCATTGAATGATGCTTTTGAAAATTACACAAATAAAACTGGGTTTTGTGCGATAACTTCGTCCAAAACAAACTTCGGTCACACCTTTGCAGCATCAGGATTGCTCAGCCTTATTAATCTGGTGCAGGCAATCCGTTATGAATCAATACCGGCCAACATTAACTGCAAAGAAGAGAATGATTATATCAATTGGAAATCATCACCATTTTATGTGAACAAATCATCTAAACCATGGAAATCTGATAAGCGAATGGGTGCTGTCAGCGCTTTTGGAATGAGCGGAACAAATGTGCATATGGTAGTGGAAAATTTCCAGGAAAATAAATTCAAAACAGACCATCTAGCGGCTTACTCATATTTATGGACATTTTCAGCAAAAACACAAAATGCTCTGGCAGAAAAAATTGATGATATGCTTTCATTTTTACAGCAAAAGAAAATCAATACGAAGGATTTTCCTAAAATTTCGACAATATTGTCAGAAGGACGTCATCATTTTAGATATCGGAACGCAATTGTGATTCACGAAAAAGGTGATGCGATTCTTGTATTGAATCAACTAAAAAACAAAGAAAAATCGCCCGCAATTTTTTATGGTAAAGTTTCTCTTGATTTTAAAGGACAGAATACGACGCGCAAGTATGTAGAAAATTTGCTGCAACAGGCTGGAAGCAATTTGACCGATAAAAACAAGCTTTGTGAAATACTTTATGCTTTAGCTGAACTTTATTGTCAGGGGTATGACATTCCCCTGGGACAACTTTACGGAAACCATAACATCTCAGATATTCGCCTGCCAACCTATCCTTTTTCAAAGGAATCATATTGGGTAAAACCTAATCGAAATTATACAAAGTCAGGGTCGGAAAAAAGAAATATTCAAATTCATCCTCTGTTACATCAAAATACTTCTGACTTTACCGAGCAGCGGTTCAGTTCAACTTTTACGGGTGAGGAATTCTTTCTGGCAGAGCATTTAATTAATGACAAGCCCATCCTTCCCGGAGTCGCATATCTGGAAATGGCGAAAGTTTCTGTAGAGAAGTCTGCCGGTTTTTCCATAGATAAACAGACAATAATTTCATTAAACAATGTTGTTTGGACAAGACCTTTGATCGTAGAAACTGATCCTGTGAATGTTCATATCAGGTTGTTTCCTGAAGACACTGGCGAAATAACCTATGAGATTTACTCACAATCCGACAAAGATGAGATAGAGCAAGAAGTCGTACACAGTCAGGGAAAGGCCATACTCAGTCCGTTTATTGAGCCATCGACTTTGAATATCAAATCCATTAAAAATAATTGTACAAATTTCAAAAGCCATGAAGACCTTTATGGATACGAAATGACATCGACAATGCAAATTCTACCCGGATTTATGTGTATTAAGGAGTTATTTCAAAATAACAATGGAAAGGAAATCTTGGCACGGTTGGAATTACCCTCACATCTTAACGACACTTATGATGATTTCAGTCTCCATTTAAGTTTATTGAACGGCGCTTTTGAGGCAAGTTCATTTGGTTTTAATCCATTTATAACAGATGGTGGAAAAGTCTCAGAATTATTAAAAAAAGGTGAGGTGGATTTACCCTTTTCATTAGGAAAAATTGAGATAATCAAAGCACCTTTACCAAAAACATGTTATGCGCATGTTATTTTGCTTAAGGAAGGAGAAAAAAACAAGACTTTCAATATTCAAGTGTCTGATTTATCAGGTAGGATATTCGTACGATTCCAAAATTTTGAATCCCTGATCTTAACCCGAACAATTTCTTCGGATATAATAAAACCGTCAGTCATAAACAAGCAAATATCAAAATTACATCCATTGCTTCATAACGATGTGTCAACATCGCATGAATTAAAATATACATCAATTTTTACAGGAAATGAATTTTATTTTACAGATCATGTTATTGGAGGAAAAAAGATTTTCCCAGGCGTAGCATATTTAGAAATGGCACGAGCTGCCGTGGAGAATGCTGTCGGAAAATCCGATGGGAAACACTTTAAAGTCGTATTAAAAAATGTTGTTTGGACAAGGCCCATCACAGCAGAAAAGAAACCTGTCAATCTTCTTATCAGGCTTTTTGCCAAAGAAAATGAAGATATGACTTATCATATTTATTCTCAATCGTTTGATAGCTTAACAGAATCCATACTCCATAGTCAAGGAACAGCTATAATAGTGCGGATAGATGATATTCCTACTTATGATATCAATTCACTCAAGTCAAAGTGTAACTTAAAAAAATTGACATCAGATGATTGTTATGAAGCCCTGGCAAACGCTGGTTTGAAATATGGCCCGGGGCATAGAGGCATAGATAAAGTATATGTCGGAAAGAATCAGGTTTTGGCACGATTAGTTCTTTCATATTCTGATCATGATACACAGGGACAATTTGTAATTCATCCGGGCTTATTAGATTCCGCATTGCAGTCTTCAGGTTTTATTGTTGATAATCTTACAACCGGATCTGGAAAGCCACTTTTACCATACGCACTAGAGCGGATTGAAATTTTTGATAAATTTGCTTTTTCAATGTGGGCTTTTGTCAGATACAGCAAAGATAGTGGGCTTGAAAATAGGGTAGTTAAACTTGATATTGATGTGTGCGACGAGGAAGGCAGGGTTTGTACAAAGTTGCGTGGCTATTCTGCGAGAAGATTTGAACCATCTGTCAAGGGTACGTTGTTACTAAAACCTTCTTTTATAGAAAAAAAAGCAGAAAGTCTTGTCAGCGAGATCGAATTTAAAGCTTATGATAAACATATAGTTATCCTTTGTGATATCGCGCACATTTCTGAATCTGATATAATTGAAAAAATGAACATTACTCAGTGTTTAACTTTGAAAACAAAGGAAGCAGGTATTGATGAGAGGTTTCTAAATAATTCGATTCGTTTATTCGAAACAATCAAAAAAATCCTCACAGATAAACCCAAAGGAAGAATTTTAGTTCAGTTAGTGATTTTAAATAACTATGAGAATATTTTGTTTTCAGGGCTTTCAGGTTTGCTAAAAACAGCAAGTATGGAGAATTCCAAATTTGATGGCCAATTAATTGTAATTGAAGACACATTAAAAACAATTATCAACAAACTTGAAGAAAACGCCAGGTGTCCCAACGATAATATCATTCGATATATTGATAATAAACGTTTAGTTGAAAAATTTGAAGCAATAGAAACTCTGCGAAAAGAACCAACTATGCCGTGGAAAGATAAGGGGATTTATCTGATTATTGGCGGTGCAGGTGGACTTGGTCTTATTTTTTCAAATGAAATTGTAAGGCAGGTAAACAAACCTTTTCTAATACTTACCGGACGTTCCGAACTGACTGAAAATAAGAAAGCGCTAATTGAAGAACTGAAAGGAAAGGGTGCAAGCGTCGAATATAAATGCATGGATGTTACTGTAAAAAAAGAAGTTCAAAAGTTAATAGAATACATAAAGAATAAATTCGGAGGACTAAATGGCATTATTCACAGTGCTGGAATTATTCATGATAATTATATTATTAATAAGACAGGAGTAGAGTTTGAAAAGGTGATGGCACCCAAAACAATGGGATTGAAGAACCTTGATGATGAAAGCAAAGATATACAACTTGATTTTTTTGTAATATTTTCATCTGGTGCAGGAGTGTTCGGCAATACTGGGCAGGCTGATTATGCCTGCGCTAACGCTTTTATAGATGCTTATGCACAGTATCGAGACAAATTGGTAAAAACAACAAAACGATTCGGAAAAACCTTGTCGATCAATTGGCCACTTTGGAAAAAGGGCGGAATGTATGTTGATAAAGCAACTGAAAAGAGGATGGAAATCTTGAATATGTCAGCCATGGATACAGATAAAGGCATTAACGCATTTTATCAGTCTTTTTTATTAAATCAATGCCAGGTCATTGTACTTGAAGGTGATATTGAAAAAATGAAAAACAACCTTCTTTTTACCCCTCATGCTTCTTCTGTACGAAAAAGTTTGCGTTCACCATCTAAGACCAATACTACTAAATTATCAGACAATGTAAAACAATTGTTGACAAACGAGATTTCGAAACTTATGAAAATCGGAACAGACCTTATTAACCTGGATGATGAACTGAACAAATACGGATTCGATTCTGTTTCTTTTGTAGAATTTACAAACATACTCAACCAAAAATACAAACTATCATTGCCACCGACTCTGTTTTTCGAATATCCGACGATTAACAGCATTTCAAAACATCTGATCAGTGAACACCATGACGTATTTGCCAAACATTTTAAGGTTGAAAATGACTTTGAAAAATCTGAACCTGTCATTCAAAAAACCGATGATATACCCGTTGCAAAAAAACGTTTCCGTTATGCCGCAGCTATTACAAAGCAAGACACCTTCTTGTACGAACCAGTTGCTATTATTGGAATGAGCGGCCAGTTTCCAATGGCTCAAACGATAGAAAATTTTTGGAATAATATCCTGGAGGGAAAGAATTGCATTACCGAGATTCCCAAAGAACGATGGAACTGGAGAGAGATCATTGAGAATACTTTAAAAAACTCGAATAAAGAAAGTTTAAAGTGGGGAGGATTTATAGACGGAATCAAAAATTTTGATCCGGATTTTTTTGAAATATCTATGAGAGAAGCTGAGATGATGGATCCACAGCAACGTCTTTTAATGCTTTATACCAGGAAAGCAATTGAGGATGCTGGGATTACTCCGAAAGCTTTTTCGCAGAAATCCACAGGCGTCTTTATCAGTCCTGGTATGAACGAATATGTGAATATTGTATCCATTCCAAAAAACCATCCTTTTGCATTAACAGGAATAGCGCTTTCTGCAATTCCCAATCGTATTTCTTACGCATTTAATTTAAAAGGCCCCAGTGAATATTACGAGACAGCCTGTTCATCAGCTCTTGTGGCACTTCACCGTGCGATTGCTTCAATTCATGCGGGTGAATGCGAGCAGGCCATCATCGGTGCTGTTAATTTACTGCTTTCACCCAAGTTATTTATCACTTCTTCAGCCTCAGGATATCTTAGTCGTCAAGGCAAATCAAAATCGTTTCAGGCAGAGGCAGACGGATTTGTGCGAAGTGAAGGCGTAGGTGTTGTTATAATTAAATCATTACAAAAAGCGATTCATGACAATGATCAAATTTATGCCGTAATTAGAGGATCTGGAGTATCACATGGCGGAAAGTCTATGTCACTAACAACGCCATCAGCCAGAGGAATGAAAGCAGCTATGCATCAGGCATTTAAATCCTCAGGCATTGATTCACAAACGATCTCTTATATCGAAGCACATGGAACCGCTTCAATAATGGGTGATGCGATTGAAATAGATGCATTAAAATCAGGATATCAAGCGTTATTGAAACAGAATTCCAATAGTGACCAGAAACAATCGCCCTGTTATATTAGCAGCTTGAAACCATGTATCGGACATGCTGAAATAGCTTCAGGAATAGCTGCACTAATCAAAGTCGTCATGGCGATAAATAAAAAAATTATTCCTGGCATTCCTGGTTTTAAAAATCTAAATGAGAATATCTCACTTCAAGGATCACGGTTTCAGATCGTAGCTGAAAACCATAAATGGAATTCATTGACAGATACTTCTCGTAAAAAAATTCCGCGACGTGCTGCTATAAACAGTTACGGTGTTGGTGGAGTAAATGTTCATGTGCTTGTTGAAGAGTATGGAAAAGAAGAAAGAATCATAACAAAACACATGGGAGAGCAGGTCATTTTTGTGCTTTCAGCTAAAACGCAGAAAGCTTTGAACACTTATGCCAATAACATGTTAGATTTTTTTGAAAATAATTCTTTATCTAACGGAACGGCTGAACAAAAAACAATCACGTTATCTGATATTGCATATACACTCCAGACAGGACGCGAAGCAATGACATACCGATTGGCAATGGTGATAAATAATAAACAAGAAGTGATCAAGGGGTTGAAAACATATCTACAAAATTCGCAAAAAGGAGTGAGTCCGGAGGCTATCAATATTTTTGCAGGCAATTCTGAAAAAGATAAGTCTGAATTACAGGAACTTCTTTCAGGTAAAGCTGGAGACGCAGTTTTGAAAATTTTTATCGAAGATAAAAACCTCGAAAAATTGGCACATTACTGGGTTAAGGGATTCGATATTCCATGGAAATCTCTATACAAAGAAAAAACGCCCAGAAAAGTTTCTCTACCGACGTATCCATTTCAAACTATCTCTTGCTGGTTACCCGAAAAATCAAATGACCATTTTGAAACGGTTGAAAAAAATATTTCAGAAAATCAAGTTTTACCAAGAAACAGAACAGAACTGGAACTTGTTCGAATATGGGAGGAAACACTTTCTGTAAGCCCTATAGGGATAAAAGATGATTTTTTTGAAATAGGCGGAAACTCCTTATTCGCCATCCAGATTATTGGAAAAATCGAAAAACAATTCGACAAGAACCTTCCTCTAGCAACTTTGATCAATGCACCTGTTATAGAAAAACTGGCTGAAATTCTCACCGCTGAATCAACACTTTTTTCTCCACTTGTTCCACTTCAGTCAAAAGGTAAAAAAACACCGCTTTTCTTTTTACCCGGTGGCAATGGACGTTCGTTTTACCTTTATGATTTTGCAAAATCTTTAGGAGAGGACAGACCATTTTACGCACTTGAGGAACCCGGTGTTTATGAAAATATCAGTGAACCTGTGGATAAAATGGAAACACTGGCTGATATTTTTTTAAGCGCCATATATGAGATTCAGCCGAAAGGTCCATATTATATAGCGGGTCATTCATCAGGTGTTCCAGTAGCCTTTGCCATGGTCAGTGAGTTAGAAAAGCAGGGCGCTGAAGTGGCTTTTTTCGGTGTATTGGATATTTTTCCCTTATTCGGAGACATATCTTCTTATACTGATGAAACCGAACTCTTGCTAGTTAATGCGAGGGCTGCTGCTGAGCGTATGGGTAAAGAAATAAATTTTGATCCTGTTAAGCTTCGCTCGCTACCATATAACGACCAGCTTAATCTTGTCGCTGATGAACTGATCAAAATCGGATGGCTTCCTTCGGGTAATGGGGCACAACAAATGCGGACACGCGTGAAAATCAGCAAAATTCGCAGAAATATGATGATTTCATATACTCCAGAAAATAAAATCTCCACAGTCCCTATCACGCTTTTCAGAGCAACCGATCCTTATAACTGGACGGAAAAGTATGAAGCGTTTAGTAAGAATCCTGATATGGGATGGGGAAAATATTCAAACAAACCAATAAAAATATTGAAAGTACCAGGAGATCATATGAGTATAACACTTAAACCAAACGTAGATGTTTTGGCTAAGACGGTAAACGAATCAATGGACATATCTGCTGATTCAGATATGTCAGGTTTATCTTTAACATCAAAAGAAACTTCTTTTGAAGAACCGGATACTGAAGGGCGCTTCTGGGGAATTGATACCAATCATTTTCCTGATCAGATTTATCCTTTGGATTTTTCTCTGGTTTTAAAAACAATGTACGATGAAACAACCGGCACTATATCATCTATTTATGGTTTTTCGCCTTTCAGACTGATATCTAAACATATTGGGGGTTATTTTTATTGCACTTATGATTACGAAATCACTGATGATAACAACCAGGCCGCTTTTGAGAAAATGAAAAATGATGCAATGCGAATTAATGAACTATGGGAAAATGAGTGGCTGCCTGAGATCAAAGAACATATTGATTGGTGGGAAAAATTCAATGCTAAAACAGCTTCCAACGATAGTTTTGTAGCACATCTTGAAGATACCTGGAAACATCTGAAAAGAGTGTGGGAAATTCATCATCTTTTATATTATACTGCCATGCTTTCAATAAACCTTTTCAGCGAATTCTACCAGGATTTATTTCCTGATGAACCTGATCAGAATTCATATCGTCTGTTATCGGGTTTTTCAAACAGCTTTATCGAAGGTGATATTGCGTTATGGGATTTAAGCCGCATTGGCCTGGAGATATCAGGTGTTCAAGAATTTCTTCAAAAAAATGATTCAGATAATGTTTTAAAAGAATTAAAATCCTTTAAACAATATGATAAATTTTCAGAAGCGTTAGAGAATTACCTAAAAAAATTCGGACGATTATCCAGTTTGCCCAGTGTTATTTCATTTGAAGAGTCTCCGAAACATATAATCAATAAATTATTGGACTATATGGCTAAAACAGATGAAGTATCTCCTGCGGCAATTTTTGAGAAATTAGAAAAGGAAAAAGAGAATCAGGTTGAAAATATTTTTCAACAGATTTCCGGATATCCGGAACCAATCAGAAAAGAATTCAGAACATATCTGAAAGTTGCTCAGTATTCTTACATGCTGATAACAGAACATACCTGGTGGATAGAAGGAAGGGTTCCTTATTGTTTGCGACAGATTATTACTGTAGCAGGACATCGTCTTGTAACATCTGGGATCATTCATTCCCATGATGATATTTTTTATCTCTTGTTCGAAGAAGTTATTGCCGCTATGAAAAACATGTCCGAAGTAGATGATATCAGGGATCTTGTCCGAAAAAGAAAAAATGAAGAAGAAAGATTCAAAGATTCTGGTCCCCCTCCATTCATAGGAGAACCGCCTTCAGAGGCACCGCCTGAGAATTTTTTTACAAAAATTTATGAAAAACTAATGGCCATACCTGTTAAATCGGAATCTGAACATAACAGTGAAGATATTTACGGAGTTCCCGCATCTCCGGGTAACGTAACCGGAACCGCAAAAATTATCGGATCTGTGACCGAAGGCGTAGAAAAACTCAAACCCGGAGATATTATGATAACAAAACTGACAATGCCTGATTGGGCTTCCCTGTTTAGTATCATATCAGGTCTTGTTACGGATACAGGAGGCACGCTGTGTCATAGTGCGATAGTCGCACGTGAGTATGGAATACCTGCTGTTGTTGGTACAGGGACAGCCACAAGCATGATAAATGACGGTCAAAAAATCAAAATAGATGGAAGTAAAGGGACTATCAGAATCGTTTAAAATATTGACAATAAACCGTATTAAAATAAAAGGAAAAAAATGAAGAAAAAAGTAATAATCATCATGGTTAATATTGATATTGATAGATATCCTTTAGTCGCACCATATCTTGAAGGATATGCATGTCTTGATTCTGATATTAAAAAATCCTGGGCATTTGAGTCATGTATTCAGCCAAGCACCTTGACTTCAACACAGTTGGAATCAGTTATGATAAAAAGCAATGCGGACGTATATGCATTTAGTTGCTATGTATGGAATATGGGATTGATTAGAAATACAGTATATCGTTATCTTGAAAAAAAACCCGAGGCCAATATTATCCTTGGGGGGCCCCAGGTCGTTCATCAGGGTAAACAATATTTATCCAAAAGATTCGAAAATATGGTAATTTGCAATGGAGAAGGAGAAAAGGTCTTTCGGAATTATCTAAAAGAACTAATGAATAAGAAGCCTGATTACAGTCAAATCCGAGGACTCAGCTTTTTCAAAAACGATTCCCTGGTAACAACCGAGGATGAAAAACAGATCAACAACCTGGATGAGATACCATCACCTTTTGAAAATAATTTATTCAAGAACAATGATTATAAAACTGCTGATCTTGAAACGGGTCGTGGTTGCCCTTTTACCTGCAAATATTGCTATTGGAGCAGTGTGTTAGGATGTAAACCAACCAGATTCAGCAATGAAAGAATCCAGTCGGACATTGAAAGGATCGCTCAAAAAGGGATATCCTTTTTGTTTTCAGTAGATTCGAATTTCGGATTGTTTCCTCAGGACTTGGACACAGCTAAATTCATTGTAAAATGTAAAAATGAATATGGAGTTCCCAACAAATTATATTTTTCCTCAAGTAGAAATAATTTTCAACGTGTTGGAGAGATAGCTAAAATATTTCATGATGCTGATATTCATCATTCGTGTGAAATCCCCCTGCAAACAATTAATGAAACAGCGATGAAAAGAATTGCCAGAAAACAAGATTTAAACAGTTATGCATCCCTGGTTAAATATCTGAATAATGAATGTATCAGTTCTTATGTCGACCTGATATGGCCCTTACCTGGTGAAACACTGGATTCATTTAAACAAGGTATAGCAAAACTTTGCGAGATGCATGCAAATACCCTCATTGTTTATCCTTTTTACTTTATGAATAATATAGCCATGGAGAATCATCGGTCAGAATATGGAATAGAGACGATTCAATCTCATGATCGCAATAGTGAAATAGAATTTGTTATTCAGACCAATGAAGTCAGTTACGATGAATACCTTGAGGGCTGGCGATTTCTCCATACAACAACGATATTATACTCTCTAAAAAGCCTGTTTGTGACATCTCGATATTTAAATGATCATGCGATTGAAAGATATGGAGATTTATTCTGTAAATTTATGAATTTTACAAAAAAACAACCTGATATGCCCGGTTACAATTTTTTAAACAGCATGAAAAAGGAAAAAACACTTGGTGACAAAATGTATGGTGGATTAGTTTATGACATCTGTCATGGAAAGAGAAAAGCATTTGATCTATTGTTACTTGACTTTGTTTCTTCTCAAGCCTGGTGGACAGATAAAAACGTTCAACTATATTTTGAAATTGATTTAATCAATAGGGGATACATTTATAGCGGATCAATCAATCATGAACATTACACTTTCAGATATATCAAAATATTGGATACGCTTCCCAATGGATATATCATAGAAATACCGGTATCCCAAGTGGAACAGATCAGAAATATGCTTGGGATAAAGGCGTCTTTCACCACCAACCGTGTTGAAATAAATTATGTCAAAAATCAAATCGCTTTTAATGAAAACGCTTCTTTGAGTGAAACGATCAGGCACTGTTATAGAATGTTTTACAATTCGTATTTATTTATGCCGGACTGGTTTTGATTTTTGGAACCATATAGAAATACAGCAACTTTTGATGCATATTATAATATCGATGCCGGGGACAAATGCTAGTGATTAGTTCGCTTATCAATAGATGTTACTGGCCTGCATTGAAGCAAATACAATTTGTCATCTTTCCATGCACATTCAATATCAGCATACCAGTTTGTATTTTTTTCGATTTGCAATGCCATTTGGGCCATTTGTATAATTTGTTCATCTGCTATTACTTGTTGGTTTGCCATAAGGCGAGGAACAGGGACTAATTGTGTTCCATCAGCAGCAATAATATTCATCTTTTGTTTTTCTGCGATGTCAATAGATTGAATTGTCATCTCCATTTTATTTACAATATATGTGTCTGGTGTAACCTGCCCATCAACAATACTTTCACCCAGCCCCCAATTTGCATTGATTACAATTTCATTTCTATTATGTGTTACAGGATTTATACTAAAAACAACGGCAGAGATATCGGATACAACCAATTGTTGAATCAAAACCGCCATTTTAGGGACATCATGTACTTGTTTTTTCATATCACTATAGGATTTAACCTGTTCACTAAATGCGGATTTATAGCATTTATAAACTGCCTCACTAACGGCTTTAAGACCACAAATATTTAGAAAAGTGTCATATTGTCCAGCAAATGATAATTGATGCCCATCTTCATCCGCAGCAGAAGAACGAACAGCGACTGATACTTCTTTTACACCGCAGATTTCACAGAGTTTTTCATAATCTTTTTCAATCGTTTTTAAAATTTCTTTCGAAAATTCAGGAAATTCTGCTGATGCTTGCGTTGTTTTTGAAAAAAAATCTGATGTTAAACAAAATCCAGGTGGAACAGGAAAAATATCATTTAATCGTTTTAAGTTTGCAGTTTTTCCACCAACAAGTTCGATATTTTCAGATTCTTTTTGATGAATCCATGAGATACCTATTATTTGTTTTTTATTCATTCATTCGACCTCTCAGGTTTTTCTGAAGTTAAAATAATTTAAATGTAAGTTGATCCGTCGTGGCAATATTATTTGACTGACATAATGCCATTGCTTCATCTGTATATCCACCCAAAGCAAAAAAAGCAGGTAAAATCTGAATATACGTTAACTATTTCAATAAATTGAGATACTAAAGAAATCCATACTGGGTTGACAATTAATTTATTTCAACAAGAACCACACGTCCGCAGTCTGATTCTGCAATAAGATCAATTTCCATATTCTTACCATCTGGTCTTTGGATGTAATATCAGACATGCACAATCGATTGACCAGAAGGGCATTTTCGTGGGTGATAGGGTAGTTATCAGCATTTGCATATTTGTAGACCGCTCGAAGGCCATCCGCTTCATACAGCTTTCATCATTTTTTAAAGAAAGCCTGAGGGGATATATACGTCCAAAACCTGATCTTTTTTAACATATATAAAGTACTTACATATCATTGATGCAGCCACATTGCAACTATTGACAAGATCCGTCCATTCTCGTCTGATATATATTTTTCAAACAAAGCATCCATTGGTGGACAAACTGGAACAATTTTTTTCTTGGTCATACAAAAAATTAGGTCGTTCAGGTGAGACGGCTTATTATTTGTTATTTGACTATGTAATCGACCAATTGGTATGCATTATACAAAGGACAATAAAGTGTTTGGTTTTGGTTATTCATTTTAAGATTATTTGCACTCATTATGATTTTGTATTCTGGATGATACTTATTGTCAAAAACTTTAA